>Ga0190265_10003826_pt1 | contig 10335 bp, 8 predicted proteins | sample Popmic124T_FD_133135 | JGI IMG/M metagenome (GOLD analysis project Ga0190265, IMG submission 133135) | Populus adjacent soil microbial communities from riparian zone of Indian Creek, Utah, USA - 124 T | ecosystem: Environmental > Terrestrial > Soil > Riparian zone | place: USA: Utah | collected...
GCGCGAACGGCATGCTCACCGCCGCCGACGTCCGTCGCGAGCTCGGCCGACTTGCGGCGCCCGAGGTCGTCCTCGTGCAGCTCGAGATCCCGCTCGACGCGGTGATGGAGGCCGTCACCGCGACGACGGCCCGGGTCGTCCTGAACCCCGCGCCGGCGCGGCCGCTGCCGAGCGAGCTGCTCCGGGACGTCGACGTGCTGGTCCCGAACGTGCCCGAGCTCGGCGCGTTGACCGGCGGAGACGTCCCGCGGACGCTCGACGACATCACCGCCCGCGCGCGCACGCTCGCGGACGGTCGCGCCGTGGTCGTCACGATGGGCGAGTCCGGCGCGCTGGTCGTCGACGGCGATCGAGCGACCCACGTGCCGGCACCCCGTGTGGACGCCGTCGACACGACCGGCGCCGGCGACGCGTTCTGCGGAAGCCTCGCGGCGGGCCTCGCCCGCGGGCGCTCGCTCGTCGACGCGGCGCGGGACGCGGTGCAGGTGGCGTCGCAGTCGACGCTGCGCCGCGGAGCGCTCGAGGCACTCCCGGCCGCCGCCGAGATCGGCACTCTGCTCGCCGCGGGTCAGGCCTCGGCCAACGACCCGTAGACGTCGGGTCGCCGGGTCCGGAGGAACGGGAACAGGTCCAGCCAGTCCCGCCGCTGGTCGAGGTCGAGATCGGCGACGAGCACCGCCGGCTCGTCGCGCGGCGCCTGGACGAGGACGCGCCCGTACGGGTCCGAGATGAACGACGATCCGTAGAAGCGCAGCGGCGGCTCGCTGCCGGTGCGGTTGACGGCGATCATGAACAGGCCGTTGGCGATCCCGTTCGCGGTGATCACGCGCTCCCACATCGGCTGGGTGTCGAGGTCCGGGTGGTCGGGCTCCGAGCCGATCGCCGTCGGGTAGACGAGCACGTCGGCCCCGCGCAGCGCGTACGCGCGCGCCAGCTCGGGGAACCACTGGTCCCAGCAGGTCGGGAAGCCGAAGCGCCCCTCGCCGATCGCGGCGACCGGGCACGGGTCGGGATCCGTGGCCGGGCGGAACCAGCGGTCCTCGTGATAGCCGGCCGTCACCGGGATGTGCAGCTTGCGCGTGCGAACCACCAGCTCGCCCGCGGGGTCGGCGACGATCGCCGTGTTGAAGCCGAGGCCGCCGTCGTCGGCGCGCTCGTAGAGCGAGGCGTGGACGTGGGTCCGGTGCTCTCGCGCGAGTGCGGACGCGAACGTCGCCGTCGGCCCGTCGGCGAGCGGCTCGGGGACGACGTCGCCGTCGACCGGGCCGCGGTCGGACACGGCGAAGTACGGCGAGAGCGTGAGCTCCTGGAGGCAGACGAGCCGCGCGCCCTCGGCCGCGGCGAGGGCGACGCCGCGAGCGAGCGCCTCCCGGTGCTCGCCGGGGTCCGGATGCCAGCGCTGCTGCACCGCCGCGACGCGCAGCGGCGCCCGGCGCGGCTCCCCGACGCGGGCGGGCGAGGCCGGCGCGCCGAGTGCGGTGAGCACCTTCACAGGTGGCTCCGCGCGTGGGCGTACAGCATCTGCGAGAGGACCTCCCACACGAGCCGCGCGGTGATGCCGCTCGGGTCGTAGATCGGGCACAGCTCGACGTTGTCGACCGCGGTGAGCCCGCGCTCGCCGATCAGCCGGCCGAGGCGGATGATCTCCGGGCCCGTGAAGCCGCCCGGCTCGGGGCCTGTGGTGCCCGGCGCGTACGCGGAGTCGATCGAGTCGGTGTCGAACGTGACGTAGACGGCGTCGACGCCGTCCCAGACACGGTCGAGCGCTTCATTGACGACCGCGTCGAACCCGCGCTCGCGCACCGTGGCCATCGGATACACGGTGATGTCCCGCTCGCGCACCGCGGTCCACCACTCGCGCACGTTGATGGTGCCGCGGATGCCGATCACCGCCATGTTCTCGGCGCTCAGGTTGGGCAGCTCGGACGCGCGGACGAGCCCGTTGCAGTTCGTCTGCAGCTCGCCGCCGATGTCGACCCCGGCGTCGAGATGGGCGTCGATCTGGAGATAGCCCATCTTGCGGTCCGGCCCGAGGCGCTCCGACAGCGCGCGGGCGCCCGGGATGCAGAGCGAGTGGTCGCCGCCGATCGTGACCGGGATGGCGCCGGCCTCGAGGATCGTGCGGATCTCGGCCTGGACGAGCTCGTGCGTGCGCTCGACGTTGCCGATCGCCAGCGGGGTGTCGCCGCAGTCGACGAGCCCATAGGCCTCGAACAGATCGATGTCCCACTCGAACGACCACGGGAAGCACATGTTCGAGGCGATCCGCAGCCCGCGCGGGCCGTTCGCGGAGCCCGGGCGCTCGATCGCGGCGTTCGCGCCGTCGAAGGGGAAGCCGAGGAACGCCGCCTTCGCGCCACTGCCGGCCAGCTCGGCGGTCGGGACGTGCGGCGCGCCGAGCATCGACACCACCCCGCTGGTGATGGAGGCGAACCCACCGCTCATGACGGGTGAACCCGCGTTCGCGTCAGCTGGCGCAGGCCGGTCGCGGTGACGGCGTAGTGCTCCTCCTCCTTGAGCCCGACGACGTCGTCGCCGGCCTCCACGTAGGTCGACGGCTCGATGCAGATCGTCATGCCTTCCTCCAGCGTCTCGTCGGAGTCCATGCGGTCGGGCCGGAAGAGGCTCGGCGGCTCGACGAGCCGCAGGCCGATCCCGTGCCCCATCGCGTACGAGGTGGGCGGCAGCCCGCGGCCCTCGAGCACGGCGTTGGCGGCAGCCGCGATCTCGGATCCGCGGACGCCGGGCCGCGCCATCGCCTCGCTCTCGGCGATGGCCTCGCGCAGCGCGCGGTGGGCGGCGTGCACGGCGCCCGGGGCCGACTCGGCGAGGTGCGTCCGGCAGAAGTCGGAGGCGTAGCCGCCCACGCCGTACACGCCGTAGTCGACGAAGAAGGAGTCGCCCGACCAGACGCGCCGCCCCGTCGGCAGCCAGCTCGCGCGGCTCGGCGTCGCCTGCACGGTGATCACCGCGTGCGAGATCCACTCGACGCCGCAATGGTTCGACGTGTCATTGGCGAGCGTGAGGATCTCGCTGTCGGTCATGCCCTCGGTGAAGCCCTGCATGGCCGCCGACATGGCGAGCGAGGCGACCTCGCAGGCGGACTCGACGAGCCGGATCTCGTCGGCCGTCTTCACCATCCGCCGGCGCAGCAGCTCACCGGCGACTGGGACGAGCTCGAACTCGTCCCGCAGCGCGTCGGCGATGTCGAACGGGAGCGTGTCCACGCCGACGCGGCGGGCACCCGCCACCCGCAGCTCGCGGGCCAGCAGCCCGGCGTAGGTCTCCGGATGCGCCCACGCCGCCTGCCACGACAGGGAACCGACCCGCCGCGTGATCGTCGGATGCCCCGGGACCGGGCCGTCGATGTCGTCGCCGATGTCGCACGCGAGCAGCGTGGCCGTGACCGAGTCGTCGACGATCGCCGCGTACCACTCGTAGTTCGAGTCGTAGGTCAGGTTCGCCCGGAACCCGGTCGCGTACCGGATGTTGTCGAAGCCGGACAGCACCAGGTGATCGAGCCCCTCGGCGGACATCAACTCCGCCACCCGCGCGCGCCGCTCGTCGAGCAGCGCGCGCTCGTCCACGTCCGGCCAGCGGTACATCAGGCGTCCCCCTCGAACGGCACGATCTGGGTCCGGACCGCGCTGTAGACGATCCAGCCGACGACGCCGAGCAGCGCGACGACCAGCACGACGGCCCACTGCAGGTACCAGTCCGGCCCGCTGAGCACCTCGCGCGGCCAGGCGACGTTGATCGTCTCGAACACCGCCCACGCGAGCGCGACGATCCCCACGGTCGACGACCAGCGCCCGAGCGTGAACGGGCCGGCCTGCCACGTGCCGCGGCGACGGGCGATCAGCGCGGCGAGCAGCACCATCGCGAAGGTGAGGTACCAGCCGCCGATCGTGTAGCCGACCAGCACCGCGTAGACCTGCGAGCCGGTGAGCAGGAAGATCGGGAGCGGCAGGACGGCGGTGACCGCCACCGCGCGGGCCGGGATGCCCTCGCGCTCGGTGAGCCGGCTGAGCCACCCGGAGGCCGGCAGCGCACGGTCGCGGGCGAACGCCCAGATCACCCGCGAGAGCCCGGTCTGCAGGCCGAGGGCGCAGGCGGTGAAGCCGATGGCGAAGACGGCGAAGGCGAGGCGCGTCACGGTCTCGCCCAGGTGGGTCGTCAGCGCGGCACCCACCGGGTCGAGCTCCTCGCCGGCGAGCACGGCGCCGAGGTCCGGCACGGCGAGGATCAGCGAGAGCGTTGAGAACAGCACGATCGCCGCGATCGCCAGCAGCGAGTAGCGGAGCGCCTTGGGCACGTTGCGACGGGCGTCCTGCACCTCCTCGCCGATCGCGCCGGAGCTCTCGAAGCCGAGGAAGGACCAGCCGGCGAACCCGACGCCCAGCAGGATGGCGCTCATCGTCCAGGTGCCGGTGCCGCCGACGCCGTTGTCGAAGACGACGCTGATGGAGTTCACGTCGTAGAAGAACAGCAGGGTCACGCCGAGACCGATCGAGCCGATCACCTCGGCGGCGACGCTCAGCGCGATCATGACCTTCAGGGCGCGGCGGCTGACGAGGTTGGCGGCGGTGGCGAAGGCGATGACGATGACCGAGCCGATGATCAGCGACGACTTCGCGCTGACGTCGATGGCCAGCGCGGCGCCCCAGAACTGGGTGGCGCCGACGGCCACCGTGACCAGCGCGATGAGGACGGTCCAGATGTAGGCCCAGCCGGTGAACCACCCGTACGCGGGCCCGAGCAGCTGGGCCGCCCAGGCGTAGAGGCTGCCCTCGTAGGGGTACCGCGACGCGACCTCGCCGAGCACGAGCGCGACGAGCAGCTGGCCGGCCACGGCGATCGGGATCAGCAGCCAGTAGCCCGGGCCGACGAGCGGCAGTGCGAGCGCGAACACGCCGTAGACGGCGACGATCGGCGAGATGTAGGCGAACGCGAGCGAGAACGCCGACCACAGCGTGAACTCGCGTCTGAGCTTGCCGCCGGCTTCCGTCGCGACGGGCTCGGGTGCGCTGGTCGTGATCTGCATGCTCCCTCTTCCTCGGTTGCCCTACTGGCTGTGGACGATCCGGCCCGCGACGATCGTGAGCCCGGCGGCGAGCCCCTCCAGCTCGCCGGCCGGAACGTCGACGGGGTCCTGCGAGAGGCTCGTGAGATCGGCGCGCATCCCCGGCGCGATCCGGCCCGACTCGTCCTCCTCCGACACGGCCCGGGCGGGCCCGGTGGTGTAGCCCTCGAGCGCCGCGATGGCGCTCAGCCGGCGCCGCGCCCACGCCATCCCCAGGCGCGGGTCATACGGCGCCACCGGCCAGTCCGACCCCAGCGCCACGCACGCGCCGCTCGCGTGGATGTCGCCGACCCGCCACCCGCGCGCGGCGCGCTCCGGGCCGAGCCGCACGCTCCACTCGTCGGTCGCGTCCAGGCGGGTCCACCGCATGTGGACCGGCTGCATCGAGGCGACGACGTCCTCCTCGGCCAGACGGGCGAGCGTCTCGTCGCCGAGCGTCTCGAGGTGCTCGATCCGGTGCCGCACGCCGGGACTTGAGGGCGCTGCCCGGTAGGCGTCGAGCACTGCGCGCACCGCCCGGTCGCCGACGGCGTGCGTCGCGACCTGGAAGCCGGCGCCGGCGAACCGCGCGACGGACGCCGCGTACTCGTCTGGGTCCGGCCAGACGGGGCGGGTCCCGCCGCCGCGCGTGTCGGGCGCCTCGAGCCACGCGGTACCGGTCTCGATGACGCCGTCGAGGAAGAATTTGGCGACGCCGCCGCGCCAAAGCCGCCCGCGCTCGCCGCGCAGCGCGACCAGCGCGTCCTGCTCGCCCGCGTCCGTGCCGGCCGTGACCACGAGCGGGACAACGAGCCGCATGGTCAGCCGGTCGGTGGCCTCCAGCTCGCGCAGGGCCTCGAACGTCGCGGGCGTGCCGTCCATCACGTGGGCGCCGGTCAGCCCGGCGGCGTTGAGCGTCCGCAGGATGCCCGCCATGCGCTCGACGCGCTCAGCCGGCGTCGCGGCGGGGAGCGCCCGCGCGACACGCTCGTACGCGCTGAACTCGCGCAGCTCGCCCGTCGGGACGCCGCCGTCGCAGACGACCTCGCCGTTGTCGGGCAGCGCGACGGGCCCGTCGACGCCGGCCCGCGCCAGCACCGCCGGCGTCGCGAGATGGGTGTGGAGATCGAAGAACGCGATGAGGGCGGGGCCGCCGGCCAGCTCCTCGAGCGCCCGCCCGTCGAGCGCCGCGCCGGCGAAGACGCCGTAGTCGACGCCCCACCCCCGCGCGATCGCCTCCGAGCCGTTGCGCTCGGCGCGCAGCGCCGCGCCCAGCTCCGGCAGGCTCGTGACCTCCGTGCAGTCGGCGCCCTCCGTGAGGTCGGCCGCCCACAGCGGGTGCATGTGCGCGTCGACCAGGCCGGGAACGACCGCCGCGCCGGCCAGGTCGAGCACCTCGGTGCGCGCGTCGCAGAGCGCGCGGATCTCGGCGTCGTCGCCGACGGCGAGGATCCGGTCGCCGCCGACGGCGACCGCCGTCGCCCTCGGGCGCCGGGGATCCAGCGTGCGCACCTCGGCGCCCAGGAGCGCCAGCGTCGCGCGGGAGGTCATGCCGCGCAACGTATGCGAAATCGATTTGGCAGTCAAGTGCCGATCGGCTACGGTTCCGGCGATGGCCCGCCGCCGCCCGACGATCCGCGACGTGGCGCTGGCCGCTGGCGTGTCGCCGACGACCGTGTCGCACGCGCTCAACGGCAAGGGGCGGGTCGATCCGGCCACGCGCGACCGCATCGCCAAGGCGGCCGGCCGGCTGGGCTACCGCCCCGATCGCACCGCCCGGCGCCTGCGCTCGGGTAGCAGCGGGACGATCGCGCTGCTGCTGCCGTCCGTCGAGCCGGACATCGCGCACGACGAGATGGTGTCGCTCGACTACTACATGCACCTCGCGGGCGCGGCGGCGCGGGCGGCGTTCGCCGCCGGGCATCCGGTGCTCCTCACGCCGCCGCTGCGCACGGTCGACGACCTGCGCGACCTCGGCGTCGACGGCGGCATCGTCTGCGACCCGAGCCCCGACGACCAGCGCGTCGGCTTCTTCGACTCGCTCGAGCTGCCGGTCGTGACCGTCGAGCGCGACCCCGCACGGCCCGACCGCCGCTGGGTCGTGCGCTCCGACAACGAGGCGAACACGCGGGAGCTGCTCGACGCGCTGGCGGCGGCGGGCGTCGTCCGGCCCGCGCTCATCGCCTCGTCCGGCGGCTGGTCCTGGGCCGAGGAGACCGCCGCGGCCTACGTCGCCTGGTGCGACGACCACGGCCGCGAGCCCCTGATCGAGCGGGCGAGCATGCGCGCGCAGGAGCGCAGCGCGTACGAGTCGGCCGGGCGGCTGCTCGACCGCGAGCGCCCCGACGCGATCGTCGCCCTGGCCGAGCGCTACTCCGGCGGCGTGCTGCGCGCCGCCCGCGAGCGCGGGCTGCGGGTGCCGGACGACCTGCGCCTCGCCGCCGCGGTCGACAGCCCGCAGGCCCGCGACGCCGACCCGCCGGTCACCGCGATCGACCTCCAGCCCGAGGTGCAGGGCGCCGCGGCGGTCGCGATGCTCGTCGAGCTGCTGGCGGAGCGGACGCCCGCGGCGCCGCAGGTCACGCCGGCGGTGCTGCGGATCCGCGCGTCGACGCGGCTCTGACGGGTCACCTTCCCGACGCGACAAGCCGTCCCGGACCGTGCACCTATGGTTTCGGCGACCGACCCAAGGAGCCCTGAACCGATGCGCGCCTTCACCCTCGACAGCCTCGAGACCCCGCCCGGCCTGCGTGAGGACCTCCCCGCCCCCGCTCCCGCCGAGGACGAGATCCTCGTGCGCGTGCACGCCTCCTCGGCCAACCCGGTCGACAACGCGATCGCGGCCGGGATGCTCGCCGGCATGGCCGAGCACACGTTCCCGGTCGTCCTGGGGCGCGACTTCGCGGGCGTGGTCGAGCAGGCCGGCGCCGGCGCCGGTGGCTACGCCGCCGGCGACGAGGTCTTCGGCTTCGTTCCGCACGCCGACCCGGACGTCCACGACGGCTGCTGGGCAGAGCACATCACCGTCGCGGCGGCCGGCATCGTGGCGACCGTGCCCGGCGGCGTGGACCTCGCCAGCGCCGGCGCCGCGCCGCTGGCCGGGATCACCGCGCTCGCCGCGATCGACGCGCTCGAGCTCTCCGAGGGCGACACGCTGCTCGTGGTCGGCGCGACCGGCGGCGTGGGCAGCCTCGCCGTTCAGCTTGCCGCTGCGGCCGGCGCCACGGTCGTCGCGACGGCGCTGCCCGAGGACGACGCGTTCCTGCGCGACCTCGGCGTCAGCGAGATCCTCCCGCGCGACGGCGACCTCTCCGGCGTCGGCGCCGACGCGCTGCTCGACACCGTCTCCTACGCCGCCGGCGCGTTCGACGCCGCCCTGAAGGACGGCGCGCGGATCGCGTCCCCCAACGGCGCCGCCGGCGACGGTCCCGGCCGCGCCAACGTCATGGCCTCAGCCCACCCCGAGCACCTCCCGCGCGTCGGCGCGCTGCTCGCCGACGGCTCGCTGCGGATCCCGATCCAGGCGACCTACGAGCTCGCCCAGGCCGGCGACGCGCTCGGTGCGCTGACCGGCTCCCACACACAGGGCAAGCGCGCCATCCGCATCGCCTGAGCGACGCTCAGCCGTACGGTCCGTGCACCCAGCGGCCGCCGACCATCGTCGCCACGACCTGCACCCCTCCGAGCTCCTCGGCGGTGCAGGTGACGGGGTCGCGGTCGAGGACCACGAGGTCGGCCAGCTGGCCCGGCACGAGCTGCCCGCGCTCGCCCTCGTCGCCGCACAGCCAGGCCGGGTTGACCGTGCTCGCCTGCAGCGCCTGCTCGACGCTGAGCGCCTCCTGCGGTCGCCATGCCGGCCGGTCGTCGAAACTGCGCAGGACGCCCGCTCGGATGCCGAGCAGCGGGTCGAGCTCCTCGATCGGGGCGTCCGAGCCGTTGGCCACCAGAGCGCCGGCGTCCCACAGCGAGCGGAACGCGTAGGTTCCGTCGAGACGGCCGGGCACGAGCCGCTCGGCCATGTCGCGGTCGGACGGCGCGTGCGAGAACTGCACCGAGCAGGCGACGCCGAGCGCGCCGAAGCGCGGCAGGTCGTCGGGATGCACGTGCTGGGCGTGCTCGATCCGGGGCCGCAGCCCGCGGGTCCGCCACTCGGCGGCCGTCGCCTCGAACGCGTCGAGTGCCGCGCGGTTCGCCGCGTCGCCGATCGCGTGCACGGCGACCGGCCAGCCCGCGCGGGCGCCGTCGACCACGATCCGCGCCAGCTCGTCGCTGCTCGTGATCTCGACGCCGGTGCCGTCGAGCATCAGCGCCGTGCCCGAGCCGAGGCTGCCGTCCATGAACGCCTTCAGGTAGCCGAGCCGCAGGAAGGCGTCGCCCCGGCGCAGCGGCGACGTCGCGTACTCGGCCGCCTGGTGGTGCAGGACCGACTGCCACACGCGCAGGGTCAGCGCGTCGCGCTCGCGCACCCGCTGCCAGATCTTGGGCGCGCCGATGCCGCCGTCCTTGTCGTGGACCGCCGTGACGCCGCGCGCGTTGGCGATGCGAATGCCGTCGAGCGTCGCGTCGACGTACTCGTCCTCCGAGAAGCGGACGTGGCGGTCGCGGAAGGCCCACGCCGCCTCCTCGCGCAGGAGCCCGGTCGGCTCGCCGTGCTCGTCGGTCTCCACCACGCCGCCTTCGCGCCGCAGGTCGCCGTTCGCGCGCGCCAAGGCGGCCGAGTTCAGCCACAGCGAGTGGTAGTCCTTGGACTGCAGCGCGACGGGCAGGTCGCCGGTCACGGCGTCGAGGTCGTGCCGCGTCGGCTCGCGGACGGGATCCCAGTCGGCGCTCCGCCAGCCGAAGCCGGTCAGCCAGGCGCCCGGCCGCGCGCTCGCCGCCGCGGCCCGGACCCGCTCGACCGCGTCCTCCAGCGAGCGGCAGTCCTCGAACCGGACCTGGCGCTGCGCCATCGCCCAGGTCGGGAAGTGGACGTGCGAGTCGGTGAGGCCCGGCACCACGCAGCACCCGTCGAGGTCGATCCGGCGCAGCCCGTCGCCGGCGGCGGCGATCCGGTCCCCGGCCACCGCAAGCTCCCGCACCACCGGAACCGCCGGTTCCATGGTGCGTACGGTCGCTCCCGTGAGAAGGATGCCACGCCCTGCCACGGCGTGGACGCTAGTGGCCGCCGCGAAGCGCGGCGGTCCGCTCCTCGTCGACGGCCAGCCGCAGCCCTTCGCCGATGAGCGCGACGCCGTAGATGCTCTCGGCGGCCTCGCGCGACACCAGCTCGTCGA
>Ga0190265_10003827_pt1 | contig 10334 bp, 10 predicted proteins | sample Popmic124T_FD_133135 | JGI IMG/M metagenome (GOLD analysis project Ga0190265, IMG submission 133135) | Populus adjacent soil microbial communities from riparian zone of Indian Creek, Utah, USA - 124 T | ecosystem: Environmental > Terrestrial > Soil > Riparian zone | place: USA: Utah | collected...
CCCAGGGACCTTGCCCAGCCCGAGAAGAAAGCCCGTCCCGAGGCCGTGGTCTGAGGCTCCGGGAGCCTTAGATGGAGCTTCTCACCGGCTTCATCGATATCGTCCTCAATCTCGACCGCCACCTACAGTGGCTGGTCGCGAATTACGGGACATGGATCTACCTGATCCTCGCGCTCATCATCTTCTGCGAGACCGGGCTCGTCATCACCCCGTTTCTGCCGGGCGATTCTCTGCTCTTCGTCGCGGGTGCGGTCGCAGCCGGAGGCGGCATGGACGTGCATGCGCTTTTCGCGGTGCTCGCGCTGGCCTCGTTCGCGGGCGACAACACGAACTACTGGATCGGGCGCTACGCGGGCCCGAAGATTTTCACGCGCAAGGGCTCGCTCCTGTTGAATCCCGCGCATCTCGAGCGCACCAGCCGGTTTTATGAAAAGCACGGCGGAAAGACCGTGTTGATCGCGAGGTTCGTGCCGATCGTGCGCACGTTCGCGCCTTTCGTCGCCGGGATGGGCGCCATGGCGTACCCGCGCTTTCTCTTCTACAGCTTCGCCGGCGCGATACTCTGGATAGGCTCGCTCACGTACGCCGGTTATTACTTCGGGAACCTCCCGATCGTACGCAACAACCTCTCGGTGGTCATCATCGGCATCGTCGTGCTGTCCATCATGCCGGGCGTGATCGAGTTCCTGCGCAGTCGCGCCCGGGCCCGACGCGCAGGCCCCGCCTGAATCTATACCTGCGTCTCGCGTGGCTGCTGCTGCGGCTGATCGGCCTCTCGCGGCGCGCCGTGCTCGACGAATCCCGGCTCACGCTTCGCGTGCTGCCCAACGATTGCGACGTGAACCTGCACATGAACAACGGCCGCTATCTCTCGATCATGGACCTCGGACGCGTGCACCTGATCGCTCAGGTCGGCCTGCTCCGTGCTGTGCTGAAGAACCGCTGGCAGCCCGTGCTCGCAGCCGCCGAGGTCGTGTTCATCCGGCCGCTCAAACCCCTGCAGAAGTTCGACCTCGTGAGCCGCGTGGTCACGTGGGACGACAAGTACGTCTACATGGAGCAGCTTTTCGAGTCCCGCGGCGTGCTGTGCGCGCACGCGTTCGTGAAAGGGCTCTTTCTCAGCCGTGAGGGGCGCGTGAGCAATGCGGCGGTCGTGGCGCTCGCCGGTTACGAAGGCCCGGTGCCGGCGATGCCGGAAGAGCTACGACTGTGGGCGGAACTGGGCAGCGCCAAGAAGCCGCGCGCGGACGAGCTGTAGCTCGGCTAGCGCCGGCACTGGCGTGGTAAATAGCGTTGAGCAATATCTTCGGCCGTACATGTCCAGACGATCTTGTCGGGGGTCTGAGCGGTCGGCACGAACACGATTCTCTTGCCTTCGAGCCTCGCGACTGCCAGCGTGAGGACGATCGCGCCTTCCTTGGTGATGACGGCTTCGCGCAGGTGCGGGGAGTAGGGAACCGCGCGCGCGTCTTCGAGGCTGCGCGGAGGCGCTTTGTGCCTGACCATGTACGCCGCGACGCCTGTGGTCGCCCCGCGGCCGCTTTGCACCGCGTCGTTCACCTTGGCGCGCACCGTGTAGTCCTGGTAGGCCGGGATCGCGACGGCCGCGCCGGCTGCGGCCAGCGGAATGCACACGACGGCGAGCGCGATCGCCACGATGCCGCCGGCGGACCGCGCCGGCGCGGGGCCGGCCTGCAACACGTCGGCAGCCGTCGCCTCGATGTTCACCACCAGGCAACCCGCTACGATGTCGTGCAGCGCCTGTTTGCGGCGCGTGACCGCGGCCATGAGAAAGCCGACGGCGAGCGACAGGGCGGAGAGTGTCTTCGCGAAGAAGCGCGCCGAGGCGCGCATGAAGGAGATGCGGTCGCCGTCGAGGTCGACGACGCGGATGCCGAACGCGATCTTGCCCAGGGTCGCCTGCTTCGACGAGCTTTCCATGATCGCGAAGTACAGCCACAGCACGCCGATCGTGCTCAGGTCGGCTGCGGCGGTTGCGATGGATTTGGGCCCGGTGACGAGCGCCACGACGATGCCGATGACGAGCATCGGCACGAGCAGAATCATGAGGTCCAGGCTCGCGGCCGCGAAACGCTTCCAGAACCCGGCGTACATCGTGGTGCTTCCAGTCGGATGACTCTGGAAGGGTAGCGTCGCCGCTCCCCGCTGACAACCAACCAGTGCCGGAAGGCTGCTTACGAAGGCGGCGCTGGACCGGGCCGTCCGCGGCCCTCGCGCTGCGGGTTGTCCCTGCGTGAGCCCCCATCCTGCCGTGGCTGCTGCACCGACTGGGCTCGCGGCGCGGGAGCGGCAGCCTGCGGTGCGGCCGGTCGAGAAGCAGGCGCTTCAGCGCGCGGCTGCGCGGGCCGAGGCGCGGATGCTTCACTTCGTTGCCGGGACACAGGCGCTTCGCCCCGGGGCTGCGCGCTCACGGTCGGTCTGGGTACGTCCCGGCGTTGCTCGACGCTCACGGCCGGCCGAGACACTGGCGCCTCGGTGCGCGGCGCCGCGGGCGGCGTCGGCCGGGGGGCGGGGGCCTCGCTGCGCGGCTGCGATTCCTGCGGGCGATCGCCGCGCCGCGACGAGCGATCCGGCGCGTCGGCTCGAGGGCTTCGCTCGGAACGCTGCTCCGGGCGTTGCTCCGCACGTCGCTCGGAAGGCTGCTCGGGACGTTGCTCCGCACGTCTCTCGGAAGGTTGCTCCGCACGTCGCTCGGGACGTTGTTCGGGACGTAGCTCCGAACGTCGCTCGTCGCGGCCGCGCTGTTCGTCCCGCTCGCGCTGCGAGTCGACGCTCGCGCGCGCAGGCTCTCTCCTCACAGCCTGTTCCTGCCGCGGCTCGGGACGCTCGCGCGCGGGTGCAGTAACTTGTGGCGTGACCGCGACCGCGTCGCGCTGGGCGGACTGCGCGGGCGGGCGCGCCGCGCGGCGCTCCGGAGCGAAGTTCTCGCGCCCACGTTCGGCAGGTTGCCTGTCGCGTATGACCTCGGCCCTCGCGATATCGGACTGCGCCACGTTGATGCGCGAGCGCGCCACCGGCCTTGCCGAGACGAAGCTTTGCTGCGGCACGACGGTCACGGCGTCAGCGCGGTTGCGGTGCACGTGCCTGACGTTTACGTTCGTCACGTTGGTCACGTGAGTGACGTTCACGTTGTGCACGTGGCGGTGACTTGCGCGATACCACGGCTGGTAAGGCTCGCGCCAGCCGAGCGGGAACCAGCCCACGGCAGGCCCTCTGCCCACCGACCAGTGCGGACCGCCGACGAACACGACGAGCGCGGGCGCGTACGCGGGACGCCGCACGATTGCGCCGGGCGCCCATGCCCAGTGATCGTGGACCCGCACCCAGCGGCCGTAATGGAAAGGCGCGAAACCCCACGGCGCATCATCGACCCACGTCCAGCCCCACGGCGAGACCCAGGCCCAGTGACCGTCACGGTACGGCGCCCAACCCGGCGCGACGCGCGTGGGCGTCCATACGGCGCCGTATTCGGGAACGGTGCGCCACGAGCCGTGCTGATCGAGGTCTTCGTACCCGGTCATGTTGGGGGAAACGTAGCGCGTCGAAGCGACGCGGTCTTCGCGGCGGTCGCGCTCCGCGCTCCAGCGCTGGAACTCGTCCCCGGCTCCGGCGATCTCGAACGCAGGCGGACCGCCCGCGTCGAGCACGGCGCCCTGGCCGGAAGGAACAGTAAATGTCTGTGCGGACGTGAGCACTTCAGCCTGGCCGAAGTTCACCACGACGCGAGCCGTTCCAGTCTCCGCATCCGCGCTGAGGCGATAGCTCCCGGGCTGCCGGAGCACCACGGCGCCTGCCGGCGTTGCGATTTCGATGAGGTCGTTGCTGTCGAGGTCGCGCACGCGCACGTTGAGCGTGCCCCGGGCGAGCCGCAACTGGATGCGATCGTCGTCGAGATGGAGCACGTCCAGGCTGGTGAGCGGCGCGAGCCGGACAGCGGTCGAGCCGACGTGGAGCTCGCCGTAGCCGTCGCGGTCGGACCACAGGCGGTCGCCTCCGGTGAGTGGACGATTGATCACCGCCTGTGTCCACTGATCAGCTGCATCGCCTGCCGCGAACGACACCGTGCCCGAAGCGTAGTTGAGCCGGCCGACGCGGTCGGGGGGGTCCGCATAAGCGGCCGCCACGCACGCGGCGAGCGCCAGCGCCAGCAATGTTCTTAACAGGTTACGCATGACTGCCTCACTCGATGTTCCGCACGCGGTACCAAATTGGTACGAAATGGCGTGCCGTATGACGTATAGGACCCGAGTCTAGGGCGTTGGATTCCCGGGCAGGGACGGTATTACAAAGTATTACATTTAAGGACGTACAGCATCAGTTCATCGCGGTCGCGAGCTTCTTTCGAAACTCGCTGACCAGCTCGCCCTGGTTTCCGAGCAGCTCGAAGACTTTCAGCATCGTCTTGCGCGCGGCGTCGCCGCCGAAATTGCGGTCGCGGCGCACGATTTCCAGCAGCGCTTCCAGCGCCTCGCGGTAGCGCTGCCGGGCGACGTGCAGGTGCGCGAGCTGCAGTCGTGCTTCCAGATCGTTCTCGTCGGCCGCGATGCGCTGGCTCAGCACGTCCTCCGAAGGCGCCTCGGCAGCGCCTTGCGCGAGATCGAGCTTCGCGTTCAATCCGCTCACGCGCTCATCCATCCGCGTGAGCGGCGAGAGACCCTCGATCAGCGCGCGCGCTTCGTCGTTCCGGCCGCTTTCGATCAGCAGCCCGGCGCGGTCGATGCGCACGTCTTCGTTGGCGGGATCGAGCAGCTCCGCCTGCCCGAGCAGCTCGAGCGCGCGATCCAGGTCGTGCGTCTGCGCGTAAACCTGCGCGGCTTCATCGCGCAGGGCGTCGGCCGGCGACGGAATGATGCGGTTCAGAAACTCGCGCACGCCTTTTTCGGGCAGCGCACCGGTGAATTCGTCGACGACCTGGCCGCCCCAGAAGATTTTCACGCTGGGTATGCCGCGCACGGCGTAGCGCGCCGAGAGCTCGGGGTTGTCGTCGGAGTTCACTTTCGCGAGCACGAAGCGCCCGCCGTATTCGGCCGCGAGCTTCTCGAGTATCGGCGTCAACGCCTTGCACGGCCCGCACCACGGCGCCCAGAAGTCCACGACGACGGGAATTTTCCTGGAGCCTTCGATGACGACCGTGTCGAAGGTGTCCTTGCCAACTTCGACGGTATGCTCGTTCATGGGGCTGCCTTCGCTCAGATTTTCCGCGCGAGCTCCGCGGCTTTGCCGATGTAGGTGGCGGGGGTGAGCGCGAGGAGACGCTGGCGCTCGGGCTCGGGTATGCCGGAGAGGTCCTTGATGAAGCGGTGCAGGGACTCGCGCGTGATGCCTTCCTTGCCCCGAGTGAGCTCTTTCAACTGCTCGTAGGCGCCGGCGACGCCGTAGCGGCGCATGACCGTCTGTATCGGCTCGGCCAGGACTTCCCAGTTCTGATCGAGATCCTGCGCCAGGCGCTCGCGGTTGGCCTCGAGCTTGTCGAGCCCGCGCAGGCACGAATCGTATGCGAGCAGCGTGTGCCCGAGCGCGACGCCCATGTTGCGCAGCACGGTCGAATCGGTGAGGTCGCGCTGCCAGCGCGAGACCGGAAGCTTCTCGCTCATGTGCCGGAGCAGCGCGTTCGCGATTCCGAGATTGCCTTCCGAGTTCTCGAAATCGATGGGGTTCACCTTGTGCGGCATGGTCGAGGACCCGATCTCGCCGGCCTTGAGCTTCTGCCTGAAGTAGCCGAGCGAGATGTAGCCCCACGCGTCGCGATCGAAGTCGATCAGTATGGTGTTTGCCCTCGCGAATGCGTCGAGTAGCTCCGCGATCGCGTCGTGCGGCTCGATCTGTATCGTGTAAGGGTTGAATTCGATACCCAGCCGCGTGACGACGCCGCGCGCGATGCTTTCCCACTCGACTTCCGGGTAGGCGGCGAGGTGCGCGTTGTAATTACCCACGGCGCCGTTCATCTTCGCGAGCAGCTCCACGCCGGCGATGCGCGCGCGTGCGCGCGCGAGTCTCGCTGCGACGTTCGCCATTTCCTTGCCCAGCGTCGTGGGCGAGGCGGGCTGCCCGTGCGTGTGCGCGAGCATCGCGGCATCGGCGAGGCCGTGCGCGATGCTCCTCAGCCTGTCCGCGATGCGGTCGAGCATCGGCAGCATGACCTCATCGCGCGCGCGCTTCAGCATGAGCGCGTGGCACACGTTGTTGATGTCCTCGGACGTGCACGCGAAATGGATGAATTCCGCGACCCGCGAGACTTCCTCGCTGCCGGCCAGCCGCTCTTTCAGGAAATACTCGATCGCCTTGACGTCGTGGTTGGTGCGCTCCTCGATCGCCTTCACCTGCGCCGCGTCGGACTCGGAGAAGCGGCTGACGAGCTCTTCGAGCTGGGTGAGCGTTGCCGCGGAGAAAGGCTTTACCTCGGCGATCGCCGCTTCGCCCGCGAGCGCCTTCAGCCATTCGACCTCGACGAGCACGCGGAAGCGGATGAGCGCGTACTCGCTGAAGAGCTCGCGAAGCGGCGCGACCTTCGCGGCGTAGCGGCCGTCGAGCGGGGAGAGTGCGGTGAGGGGTGAGAGTGGCATGGCAGGAAAGTTATACTACGCGGTGCGCCGGGGGCGCGCCCTACGGGGTACGCGAGCAGAGTACCCAACGTTGTGACCTCGTGATTTTAACACGCTGGACACCTCGATCATGACCCTGCCTGGCGTGACAGGAATACTGGACTAACAAGAAACAGCCCGTTTGCAACAGCAACGCACGCTCACCGAATGGGCGCTGCTGCTCGCGCTAGTCGCGATGTGGGGCTCCTCGTTCATGTTCAACAAGCTGGGGGTGGCCACCGTGCCGCCGCTCACGCTCGTCGCCGCGCGTCTCATGATCGGCACGCTCACGCTGCTCGTGCTCCTTTACGCAAAAGGCGTGAGGTTGCCTCCCGCCGGTCCGATATGGATCGTCTACGCGGTGCTGGGCATCGTCGGGAATGCGCTGCCTTTCTTCCTGATTACGTGGGGGCAACAGGCGATCGACAGCGCGCTCGCCGGGATCCTGATGGCGGCGATGCCGCTCGCGACGCTCGTGCTCGCGCACTTCTTCGTGCACGGCGAGCGCATGACCCCGGGACGCACCGCCGGCTTCCTGCTGGGCTTCCTCGGGATCGTCGCGCTCATGGGGCCGGCCGCGATAAGCAGCATGGGCGGCTCCGCGCTGCAGGTGATCTCGCAGCTTTCGATACTGTGCGGCGCGCTGTGCTATTCGGCCAACAGCGTGATGGCGCGCCTGCTCGTCCGCAGCGATTTCCTCGTGGCATCGGCGGGGACTTTGCTCGTCTCGACCGTGGTGGTACTTCCACTCGCGTTCGCGATCGACAGGCCGTGGACTCTGCAGCCCTCGTACTCGTCTCTCGCGGCGATACTGTGGCTGGGCCTGGGCCCTACCGCGCTCGCCACGATCCTCTATTTCAGGCTGATCAGCTCGGCGGGTCCGACGTTCATGTCGCTCGTGAATTATCTGAGCCCTGTGGTGGCTGTCTTTCTCGGCGTCACGCTGCTGGGCGAGCATCCCGGCGTCAACGCCTACGCAGGCCTCGTGCTCATCCTGGGCGGCATCGCGTTCAGCCAGTGGAGGGCTGTCTCCTGGCAGAGACGTTGAAAAATCCCTTTTCCGCCCAATATTTAATACCGGGCACCGCTATTGCAAGGGATGAGTCGACAGCGCGAAGCCGCGCGATGAAAGGACGCCAGGAACATGAACGTTATTTATAACAGCGAGAACTACTACGTCGTCGAATATGCGGCAGAGCACGGCTATGAGCTCGTCGACAAGCATGCAGCGCGCGGCGCTTACCTTCACGGCGAGGCCGCGGACAGGTTCCTCCAATCGATGAAGCACGCGATCGCCGAAGACGCTTCAGCCGAGCACGTGGACGATTTCCTGGACCAGTTCGACATGCTGCTCAACCAGCCGGTCGTATTCCACTGAGCCCACGGGGATGCGTTAGCAATGCACGGCGCCTTCCGGCGTTTCTCTTACGCAGTGCGTGTTAACGGCCCTAGTAATCGCGCCAGCCAGCCTCGTCGCGATCGAGCAATCGCTTGAGCGCCGCGAAATGCAGTGCGGCCTGCTGCGACTCTTCCGCCATCTGCGCGCCCGTTTTCATGGCCACGCTTTCGCTCACGATGCGCAGCGGCCGCGCCGTTCCCATCGCCGTCACCTGCAGCATGCACGCGCGCTCGAGGTAATACAGGTCGTCGAACGCGGTCGCCATGTCGGGTCCGGTGACGATGATGCCGTGGTTCGCCAGGAAGAGTATGTCGGCTTGCGCGAGCTGGGCGCACATGCGTTCGCCTTCGGCGTCATCGAGCGCGAGCCCGTTGTAATCGTCGTCGTAGGCGATGCGGTCGTAGAACTTGAGCGCGTTCTGGCTCGCCCATTCCAACCTGCCGCCCTGGATCACCGTGAGCGCCGTCGCGTAGGGCATGTGCGTATGCAGCACGCATCTTGCCGACGCCTTGCCGCGATGAAGGCATCCGTGAATAAAGAACGCCGTGGGCTCTACGCTGTGACGCCCTGAGATTTTGTGCCCTTGCGCGTTGAGGACGACTAGATCGGCGGCCGTGACTTCGGACCAGTGCACGCCTTGCGGGTTGATGAGAAAGCGCCCGGGCTGCCCGGGTAATTCCATGCTGAAGTGATTGCATATCCCTTCGCCATAGCCCAATCGCGAAGCCCAGCGCAGCGCGGCAGTAAGGTCTTCTCGGGCCTCCCTCTCCAGTTCGGCGTCGTTCATATCACTTCCTCCCTGTCGTCATGATTGCGGTTCAACGGTTCGATCACGCTCTGGATCAGCGACTTCACTTCATCCATGAGCGCTTCGCCCTGCAGGCTTTCCGCGACGACCACGCGTGCCCGGCTCGAGGCGTCGCGCGCCACGAGCCGATATACCGGCTCGGCGCTGAAAAGGTTCTGATGCCTCGACGCGATTTCGGGCTCCAGGGCCACGACCGCCTCGCGCGGCAAGCGCTTGCGCGAAAAGGACCAGCGCGAAAAGCCTGCGGCTCGTGACTATGCCTTCGGGCCCCACCCGCACCACCAGTGCATTGGCGAGCATGTAGACCGCGAACGCCAGAAAAATGACGCCGAACGCCCCGAGCGGGGCGACGAACCCCACCATCAGCACCGCGGCCAGCACGCCGGCAGTGCTGGCCAGCGCACCGGCGAGCATGACCGCGCCCCCGACGAGCGCCAGCGCGCACGCGATCGCGCCGAATGTCGCGAGCGCCAGTGCAACCTGAGGCATGCGACATGGCGGGAAGTAAAGCTCGATGCCCTCGCCTGTATGCCGCACCCTCACTATGCGGGCCGGCAATGCAAAGCCGGCGGGCGCTTCAATCAAGCTGGATCTTGGCGAACTTCGCGACTCTGGCCCACTTGGCGGCTTCGGCCTTGATAAAAGCCGCGAACTCCGCCGGCGACCCGCCGCCCGCGAGCGCGCCGTTCTTCAGAAGCTGGTCGCGGCCCGTGGAAGAACGCAGCTCCGCGACGACCGGCGCGTGCACGCGGTTGACGATGTCCTGGGGCGTTCCCGCGGGCATCACGACGCCGTTCCACGAGCCGCCGTCGAAGCTTTTGACGCCGCCTTCTTCGACACTCGAAAGCTCCGGCATCGCGGGGAAGCGCTCACGAGTCGAAATCGCGATTCCTTTCAGCCGTCCCTGCTTCACATGCGGTATGACGCCGATCGCGGTGTTGAAAGCGAGCTGCACCTGCCCCGAAATCTGGTCGAGCACGGCCGGCGCCTGCCCTTTGTAAGGCACGTGCACGACATCGATCGCGGTCATGAACTTGAACATCTCCATCAGCATGTGCGGGCTCGTGCCGTTGCCGGTCGAGGCGTACGACATCTGACCGGGCTTCGATTTGGCGAGCGCGACGAGCTCTTTCACGGTTTTCACGGGGAGCGACGGGTGCACGGTCAACATGCTGGGCAACTGCGCTGCGAGCGTCACGTGCGCGAAGTCCTTCACCGGGTCGAACGGGAGCTTGCGGTAGATCGCGGGGGCGATGGCTTGCGCGACCGTCATGATGCACACCGTGTAGCCGTCGGGCGGCGATTTCGCGCACACCTCCATGCCGATGTTGCCCCCTGCGCCCGCGCGGTTGTCGGCGACGAACTGCACGCCGTACGCTTTGGTCAGCAGGTCGGCCACCATGCGGCCGATGATGTCGGTCGGTCCGCCGGGCGGGAAAGGAATGATCACGCGCACCGGCTTCGCGGGGTATTGCTGGGCGTGCGCGGGATTGAGCGGCAGCGCCGCGATTGCCGCTGCCGCGAA
>Ga0190265_10003828_pt1 | contig 10332 bp, 10 predicted proteins | sample Popmic124T_FD_133135 | JGI IMG/M metagenome (GOLD analysis project Ga0190265, IMG submission 133135) | Populus adjacent soil microbial communities from riparian zone of Indian Creek, Utah, USA - 124 T | ecosystem: Environmental > Terrestrial > Soil > Riparian zone | place: USA: Utah | collected...
CGAGCACCCGGAAGTCCGCGCCGCTGACCCACGCCGGCATCGGCCCGTTGTCAGTGTTGATCACTCGGACCCGGACGCGCTCCCCCGGCGTCGCGTCCACCCGCAGGTCACCGGGCTGCCCGTTGATCGTGCGCTGGGACCCGTAGAGGTGTGCCATCGCCAGCTCGTCGCGGCCGCCGGCGGCGCCGAGTACCAGCGCCCCGAACAGGCCCCGCACCACCTGCTCGTGGGCGATCTGGTGGGAGTGGTACCAGAACGTGCCGGTCTGGCGGACCCGGAACCGGTAGACGTGCTCCTCGCCGATCGGCACCGCGTCCTGGGTCACCCCGGCCACCCCGTCGGCCGCGTTGGGCACGTCCACGCCGTGCCAGTGCAGCGTGACACCGCCGGGCACGGACTCGTTGACCAGCCGGACCTGCACCAGCTGGCCGAGCGCGGCGCGGATCACCGGGCCCGGCGAGGTGCCGTTGAGGGTGTAGCCGTCCTGCTCGGGACCGGCGCGGAAACGCAGCGCCTGGCGGCGCGCCACCAGCGTCACGTCGACGTCGGCCGGCCCGGGGTCGGCGACCAGCCGGTCGACCCCGACGGCCGGGCCGGCGTGCTCGTGCATCGCCCCCGGGCCGGGGCGCCCCTCGTCGGGCCGCCCCATGTCCAGCACGGAGTACGCATCGGGCAGCAGGCTCGACTGCCACATCCAGCCCAGCGGACCCAGCACGGCGAGGGTGGCGACCAGCGCCAGCACGGTCCGGGCGCGGCCGGATCGGGCGGCCGGGCGCGCACCCCCGGGGTGCACCTTCCTCAGCTGACGCCGGCCGCGCGGCGGGCCGCGGACTGCGCGGCCGCGGAGCCGCGCTCGGCGCGCCGCGCGGCCAGCACCGCCGCCCCGAACAGCACCAGGGCGAGGATCCCGTGCACCCAGGCCAGCGCGGGCACACCGTGACCGAAGATCCCCAGCGACACCTGGACGACGACCATCGCGACGATCGCCGCGGCCAGCTGCACGCCGCCGCGGACCTGGGCGAAGAACGACACCACCAGCAGCACCACCGCGATGGCGGGGATGACCATCGTGCCGTTCATGCCGTGGATCATGAACCCGCCGACACCGGCGAAGTCGGTGGTCTCGTTCTCCATGGCGGCCTTGTCGAGCACCCCGCCCTGCTGGATCCAGGCGCTCAGCCCGGTCAGGGCGTAGGCGATCGCGCCGGCCTGCACGAGCACGCCGAGGGCAACGAGGTAGGCGAGGACGCGGTAGACGGACTTCATCACGGTGCTCCCGAAGGATGTGGAGGGCGACGACGTCGTATTCGCACGATTGATCGTTGCTTCGTCAGCGGTGGTGGTGGCGTTACAACGGATGGAGCAGGAAGAAGGGAAGAGTGGCACGGCCTGACACACCCGATCGGGCTACGACCAGACCTGAAGCAGGCGGCGGTTCCGAGGCGGGGAGCAGCGCGTCGCCGCGCGTGCGCGTAACGGCTCCGGAGATGTCCTCGATGTCCGTTCGTCCGCTCCCTCAGACGGGTGATTCCGCGGCCACGACCGCGCCCGTCGCTCCGCTCCGACATCTCGACGAAGAGGTCTCTCATGCGCATCAGCACGCTGACCGGATCGCTACTCGCGTCCGCCGTCCTGCTCCTTCCGCTGGCCAGTGTGGCGTCGGCCGCTGATCGGGACTGCCCTGACTTCACCAGCCAGGCCGAGGCGCAGGCTGCCCTGGACTCCCGCATCGGAGATCCGGAGCGCCTCGACCGCGACGACGACGGCATCGCCTGCGAATCCGAGTTCGGTGAGCCGGCCGCCGCGTCGGACGACTCGGAGGACAAGTCCGACGAGAAGTCGGACGAGAAGTCGGACGAGGACGACCAGGTGCGGGTCGTGCCCAAGGGTTCGGTCGACACGGGCGACGGAAGCGCGGCGACCGGCTCGACCCCGATGCTGCTCACGTTGACCGGTGCGGGAGCGCTCACCGCCGGCGGCGCCCTCACCGTGCGCTACGCCCGCGGTTCCCGCTGACCGTGGGGCGTGGCCGACGCCGCCGCGGACCGGGTGCCGTGGCGGTGGCGGTGGCGGTCTGCACGTTGGCGTTGACCGGCGGCTGCGCCGCCGCGGGCTCCCCGTCGGCCGCTGCACCGAGCCCGGTCCCGGTCCTGTCGACGGTGACGCCGGCACCGGCGGCCGTCGGCGTGCTCCCGGCCTCCCCCCCGCAGCGGCTGGTCATTCCCTCGATCTCGGTGGATACCGGTCTGATCGACCTCGGGCTGCAACCAGACGGGACGATGGAGGTGCCGGCCGACGGCTCCACGGCCGGCTGGTACGTGCACTCCCCCACGCCGGGCGAGCGGGGACCCGCTGTCCTCGCCGCACACGTCGACTGGCAGGGCGACAAGGGCGTCTTCTACGACCTGCGACGGACCGAGCCCGGGGACCCGATCCGCGTGCTGCGCGCCGACGGGAGCACCGCGGCGTTCACGGTGCAGCGCGTCGAGCGCTACCCGAAGGACGACTTCCCGACCGAGAAGGTGTACGGCGATGTCGATTCCGCGCAGCTGCGGCTGATTACCTGCGGCGGCGAGTTCGACTCCGCCGCCCGCAGCTATCGCGACAACGTCGTGGTGTACGCCGTTCTGACCGGATAGCGCGTCCGCTCAGAACGGGGCATCGTCAACCGGCGTCGCCGGCAACCGGGCGAACGGATCCCGCCGGACTCCACCGTTGGCGGCGGCCGGCACGCTCGCGGCCTCCGACTGCCGGGTGGCCCAGGCCGGGAACGGGAACTCGACGACCAGCGGCACCGGGATCTCCGGCTGCGAGATGAACATCGTGCCCGGCTTGGCCAGAGTGGCCCGAGCCCGCTGGGTGGCCGGCAGGAAGCCGTACTCCGGCCGCCCGGCCTCGGCCGGGTCCAGCCGCCCGACGACCTTGATCGAGGAGTTGGAGACGATCCGCCGCTCCACCTCGCTCGCCGTCTGCTGGGCGCCGATCAGGATGATCCCGAGCGAGCGGCCGCGCTCCGCGATGTCCAGCAGCACCTCCTTGATCGGGCTGCTGCCCTCCCGGGGGGCGTACTTGTTCAGCTCGTCGATCATGGTGAAGAGCAGGCCTCCCGGACCGGCGGCCTCCTTGCGGGCGGTCTCGGCGGCCAGCACCACGCCGACCACGAAGCGTTGCGCCCGCTCCGGCAGGTTGTGCAGGTCGACCACGGTGACCTGGTGGTTCTCCGTGCTCACCCGGCGCCCCTTCGCGTCGGCCAGGTCCCCGCGGACCAGGGTGCGCAGCGGCTTGAGGCTGGAGCGCAACCGGCGCAGGAACGCGTTGATCGTCCCGGTCCCGGTCACCGGCCCGGCCCAGTCGCGGCGGGCCTCCTCGTCGGTGAGCCGGTCGGTGATCAGCTCGACCAGGTCGGCGTAGCTGCGCAGCACCCGCCCGTCGATCGACACCGCGCCGTCCCCGACCGGCACGGCCTCGCGACGCAGCCGGTACGCCACCTGGTGGATCACGGTCGGGTACTGGTTGCGTTCGTCCTCGGCGTCGGCGAACACGTACGGCAGCAGCTCGCCCGCGCAGAACTCGGCCAGCGTCCACCAGAAGGCACTGACCCCGGTGGTCCGGCCGGTGACGTACGGGCGCCCGGACGGGTCGTCGGGGGTCGGTGGCGCGAAGATGCCCACCGACTCGAACCGGTCGGCGGCCAGGTTGAGCCGGGCGTAGCGCGCGCGCTCGGCGTCGTCGAGCTTGGTGTTGTGCTGGTCGAGGAACAGCAGGTCCTCACCCTTGACGCTGAACACCAGCGCCTTGGCGTTCACGCTGCGGCGCCCGAGCACCCCGCTGCGGAACAGCGCGTAGATCAGGAACAACGCGAAGCTGGTCTTGGTGGCCACGCCGGAGACCCCGCTGATGGACACGTGCCCGCCGCGGGTGCCGTCGAGGAAGTCGACGTTGACGTAGACCGGCTCACCGTCGCGTCCCAGCCCGACCGGGACCGTGCGATCCATCCGGTCGAAGTACAGCGCCTGCGCCCGCTCGGCCCCGGTGGCCCGGCGGACCGGCGAGCCGGGCAGCGGCGGCACGTAGCACTCCGGCTCCACGCGGGTGGTGGTGATCTCGGCGATCTCCTGCACGTGCGCCGGCAGCACGCCGTCGGCGATCAGGAACACGTCGGAGCCGAAGCTCGCCCCCTCGTGCCGGGCCCGGACCTGGGTGACCACGCCGGACGTGACCACCGGGCCGATTCCGGGCACCGCGCGCGTCGTCACCACGACGTCGTCGAGCTGCAGGTAGGCCTCCGGCGCGAGCGCGACGGCGAACTGGAGCGGGGTGGCGTCCTCGGTGCCGACGACCAGCCCGACCGGAGTCTGGTCCGACACGATGGGCACGATAGCCGCCGGCACCGACACCTCCGGTAGCGGCCGCTGCAGCCCCTTCGGATGACGCGTTCTGTCGGTGGCCGGTGCCAGGCTGTGCCCGTTCCCGTATTCGCCCGTTCCCGAGTTACGCCGAGGAGAGCCCGATGCCCACCCGCGACACCCCCTGGCCCGCCGGCACCCCGTGCTGGGTCGACCTTTCCGTTCCGGATCTCCAGCAGGCGGTCCGGTTCTATCACGCGGTGCTCGGTTGGACGTTCGTCGACAGCGGCCCGGAGTTCGGCCACTACAACATCGCCCAGGTGAACGAGAAGGCCGTGGCCGGTGTCGGTCCGGTCATGAGCGAGGGCCAGCCCTCGTTCTGGACGGTCTACCTGGCCACCGACGACGCCGACAGCAGCGCCAAGCTGATCACCGAGCACGGCGGCAGCATGCTGTTCGACCCGATGGACATCGCCGACTCGGGGCGGATGGCCGTCGCCACCGACCCCACCGGCGGCGTGTTCGGCATCTGGCAGGCCGTGACGATGACCGGCTTCGGCGTCTACAACGAGCCCGGCGGGCTGATCTGGGAGGATGCCCGGCTCACCGACCCGGCGCGCGGCAAGCAGTTCTACACCGACGTCTTCGGCTACCGCTACGAGCCGGTGCCTGGTGCCCCCGACGACTACGGGACCTTCCACCTCGACGGCGATGCGCTGGGCGGGATGGGCGGCATGATGGGCGCGCCGGAGGACACCCCGTCGCACTGGCTCGCCTACTTCTGCGTGGCCGACGCCGACGCCGCGGTTGCGGCGGTGGAGGCGGCCGACGGTGGGGTGCTGCGGCCGGCCGAGACCACCCCATACGGCCGGATGGCCACCGTGACCGATCCGTTCGGCGCGCCGTTCGCGGTACTGCAGCACCCCTGACGGTCGCGGCCACGACCCCATCCGGACTACCCGGGAAGGGCCGAACCGGTCGTCGGTGACCGGTTCGGCCCGGAGCCGACATGTCCCAGCCGACGTCCCCTCAGCCGAGAACGCTGTGCCACCCTGTGCGCATCCTGAGGAGGACGCATGACCATCCGCGAGTCGATCTGGCCCACCGGGACACCGTGCTGGGTCGACATCGCCGTGCCCGATGTCGCGGAGGCCATGATGTTCTACCGCTCGGTGCTCGGTTGGTCCTATGTGGACACCGGCCCGGAGCTGAACCACTACACGGTGTGCCGCACGTTCCGGCGGGACGCGGCGGCCATCGGACCGGCGCCGTCGACCACCCAGCCGTCGGCCTGGACGGTGTACCTGGCCAGCGACGACGCCGACACCACGGCGAAGCTGATCGTCGAGAACGGCGGCACGCTCGTCGTGGAGCCGGCCGACGTCGGCCACAACGGGCGGATGTGCGTCGCACTGGATCCCTGCGGCGGGATGTTCGGCGTGTGGCAGGCCATCGAGACCATCGGCGTGGAGATCATCGACGAGCCGGGCGCACTGGTCTGGACCGACGCCCGGCTCACCGAGCCCGCCGTCGGCATGGACTTCTACGCCGCGGTGTTCGGCTACGACTACCAGCCGGTGCCCGGGGCTCCCGACGGCTACAGCACGTTCGCGGTCGGTGGCCGCACCGCCGGCGGGATGGGCGGGATGTTGGGGTCGACCGGGGCGCCGTCGCACTGGCTCGCGTACTTCGCGGTGGACGACGTGGACGCCGCGGTGGCCGACGCGGCGGTGGTCGGCGGGCTGGTCCGGCAGCCGCCGCAGGACACCCCGTTCGGCCGGACCGCGCTGCTGTCCGACCGGTTCGGCGCGACCTTCGGGCTGCACGGGCCCGCGATCAGCCCGCCGTCGAGCCCGTGGGTGCTCGGGTGAGCTGCCCGATCCGCTCCCGGGCCGCCGGGTAGCGCCCGGTCAGCTCGGCCCGCCCACCCAGCCGGAACCCCGACCAGTCGAACGGCGGGGCGGTCGTGGTCCCGACCAGCGACCACTCCCCCGTCGCGCTGGACCCCTGCCACGTCCCCGGCGGTACCACCAGCTGCGGCCGCTGCCCGGCGTCCACATCGGACCCGAGCACCGGTTCGGTCACCGTCCCGTCCGGATGCAGCAGCAGCATCCGCAGCGGGGACCCGGCGTAGAAGTGGTAGGTCTCGGTGACGGTCAGCGCGTGCAGGGCCGAGAAGTCGGGGCTCAGCAACAGGTAGTAGATCGCTGCCGAGTGCCGGTCGAGGTGGGTGCGGCGGAACAGCCCGCCCTCGTCCGGCAACGGTTGCAGCCCGAGCAGCGCGGCCAGCCGCTCCCCGTCGGCCCGGGCGGGGCCGCGGGGCAGGTCCGACCGGCTTACCATGCCGGAACGACGCTCATACCGCCGTGTCCGGTGTGATGTCCGCGACCGCGGCGGGACGCGCCGGTCACCGGCGTCACGGTCGCGGCCAGGTCGGGCAGCGCAGTGTCGATCACGGCACGCAGTCTGCCGGGGGTCGCGCGCGCAGTCCGTTGCGCCGGTCAGAACCGGCACCGCAACACCCGCATGGAGCGGGCCGGTATCCGCTGCCGCCCGCCGGGCGCCGGAAGCCGGCGCACCGAGGCCAGCAGCGGGTCAGCGGTGTCGATCACGACCTCCCAGGTGCGCCCGTAGGACGCCGGCGGCAGCGTGAACGTGCTCTGCTCGTGGTGGGCGTTCACCAGCAGCAGGAACGAGTCGTCCACGATCCGCTCGCCGATCTCGTTGCGGTCCGGGATGCCGCGGCCGTTGAGGAAGATCGCGATGCTGGAGTTGCGGCCCGAGTTCCAGTCCTGCTCGGTCATGTGCCGGCCGTCCGGCCGCAGCCAGGCGATGTCGTCGATGCTGGACCCGCGGATCGGGCGGCCCTGGAAGAACCGCTGCCGGCGGAACACCGGGTGCTCGCGGCGCAGCGCGGCGAGCCGGGCGGTGAACTCGGTGAGCACCTCGTGCTCGCGGGCCCGCTTCCAGTCGATCCAGCTCAGCTCGTTGTCCTGGCAGTACACGTTGTTGTTGCCCTGCTGGGTGCGGCCCAGCTCGTCCCCGTGCGAGATCATCGGCACGCCCTGGGAGAGCAGCAGCGTGGTCAGGAAGTTGCGCTTCTGACGCTCCCGCAGCACGCAGACGTCGTCGTCCTCGGTGGGGCCCTCGGCGCCGCAGTTCCAGGACAGGTTGTGGCTCTCGCCGTCCCGCCCGTCCTCGCCGTTGGCCAGGTTGTGCTTGTCGTTGTAGCTGACCAGGTCGGCCAGGGTGAAGCCGTCGTGCGCGGTGACGAAGTTGATCGACGCGATGGGCCGGCGGTTGTCCGCCTCGTACAGGTCCGAGGATCCGGTGAAGCGCACCGCGAACTCCCCGAGGGTCGAGTGGCCGCCCCGCCAGAAGTCCCGCACGGTGTCCCGGTACTGCCCGTTCCACTCGGTCCACAGCGACGGGAAGCCGCCGACCTGGTAGCCGCCCTGACCCACGTCCCAGGGCTCGGCGATCAGCTTCACCTGGCTGACCACCGGGTCCTGGTTGACCAGGTCGAAGAACGCGGACAGCCGATCCACCTCGTGGAACTCCCGGGCCAACGCGGAGGCCAGGTCGAACCGGAAGCCGTCGACGTGCATCTCCAGCACCCAGTAACGCAGCGAGTCCATGATCAGCCGCAGCGAGTCGTGGTGACGCACGTTGAGGCTGTTGCCGGTACCGGTCGTGTCGTAGTAGTGCTTGCGGTCGCCCTCGACCAACCGGTAGTAGGCCTGGTTGTCCACACCCCGGAAGGACAGCGTGGGCCCGAGGTGGTTGCCCTCCGCGGTGTGGTTGTAGACCACGTCGAGGATCACCTCGATGCCCGCCCGGTGCAGCGCCCGGACCATCGCCTTGAACTCCAGCACCTGCTCGCCGCGGGTGCCGTAGCTGGCGTAGCCGTTGTGCGGGGCGAAGAACCCGATGGTGTTGTAGCCCCAGTAGTTGCTCAGCCCGCGCTCGTCCAGCGTCGAGTCGTGCACGAACTGGTGCACCGGCATCAGCTCGACCGCGGTCACGCCGAGCTCCTGCAGATGCCGGATCACGGTTGGGTGGGCCAGCCCCGAGTAGGTGCCGCGCAGCGCCTTCGGGACGTCCGGATGCCGCATCGTCATGCCCTTGACGTGCATCTCGTAGATCACTGTCTCGTTGTAGGGGATGCGCAGCGGGCGGTCGTTGCCCCATTCGAAGAACGGGTTGATGACCACCGACATCATGGTGTACGGCGCGGAATCGGAGTCGTTGTAGGAGTCCGGGTCGCCGAACCGGTACGAGAACATCGCCTCGTTCCAGGTGATGCGCCCGTCCATGGCCTTGGCGTAGGGATCGAGCAGCAGCTTGGACGGGTTGCAGCGCAGGCCGGCGCCCGGGTCGTAGGGCCCGTGCACCCGGTAGCCGTAGCGCTGCCCGGGGCCGACCCGGGGCACGTAGCCGTGCCAGATGAAGCCGTTCCGCTCCGGCAGCGGGACCCGGTGCTCGGTGCCGGCGTCGTCGATCAGGCACAGCTCGATCCGCTCGGCGACCTCGGAGAAGATCGAGAAGTTGGTGCCGCCGCCGTCGAACGCGGCACCGAGCGGGTAGGGGGACCCAGGCCAGATGTCCACCCAACCTCCGCCCGCGCTCGCCGTCTGCTCCGTTCCTACCGCGGCTCGAATCGGTTCACCAGCCGTTCCCCGGTGGACGAGGCGTCCGTCACACAGGTTGCTCACCGTGACATGCCGGGAGTGAACGCCGGCGCCGGCCGTACCGCGGGTCGGGGACGATGGGGTGGTGCCGGGTGCGGACGAGGTGTGGACCAGCGACGAGTGCGCCGCGGCATGGGGGGTGAAACCGGAGACCTGGCTGGGCTACGTGTCCCGCGGCCAGGCACCCGCGCCGCTCGCGGACCGGGACGCGCGCGGTCGGCGGCAGTGGAGCGCACAGGAGGTGCGCGACTTCCCGCGGCCGGGCGCCGGACGCTCGCGGGCCGGCTCCACCCCCGAGGCGGAGCTGCTGCTGGGGCGCATGCAGGACGTGGCCGGTCGGATCGAGGAGCTCCGCGCCGAGCAACGACAGCTGCTCGTCGCGGGCCGCCGGGACGGCCTGGAGATCCTGGCCATGGCCCGCGCGCTCGGCATCTCCCGGCAGACCGCCTACGCGTGGCTCGACGACGGCGACCCCGCCGGCTGACTCCACTCTGCTCACCGCTGCGACCGGAGCCGATCGCTCATCCGGAGTCGGCGAGGTACCGGTCGGCCAGCCGCTTGGGCGCCGTGGCCAGCCAGGCCTCGACGATCACCTCGTTCAGTTCCGCGACCCCGATCCGCTCCAGCCGGATCAGCACCGCGGGATAGCCGTCGAAGTGCGGCGTGGTGAAGAAGACGTCCGGATCGTCGGCGATCAACGCTTCCTTCACCCCGACGTCCGCCACCCGAGCCCCCAGGATCGGCCCGTCCGGGGCGGCGGAACCGAGCGCCGCGATGTCGGTGCCGCGCAGCGGACGTTCCCAGACGAAGCCCTTCTTCCGCACGCTCCAGGCCGGGCTTCCGTAGGAGGTGCCCTCGCTGACCTCCGGCAACGCCGTCGCCGCCCGCCGCACGTCCTCCCAGTCAGCCATCTCGCGACGCTACCGCCGGCCGGGGGTGCCGGTGGACGCTGCCCGACCCGATCAGGCCGTGGGCACCCGGTCCAGGAAGCCGTGCACCCGCCGGATACGACCCACCTCGTCGGTGACGGCCACGTCGAACCCGACGATCGGTGCCTCGATCCCCTCCGGTCCGAGCTCCCAGCCGAACCGGGCCTGGTCGTGGTGCCCGTCGACCGGGCCGGCGAGCCGGAAGGTGAAGCCGGGGAACTGCTCGTGCACGGCGGCGATCGTCGCGACCAGTGCCTCGCGCCCGGTCACGTCGACCAGCGGGTCGGTGTAGCGCACCTCGGGACTGAACAGCTCGTCCACCGCGGCCCGCAGGGCGGCGGGCTCGGTCTGGTTCCAGGCGTCGAC
>Ga0190265_10003829_pt1 | contig 10331 bp, 6 predicted proteins | sample Popmic124T_FD_133135 | JGI IMG/M metagenome (GOLD analysis project Ga0190265, IMG submission 133135) | Populus adjacent soil microbial communities from riparian zone of Indian Creek, Utah, USA - 124 T | ecosystem: Environmental > Terrestrial > Soil > Riparian zone | place: USA: Utah | collected...
CCCAGCGAGATCGCGTGGTTGGCGACAAAGCGGCCGTCGGGGTCCCACTTGCGCTTGACCTCGCCGAGTCGGTCGCAGATGTTCGGCGGCAGGATCGCGTCGACGTCGCAGGGTCCCTCGACGAAGTTGTAGTAGCCGCCGCCGGCCGCCCAGGGGCTCATCGTCTCCTCGATCTGCCTCAGGTGGGTTGGGATCGCCTCGGCCAGCTCCGGCGTCATCGGCATGCCGACGCTGTACATGACGAAGCCGGCGTCGAGGTGGGAGAGGGCGCCGCTGTTCTCGGCGGGTCGGCTCAGCGCGCCGCCGAGGTGGCGTAGCTCGCTGAGCAACAGCGGCGAGCCCGAGTCGGGTCCGGCGACCAAGACGAATGCATCGATCGCCTCGTCGGGGAGATCGCGGATCGTCATCCCTTCGCCGACCCCCGGCACCGGGTTCTCCGGGTCCATGTGGATCCTGCTCAGGCCCGCGGTCGGCATCCACTCGAAGGTGTCCATGATCGTCTCGCCGATCTCGCGCAGCGGCGCGATCGTCGCTTCGCCCTCGGCCTGGCCGCCGATGCAGGCGGCGCTGATCGTCAGCAGCGGCGTGCCGCGCAGCGGCTCGGGCACGTCGGGAATCGGCGGCGGGGTGAGGAAGCGGACGACCGAGGTGACCTCCTCGGGCACGCCGGCGGCCCAGTCGCGGTAGGCGCGCACCGCCTCGGCGCCGACCTCGGCCGGGAAGAGCAGGGCGCCGGCGTAGACCTCGGCGATCGGCAGCAGCTCCACCTGCAGCGCGGTGACCACGGCGTAACCGCCACCTCCCCCGCGCAGGGCCCAGAAGAGATCGGGATCGTTCTCGGCGTCGACGGTGCGAGGCGTGCCCTCCGCGTCGACCAGCTCGATCGCGGCGACTCGGTTGCAGGCGAAGCCGTAGCGGCGTCCCAGCCAGCTGAGGCCGCCGCCGAGCGTGTAGCCGGTGATGCCGACGTCGGGAGAGGAGCCAGGCAAGAAGCAGAGGCCGTGCTCGGCAGCCGCTTGGCCCAACTCGGCCCCCCAGACGCCCGCCTCGACCCGCGCGGCGCGTGCGTCGGGATCGACCTCGACCCCACGCATCCGCTCGGTCTTGAGCAGGACGGCGCCCTCGAGCGGCGCCAGTGGCGCGGCGCCGTGACCCGTCCCCTGGGCGGCGACCCTGAGGCCGTTCTCGGCGACGAAGCGCACCGTCGCCGCGATGTCCTCGGCGCCTTCGGCGAAGACGACGGCATCGGGCCGCTGGTCGGCGGCGAGGTTCCAAGCGGCACGCGCCTCGTCCCAGTCGGAGTCCTCGGGGGTGGCGATCCGGCCGGCGATGTCCAGCCCGGTGAAGTCGGTCATGTGGTCTCCTCGCAGAGTCGTGAAGGGCTAGTTCAGCTTCAAGCGTTCGACTGAGTCGCCCGCCCCGACCAGCACGTCGCTCACCATAGCCGGGGGAAAGAGGCCGTGCGATGAGACGCCGGGGTCGGTGTCGAGCCTCGCGGCGAGGGCGGCGGGGTCGCCGATCTCGCCGCGATAGTCGGCGATCACGCCGCCGTCGGGGCTGCGGGGCACGTCGCGCAGCTCGACCTCGGGGCCGAGCCGGGCCATGGTCGAGCGCAGGCCGAAGGCGAGCAGCTCCAGTGGCACGGGTGGGGTGAGCGAGCCGACCGGCTTGCTCGAATCGGCGATCACGACGAACCGCTCGGCCGCGGCGGCGACGATCTTCTCGCGCTGGTGGGCGGCGCCGCCGCCCTTGATCAGCCAGCCGTCCGGAGTCACCTGATCGGCGCCGTCGATCGCGATCTCGAGCCGCTTCAGCTCGTTGAACTCCTCGACCGGGATCCCCAGCCCACGCGCCTGCTCCTCGGTCGCGACCGAGGTGGCGACGCAGCGGATTCCGCTCAGCCCGCGGCGGGCGATCGCCGGCAGCAGCAAGGCAACCGTGGAGCCGGTGCCGAGGCCAACGGCCATCCCATCCTCGACCAACTCCGCCGCCGCTTCGGCGGCGATGCGCTTCTCCTCGTCAGCCCCCATCGGCGCGCACTCTAGGGGACGTGCCGGCGCCCCGGCGCCCATATGGACCTCGCAGCACCGGCACGTCCTATGCTCGCGCGGATGGATGCGCGTGTCTGGTTAACCGGGAAGGGCAGCGACCCCCGCTCCTTTGCATTGGAGGAGAGGACGACTGTCGGGCGGGATCCCGAAGCCGACGTTTGCATCGACGACGAGGCGATCTCCTGGCACCACCTCGAGATCGAGGGCCGCGGCGGCATCCTGATGGCAACCGACCTCGACAGCCGCAATGGCACGGCGCTTAACGGCGAGCCGCTCGATCGGCCCCGTCGTCTGCGCGACGGCGACGTGCTGACAGTTGGCGATTACAGGCTCGAAGTTTCGGATCCTGTCCCCGGCAGGGCGGGGGGGACGGTTGCGGCAAGCGAGCCGTCGATTGCGCTGAGCGAGGAGGAGCGGGCGACCGCCGCCGCTCTCGTCGCGCCTTACCGCAGCGAGGGCGCCTTCGCCGGCCGTCCCGCCACCCGCGCCGAGCTCGCAGAGGCGCTGCACGTGAGCGAGCGCACCGCGCAGCGCCGCCTCGACGCCCTCGCCGCAAAGCTCGAAGTCAGCGGCGATGCCGGCCGCGACCGTCCCCGCCTGATCGCCGCCCGGGTCATCGAGCTCGGCCTCGACCGCTCCCGCTAGCTCGAGAGTGCATCCAGCGTCGCTATGCGACGCCGGATGCAGCTTCAGCGGATGTGGTGGCGCGGAGGGGGCCAAACGTGGCTCGGTGGGGGGCGTGGGTGTCGTTGGCGCGCACGGCTCGCGGGCCGAGCATCGGTGGAGCAAGTTCACCGATTGAAAGGAATTGCCATGCGCTATCGATCACTACTCATCTCTGTCCTCGCCCTGCTCGCGCTCGCCGTCTCGGCGACCGCGGCTCTGGCGGCCTCACCGCGGGCTGTCGTCTATTCCAAATCGACGACGGTCGCCGGGGAGGCCAAAGGCGGCCTCTTCGCGGTCAAAGCGGGACATCTGAACCAGTTGACCGAAGATCCCACCGACACCGAACCGGCCTTCTCGGCCGACGGCAGGACGATCACCTTCGTCCGCGGCGGTGACCTCTACTCGGTCCGCCCCGACGGCTCCGGCCTGCGCCACCTGACCAGCGGCGCGGCGCTCGACTCGGCGCCGATCGTCTCGCCGGACGGCAAGCGGGTCGTCTTCGAGCGGCGTGCCTCGGATGAGGGCGCGGCCGATCTCTACGCGGTCCGGGTCCTGGGCGGCGGCCTGCATGGCCTCACCAGCGGACCCGACGACGACCATCAGGCTGATTTCTCGCCGGACGGGCGGGCGATCGTCTTCGTCCGCGACACCGATCCTGGCCCCAACGCGACCGAGGACCTCTACTCGATTCGCCCGTCGGGGGCTCGCCTGACCCGGTTGACGCGGACCGGCGTGGACGAGTTCAAGCCGCGCTACTTCACCGGCGGCATCGTCTTCAGCCGCGGTGAGAGCAGCGAAGGGCCGGCGGCCTACGCCGATGTCTACACGATGCGTCGCAACGGCAGCAAAGTGAAGGCGCTCGTCGCCGGTGTCGGCTCTGCCTACGTCGAAGACGTATCCCCAGCCGGCAATACGCTGCTGTTCCGTCGCGACCAGGGTCTCTGGTCGAAGCGGATCGGCCCCGGCCGGGCGCGTAAGCTCGCCCAGCTCCCCGATGGCTCGGAGACCAACGGCGTCTTTTCGTCAGACGGGCGCAAGGTCGCCGCCTTCGTCGCGGTCGAGGACCAGCAGTCGCTCGTCGCGATCGACGTTGCCAACCGGCGCCAGACCCAGCTCGCGGAAGGCTTCGAGGCCTCCGAAAAAGACGGCACCGTGATCGGCCCGGTGATCGCATGGCAGCCGGCGCCCCCTAGGGGCAACTGATCGCGAGCCGATAGGACGTGCCGTCGATTAGCGGCCCATATGGGTACTCAATCGGCGGCACGTCCACCCTCGGCGGTTGTATAACCGCGGGGTGGGAGCTACTGACGACCCGGCAATCGGCTCAACCCTCGCCGGCTACCGCCTCGACGCGCTGATCGCTCGCGGGGGGATGGGGGTCGTCTACCGGGCGACCCACCTCGCTCTTGAACGGCCGGTGGCGCTGAAGGTGATCGCGCGGCAGTTCGCCGGTGATGAGGCCTTCCGCGATCGCTTCCTGCGTGAGTCGCGGCTCGCCGCCCGCCTCGACCACCCCGCGGTCGTACCGGTCTTCGACGCCCGCGAGGAGGACGGCGAGCTGATCGTCGCGATGCGGCTGATTGCCGGTGGCGATCTGAGGAAACGGATCGAAGCCGGCGGGCCGCTGCCGCCGGCGGAGGCGGTCGCCCTGCTCGGGCAGGTTGCCGAGGCCCTTGACGCCGCCCACGCTGCCGGCATCGTCCACCGCGACGTCAAGCCGCACAACATCCTGCTCGAGGGCGAGCGCGCCTACCTGACCGACTTCGGCCTCGCCAAAGCGCTTGGCGACAGCGGCGTGCTCAGCGGCGCCTCGGTCGTCGGCACGGTCGAATACATGTCGCCCGAGCAGTGGCGCGGCGAGCATGTCGGTCCGGCCACCGACATTTACGCACTCGGTTGCGTCCTCTATGAGTCGCTGACCGGGGTTGTGCCCTACGCGCGCCGGGCAGGTGATGTCGAGCCCAAGATGCCGCAAGGCCTTGACGCGGTAATCGAACGCGCGGTTGCCAAGGATCCGGCCGAGCGCTTCGCGACCGCCGGCGAGCTGATCACTGCAGCGCGCGAGCGCCAGGGCGCGACGCCCGCCGCGACCCAAGTCCTCTCTGAGGCGCCCGATCGGGCGACGCTGCGCCTCGACGGTAGCTCGGCCGACAACGACGGGGAGATGCGGGGCTGGCGTCGCTGGCGCCGTTACTACGCTGGCTTCTTCGCCGCCTGGTTCATCCTGCCGATCATCGTTCTCACTATCGGGGCAATCGTGGCCGTTGTGCTCTTTGCCGGCGACGATGGAGTCTCTGTCTCGGAGCCGATCGCAGTCGGGGCTCCGCCTCTGCGCCTCGCGGTCGGCCCGGAAACCGTCTGGGTGACGAGCGCGGCAGACGGAACTCTCGCCGGGATCGATCCCGAGACCAGGCGGGTGCGTTTGAAAATGCGCATCGGACGGGGTGTCTCCGGCGTGACGATCGGCGCCGGCTCGGTCTGGGTCTCGAGCCCGCGTCGCGGCGAGATCCTCCGCATCGATCCCGTCGCCGAACGGGTGACGGGGAGGGTCGACGTGGGCGGCCGCCCTGGCGCGATCGTCTTCGGCGGTGGCCGAGTTTGGGTCGTCGACGACGACGGCGCCGGCGTGACCGCGATCAACCCGGTCGGCCCGCGCTCCTTCAAACGCGGTCTGCCGCCACATGTGGCGCCGCTGCGACTCGCGGTTGGCGCTGGAGCGGTGTGGGTTAGCAGTGCCTCAACCGGCACGGTGAGGCGGATCGACCTGTCCACCGTGACCCCAGCGGCGCCAATCCCGGCCGGGCGTGGCCCCGCGGGGGTCACCGTCGGGGGCGGCCTGGTCTGGGTGGCCAACAGCCGCTCCGACCGGGTCACCAGGGTCGACCCGGCGACCCACACCCTGTTCGGGGCGCCGATCGCGGTTGGCGACCGACCAGGGGGGATCGATGCCGGCACCGAAAACGTCTGGGTCGCCAACTCGGCTGAGAGCACGGTCACCCGGATTGGGATCGAGAGTGGCGAGATGGTCGGCGATCCGGTTTCCGTCGGCCCCGAGCCAGGCGCCGTCGCCGTAGGCGGCGAAGCCGTGTGGGTCGCCAACAACGGCGATGGCACGATCACCCGCATCGAGCCCTGAGGGCCGCGGCGGCTAACCAATAGGATCGATCTCCGGGCATGACGCAGGACATCGACCAGCTCTGCATCAACACGATCCGCACGCTGTCGATCGACGCGATCGAGAAGGCCAACTCCGGCCATCCGGGGACGCCGATGGCGATGGCCCCGGTCGCCTACACGCTCTGGCAGCGCTTCCTGCGCTTCGACCCAGCCGACCCGGTCTGGCCGGGCCGCGACCGCTTCGTGCTCTCGGCCGGCCACGCCTCGATGCTGCTCTACGCGCTGCTCTACCTTGCTGAGGTCCAGGCGGTCGAACCGGACTATGAGGTGGTCGGCCGGCCGGCGGTCTCGCTCGAGGACATCAAGAGCTTCCGCCAGCTCGACTCGCGCGCCCCCGGCCACCCGGAGTACCGCTGGACCTCGGGCGTGGAGACGACCACCGGCCCGCTCGGGCAAGGCGTTGCCACCTCGGTGGGGATGGCGATCGCCTCCAAGTGGCAGGGCGCCCGCTACGGCGCCGAGCTCTTCGACTTCGACGTCTACGCGATCGCCGGCGACGGTTGCCTGATGGAGGGCGTCTCGGGCGAAGCGGCCTCGATCGCCGGCCACCTGAAGCTCGACAACCTCTGCTGGATCTACGACAACAACCACATCACGATCGACGGCCATACCGAGATGGCCTACGAGGACGATGTCGCCGCGCGCTTCATGGGCTACGGCTGGAACGTGACCCGGGTCGGCGACGCCAACGACACCGAGTTGCTCACCCGCGCCTTCGAGGAGTTCAAGGGCGAGCAGGGCCGTCCGACCCTGGTCATCGTCGACAGCCACATCGGCTGGGGCTCGCCGCACAAGCAGGACACTCCGGCCGCCCACGGCGAGCCGCTGGGAGAGGAGGAGGTGAGGGAGACCAAGCGCGCCTACGGCTGGCCAGAGGACGCCCAGTTCCTCGTCCCCGACGGGGTCAAGGAGCATTTCGCCGCCGGCGTCGGCAAGCGCGGCGCCGGGCTGCGCGCGGCGTGGGAGGCGAAGCTGAGCGACTACGCGACGGGAAGCCCCGACCTCGCCGCCGAGATCGAGGCGACGCAGAAGCGCGCCCTGCCAGATGGCTGGGACGCCGGCATCCCCAGCTTCGAGCCCGACGAGAAGGGTCTCGCCACGCGCAAGGCCTCGAGCCAGGTCGAGAACGCGATCGCCGAACGGGTGCCCTGGTTGCTTGCCGGCTCGGCCGACCTCACCGACTCGACCTCGGTCCGCCTCGACGGCGCCGCCGACTTCGAGCCCGGCGCCTACGACGGCCGCCAGTTCCACTACGGCATCCGCGAGCACGAGTCGGCGGCGATCTCCAACGGCCTCTCGCTCTCCAAGCTGCGGCCGCTGTGGTCGACCTACCTCACCTTCTCCGACTACGCCCGCCCGGCGATCCGCCTCTCGGCGTTGATGGAACTGCCGGTGATCCATGTCTTCACCCACGACTCGATCGGGCTCGGCGAGGACGGGCCGACCCACCAACCGGTCGAGCAGCTCGCCTCGCTGCGGGCGATCCCCGGCCTCGACGTGATCCGCCCCGCCGACGCCAACGAGGTCGCCGAGGCCTGGCGGGTGGCGATGGACCGCACTCACCAGCCGGTCGCCCTCGTCCTCACCCGGCAGAACGTGCCGATCTTCGATCGCGAGAAGTACGCCCCGGCCGAGGGTCTGCGGCGCGGCGGCTACGTGCTCGCCGACGCCCAGGACGGCGAGCCGGAGCTAATCCTGATCGCGACCGGGAGCGAGGTGGCGCTGGCGCTTGCCGCGCACGAGGAGCTGAGCGGCGAGGGGATCCGCTCGCGCGTCGTCAGCCTGCCCTGCTGGGAGCTGTTCGACCGCCAGGACGACGGGTACAGGGAGGGGGTGCTGCCGCCGAGCGTGACCGCCCGGGTCTCGGTCGAGGAGGCCTCGACCCTCGGCTGGGATCGCTACGTGGGTACGGCCGGCGTCAAGATAGGGATGCACACGTTTGGAACCTCAGCGCCGCTGAAGGACGTTCAAGACAAGTTCGGTTTCACCCCTGACCAGGTGGCCGAAGCCGCAAAGGAGTTGCTCTCATGAAAGCCACCGCGAAACTTCACGAGCTGGGCCAGAGCCTCTGGCTCGACAACATCACCCGCACGATGCTGGGCGACGGCACCCTCGCCGGCTACATCGAGGAGCTCTCCGTCACCGGCCTCACCTCCAACCCGACGATCTTCGACAAGGCGATCTCGGGCGGCGACGCTTATGACCAGCAGATCGCCGAGCTCAGCAACAGCGCCGTTCCCGAGGAGGGGATAGGCGCCACTCCCACGGAGCGGATCTTCTTCGAGCTGGCGCTCGCCGACCTGCGCGATGCCACCAACCTCTTCGCCGCGATCCACGAGCGCACGGCCGGCGTCGACGGCTTCGCCTCGCTCGAGGTCTCGCCGCTGATCGCCGACGATGCCGAGGCGACCATCGAGGAGGCGGCCGAGCTCCACGCCAAGGCCGAGCGCGACAACCTCTTCATCAAGATTCCCGGCACCGAGGCCGGACGCAAGGCGATCGAGGAGTCGATCTACGCCGGCATCCCGATCAACGTCACCCTGCTGTTCGACGACAAGCAGTACCTCGCCGCGGCCGACGCCTACATGCGGGGGATCGAACGACGGGTCGAAGCCGGGCTCAGCCCTGACGTCGCCTCGGTCGCCTCGATCTTCATGAGCCGCTGGGACGTGGCCGTCTCCGACGACGTGCCCGACGATCTGCGCAACCGGCTCGGACTGGCGATCGGCTTCCGCGCCTACCGCGCCTATCGCGAGCTGCTCGACTCCCAGCGCATGCAGCGACTTATGAACGAGGGCGCCCGCCCGCAGCGCCTGCTCTGGGCAAGCACCGGAACCAAGGACCCCGAAGCCTCCGACGTCCTCTACATCGAGGGCTTCGCCTCGCCGCTCACCGTCAACACGATGCCGGAGCCGACGCTGCGCGCCTTCGCCGACCACGGCGAGGTCGGTGACCTCGTGCCGGCCGACGGCGGCGACGCTGATCAGGTGCTGGCGGAGTTCGCGCGGGCTGGGGTCGACGTCGATGCGCTCGCCGAGCGCCTGCAGGAGGAGGGCAAGGCGAGCTTTGCCAAGTCGTGGGACGAGATGCTGCAGACGATCGAGTCGCAGGTCGGGGCGCGCGCGTGAGCGACCCCTCGCCGGCCCTGCGCCGGGGAGAGGCCTGGCTGGCGCTCGAACGCCACCACGCCCAGATCGCCGATACGCACCTGCGCGAGCTCTTCGCCGCGGATCCCGACCGCGGAGAGCGGCTGGTCGCCGACGGCGCCGGCCTCCACCTCGACTTCTCCAAGAATCGAATCACCGACGAAACGGTGAGCACGCTCGGCGAGCTGGCCCGCGAGCGCGGCGTCGAGGCGCGCCGCGAAGCGATGTTCGCCGGCGAGCACATCAACGTTTCCGAGGACCGCGCCGTGCTGCACGTGGCGCTGCGGATGCCGCGCGAGCGCTCGCTGATCGTCGACGGGGTCGACGTGGTCAAGGAGGCGCACGGGACGCTCGACCGCATGGGCGAGTTCTCCGACCGGGTCCGGTCGGGCGCCTGGACTGGCCACACCGGGATGCCGATCCGCAACGTCGTCAACGTCGGCATCGGCGGCTCGGATCTCGGCCCGGTGATGGCTTACGAGGCGCTGCGCCACTTCAGCCGCCGCGAGATGACCTTCCGCTTCGTCTCCAACGTCGACGGCGCCGACTTCGTCGAGTCCACCCGCGATCTCGACCCGGCCGAGACCCTCTTCGTGATCTCCTCGAAGACCTTCACCACGCTGGAGACGATGACCAACGCCCGCACTGCCCGCGAGTGGCTGCTGGCCGGCATGGGCGGCGATGAGGAGGCGATCGCCAAGCACTTCGTCGCCGTCTCGACCAACGTCGAGGAGGTCGCCAAGTTCGGCATCGACACCGAGAACATGTTCGGCTTCTGGGACTGGGTCGGGGGTCGCTACTCGATGGACTCCGCGATCGGGCTCTCGACCATGCTGGCGATCGGTCCGACCCAGTTCGCCGAGATGCTGGCCGGCTTCCACGCGATGGACGAGCACTTCCGCGAGGCGCCGCCGGCCGGCAACCTGCCGATGCTGATGGGCCTGCTCTCGGTCTGGCACAGCAACTTCTTCGGCGCCCAGACCTGCGCGGTGCTGCCCTACGACCAGTACCTGCACCGCTTCCCCGCCTACCTGCAGCAGCTGACGATGGAGTCCAACGGCAAGCACGTCACGCTCGAGGGCGCCCGCGTCGACTACGACACCGGCGCGATCTTCTGGGGCGAGCCGGGCACCAACGGTCAGCACTCCTTCTACCAGCTGATCCACCAGGGGACGCGGCTGATTCCCTCCGACTTCATCGGCTTCATGCAGAGCAACAACCCGCTCGGCGACCACCACGACATCCTGATGTCCAACGTCTTCGCCCAGACCCAGGCGCTCGCCTTCGGCAA
>Ga0190265_10003830_pt1 | contig 10330 bp, 12 predicted proteins | sample Popmic124T_FD_133135 | JGI IMG/M metagenome (GOLD analysis project Ga0190265, IMG submission 133135) | Populus adjacent soil microbial communities from riparian zone of Indian Creek, Utah, USA - 124 T | ecosystem: Environmental > Terrestrial > Soil > Riparian zone | place: USA: Utah | collected...
GCCGATCTCACCGAGGCGTACGCGAGCTACAACCTCGCGTTCACGCGACTGTCACTCGGCCGCTGCGACGGCGTGCTCGAGTTGCTCGCCCGCTCCGAGGAGCTGCAGGGCGAGCGCAAGGAGATCAGCCGGCTGCGCCGCGAGGCGGAGCGCGGGTGCAACGGGCGGGGGAACGAGAACGACGACTAGCCGGAGAGCCGGGCCGCGTACTGCTTCTCGTAGTACTCGCGGTACTCTCCGGACTTGATCGGCTCCCACCAGCCCCGGTTGGCGACGTACCACTCGACGGTCTCGGCGATCCCCTCGTCGAACGGCTTCCGCGGCTTCCAGCCGAGCTTTCGGAGCTTGGAGGTGTCGAGCGAGTAGCGGCGGTCGTGGCCGGCCCGATCCTCGACGTGGCGGACGAGCGACTCGTCGGCGCCGGTGAGCCGGAGGATGTGACCGACGATCTCGACGTTCTCGCGCTCGTCCTCGCCGCCGACGTTGTAGACCTCGCCCGGAGCTCCTTCGCGCAGGACGACCTCGATACCGGCGCAGTGATCGGCGACCCAGAGCCAGTCGCGGATCTGCCTGCCGTCGCCGTAGACCGGAAGGGGCTCACCGTCGAGCGCGTTCGTCGTCATCAGCGGGATCAGCTTCTCCGGATACTGGTTCGGCCCGTACGTGTTCGACCCGCGCGTGATCGATGCGTTGACGCCGAAGGTGCGCGCGTAGGCCGGGATGTGGAGGTCGCCTGCAGCCTTCGCGACGCTATACGGGCTCGAGGGCGCGATCGGGTCGGCCTCCGTCGACGAGCCGCCGCCCGTGAGATCGCCGTAGACCTCGTCGGTCGACACCTGCACGAACCGGGCTCCCGTGCGGCGAACCTCCTCCAGCAGCACCTGGGTGCCGAAGAACTCGGTCCGGCCGAAGTCGGTCGCGCCGAGGATGGAGCGGTCGACGTGGGTCTCGGCCGCGAAGTTGACGATCGCGTCGCAGCCGGCGGCCGCGGCCGCAACCGCATCGGGATCGCAGATGTCGGCCTCCACGAGCTCGATCCCGGTGCCGTCCAGGTTCGACGGGTTGCCGCTGTAGGTGAGCTTGTCGAGCACCCGCACGTCGTCGCCTGCGGCGAGGAGCCGCTTCGCGAAGTGCGAGCCGATGAACCCGGCGCCGCCGGTGACCAGGACGAGCATCGAGTGAAGCCTAGTCGCAGAAAAGCAGCCGCGCACCGAGCCGTTCGGCCAGTCCGCGTCCACCGTTCCGCATCACGACGTCGTGACTCCAGTGGAAGACGGGCCGCCCGATTGGCGCGACCGCGTTCATCCACGGGATCGTGGTCTCGACGTTCCACTCGTACGTGACGGCGGTCGCGCCGGCTCCGTCCCAGAGCCGCCAGACGCCGGTGCCGCGGAGATTCCCGTCGGCCTCGCCTTCCAGCAGGTGCGGCGCTTCGACGCGCATCGTCCGCATCCGGAATTCGATGTCGTAGGGGAGCCTGCTGCGCCAGACGTACCGGTGCACCGACCCGACCCCGTCGCCGTTTCCCTCGCCCGGGTGGAGCTGCTCGGCGACCCGAACGCCGCGCCACCACGACGGCCAGCTCTCCGTGTCGTAGATCGCGCCCCAGACCGAGTCGATTGGGGCCTCGAGCGCCCAGGTGGTGAGAAAGGAGTAAGGGGCCACTAGGTCAGCCGCTCCAGACATTCGCGCAGACCCTCGCGCCAGTGCGGGAGCGTCGGCGCGCCCTTCTCGCTGCGCAGCACCGAATACGCCGGGCGCGGGGCGGGACGCCCGAGCTCAGCGGTCGTGATACGCCGGACGCGGCAGCGTAGGCCGGCCTCCGCGAAGATCGCCTCGGCGAGCTCCGCCCACGTGCAGTCCCCGTCCGCGGCGACATGCCAGATCCCGAACGGGAGCTCGAGCACGGCTCGCGTCGCCGCGGCCAGGTGCCCGACGTACGTCGGGCAGCCGCGCTGGTCGTCGACGACAGCGACCTCGTCGCGCTCGGCGCCGAGCCTCAGCATGGTGCGGACGAAGTTCGACCCCGTCGGCCCGAAGAGCCACGAGCTGCGCACGATCCACGCCTGCTCGCCCGCGGCGGCCTCACCGTGGAGCTTCGTGCGGCCGTAGGAGGACGCGGGGTTGGGGCCGTCGGACTCCAGGTACGGCTCGCGCTTGCGCCCGTCGAAGACGTAGTCGGTGGAGTACGCGACGAGCGGCGCCCCCAGTGACGAGCACAGCTCCGCGACGTGGATCGTGCCGCCGACGTTCACCACCGCGGCCCCCTGTGGATCGTCCTCCGCACCGTCGACGTCGGTCCAGGCGGCCGTGTGCAGCACGAGGCGCGGGTCGAGCCCCGCCGGAGCCGGCTTGGCGACGTCCCAGTCCGCACGCGTGAGCGCCACGATCTCGTCTGCGGCGAACTCCTCGGCGAGCGCGCGGCCGAGCTGCCCGCCCGCGCCCGTGATCAGGATCGGTCGCGCTCGGAGAGGATCGGGGTCTCGGTGCTCCACAGGTGCCTGACGCGGGGATCCGACCACAGCAGGCCGTGCTCGTCGGGCGCGGCCGGGTCGTACTCCTCGGTGACGTGGTAACAGAAGAGGAGATCGGTGAGCGCCTCGAAGCCGTGCGCGTGACGGCCGGGGATGTAGATCGCGACCGGGTTGTCGTCGCCGATGTCCTCGGTGAACGTCTCGTTCGTCTCGACGTCGAGGACGACGACGCGTGCCGTGCCCTGAAGGCAGGCGAAGAGGTCGTCCTGGCCGCGCTCGTGGTAGTGGAGCCCGCGGATGACGCCGCGACGGGAGAACGAGACGTTCGTCTGCTTGGTGGGCTTGGGCAGCAGGCTCTCGCGCCGGAGCTCGACGAACCAGCCGCGCTCGTCCTCGAAGCGGCGGAGCGGGATGCGCTGCAGGCCTTCGATCACTGGACCTTGTTCACGCCGGTGCGAGCGATCAGCGCGCCGATCTCGGGCAGCGACTCCTGCGTGCCGGCGTCCTCCCACCAGCCGCTGACGCGATGGCACGAGAGCGTGCCGCGCTCCGCGTAGTGGCGGTTCACGTCGGTGATCTCCAGCTCGTCGCGCGAGGAGGGCTCGAGCCCGCGGATCACGTCGAAGACGTCGGGCGAGTAGCCGTAGAGGCCGACCACGGCGTCGCTCGAGGGCGGCGCGTCGTAGCGCAGGTCGACCGTGCCGGCCTTCTCGACGACGTCGGTGACGCGCCCGTCCTCGCCGTAGACGACGACGCCGAAGCGCTCCGGATCGGGCACGTCCTTGACGAACACCGCCGCACCCTCGTCACCCTCGACGAAGGCCCGGATCGCGGCGACCTCGGCGTACTCGAAGATGTTGTCTCCCAGACAGACGACGAGCTTGTCGTCGTCCGTGAAGCTCTCCGCCATGCCGACGACCTGCGCGATCCCGCCGGCCTCGACCTGCACCTTGTACGTCAGATCGAGCTCGAAGAGCGGATCGTCGGCGCCGCGCTTGGCCATCCGCCCGTCACCGAGGAGGTCGATCAGCTGGCCGGCGTGCCCCTGCCCGGTGACGATGAGCACCTCCCGAACGCCCGCGAGCTGGAGCAGCTGCAGCGGGTAATAGATCATCGGCCACGCACCGACCGGCAGCAGGTGCTTGTTGACGACCCGCGTCAGCTCGCCGAGGCGGGTGGCCTCGCCGCCCGCGGCGATCAGTCCCTTCACGCTCACGTCGGCGATGCTACTGCGGGAGCGACGAGGCGCGTGCGCTCGAGCAGCCAGAAGGAGAGCTCGACCGCGGGTCCGATCCCGAGCGCGAAGGCGAGCGTGCCGAGCCCGGCGGTGCCGCCCAGGGCGAAGCCGAGCGCGAGTGCGGCCACCTCGATCGCGGTACGCGCGGCGCCGATCCGCACACCGAAGCGGCGTGCGACGACGAGCATCAGCGAGTCGCGCGGGCCGGCCCCGAGCGCGGCGCCGATGTAGAAGGCCGATCCGACCCCGAAGCAGGCGAGCGCCGCCGGAACCAGGCCGACACGCGTCCCGAGCGGCTCCTCCGAGAGTGCGTCCACCGACGGGAGCGCCGTCAGCCCGATCACGAAGACGCCGATCAGGATCGCGTTCAACAGCGTCCCGAGACCGATGTGCGCTCGCAGCCTCCACACCGCGACGAGCACCGCGACCGAGACGATCAGGTTGGCGACTCCGAAGGAGACCCCCGCCTGCTCGGCCACACCCTGGTGGAGCACGTCCCACGGGGGCAACCCGAGCTCCGATTCCAGGAAGAGGACGATTCCGACCGCGCAGAGGAAGAGGCCCGCGACGAGCCACGCGAGCCGCGGGAGCAATCCGCCTCGCAACTCCGGAGGGGCGCGCACGCTTGGGAACGTAGCGGCCGGGTACAGCCCTGCTCATGACCGAGCGTGAAGTGCAGCACGACCCGCAGGTCCTGGAGGGCGACGACGAGAGCCCGCACCAGCCCGCCTCTCCGCTCGATCCCTACACGCCCGAGCCCGGCCCGGGGCCTGGAGAGCGCAACGCGTTCCGCGTCATGCGCCTGGCCTGGATCCCGGTCGCGATCGCCGTCGCGATCGTGCTGCTGGCGCTGCTGCGCTAGCGGAGGAGAACCGCAGCGCTGTAGGCGCGGTCGCGCGGCGACCAGATGCGCACGAGCGTGCCGCGCGGGGCGGGGACGCGGACGCTGAGGAAGCCGCGCGAGGACGTGCGCCGGTTCGGGCCCGACCAGCGCCAGCGCCCATTCTTCCGCACCTGCACGCGGAACGTCTGCCTGCCGCTGCGGGGCCGCACCTGTCCCCAGAGGACGGCGCTGCCGCCGCTGCGGCCCGCGTGCGCGAGCGGGAATGGGAAGGCGGCCGCAGCGAGCTTCTCGACGCCGTTGTAGCGGAAGAGACCGCTCTGGAAGCGCGCGTCCTCGGGCTCGTCCTGCACGAGATAGTGGATCAGGATGTCGACGCGCGGCGCCCGCGCCACGCGCAGTGCAGACTGACCGATCAGCTCGGCCTGGCGCTGCTGCGTGACCCCGAACCGGCCTGTCTGGTACGCGTACTCGGTCAGCCAGATCCGCTTCTTGCCGAATGCGCGTCGCGTCTCGTCGAGCAGGCGCTCGAGCGTCGCCATCGTGATCGTCCGGCAGGCCGCGTGCCTGCAGCCGCCCGCGAACGGCGAGTCCGTCGGCCGTGCGGGATACGGGTGATGCGCATACGCGTCGAGACGGGCGCGCGCCTTCTTCATGCCCCGAATCCACAGCACCGGCGAGACACCGTTCGAGCCGGCGCGGGGCGCAGTGACGCCGCCACCGACGCGGGCGCGGGGCGTGACGTCGTGAATCGCCTCATACGCAGGGTTGAGCAGCGTGCGGACGTAGACGGAGGGCGAGGTGGGGCGCAGCCACCGCGCCTGATTGGGCTCGTTCCAGATCAGCCAGTCGCGCACCCAGCCGTAGCGCGCCGCGGCGGCGCCCGCGAAGTCGGCGAACGCAGCCGAGCGCGGCGCGAAGTTGGGCGCACGGCCGCCGTTGGCCCAACCGGGCGAGCCGACAAGCCCGACGAGCGCCTTGATCCCGCGCTTGCGCAGGCCCTTCAGAATCGCGTCGCTCTGCCTCCAGTCCGGGCTACCCTTGGTCGCCTCGATCCGGTTCCAGTGCAGATTGAAGCGGACGAGGTCGACGCCGAGCCGGTCGACCCGGTCGAGACGCGAGGCGAGCGTGCCCGGTCCGTGCGTCAGCCACGCGTCGTCCTGGATCCCGTACCGCACGTAGCCGGAACCGGAAGCGACGGGGACGAGCAGAGCGAGCGCGACAACCGCGAGCGCGGTGGTGACTACTGGTCGCATCAATGCGCGGTTCCCATCCCCGCCGATTTCGACACGTACGAGGTTCGTCAGCGCTGCGCCCGGCGGGCTGCCTTGCGTCGCTTCACGCGCCCGATGTTCCGCACGGCGGTGAACCAGACGTAGACGCCGAAGGCCAGTGCGGCCGCAGCGAGCTTCAGGATCCGGCGGACGAGTGTCATGCGTCGGATCGTACGCGGCGGGTACGCTTGCCGGGCATGGCGCGGCGCGACATCGACCGCCTGCAAGGGGAGATCGAGGAGCTCTTCGCCGACCTCTGGCAGGTGCCCCGTTTCACCGGCCTGAGGCACGGCTTCCGGCCCGCGGTCGACTGCTTCCATACGGACGAGCCCCGCCAGCTCACGATCGTCGTCGAGTTGGCCGGGGTGGAGCCCGAGAGCGTCGCGGTAGCGATCGAGGAGCGCGGGCTGACGATCTCCGGCGAGCGGCGCCGCCCGCGCGTCGACGGGCAGGTCTACCAGCAGATGGAGATCGAGTACGGGCCCTTCAGCCGGACGATCAACCTGCTCGAGGACGTCGACGGGACGGCCGCCGGTGCGACTTTCGAGCGCGGGCTGCTCACCGTCACGCTCCCGATCGCGGAGCGCCCGCCCCGGCCCGAGCCGGTCGCGATCATCGTCGTGAGGTCCGGATGAGCCAGGTCGAGCAGGCGGTCCCCGAGGAGCTCCCTCCTCAACTTCCCGTGCTGCCGCTGAAGGAGACGGTTGTCTTCCCCGAGTCGATGACGCCGCTCGCCGTCGGGCAGGAGCGCTCGATCAAGCTGATCGACGACGTCGTCGCCGGCGAGCGGATGCTGGCGCTGCTGACCGTGAAGAACGCCGACGCCGAGCCGCCCGGCTGGGCAGACGTGCACGAGGTGGGCACCGTCGCGGTCGTGCACAAGCTGATCAAGGTGCCCGACGGCACCCTGCGCATCCTCGTCCAGGGCCTCCAGCGGGTGCGGCTCCGCGAGCCGGCCACCGACGAGCCGTACCTGATCGGCGAGTTCGAGGAGCTCCCCGACGTCGTGCCCGACTCGCCCGAGGTCGAGGCGCTCACACGGAACGTCCAGGGCCAGTTCGCGCGGATCATCGGCCTGACGCCCTATCTCCCGGAGGAGCTCCAGCTCGCGGCAGCGAACGTGGACGACCCGAGCGCGCTCTGCCATCTCGTCGCCTCGACGCTGCGCCTCCGGACCGAGGAGCGCCAGGAGCTGCTCGAGCTGACGAACGTCGAAGAGCGGCTGCGGGCGGTGTCACTGATCCTGGAGCGCGAGCTCGACGTCTCCGAGCTCGGCTCGAAGATCCAGTCTCAGGTCGCCTCCGAGATCGACAAGGGTCAGCGTGAGTTCTTCCTGCGCCAGCAGCTGAAGGCGATCCAGGACGAGCTCGGCGAGGGCGACGAGCAGCAGGCCGAGCTGAACGAGCTGCGCGAGCAGGTGGCGGCGAAGGACCTCCCGGAGGACGTGCTGAAGGCAGTCGACCGCGAGCTCGGGCGGCTGGAGAAGCTGCCTTCTGCAGCCGCCGAGTACGGCGTCATCCGCACCTATGTCGACTGGATCCTCAGCCTCCCCTGGAGCGAGACGACCGAGGACAACCTCGATCTCGACCATGCACGCGAGATCCTCGACGAGGACCACTTCGACCTCGAGAAGGTCAAGGAGCGGATCGTCGAGTACCTCGCCGTCGCGAAGCTCAAGAGCGACGTCACCGGGCCCATCCTGTGCTTCGTCGGGCCACCCGGGGTCGGCAAGACCTCGCTCGGCCACTCGATCGCGCGCAGTCTCGGGCGGAAGTTCACCCGGATCTCGGTCGGCGGCGTCCGCGACGAGTCGGAGATCCGCGGCCACCGCCGCACCTACATCGGCGCCATGCCCGGAACGGTGATCCGGGCGTTGCGCGACGCCGAGTCGCACAACCCGGTCTTCCTGATCGACGAGATCGACAAGATGGGCGCCGACTTCCGTGGCGACCCGGCCTCGGCGATGCTCGAGGTGCTCGACCCCGAGCAGCAGTCGAGCTTCCGCGACCACTACCTCGATCTCCCGTTCGACCTCTCGAAGGTGCTGTTCATCTGCACGGCGAACACGCTCGACACGATTCCGGGACCGTTGCTCGACCGGATGGACGTGATCCAGCTCTCGGGCTACACCCACGACGAGAAGCTCGGGATCGCGAAGCGCTACCTCGTCCCCAAGCAGTTGAAGGCGCACGGCCTGACGAAGACCCGGATGGTGCTCGGCGACCGGGCGCTCAAGCTGGTGATCGCCGAGTACACGCGCGAGGCCGGCGTGCGCAACCTCGAGCGCCAGATCGCGGCGCTGTGCCGCAAGACCGCGACGCAGATCGCGAAGGGAAAGGCGAAGAACGTGCGCGTCGACGAGGCCAAGGTGCGGGAGTGGCTCGGCCCGCGGCGCTTCTCCAGCGAGGCGCGCCGGCGGACGGCCGATCCAGGTGTGGCGACAGGGCTGGCCTATACGGCCGTCGGCGGCGACGTCCTCTTCATCGAGGCGGCGGCGTATCCGGGCAAGGGTCGGCTCAAGGTGACCGGCCAGCTCGGCGAGGTGATGCAGGAGTCGGCGCAAGCGGCGCTTTCCTGGGTGCGCTCGCACACGGCCGAGCTCGGCCTGCCCGAGGAGTGGTTCTCCGAGCACGACATCCACGTGCACGTGCCCGCGGGCGCGGTGCCCAAGGACGGCCCGTCGGCCGGGATCACGATGGCGACCGCGATCGCCTCGCTCGTGCGCGGCATTCCCGTCGCGGACGACGTCGGGATGACGGGCGAGATCACGCTCACCGGCCAAGTGCTCCCGATCGGCGGGATCCGCGAGAAGGTGCTCGCGGCACAGCGGGCCGGACTGCGGCGTGTGATCCTGCCGCGCGAGAACGCGCACGACCTGGAGGAGCTGCCGGCGGAGACCCGCGAGGAGATGACGTTCGAGCTGGTCGACTCGATCCAGGAGGTGCTCGAGCGGGTCTTCGACGGCGCGCCGGTGAAGCTCGGCCGCCGTCGCGCCTCACTCGAGCGCCAGGCCGCGGCTCCGCTTCGCTAAGGCGACGCCAGGCCAATCGGCGAGTGAGCCCGCGCAGCGGGCTCCTTCAGGGATCTTGGCGCGAGGAGAATCCGCGAGAGCGGGTTCTCCTCTTGCGCAGCTGGCCCAGTTTGCGAGGATCGTCTGGCGGCAAGGATGGACAGGCGATCTCGGTCACACGAATTTCGATCAGACGAAAGGACGAGCCCGAATGGCGAAGACCAAGGACAAGCTCTACGACACGGCCGACACCGTGCGGCCGTACGTCGACCGCGCGCTGCACGACGAGGACCTGCACGACAACCTGAAGGAGGCGTTCGACGCGGCCAGGAGCGTCTACGCCGAGCTGCTCGGCAACCGCAACCTGACCGCCACAGCCACGCGCGTCGCCACCGACAAGGAGATCCAGGAGACCCTGAGGAAGGCCGTCGACGAGCTGCGCGAGGCGTCGCGGCGCGTCCAGGGCAAGGAGGACCACGGCACCCGTAACACGATGCTGCTGCTCGCCGGGATCACGGCCGGGATCATGCTCAACCCGCTCACCGGCCCGCCCACGCGCAAGTGGGTGATGGAGAAGATCACGGGCGAGAGCTCGGACGACTTCGCCTATCCGCCCAGCTCTTCCGGCTCGACGGGCGCATCCGAGCCGGCCACGGCTGCGTCGAGCACGAACTCGCAGTAGCGCGCTAGCCGGACCTGAGCAGTGCGCCGTCGCCCTCGGCCGCAACCGGGGCGACGAGCGCGCGCTCGAGCGCGCCCGGCTCGAGCCCGCTCGCGCTGGAGATGTCGGCCGACCCGAGCAGGAACGCGCCGGGGCGCGGAGCCGTTGCGCTCGCCGGCACCGGCGGCGCCCACCCGCGCCCCGCGGCGAAGGTGACGTCCTCGAGCCGCCGCCACGCCGACAGGAACTGGAACGGATCGATCACGCCGTCGTAGCCCATCGGCAGCAGCGACACGGGGTGGATCTCGAAGTGGAGGTGGTACGGCGTTCCCTGAGCGTCGCCGGTGTTGCCGACGAAGCCGATCACATCGCCCGCGCGCACCTCCTTGCCGTCGACGGCGATCGGCGAGTACGCGGAAAGGTGGGCGTAGTAGAACTGGTTGCCCTGCCGGTCCCGCAGCCAGAACCGGTAGCCGCCGATGTCGTTCCAGCCGACCGAGAAGACGGTGCCGTTGGCGACGGCGAGGACCGGCGCTCCGAGCGGCGCGAAGATGTCCTCGCCGTGATGCCACGTGACCGCGGCGCGCGGCGCGCCGTACGTGTTGGTGAACGACGAGGCGCCGTAGATCGGGAACACGTAGCCGCCCGGCGAGAGCGCCGCGGAGATGTCCGTCGGCACCGGCCGGATCGCAGGCCGACCGCGCAGCCCCTTCCCGGGCTCCTGCGGCGTCGGCAGCTTCTTCTTCGCCTTGGTCCGAGCCTTGGCCTTCGTCGGCTTCTCGTCGGTCTTCGTCGGCACAGTGGTCGTGGTGGTGGGCTCCTCGACGATCGGA
>Ga0190265_10003831_pt1 | contig 10330 bp, 7 predicted proteins | sample Popmic124T_FD_133135 | JGI IMG/M metagenome (GOLD analysis project Ga0190265, IMG submission 133135) | Populus adjacent soil microbial communities from riparian zone of Indian Creek, Utah, USA - 124 T | ecosystem: Environmental > Terrestrial > Soil > Riparian zone | place: USA: Utah | collected...
GAGGCGCTCGACCGAGCCGTGTCGGACGTGCCCGTGGCGCTGATGTCGAAGGACTACCACTCGCTCTGGGTGAACAGCGCGGCGTTGGAGCTGGCGGATGCGCCACTCGAAGTGCCGGGCGGCGTGGTCGAGCCGAGCGGCATCCTGCGCGAGAACTCGGCGTGGGACTTCCGCGATCGCTACGTGCGCCCGACGGTCGACGAGATGGTGGAGGCATCGCGCGAGGGAATGGGCGTGGCGGCGTCGCGGGGCGTGGTGGCCATCCACGACAAGGACGGCTGGCTCGGTGCGTTCGAGGTGTTCGCGCGACTGCTGGAGGCGGAGGAGCTCGACGTGCGGGTCTGGCAGTCGTTCCCGTGGGACCGCCTCGACGACCTGCACGCGCTCGGCCTGCGCTCTGGCTTCGGCAACGACATGCTGAGGATGGGCTACCTCAAGGGCTTCATGGACGGCACGCTCGGCTCCGCCACGGCGCGGCTGCTGGACGGCTCGGGCGTGGAGATCAGCTCGCGCGAGGTGCTCGAGGACGTGGTCCGGCGAGCCGCCGAGGCCCACTGGCCGGTTGCGGTGCACGCCATCGGCGACGGCGCCAACCGCGCGGCCCTCGACGCCTTCGAGGCCACCCGCGCCGCCTGGCAGCCGCGCGGACTGCGCCAGCGGATCGAGCACGCACAGCTGCTCGACGAGGCAGACATGCCGCGCTTCGCCGCACTCGGCGTCACGGCTTCCGTCCAGTTCAGCCACGCGCCCTCGGACCGCGACCTCGCCGAGCGGCTCTGGGAAGGGCGCCAGGGCGCCTACGCGTACCGCTCGCTGCTCGACGCCGGAACGCTGCTGGCCAACGGCTCGGACGCGCCTGTGGAGGAGCTCGACCCGCTGGCGGGCATCGTGGCCGGCGTGCTGCGCACGATCGACGAGCGCCCGGCCTGGCGGCCCGAGCAGGCCGTGACAATGGAGGAGGCGCTGCTCGCAGCCTGCGTGGCGCCCGCGTGGCTGGAGCACGCCGAGGACCGCCGCGGCCGCCTGCGCCCCGGAATGCTGGCCGACCTCGTGGTACTGAACCGCGACCCACTGACCTGCCCGCCGGACGAGCTCGGCGACCTGCGGGTCGAGGCCACGATGGTCGGCGGCCGCTGGACCTACATGAGCGACTCAGCGGCTCCAACTTTCGTCTAGCGCCCTCGCGCGGTGCCGCTCCGCGCCCTACGGTTGTCGTGAGCGGTCATGCACACAGCTGCCCTGATAGCGGCACTTCTCCTCGGCGCGATCGGCTTCTGCGCGTACCTGGGCATATCCACGACGCGACCTCGCGTGTGTATCGAGACATGAGCCGGACACTGAGCCCGCGCCACATCCGGCGGCGCAAAGTGGTCTACGTCGCCATCATCGTTGCCGCGGTTGCGGTCGCAGCGATCTCCGGGGGTCTGTTCGGCGTCACCGTGCTCGGCGCAGGGTTTGCGTTCCTGGTCCTGGTCTTCGACGCGGGTATGGCCGTGGGCGACCAGATCTCTCGCCGACGCCCACCACAGCCTTGAACGTACGCACACCCAAGTCACTCTCTCCGCGTTTTGCATACATGTCATGCACAAGTGCGCGAGAGTCGGCGCCGCTAGGAGGGCTGCCCCGCAATTCGTGGCCGGCGGGCCAGCCACAGCGCCGGGCCCGAGACCAGCGCCGCCGCGCCGAGCGCCAGCGCCGCCACGCCGAGCGCCTCGAGTGCCACGCCGCCGAGCAGGGCGAGTCCCGCGCCGGTCAGGCCGCTCAGCAGGTCGTTGAAGCCGATCAGCCGGCCGCGCTCCGACGGCAGCGTGCTGTCCGCCAGCTCGGCGGTGGCGGCCACGAACGAGAAGTTCCAGCCCAGACCCAGGCCGAACAGCGCCACGGCGGTCGCGACCACGCTGTCGATCCACAGGAGCGAGATCACCGACAGCGCCATCACCACGAGGCCGCCGGATAGCGAGACCTGCCTGCCGATCCGGTCGATGATCCGGCCCACCACCAGCACGAGCGCGTACATACCGATCACGTGCGCCCCGATGATCGGGAAGACGTTGTGCGCCGCGTGATGCTGATGGTCGACCACGACCGCGCCCGTGAGCGTCATGACGCCGACCATCACTCCGAAGCTCGCCTGGGCGGCCAGCAGCGCGGGGATCACGCCCGGCCGCGCGATGATCTCGCGCAGGGGCACCTGGGTGGCGGGCGGCGGGTCGCCCGTGTGGAGAAGCTCCGCGATCCGCTTGGGGTCCGGGCGCACCATCAGCACGAGGACCAGCGCCACGAGCATGAAGCCGCTCCCTGCCAGCCAGAGCGGCGCGAGCGCGTCACCGTCGAGCTGCTTGCCGTGGAGCAGCGGGCTGAACACGGCCGGGCCCAGGATCGCCCCGAAGACCGCGCCGAACAGCACCAGCGCGATGCCGTGGGCACGCCGCTCGCGCGGGTACATGTCGCCGGCCGCGGTGCGGGCCAGCAGCGCCGTGCCGCTCGCCACTCCCACGAGCACGAAGCCGATCAGCACCAGCACCGCCACCTCGGCGGCGCATCCGATCGCGGCGAACACTCCGCCCACGGCGCCGACCGCGAAGCCGGCGGCCAGCACGGGCACCCGACCGACCCGGTCCATGGCGCGCCCGGCGAACGGCGCCGTGAGCGCGCCCGACGCGAGCACGATCGCCGGCCCCAGGCCGAGCAGCCCGTCGATGCCGAGCACCTGGACGAGCGTCAGGGACGCCACCGCCGCCTGAAGCTGGAGCATGCCCGAGTTCGCGGCAAGAGCCGCGGACAGCAGCGCGGTGTTGCGGGCGATCGGCAGGTCGGTCATCGCGGAGCGGGCAGGCTACCCGGCCGGTCCTGTGGTGGTTCCTCGCGATGAGGGAGCGCCTGCGCGTCCTGCGCCACCCGCCCTTCGCAACCTGTGGCTCGCTTCGAGCACAAGTGTGATGGGAGACGGCATCGTGGTGGTCGCGCTCGCCCTGTTCGTGACCGACCTCACGGGCAGCGCCACGGACGTCGGCATCGTGCTCGCCGCGCAGATGCTGACGCTGGTGGCGTTCCTCCTGCTGATCGGCGGCGTGTGGGCGGACCGCCTCCCGCGGGCGAGGGTGATGATCTCCACCGATCTCGTTCGCGTGGCGCTGCACGCTGCTCGCGATCCTGATGCGCGTGCTCCTCGCGTTCGCCGCGGAGGCACCCGTGCCGGTCGTGCTCCTACTCGGCGCGGCCACCGGCTCGGGCTTCGCACTGTTCGACATCCTGTGGAACACCGCGATGGCCGAGCGCATCCCGCCGCACGCGCTCTCGAGAGCGAGTTCGTATCAGTGGATGGGCTCGCTGATCCTGCTGCCGGTGGGCTTTCTCGCTGCCGGCCCGGCGGCCGAGGCCACGAGCCCGGAGACCGTGATCGTGGTCGGCGCGATCCTGACCGGGACGGTTTTGGCGCTGGGCCTGATTCCGCACGAGACGCGGACCATGCGCCGCATCGAGCGTGACGGTTCTCACGTGTAACTAATCCGTGACCTGGAAATACCCCAAATGGATGAAACGTGAGTCTTGGCTACCCGCAGCGCCTGCCAGCGCCCCCGAGGCGCGCGACATCGTGCGCGCCGCGGCCTCTGAGCTGAGGCTCGACCAGTCCACCACCTGGGACCTGTTGCTGGCCACCACCGAGGCGGTGGCGAATGCGGTCGAGCACGGCAAGCCGTGCGACCCGCGAGGCATCCACCTGAGCCTGGAGACGCGGGACGGGACCATCGGCATCGAGGTGCGCGACTGCGGCTGCTTCCCCCCGCTGCCGGTGTCGAATAAGCCCAATCAGCAGGGCGGGCGAGGCATGCCGATCATCGCCACGATCATGGACAAGCTCGAGGTCGCGCCGAGCCAGGACGCCACACGGGTGCGCTTCGAGAAGCGGCTCGCGACTGCCTAGGCCGTCGGCGGGGCGAGCTCGAACCACACGCGCGTGCGGCCCTCGTGCTCCACGCCCCAGCGCTCGGCCATCGACTCGATCAGGACGAGCCCCCAGCCGCCCTCCTCGTCGAGCGGCTTGTCGCGCGGTGTGTGATCAAAGCCGGTGCCCGGGTCCGTGACCTGAACCATCACGCCGCCGTCGTCCAGAGCGCCGAGCTCCAGCTCGATGACCGCGTCCTCGCTGGCTCCGCCGTGCCGCACGGCGTTGTTCACCAGCTCGCAGACCAGCAGCAGCAGGGTGCTCTCGAGCTCCGAGGGGAGCCACGATGCGGCGCTCTCGATCCAGGAGCGAGCGCGCTCGGGCGCGCGGCTTCCACCCGCGATCGCAATCCGGAGACGCTTCCGCGTGCTGGTAACCGGGGGGTGTAGGTGCAGTGCCTGGGAGGAGTAAGCCATGGGGGGAGGCGCCCCGGATGGGGACGGCCCGGGTCTAGGTCCACTCCCCGCGTCGGCGTTCTGGGCGCCGCGCTTTAGCAATGCAACCGCCAATGTGGCCGCCTGTACGAGCAAAAACGCCCGATCGGGCCTGGGCCGGCAATACGATGGTCTCCGACGAGATGAAGGTCGAAGACACCGAGCAGGCACTGACCGAGGCCGTGTGCTCGCGGGTGCGCGAGCAACTGGGCCCGGCCGACGCCGATCTCGCCGAGTGCTTCGCTCGCCAGCTCTATCGCTGGGTCGCGGCCGAGGACGTGGCCGAGCGCGACCCGCTCGACCTGTACGGGCTTGCGCTCGGGCACTTCAACTTCGCCCGCGAACGCGCTCCCGGGACTCCCAAGGTACGCGTCTACAACCCGCGCTTCGAAGAGCACGGCTGGCAGTCCTCGCACACGGCCGTCGAGATCGTGACCGACGACATGCCGTTCCTGATCGATTCGGTGAGCATGGAGCTGAACCGGCGCGAGTTCGGGGTTCACCTGATCATCCACCCGGTGCTCGGCGTGCGCCGCAACGACGACGGCGAGCTGCTCGAGATCCTCCCCCAGCCGCCCAGCGAGACGCCCGAGGAGGGCGTGCTGGCCGAGTCGGTGATCCACGCCGAGGTGGCGAGGCAGACGGACCCGGCGAAGCTGCACGAGCTCGAGCTGCACCTGGAGCGCGTGATCGCCGAGGTGCGGGCGGCCGTAGAGGACTGGGCCACCATGCGAAGCCAGGCGCTCGACGTGGCGGCTGAGATTCGCGGCGCTCCCTCGCCGGTGGCGAGCGAGGACGTCGAGGAGACGGTGGCTTTCCTCGAGTGGCTCGAGGCGCACAACTTCACCTTCCTCGGATACCGGGAGTACGACGCGGACGGCCCGAAGGGCCCGGGCCTCGGCATCCTGCGCGGGCCGTTGGAGGGCGAGGACGCCGGGCCGTCGCCCGCGCCGCGCCTGCTCACCCTCACGAAGGCGAACTCGCGCGCCACCGTGCACCGGCCGTCGTACCTCGATTACGTGGGCGTGAAGCGCTTCGACGCGGACGGGAACGTGACGGGCGAGCGGCGCTTCCTCGGGCTCTACACGCATACCGCCTACCGCGCGAGCCCGACCGAGATCCCGATCCTGCGGCGCAGGGTCGCCGCGGTCCTCGAGCGCGCGGCCTTCCCGCATGGCAGCCACAACGAGAAGGCGCTGCTCGAGATCCTCGACACCTACCCGCGCGACGAGCTGTTCCAGATCTCCACGGACGAGCTGTTCGACGTGGCCATGGGGATCCTCCACCTCGGCGAGCGCCAGCGGCTGCGCCTGTTCGCGCGCCGGGACCCGTTCGGGCGCTTCTTCTCGCTGCTCGTGTTCGTGCCGCGCGACCGCTTCAACACCGAGAACCGGCGGCGCATCGAGGCGATCCTGCGGAACGCCACCAGCGCCGCGAGCATCGACTACACAACGCGGGTCTCCGAGTCCGTCCTGGTGCGCCTCCACTTCGTGGCGTACGTGGAGCCGGGGCTGATGCCGGACTTCGACGCCCGCGAGATCGAGATGATGCTCGTGGCCGCCACGCGCTCGTGGGCCGACGACCTCCAGGAGGCGCTCGTCGAGGATCTGGGCGAGGAGGACGGAGGCCAGCTGTTCCGCCGCTATGCGGATGCCTTTCCCGCCGCATACCGGGCCGACTGGGTGGCGCGCTCCGCGCTCGCCGACATCGTGCACATCGAGGAGCTGCCGAAGCACGAGGGACTCGGCATTAGCCTCTACCGCCCGCTCGAGGCCGGGCCGCGCATGCTGCGCGCGAAGCTGTTCCGGGCGGGCCGCGCGCTCACGCTCTCCGACGTGCTGCCGCTGTTCGAGAACATGGGCGTGGAGGTCGCCGACGAGCGCCCGTACCCGATCGTCCCGCAGGGCGCCGACGGGGTCTGGATCTACGACTTCGGCCTGACCTACCCGGGAGCGGGCGACCTCGATGCCGACGGCGTCCGGGACAGCTTCCAGGACGCGTTCGTGCGCGCCTGGCGCGGCGAGGTGGAGAACGACGGCTACAACCGCCTCGTCCTCGGCGCCGCGCTCACCTGGCGCGAGATCACCATGCTGCGGGCAATCGGCAAGTACCTGCGCCAGGCCCGCCTCACGTTCAGCGACCGCTACGTAGAGCAGGCTCTGGTGGCCCACCCGGAGATCGCGCGGCTGATGGTTGCGCTCTTCCAGGCCCGCTTCGACCCTCGGCGTACCGATCGCAAGGACGCCGAGGAGGTTGCGGAACGCATCGAGAAGGCGATCGACGCCGTCGAGAGCCTCGACCAGGACCAGATCCTGCGCATGTTCCTGGCCGTGATCCGGGCCATGCTGCGCACGAACTACTTCCACACGGGGCCGAGCGAGCACGCGCCGCACCTGTCCTTCAAGCTCAACCCCTCCGAGCTGCGCTGGCTGCCGCAGCCCCGCCCCCGCTTCGAGATCTTCGTCTACTCGCCTCGCACCGAGGGCGTGCACCTGCGCGGCGGGCCCGTCGCCCGCGGCGGCATCCGCTGGTCGGACCGCCGCGAGGACTTCCGCACCGAGGTGCTCGGCCTGATGAAGGCGCAGATGGTGAAGAACGCTGTGATCGTGCCCGTGGGCGCGAAGGGCGGTTTCGTGGTGAAGCAGCCGCCGGCCAAACGCCAGGAGTTGCCCGAGGAGGTGGTGGCCTGCTACGAGACCTTCATCCGCGGGCTTCTCGACCTGACGGACGACATCGAGGGCGGCGACGTCGTGCCGCACCCCGGGATCGTGCGCTACGACGGCGACGACCCCTACCTGGTGGTGGCCGCCGACAAGGGCACCGCCACCTTCTCGGACATCGCGAACGGGATCGCGCTCGAGGAGGGCTTCTGGCTCGGCGACGCCTTCGCCTCGGGCGGCTCGACCGGCTACGACCACAAGAAGATGGGCATCACCGCGCGCGGCGCCTGGGAGTCGGTGAAGCGCCACTTCCGCGAGCTCGGCACCGACATCCAGTCCGAGGACTTCACGGTCGTCGGCATCGGCGACATGTCCGGCGACGTGTTCGGCAACGGGATGCTGCTCTCGCCCCACATCCGGCTTGTGGGCGCGTTCAACCACCGGCACGTGTTCATCGATCCCGATCCGGACTGGGAGCGGAGCTTCGAGGAGCGCAGGCGCCTCTTCGAGCTGCCCGGGTCGTCCTGGGCGGACTACGACGCCGAGACGATCTCGGCCGGAGGCGGCGTCTACGAGCGCAGCGCGAAGTCGATCCCGCTCTCGGAGGAGGCTCGCACCGTGCTCGGGATCGAGGACGAGACCCTGAAGCCGAACGAGCTGATCCAGGCGCTCCTGCGGGCGCCGGTGGACCTGCTCTGGAACGGCGGCATCGGAACGTACGTGAAGGCCGCCACTGAGACGCACGCGGACGCCGGCGACAAGGCGAACGACGCGGTTCGGGTGAACGGCTCGGAGCTGCGCGCCCAGGTGGTCGGCGAGGGCGGCAACCTCGGCGTGACGCAGGCCGGGCGCGTGGAGTACGCGCTCGCGGGCGGCCGCGTGAACACGGACGCGATCGACAACTCGGGCGGCGTGGACTGCTCCGACCGCGAGGTGAACATCAAGATCCTGCTGGACGCCGTGGTGGAGTCCGGGGACCTCACGGAGAAGCAGCGCAACTCGCTGCTCGTGGAGATGACCGACGACGTGGCCGCGCTCGTCCTTCAGGACAACTACGAGCAGGCCGAGACGCTCAGCCTTGCTGAGGCGAACGCGTCGAGCATGTTCGACGTGCACGGGCGCTTCCTGCGTTTCCTCGAGACGCGCCGCAACCTGAACCGAGAGCTCGAGGCGCTCCCGAGCGACGAGGAGATCGGCGAACGCAAGCGCGAGCACGGCGGCCTCACGCGGCCGGAGCTGGCGGTGCTGCTGGCCTACAGCAAGATCGATCTGTACGACGCGCTGCTCGACTCGGACGTGCCCGAGGACCCGTACCTCTCCGCAGAGCTGGAGCGCTACTTCCCGCCCCCGATCCCCGAGCGCTTCGGCGAGCAGATGCGCGCGCACCGCCTCGGCCGCCAGATCGTGGCGACCCAGGTGGTGAACAACGTGCTGCACGGCGGGGGCACCACGTTCGCGTTCCGCCTGCACGAGGAGACCGGAGCGCCGGCCTCGCAGATCGCTCGGGCCTACGCGTGTGCGCGCGAGATCTTCGAAATGCGGCCGCTCTGGAAGGAGATCGAGGCCCTCGACACGCGCTGCGACAGCTCCGTGCAGATCGCGCTGCTGCTGGAGGGCCGCCGCCTGGTCGAGCGGGCGTCGCGCTGGCTGCTCGGCCACCGGCCTCGGCAACTCGACATTGCGTCGACGGTCAGGCACTTCCGCCCGGGCGCTATGGCGCTCTACGCGTCGATCACGCGGCTACTCGCCCCCGAGGACGCCGAGCCGCTCGCCCGCCGTGCCGATGAGCTGCGCGAGCGCGGCGTGCCCGAGGACCTCGCCACGCGCGTGGCGGCGCTGCCGATCATGTTCTCGGCACTCGACATCGTGACCGTGGCGGACGACATCGGGCTGGACGTGGAGCGCGTGGCGGCGGTGCACTTCCGGCTCGGCAACCGCCTCTCGCTCCACTGGTTGCGCGACCAGATCGTGGCCCTCCCCCGTGACGACCGCTGGCGGGCGCGCGCCCGAGCGGCGCTTCGCGACGACCTGTACGCGATCCACCGCGAGCTCACCTGCGAGGCGCTGCGCTCAGCGCCGGCCGACATCGAGCCCGACGACCTCGTGGACTCGTGGATCGAGGCGAACCCCGCCTCGGGGCGGATGCTGCAAACGCTCGGCGACATCCGCGGCGGGCAGAGCTACGACCTCACGACGCTGCCCGTGGCGGTGCGCGAGGTGCGAAACCTGATCGGCGACTAGGTGCTGCCGGTGAGCTCTTCGCTCACCTGCCAGAGCCTGCGGGCGGTGTCCTCGTCGCGCGCCCTGCCGTTCGGCTGGACCATCGTGGGATGGCCGCGCTGCTCGCTCGGTCCGTCGGGTCCGATGTAGGTGCCGCCCTCGAGGCCGGGCTGGGTGGCCGCATACAGCGTCGGCAGCGCCCCCATCTCGTCGCTCTGAGCGACGAACTTGTTCGAGACCTTCATCACGACGCGGTCGATCATCGGCGGCGAGGCACTCTGGAGGTTGGTCGCCGCGTAGCCGGGGTGCGCGGCGAGGCTCTTCACGGTCGAGCCCTCGCGACGCAGGCGCCGGTCGAGCTCCAGCGCGAAGAGCAGGTTCGCCAGCTTCGACTGCCCGTAGGCGCGCCAGCGGAAGTAGTGCCGGTCGCCGTCCAGGTTGTGGAACGCGATCCGCCCGATCTTGTGGGCGGTGCTTGAGAGCGTGACGACCCGGGCATCCTCGCGCCGCTCCATCGAGTCGAGCAGCAGCGTGGTGAGCAAGAAGTGGCCGAGGTGGTTGGTGCCGAACTGGAGCTCGAAGCCGTCCACGGTCCGGCGTCGCGGCGGCGCCATCACGCCCGCGTTGTTGATCAGCAGGTCGAGGGCGTCGTGGGTGGCCTTGAAGCGCTCGGCGAAGCCGCGCACCGACTCCAGGCTCGCGAGGTCGAGCTCGTCGAGCTGCACCTGAGCGTCCGGCACGGCGGCGCGGACCTGCTCGACCGCGGCGTGTCCCTTCTCCAGGTTGCGGCAGGCCATCACCACTGAGGCGCCGGCCCGCGCCAGCTCGCGCGCCGTGACGAGCCCGAGGCCGCTGTTCGCGCCGGTGACGATCGCGTTGCGCCCGGACTGGTCCGGGATGTCCTTGGCGGTCCAGCCGTCGGCCATGGTGTGACGCTAACAGGGAGGAACTGGTCTAGACCAGTGTGGTAGCGTGCCAGCGCGTTCCAGTCCACAGGGAGGAGAGACGGGATGAGTTTTTTCAGCAGCTGGCTCCGTGCGCTCGGCGCGTGCTCGGCCGCTCTGATCATC
>Ga0190265_10003832_pt1 | contig 10328 bp, 9 predicted proteins | sample Popmic124T_FD_133135 | JGI IMG/M metagenome (GOLD analysis project Ga0190265, IMG submission 133135) | Populus adjacent soil microbial communities from riparian zone of Indian Creek, Utah, USA - 124 T | ecosystem: Environmental > Terrestrial > Soil > Riparian zone | place: USA: Utah | collected...
CGGCGTCCTTCAAGATCAGGATCGTATCCTCCTCCGTCGCATGGCCGACGGGGACGAGTCGGCACTGGCCGCGCTGTACGACGGCTGGGCGGAGCGCGTCCACGCGCTTGCCACCTGGATTCTAAAGGACCCGGACGAGGCCGAGGACGTGGTGGAGGAGACCTTCTGGCAGGCCTGGCGCACGGCCGGCCGGTACGACAGCAACCGCGGCGCCGGGTCTACTTGGCTGATCATGATCGCCCGGAGTCGCGCACTCGACCGGCTCCGGGCTCGCCGGCGGTGGACAGATTGGAGTGACACGCCGGGCAACGTCGGGATCTTGAGAGAGACGACTGCGGGGCTGACCGCCATGGCACCGGACGCACACTCGGAAAACGTGGACCGCCAGGCGGCGCTGGCCGCGGCCCTGGACGGGCTCCCCCCTGACCAACGCCGAGTCGTCGACCTGGCCTTCTTCGGCGGTCTCTCGCACTCGGAGATCGCGGAACAAACAGCCGAGCCGCTCGGCACGGTAAAGACCCGAATCCGGTTGGCGATGCAGAAGCTCCGACAGCGGTTGGCATTCCTGCGCGAGGAGGGTCCATGAGTCAGGGACTGCAGCACGAAGAGATGCAGGAGAAGCTGCCGGCAGCGGCGCTCGAAATGCTGGAGGTTGCTGAGCTGGAGCGGCTCCAGGCGCACCTGGCAGGATGCCCCGGCTGCGTGCAACTCCTCCGGCAGTACCGCGATGCCGCAGTGGGTCTGGCGCTCCAGGTTCCGGCCGCCACGATGGATCCGGCACGCTCGGCGGCGATCCGGAACCGTCTCATCGCCCGGGTGCGGTCGGGGCGGGAGGGGCGGACCGCTCGACGCCCGGGAGTGGATCGGTGGCTGGGATGGATGGTGGCAGCCGGGCTCGCGGGCATACTGCTGGTGCACCACTCGGTGCACCAGACAGTTGACTACGGATGGCTGCTGTCGGGAGTGCTCACCTTGGTCCTGGTCGGCGTCGGCCTCTACGCCCGCAAGCAGCAGCGCCGGGCCGCGGAGCTGGAGGACCGGGGGGATAGATCACGCAACCTTTAGCCCCGATCCGACATCCTAGGGTTATAGCCAATCATCCTAGGAGGTACGCCATCCCACTGGATGTATTCCTACCACATCGGCGTCGTTGGAGGCGGCCCCTCCGGCGACGCCGGTTCCACTTCTGCACTATACCACGATGAACGGACTCGCGATGGCGAGGACCTGGTCCTTCGTCAACGGCTCATCGAAGGCTTCTGTTACCGCGTTGCTCGTGGGAAGACCGTTGGTGGCCTCTTCACCGGCATACACCGCCGCAATGGCAGCGTTATCGGTCATATTCCCTGTGATCCAGCCCTTCTGACCCCGAAGCCGGCGCACCTCGGAAGCGTGCCGGGCTTCGACCGAATGGATGCGCAGCGCAGTCGTCAGGATCGTGTTGTCCGCCATGAGCGCCGCGGCCTGGCCCTTGTAAGCTCGCACGCCGGTGTCCTCGAACGCCTGTGACAGCAGCTGGAAGGTGGGATAATCGTTGAACGGGTCGAGAGTGCCGCCGGCAGTAAAGTCGAAGGTCGGTTTGTCTACCGCACTGGCGCCGAGCACGCTCCGCAGCAACGCAACGTGGGCGGTCTCGTGCTTCCTGATCTGCTGGAAAATCGGCTGATCGGCCCCCGGTATCAGGCCGCCGGAGGCCAGGCCGGTCACGTAGAACTCGTTCTCCAGTTCCTCCAGGGTCAGCGCGAAGTTCAGCACGTCAATGATCCCCTGGGGTAGGCCGCCCTGGGCGAATGCCTTCTTAGCCATCAGTCCGAATGCTACCGGCATCGAAGCCAGGGCCAGAGCCCCGGCCATCTTTCCCGTGCGGGATACCGCACCGCGGCGCGACTCGACCCGATTCATCAGCTCGGGATCCAGGCTGCCGAAAATTGTGTCTCTCATCGTACTGGTTCCTTAGCTGGTCGGCAGACCAGACGAATTGATGGTGGTCACGACGTAGGTGTCGGCGGCTGTGAGTACGGCGGGGGGTGCCCGCTCGGGAATCTCCAGTCCGGTCGTGGGATCCACCGTGTCGTCGCCGGCGAAAGAGCCCGCGGCGCTCGATCTCGGCACCAGCAGGTCCCGGATTGCCGCGGCATGGCGGGCCTCGACCGATACGATCTTTCCGGCGACGAGAAGGTTGGCCGCATCGGTCAGAAGCTGGCCCGCGCCGTTGTATGCCGACACGCCGAGGTCTTCAAAGGTCTTTGCCGCGCCGAGCACGCTGGCCCGATCGGCAAAATTGATAGTGGTAAAGTCGACTGTGAGGTCGGCGATGGCGGCACTCCCCAGTGCAGTCCTGAAGAAGTCGCGGTGAATCACCTCATGGTCCCGGATATCGGTGAGGATTGACTGTTCATCGACCGACGCCCCTGCGTAGAAGCTCGCGACCACCTGGGTATAGAAGGCGGCCTCGAGCTGCTCCAGGGCATAGGCGTAGTTCAAGACACCGGTGTCTCCGGTTCCGAGATTGACCTCCCCATCGCCGTTTCCGGGACCGTTGTGGTCATCACTACAGCCAAGCGCCACGACCCCTATGGCCATCCCGGACCACTGCAGGAACGCCCTTCGGTTGGTGGAACGTGCCAAGCGATCCAGGAAATGAAGCTCACTCTCCCCCTGTGGTAACCTCGTTCGCATCTGCGACTCCTTGACTCTGGGTTATTGGAACGCACCGGCCGCCCGCGCCCGCTCGCTACACGAGGGCGCACGGCCGCCTCACCCCAGGTACGACCTCACTGCCTGATTGGATCTGAGTTGAGCGTGGCGAAGATCCGAAGGGAGGAGTCGCGCGTAGAGTAGGGAGACCACAGTCCGACTTGCCCGCCTCCAGGAGCCCGTAGCATGTCTCACACCTCGACCCAGCCCGCTTCCGCAGACCTGATCGATCTCGACACGACTTTTCTTCCGGTGGGCGAGATGCGGCAGATCTCGCGGGTGACTGGGCTCACTGGTGCAGAGATCGAGGGCGAGGTCGATCTCGGGCCGGATCACTGGGTCTGGGAGCAGCACTTCCCGGACGACCCGATTTTCCCGGGGACCCTCATGACAGAGGCCGCGGGACAACTCATCGCGCTATGGGCGTGGGCCCAGGGGCAGCGGGGGAAACCACGGCTGGTGCGCGTCAACGCGGACTTTCACAGTCCGGTTGGCAAGTGGGTCCCAAGCCTGGTCCTGAAGGGGGAGGTCCGCCGCAAGCGACACCTGAACTTCGGCAGCGTAGAGATCAGGTCGGAGGAAACGCTGGTTGCCACAGTGGAGGCGGTGCTGGTGGTGCTCGCCTAGCCGGTCCATGAGGGCCGGCGCGGGGGCGTTGGCCGGCACCAATCATATAGCACTGCCCGTGAGCGCCGGGTAACTTCCAGCCCCATGCACTCCTCCGATCTCGCGGGCGTCCTCGAATTCCTGCGCGCCTCCGAGCGCCTGAAGGCCACCCACCGAAGCGCCTACACCTCCGAGGGCCAGCAGGAGAGCGTCGCCGAGCATACCTGGCGGCTGTGCCTGATGGCGCTGGTCCTCGCGCCCGAATTTCCGGCTGTCGATTTCGCCAGGCTGGTGAAGATCTGTCTGGTACACGACCTGGGTGAGGCCGTAGGCGGTGACGTGCCCGCGCCGGAGCAAGCGCGACGGAAGGCGGCGGGACTCGCCACCGGCAAGGGCGACCAGGAGCGGCGCGATCTCCTCACCATTCTGGAGCCGCTGCCTCCGGCACTGAAGGCTGAGATCGCAGCACTCTGGGATGAGTACGAGGCCGCCAGCTCGCCCGAGGCCCGGCTGGCCAAGGCGCTGGACAAGCTGGAGACCATCATGCAGCATACCCAGGGCAAGAACCCGCCGTCGTTCGATTATCGCTTCAACCTGGAGTACGGTCGGAGCCACACTGCCGATGAGCCATTGATCGCCGCGGTGCGCGCCATACTGGACGCCGAGACCGAGCAGCTGGCGCGGAATGCCGAGGGACCACGCGACTGAAGTTCGACGACCCTGGATCAGGAGTGATATGCCGCCCACGGGGTGCCGAGCAGGGAATTTAGTCGTATGGCTCCTCGTGCTGGGGAGCTGTGAACCCCAGCCGGCGCAGCGGACCGACGCCGAGTTCTTCCCCATGCCCGGGGGCCAGACACTGCCATTCTCCGAGGCCGTCCGCGTGGGCAACATGCTGTACCTCTCGGGCCAGCTCGGGACCGACAGTACCGGGAAGTTGGTGCCGGGAGGCATCGGCCCCGAAACCCGGCAGGCGCTCAGCAATATCGCGGCGGCCCTGGCGAGACATGGATCCAGCCTCGACCGGGTGGTCAAGTGCACGGCGATGCTCGCCGACATGGCCGAATGGGCGGCAATGAATGAGGTGTACGTGACCTTCTTCCCCTCTCCTCGGCCGGCTCGCAGCGCATTCGGCGCCAGCGGCCTCGCACTCGGCGCCCGGCTGGAGCTCGAGTGCATGGCGCTGCGATGAAGCGACTCTATGCCATCCTGAGCGTCATCGGCTACATCACATCCAACTGGTTCGTCATCCTGGTGTCGGTACGAACCGGGAACGTGCTGCTGTGGACCAAGCCGTGGGACACCATGGCGGGCATGTTCGCCAATCCCATAGCCACCGCGTTTGCCATCGACCTGCTGTTCGCGGCGCTTGTCGCCTGCGTCTGGTTTTACGCCGAAGGGCGCCGGCTCGGCATGCGGCGGATCCCGATGTACTGGCTGCTGACGCTGGCCTTCGGACTGGCGGGTACGCTGCCGCTCTTTCTCTACCATCGCGAGAGCCGGCTACGGGAATGAGCAGGTGACCCTGCAGAGCACCTCCTCCGTTCCGGTTCCGTTCGACCCCGGCGCTGCTACCGGGTTGGCCGTGGCCGCGGGTGTCTGCCTGATCGGGCCCATCCTCGTCGCACTCTGGTGGCACCGCCGGAGCCGGGCACCGCTGTCGGCGTTCGGCGCCGGCGCGCTCGTCTTTCTGGTCTCGCAAGTGATCCTCCGGTTGCCCTGGCAGATCCCGCTGGGACGCTGGGTGCAGGTACACTCCGATTGGCTGATCCCCTTTCTGCTCTTCTCATCCCTCACCGCCGGCCTCTTCGAGGAGACCGGCCGTTGGGCCGGCTATCGCTACCTGCTGCGGAAAGAACGGAGTGTTCGCATCGGAGTGATGTTCGGGCTGGGCCACGGTGCGCTGGAAGCAATCCTGCTGGCCGGACTGCCGCTGGCCGGGTTACTGGTTGCCTGGGTGCTGGCGTCCCGCGGGATGATTCCCTCCGAACGGGCGCTCGAAGCCGTGCGTCAGCAGGCCGCCGCGGTGGACGGCTGGAAGGTGTTGCTGGCGGCAGTGGAGCGCGCCAGCGCCATCGCGGCGCACGTCGGGCTCTCGCTGATCGTGCTCCAGATGTGGATGCGGGGCGGCAAGCGATGGCTGGCACTGGCCATTGCGCTCCACTTTGCGGTCAACGCCGCTGCGGCGTTGCTCGTGATCGCGTTGCAGCTGAGTCCGTTGATAGGGGAGATGATCCTCGTGGTGCTGGCGGTGGGAGTGCTCTCATTGGGATGGCGACTGGCCCGGCAGGCGGAGGACTCCGGCGGCGCGGTGTGGTGATTGCAACAGCGCATCGCAGGTTTCCATCAAGACGAGGAGGGGCACTGGGTGGCCGAGCTCGCGTGCGGCCATCAGCAACACGTGCGTCACGATCCGCCCTGGCAGGTTCGGAACTGGGTGACAACCGAAGAGGGTCGGCGAAGCCGGGTGGGCACGACGCTCGAGTGCCCGAAGTGTGAGCTGGGAGCTAGGAGCTCCTAGCTGCGCCCCCCCCGATGCAGGCTCCACCACCGTTCGGCCTGCTGCTCGGTCCAAGGGTCGACCTCGATCTCCGCGAGCAGCCGGTCCAGCTCGGTGGCGGTGGCGGGCCTGTCTTTGGGCTTCTTGGCCAGGCAGGCGAGAATCACCCGATCCAGCGCGGGAGGCACCTCGAGCTCGGTTCTCTGAGATGGCGGCACTGGCGTTTCCTGCAGGTGCTTTGCCAGGACCTGAAAAGTGTTCGCCGCCTGGAACACCAGCTGACCCGTCAGCAGGTAGTAGGCGACGCATCCCAGCGCATAGATATCAGCTCGTCCGTCCACCGTCTCGCCTGAAGCCATCTCCGGCGCCATGTAGGCCGGCGTTCCCGGGGTGAGCCCCGCGGCCGTCGCCAGTGAATCCTGACCCACCACGCCGGCCAGCGACTTGACCAGCCCGAAGTCCAGCACCTTGGCGAAATCGTGGCGCATGCCGACCCGTCCCAAATGGATGTTGGCCGGCTTGATGTCGCGGTGAACCAGGCCGGACGCGTGGGCCTCCTCGAGCGACTCGCAGATCTGTCGCACGATGTGAATCACCCGGTTGGCAGGGAGGGGACCGTGCTGCCGCACCAGAGTCTCCAGATCCAGCCCCTCGAGCAGCTCCATCACGAAGTACAGCGTCTCGTCCTCCATCACGCCGAAGTCGTAGAGCGCCACGGTGTGGGGCGACCGCAAATGTGCCGCCGCGTCGGCTTCCCGGCGGAATCGGGTGATCGCCAGCCGGGCCGCCTCGCCATCGCCCTCCGCCAGGATTTGTGGCCGGATGAGCTTGATCGCCGCCGGCCGGGCCAGCATGCGGTGCTCGGCGCGATACACCTCCCCCATCCCACCCTGCCCCAGCAGTTCGCCCAGCCGGTAGCTGCCCAGCGCCCGCTCCCTGGCGACCTGTTGCCCCAGCCGGGTGACCACCTGCGAGATGATCACGGCAACACCGACCATGAGATAGGTGGGAAAGTGCATTGCCAGCAGGTTGCTCAGTGGCCCGAACTCGTAATGTCCGAAGTGGCGCCAGACCACCATGCCGAGTGGATCCATCGATGCCGCGAGGAGCCCGGCAGACAGCATTTTCCACGGGGTTGCCGGCACGATGGCCGCAGCCATCAGGATGACCGGCCCGATCCAGGTGATCGTGGGGCTGACATCCAGAGTCGCGTCCCCGAGCGGCCCACCGTGCATCATGACCCCGAGGGCAAACGCCATGACTACGAGGTAGACCAGCGAGAGGTCCATCACGAAGGCCGGGTCCCGCTTCCTGCGCAGATAGAAGTACAGGGCCAGCGAGGTGATCGCGCCGGACGCAGCGACGGCATCGATCCACTGCAGCCCGGCCCAGCGGGGTTCCTCGGGGTGGGCGGCGTGCTGCGCGAGATGACCGAAGAGCGGACCCAGCACCCAGAGCGTCGCGGCGATCAAGGACATGATCTGCAGCCGGTGCGAGGCCTGCTGCAGCAGGTCGTTGGGCAGCCGGCTGGTTCGCCCCGATCGGCTCTTCAGCTCGGGAGGCGTCTCTCTGGCATCACGGGCGATCAGTTTGCGCTGGGACAAGGACCGGTAGGCGTGAAATGGTCGGGCGGAGACCTGGGTACACCCTGGCAGGAAAAATGACCGGGCGAGGCGGGGCTGGCTAGGGACTAGCTGGCGGCGGCCAGTCGCTCGTCGAGGACCTCGCGCACCCGGTGGAGCAGATCGGTGATGGTCCACGGCTTGGGCAGAAACCTCGCCCCCGAGAGCGGCTCGTCGAGCGCATCGAGGTCTTCCGCGGTATGCCCGCTCATGAGCAGGACGCGCACGCCGCTGCCGTGACCCCGAAGCTCCCGGTAAAGTGCCATACCGCTCAAGCGCGGCATGACCACGTCCGACACGACCAGGTCGAAGGGATGTTCCGCGTCCCGGATGGCGGCGAGCGCCCCTTCACCATCGGACGCCTCAGCCACCGTATAGCCGAACCGGGTCAGCACCCGGGCGGCAGACCGCCGGATCCCTTCCTCGTCATCCACCACCAGGATGCGCTCGTTGCCTCCAAACCGTGGGCGAGGCTCCGAGGCCACCCGGGCCGGTGGAACGCTGGCCCCGATCGCCGGGAAGTAGAGCCGCACCGTGGTGCCGCGTCCCTCCTCGCTGTCGAGATCGCTGTAACCCTTGTGCTGGGTGACCAGCCCATAGATCATGGCCATGCCCAGGCCGGTGCCCTTACCCACCCCCTTGGTGGTAAAGAAGGGCTCGAACGCCCGCGCCCGTACCTTCGGGCTCATGCCACACCCAGTATCGCTCACAGCAACCACAATGTATTCGCCGGGCCGGCCCAAGCCCCGGGTGCGGCGGTGCTCTTCGTCGAGGGAGGCCCGATAGACCCGGACTCGCAGGGCTCCCCCCTCCGGCATCGCATCCCGGGCGTTGGTGGCCAGATTGAAGAGGATCTGCTGGATTCCGCCGACATCGCCACTGATCGTCAGCGGAGTTCCGCTCTCGATCTCGACGCCCACTTCGACCGAGGCTGGGAGCAGGCGGCCGAGATCTTTGGTGGCCTCGCTGATCACCTCGCCCAGATCGATCGGCTGCATCTCGACCGAGCGGCGCCGGCTGAAGGCCATGAGCTTCCGGACCAGCTCCACACCCCTGAGCGCTGCACGCTGGAGCTCGGATAGCTCCGTCCGCATGTCCGCCCGGTCCGGCGCGATCTCGTCGGCCAGCAGCGCGGCGTTGGTGATGACGATGGTCAGGAGGTTATTGAAGTCGTGCGCGATGCCGCCGGTGAGCTGCCCGATGGCTTCCATCTTCTGAGCCTGGCGGAGCTGTTCGCCCAGGCTCTTTCGCTCGGTCACATCCTCGACCAGCGCAATCACACCGTCGACGACCCCGCCGGTATCACGGGTGGGAGCGGCGCAGATCCGCAGGTCGATTTTCAGGCCGTTGCGCCGCACCCGTTCCGCCTGGAGACCGGTGAGAGCCTCTCCCGAGAGCACTCGCCGCAAACTGTGCCGGAACTCCTCCAGGCCTGATGCCGGCACGAACGGGAGCGTTTGCCCTATGGCCTCCGCCGCCGACCAGCCGAACATCTCTTCCGCGGCATGGTTCCAGCTCCGCACCCGGCCATCGGGATCCAGGGTCATGATCCCGAGCGGTGATGCATCGATCAGAGTCTGGAGCGTCTGCGTGGTGCGACACAGCTGTTCCGCGGCCTCGCGCCGCGCCGCCGTGTCCCGTTCCAGCGCTTCCTCGGCCGCACGCTGCTCGGAGATGTCCTCGATGAGACCGATGCCCCAGCCGATGTCGCCGGCACTCTCCGGAACGTGCGTCGCTGTAACCTTGCCCCAGAAAACCGTGCGGTCCTTTCTCAGGTACCGTTTGACCAGGCGAAGGGACGTCCGTCGGCCGGCAAGCAGTTCCCCCAGCAGGTCGTTTTCGGATGCGTTGTCCGCGGGATGACTGATCTCGGCGAAGGTGCAGCCCAGGAGCTCGGCGTTAGAGTAGCCCAGCATGGTTCGGAGGGCAGGGTTGGCGTCAGTGATGATTCCATCCGGGCCAACAACTGCCATCCCGACAGAGGAATGCTCAAAGAGGCGGCGAAACCGCTGTTCGCTGACCTGAAGCGCATTTGCCGCCTTGAACTGAGCCGCCGCCATTGCGGCCAGCAGGAGGCTCATGGTGGCCAGAATGGCTAGAAACAGCTGGCGCTGCCACAGGCCGTGGTATTGGCCGTCTCCGAGGAAGGGCCCTACCTCGCTGGCGGCGTACATCATCGCTACCGCCCCCACCACCAGCGTCGCCAGACTGGCGGCTCGGGGGCCGCCTCGGATCGCAGCCCAGCCCACGAACGGCAGGATAGCGTATTCGTATCCTTGCACAGCCAGCATCAGCACTACAGTCGAGCCCACTATCCCAGCGCCGACCAGGCCCACCTCGGCAATTTGGAGCCGGGTGAGCTCAGGCAGGCGCAGACCTGCCCAGGCGGCAAACAGGGGAGTAATCAGCAATACTCCGATTGCGTCGCCGCTCCACCAGGTGATCCAGATTGTGCCGATAAGGTCCAGGGGCACCCCGGCAATCAGATGGAGCGTGAGCGTGCCGATCGTCGCAGCGATTACCGGTGACAGGATAGCGCCGAAGCCAAGGAGCAGGAGGGCGTCGCGAACTGGACGGAGATGGCTGTGGAACCTCAACCGCCGGAGGGCGTAGGCACCGGAAATGGCGGCTAAGCTGTTACCGGTCGCAATCATCGTTGCCGCGGCCCACGGAATACCGTTCAACCCGTTGGCGAGCAATGCCCCCACGAATATCCCCGGCCAGATCCGGAATCCGCAGAGAACGAGCAGGCCCAGGGCCAAGCCGGCTGGGGGCCACATTGAAGCCACGACCTGGTGGACGGTTGCGAGGTGGAAGGCGAGCTGCGCCGCGACGAAATAAGCCACGGCAACGCCAAGGCATGCCGCCGCTTGCGGTGCCCAGCGCGTCACGTAGTGTCGCCA
>Ga0190265_10003833_pt1 | contig 10328 bp, 9 predicted proteins | sample Popmic124T_FD_133135 | JGI IMG/M metagenome (GOLD analysis project Ga0190265, IMG submission 133135) | Populus adjacent soil microbial communities from riparian zone of Indian Creek, Utah, USA - 124 T | ecosystem: Environmental > Terrestrial > Soil > Riparian zone | place: USA: Utah | collected...
GAGGAAGCGCAGAGGCTCACACTCCGCCCCAGACCTCCTCCGCCGTCTCCACGATCAGCGCCAGCTTCGCCTTCTGATCGTCGATCGTGAGGTTGTTGCCCTCCAAGGTCGAGGAGAAGCCGCACTGCGGCGACAGGCTCAGCTGGTCGAGGTCCACAAAGCGCGAAGCCTCGTCGATGCGGCGCTTCAGCGCGTCCTTGCTCTCCAGTTCCGGCCGCTTGGTGGTGACGAGCCCGAGCACCACCTGCTTGCCCTTCGGCACGAAGCGCAACGGCTCGAACCCGCCGGAGCGTTCGTCGTCGAACTCCAGGAAGAACCCGTCGACGTTCAGCCCGCCGAACAGCGCCTCGGCGACGAAGTCGTACCCGCCCGAAGCCACCCACGACGAGGCGAAGTTGCCCCGGCACATGTGGGTGGTGACACGCAGATCGTCCGGACGGTCCGCCAGCGCACGGTTGATGTTGGCGATGTAGGTCTCGTGCTGGTGCTCCGGGTCGCCGCCGATGTCCGCGACGTGACGGCGCTGTTCGGGGTCGTTGAGATACGCGAGGCTGGTGTCGTCGAGCTGAAGGTAGCGGCACCCCAGGTCGTACACGCCGCGCACCTGCGCCGCATACGCCGCGGTGAGGTCCGTCCAGAACGACTCCATGTCCGGATAGACGGTCTCGTCGATAGCGGCACGACCGCCCCTGTAATGCACCATGCTCGGCGAGGGAATGGTCAGCTTCGGCGTCACCCCGTCCGCGACCGTCTCCCGCAGGAAGGCGAACGCGTCACCGAAGATCGTCTCCTCCAGCCCCACCCGGCTGTCCACATGGGCGGACGGCGGCGCGAACTCGATGTCGCCGTCCTCGTTGTGGAACTGGACGCGCAGGTTCTCGTCCATGACCTTGTTGATGCCGCCGAGGGCGTAGATGAAGTCCATGTGCCAGGACTGGCGCCGGAACTCCCCGTCGGTCGCACTCCGCAGCCCCGCCTCCCGCTGAAGCTCGACGACCGTGCGGATCGCCGCGTCCTCCGAGGCCCGCAACTCGGCGTCACCGGTCCGCCCGGCGGCGTTCTCCTCACGTGCGGTCTTCAGCTCGGGCGGGCGCAGCAGACTGCCCACATGATCGGCACGGAAAGGCGGAAGGGCACGCGGACCGGTCGTCGTCCGTGCGGTCGGGGTCGCAGGTGTCGTCGGCTCTGACGTCATGGGGCGTCCTCTCTCCTGGTTACGGGGAGCCACCCTGCTCCGGAACAGTCCATCCCTCAACCGTCTCTTCCGGTATCCGGAAACGGCTCTCGCGGGGCGCGCCCCTACGTGGTACGCCGCCGCGACAACGCTCAGGGCGGCCCGTGGTCACCGGCGGATGCTGCGCCCCGGGGCCCGGGGCCCGGGGGCGGACGGGCCGGCCGGACCGGCCCGGGACTCCGCCCGCCCACGCGGGCCCGGTGACAGCGGCCCCCGGGCGAAGCCCGGAGGTGCCGCTCCCCGCGAAGCGGGCGTTGTGGCCCGCGAGGCGGGCGTCGTTCCCGCGAAGCGGGGAGTGCGGGGCGAAGCCCCGGACAGCCGCCGGGAAGCCCACAACGTGCCCTCCTCCGCCGCGAAGCGGGGTCCGGGCGAAGCCCGGGGGTGCCGCTCCCTGCGGAGCGGGGGTGTTCCCGCGAAGCGGGGGCCCCGGGGCGGAGCCGGGGGTTCTCTTCTCCGCGGAGCCGGAGCCGGAGCCGGAGCCGGGGCCGGAGCAAAGGCCCGAACTGCGCCTCCCCGCACTGCCGGAGCCCCCGGGCAAAGCGGGGTCCGGACCGAGCCCGGAGCTGCACCTCCCTGCGAAGCGGGAGGTTGCACCCGAAGTCAAGGGCTCGGACGAGCCGAGGCCCTGGGCCGAGCCCCGGAACTGCCCCTCCGCCGCGAAGCGGGCCCCGGGCGAAGCCCGGAAGTGCCCCCGCGAAGCGGGGGTCTTCCCGCGAAGCGGGGGTCTTCCCGCGAAGCGGGGGTCTTCCCGGGGCGGAGCCCCGGGGTGTTTCTTCCCGCGGAGCGGGGAGGGAGGGTGTCACCCCGCGGAGCGGGGTGACCCTTGGGGCGGGTGCGCGAAGCGCCACCGCGTCTGGCCGTAGTCGCCCTTGCGGAAGCCGAACGCCGTCACCGGCGAAACCTCGTAGACCAGCGCCTCACCACCCTGGACGTGGTGGAACGCACCGTCGCGTGCCTCGAAGCGCCAGTCCTCCCCGTACTTCTCCACCCACGCCTCCGCCAGGCGCCGCAGCTTCACGTCGTCGCGTACGACTACCGCCTCGCCCTCCACGACGAGGTCGAGCCCTTCATCGACGGCGTCGTTGCCCGTCGTCAGCACGCAGTGCGAATTCCCGGCCAGATTGCGGGACTTGCGCTCCTCCTCGCCCGTGCAGAAGTGGAGCGCGCCGTCGAGCCAGACTGCGAGGAGCGGCGTGACGTGGGGCCTGCCGTCGGGACGTACGGTCGAGAGCCAGTAGATCCCCGCATCCGCCAGGCGCTCCCGCGCGGCTTCCCACTCCGTGGGGACCGCGTCCGGATTGCTGTAGCGGGGGTCCAGGTCGGTCGTCGGTTTCTGGTCGAGCATCGCGGATCTCCCTCGTCGCTGCCGGTACGGGCTCACCCGAGCCCGGTGGTCCGTGGGCCCGGTGGCCCGGAACCCGGTGAGCTCCGTGACCCGTGAGCCCCCTGAGCTCTGAGGGGTTGGACCACATGACTGAACGGAAATCATCGGCAGCGCCAACGATCCGCGTGATGGGAAGCTAGTGCGCATGCCGGACTCACGCGACGCGACCGCGACACCGAACCCCTCCGAGGACAGCCCACTCCACCGCGCCATCGGCCCGAAGCTGCTGATCCTCTTCATCATCGGCGACATCCTCGGTACCGGCATCTACGCCACCACGGGCAGCGTCGCGGGCAAGATCGGCGGGGCGCTGTGGCTGCCGTTCGTCATCGGCTTCGCGGTGGCGCTGCTGACGGCGGGCTCGTACGCCGAACTCGTGGGCAAGTACCCGCGAGCCGCCGGTGCGGCGCTCTATACGCAACGCGCCTTCAACGTGCCCTTCCTGACCTTCATCGTGGCGTTCATGGTGATGTGCTCGGGGCTGTCGTCGGCGAGTGCGGCGGCCCGCGCGTTCGCGGGCGACTACCTGGCGGAGCTCGTGGACGTGCCGCCGACTCTCGTCGCGATCCTCTTCATCCTCGCGCTCGCCGCACTCAATCTGCGTGGCGTCTCGGAGTCGGTGAAGACCAACGTCGTGCTCACGGTCGTGGAGCTGACGGGACTGCTGATCATCATCTGCATCGGTGTGTACGCGGTGTTCGCGGGCGAGGGCGATCCGGGCCGGCTCGGCGAGATCAACACGGCGGGCGGCACCGGTTACGCGGTGCTGACGGGCGTACTGGGGGCGACGGCGCTGGGCTTCTTCGCCTTCGTCGGCTTCGAGGACTCGGTCAACATGGCGGAGGAGACGGTCGAGCCCTCCCGTACGTTCCCCCGCGCCCTGTTCGTCGGCGTCTGCGTCACGGGCACGATCTACGTACTGGTGGCGCTGGTCTCGTCGCTGCTGGTGGACTTCCGGGTCCTGGAGAAGTCCAGCGGACCGCTGCTGGAGGTGGTCAAGGCCGGCGGGGTGAGCTTCCCGCCCGAACTCTTCGCCGTCATCGCCCTGTTCGCCGTCAGCAACTCGGCGCTGATCAACATCATGATGGCCTCGCGGCTCTGCTACGGCATGGCGAACGAGCGCATCCTGCCCACCTTCATGGGAAAGGTGCTGCCCGTCCGGCGTACGCCCGTCGTCGGCATCGTCTTCGTCTCGCTGCTCGCCGTCGCGCTCGTCTCGACCGGCGAGATCGAAGGGCTGGGCGACACCACGTCGTTCCTGCTGCTGTGCGTCTTCGCCGTCGTCAACGTCGCGGTACTGGTGCTGCGCAAGGACCCTGTGGAGCACGACCACTTCCGTACTCCCACCGTGCTGCCGGTCGTCGGCGCGATCGCCACCGGGATCCTGGCCAGCCCGCTCGCCGACCGCGAAACCGACGTCTATGTACGCGCAGGCTTGCTCGTTCTCCTCGGCATCGTGCTGTGGGCCCTCAACAAGGGCGCGCTGAAGGCCGTCGAGCGGCGCCGATGAGTTCGCGGCGACCGCGTGGTCAGTACAGGTGACAACAGAAAGACCGTCACCTCCGGGAGAACCTCATGGCACCGCAGAGCAACCTGCACGCGAGCGGCATCCTGCTGAGCAGCACCGACCCCGACCGGCTCATCGCCTGGTACCGCGGGGCTCTTGAGCCGCTGGGCGCCCGCTGGGAGGAGCACATGCTCGCCGTCGGGGACGGCATGTACGTGGGCTTCGACAGGCGCGACGACATCGCGGAGAAGTCCGCCGAACCGGGCCGCCACATCGTCAACTTCAGCGTGTACGACATCCGGGCGGCCGAGCAGCACCTCAACACGCTCGGCGTGCGGTGGGTTCGTCCGGTGGAGTTGACGGACTTCGGCGCCTGGTTCTCGACCGTGGAGGACCCGGACGGGAACTACGTCCAGTTCATCCAGATCAAGGACCAGCGGGACTGAGCCGTCACCGTAAGCAGAAGCGGAGCAGAGGCAGAAGCGGACGGGAGGACGGGGAGGGTGATGGACGACTGCACGCTGAAGGCCGAAACCGCGTTGCTGGAACGGGCGTTGGGGTACACATTGTGCGCCCTCCGGCCCGTCACCCCGGAGACGCTCACCCGCCCCACCCCGTGCCGCAGCTGGGACCTGCGGGCACTGCTGTGGCACACCAACGACTCGCTGGCCGCGCTGCACGAGGGCATCGAGGAGGGGCACGTCGGCCTGGCTGCGGCCCCGCAGGACGACGACGCCGATCCGGCTGCCGCGCTACGGTCCCGGGCGTCGCGGCTGCTGGGGGCGTGGGCCGCCGCAGGCAGGCGCGGCAACCGGGTCGTCGCCATCGCCGACCTGCCGTTGACGGCCGCGGCCATCGCACGTACGGGCGCGCTGGAGATCGCCGTACACGGCTGGGACATCGCGCAGGCCACCGGGCTGCCCCGGCCCGTCCCGGCTGCTCTCGCGACCGAACTGATCCGCACCGCACGGCAGTTGGTGCCCGCGCCCGAAGCGCGGTTCCCGCTGTTCGGGCCCGCGCTGACCGTTCCGGCGGAGGCCGATCCGAGCGACCGCCTCGTCGCGTTCCTGGGGCGCGATCCGTACAGGGGCGTGCGCACGGCGGACGGAGCGGAGGCGGGTACGGCGGCTGGGACGGAGCCCGGGACGGAGGCGGGCACCCCGCACGACGGGCTCAATCCATGAACAGTCCGCGTTCCGCCGCCCGTGCGTCGAAGTCCTCCAGCCGTGACTGCGCCTCCGGCAGCCCGTCGCACATCGCCTCCAGCAGCACCCGCCCCAGCAGCATCGGCGCACACGCCGTGTCGAAGACGAGTCCCGTGCCGACGGCCGCCGGGAGCAGCAGATCGTCGGGGTGTGCGACGGGTGCGAAGGCGCTGTCGGCGACCGTGACGATCCGCAGTCCCGCACCGCGCGCATAGGCGAGTGCTTCCGCGACCTCCTTGGGATGACGCGGCAGCGCGAAGCACAGCAGCATGTCAGCCCCAGCCCGTACGCACCCGTCGATGCGGTCGGACAGCATGCTGCCGCCCTCGTCGAGCAGCCGCACATCCGGGTGGACCTTGGCCGCGAAGTAGGCGAAGCCGCGTGCCTGCGCCGAGGCGGCTCGCAGCCCGAGCACCGGCAGGGTGGGGGTCGCGGCGAGCATGCGCCCGGCGCGCTCAACGGGAGCGGGGTCGGCAAGCAGCGCGGCAAGGTGCCGCAGGTTGTCGATCTCGGCCTGCACGGCCTGCTGATAGGCGTTGTACGGATCGGGTTCGGCGTCCTCCGCCGATGGTGCTGCCGTGTCCGGGGCGCTCTCCCGCAGATTTCTGCGCAGCGCCGGGTAGCCGTCGAAGCCGAGCGCGACGGCGAAGCGGGTGACGGACGGCTGACTCACCCCGGCCAGCTCCGCGAGTTCCACGCTGGAGAGGAAGGGCGCGTCACCGGCCTGCCGCACCATGCAGTGCGCGATGCGGCGTTGTGTCGGCGTGAGCCGGTGCCCCTCGAAGAGCTTCAGCAACCGCGCGCTGGCGCTGCTCATCCCGTCCTCCTGCTGTCGTCGTCGGATCGGCTGTACGGCCCGTGGCTGCACGGTTGTCTGCCCGGACGCCTGCCCGGTTGTCTGCCCGGTTGTCTGCCCGCCGCCCCGTTCACAGAGCGGCCAGCCGGTCGAGCAGGCCGACGGCCACGTCCACATCATCGGACAGCGGACGGTCCGTCATGTCCGGGTCGAGTTCCGCCGCCGCCAGTTCGTAGGCGCGGCCGACCGGCAGTGCCGGGTCCGGGACGGTGTCCAGCTGACGCAACGCCCGTATGGCGGCGACCAGTTCGCAGGCCAGCACGTGCCGGTGGTACTCCGGCATCCGCAGTGCGTGCCTGGCCGCCAGGGAGGCGAAGCTGGCCACTTCCTCGACGCCGCGGGAGAGCACCGCGTGGCCGAGGGAGGCAGGCTGGGCGAGGGAGGTCAGCTCGGCCAGGGCGGAGCCCGCGGCGTACTCCAGGATCATCACGCCGGAGCTGGCCGGGGTGTCCTCGCTGAGGAAGGGGCGCAGCCCGGTGATGCCGGGCTCGACGAGGGAGACGAGCCGGGCGGTGGACAGGCGCGCGGTCTGCAGAACCGCCAGCCGGAAGCCGTCGAGTGCGGCGGCGGCGTGCGCGGCGTAGGAGCTGCCGTGGTGCAGCGCGCCGTAGACGCCGTGCCTGTCGGCGCTGATCAGCGGGTTCTCGGCGGCGGCGTTGAGGTCGACGGCGAGCACTGTGTCCAGCTTGCCGGCCGATTCCAGGGCGGGCCCGTGTATCTGCGGGACGCAGCGGAATCCGTACGGGTCCTGGATGCGTCCGCTGGGCGGCCCCGGCCGGTCCGGGGCGCCGAGCACCGCGCGCATCCGGGCGGCGGCGGCGACGGAGCCCGGGTGTGGCCGCTCCCGGTGTACGGGCTCCGCGTACGCCTCGTAGGAGCCGCCGACGGCGAGCAGGGAGAGCGCGGCGACGACGAGGGACGCGTCCTGCAGTCTGCGCAGTTCGTCGAGGGCGAGCGCGGACTGGCCGAGGGTGAGGGCGTTGCTGCTGATGAAGGCGAGGGCGTCGTTGCCGTCCAGGGCGACGGTCCGCGGTGCGGGGGCGCCGCCCGTCCAGGGCTGCTCACCGAGCAGGGCGAGTCCGGTCTGGGCGAGGGCTGCGAGGTCTCCGGTGCCGACGGCGCCGTGTTCGCGTACGACAGGGTGTGCGCCGTTGCGTACCGCGTCGAGGAGGGCCAGGACGATCTCGGGGTTGAGTCCGGCGCCGCCGGCGAGCAGTTGATTGGCGCGCACCGCGAGCATGGCCCGGACCTCGCGGGCGGGGAGGGGGCTGCCGACGGCTCCGGCGTGGCTGCGCAGGAGCCGCAGCCCGTGTCCTTCGGCGGTGGCGTCCACATCGACGTCTCCGTCGGCGATTACGGCGGCGCGTACGGCGTCGGTGCGGTTGGCGCCGACGCCGGTGTTACGGCCGTAGACCCGTCCGGCGAGGGCGAGTTCGCGTGCGGCGTGCCAGGAGCGTTCGACGCGGGAGAGCGCTGCAGGGCTCGGCGCGTCAAGGCGGGCTGAACCGTCGGCGAGCTGGACGACGCCGACGGTATTCAGCGTGTGTCCGTCCGGGACGATGCTCGGCGAGGTGTCCATCATTTGAGACTGCATCCGCACTACCCCCTGCCACCTCGGGCTCTGTCACGATCACCCTTGGTGCATGTTCCGCATGGTGAGCGTAAGTTACCTGCATTTCACGCCCTGCTCTTGACATCTATTCACACCCAAACGACTGTGCATGACTATATGCAGTCGGGCAAGGGACACCGGATGATCAGCTTCGACGCCGTCAGCAAGCACTACCCCAACGGCACCACAGCCGTGGACGACCTCACCCTCGAACTCCCGGAAGGCGGTCTCACCGTCCTGGTCGGCTCCTCCGGCTGCGGCAAGACGACCACTCTGCGCATGATCAACCGCATGGTGGAGCCGAGCAGCGGCACCGTGAGAGTGGCCGGGCGCGACGTGCGCGACTCGGACGCCGCCGAACTGCGCCGGTCCATCGGCTACGTGATCCAGCAGTCCGGTCTCTTCCCGCACCGCACCGTCCTCGACAACGTCGCCACCGTCCCGCTGCTGCTCGGCTGGGGCCGCCAGAAGTCCCGCAGCCGCGCCGCCGAACTCCTGGAACGGGTGGGCCTGGACGCCGGATCCGCCAAGCGCTATCCGCACCAGCTCTCCGGCGGCCAGCAGCAGCGCGTCGGCGTGGCCCGCGCCCTGGCCGCCGACCCGCCGGTGCTGCTGATGGACGAGCCGTTCGGCGCGGTCGACCCGGTCGTACGGACCCAGTTGCAGGACGAACTGCTCCGGCTCCAGCGTGACTTGCGCAAGACCGTCGTCTTCGTCACCCACGACATAGACGAGGCCGTCCGGCTCGGCGACCGGATAGCCGTCTTCCGCACGGGCGGCCGGCTCGTGCAGTGCGCACCGCCCGCGCAGCTGCTGACCCGGCCCGCAGACGACTTCGTCGCCGGGTTCCTGGGCGCCGAGCGCGGCCTGAAGCTGCTCTCACTGACCACCCTCGGCGAAGCCGCCGTGCCGCACACGCCCGCCTCCCCCGTACGCACCGACGAACCGGTCTCCGGCATCCGCACAGACGGCGGCACCAGGACGGACGGTGGCAAGGAGACCGGCCCCGGCACCGACGGCCGCTGGCGGATCGCCGTCGCACCGGACGGCAGGCCCGTGGGCTGGCTCGACACCGAGGCGCTGCCCACCGGCGGCACCGCCGGCGACGCGGACCTGCTGCCTCTGCGGCCGCTGCACGACGAGGACTCGCTGCTGGCCGCCCTCGACGAGTCGCTCACCTCGCCCGCCAGGGCCGTCGCCCGCGTCCACGGCGACGGAGTGCTGGCCGGTGTCACCGGCCGTGCCGCACTGCACGAACGGGCCGCCCTCCACCACGCCGCGGCCGCGATGGAAGCCGAACCGGCCGGCGACGAAAGCCACTTGGACCGCCAGGACAGCGCGGACACCGGCGCCCGTACGGCCGAGGCGGGCGCATGACGGCGATCGACTGGGCCTGGTTCCCCGATCACATCGGCGACATGACGACCCTCACCCTGGACCACCTCTCCATAGCCGTGCCCGCGGTGCTGTCCGGTCTGGTGATCGCGCTGCCCCTGGCCGTCGTCGCCCACCGGGTCCGCAAGCTGCGCGGGCTCATACTCGGCGCATCCAACGTCCTGTTCACCGTCCCCTCCCTCGCCTTCTTCGTCCTGCTGCTCCCGGTCACCGGCCTCACCCGCGGCACGGCGATCACCGGGCTGACCATCTACACACTCGTCGTCCTGATCCGTAACACCGTCGACGGCCTGGACAGCGTCCCCGCGCACGCCCGTGAGGCGTCCCTCGCCATGGGCTCGCGCCCGCTGCGCACCCTGCTCACCGTCGAGCTGCCACTGGCCCTCCCCGTGATCATGGCCGGCGTGCGGGTGGCAACCGTCATGACCATCTCCCTGGTGAGCGTGGCCAGTTACATCGGCTACGGCGGGCTCGGACAGCTCTTCACCGACGGCTTCCAGCGCAGCTACACCACGCCCGTGATCGCCGGTGTGCTGCTGACCCTGCTGCTCGCGCTGCTCGCGGACGCCGTACTCGTCGCCGTCCAGTACCTGTGCACGCCCTGGGCCCGGCACCGTACGAAGGGGGCCTGACCGTGCTTCAACTCCTCAGCGACCTCGTGCACTGGCTGACCAGCTCCGCCCAGTGGTCCGGGCCCGGAGGCATCACCGTCCGGCTGCTGGAACACCTCCAGTACTCGCTGCTGGCCACCCTCGCGGGCGCCGTACTGGCCCTCCCGCTCGGCCTGTTCATCGGGCACACCAGGCGCTTCGCCTTCCTCGCCATCAACCTCGCGGGCTTCGGGCGCGCACTGCCCACCGTCGGCCTGGTCACGCTGGTGTTCCTGGCCGGCGGGCTGAGCATGTGGCCCGTCTATGTGGCGCTGATCGCCCTGGCCGTCCCGGTGATCGTCACCAACACGTACGCGGGCATGACGGCCGTCGATCCGGACGTCACCGACGCCGCGCGAGGCGTCGGCATGACGGGCTTCCAGGTGCTGTGGCAGGTCGAACTCCCCCTCGCGCTGCCCCTGGTGATGACGGGACTGCGGCTGGCCATGATCCAGGTGGTGTCCACGGCGACCATCGCCGCGTAC
>Ga0190265_10003835_pt1 | contig 10322 bp, 7 predicted proteins | sample Popmic124T_FD_133135 | JGI IMG/M metagenome (GOLD analysis project Ga0190265, IMG submission 133135) | Populus adjacent soil microbial communities from riparian zone of Indian Creek, Utah, USA - 124 T | ecosystem: Environmental > Terrestrial > Soil > Riparian zone | place: USA: Utah | collected...
ACCCGGCCCTGGACGACCGGGGCCGCCGGGACGCGGTGCTGTCGATCGTGCAGCGGCACTTCAAGCCGGAGTTCCTCAACCGGCTCGACGACGTCGTGGTGTTCCACGCGCTGTCCACCGAGGAGCTCACGCACATCGTGGACATCCAGCTGGACGTGCTGCGCAGGCGGCTGGCCAAGCGCCGGCTGACGCTGCAGGTCTCCGACGCCGGCCGCGAGTGGCTGGCCATGAACGGCTTCGACCCGGTGTACGGGGCGCGGCCGCTGCGCCGGCTGGTGCAGTCCGCGATCGGCGACCAGCTGGCCAAGGAGCTGCTGTCCGGCGACGTCCGCGAGGGCGACACGGTGCGGGTCGACCTCGACCCGGATGCGGCCGGCGGCACCGGCGGTCTCATCGTCGGACGGGCGCTGCCGGTCTCGATCTCCTGACCGGCCGGAGTCCATCGGGGGCCGCTCGCACCCAGCTCTGCTCAGGTGTGCGGGCGGCCCGCGGTGCGTGCGCAGGCCGAACGGAGGTGCGCATGCCGCCGGGTGGAGGAACGAGCGGCGGTGTGTCGTGGCGTTACCCGGCTCGGCGCCGCCACGGGTTTACCCTGCCCGAGTGGGCCTCTCCCCGTCAGTCTGGTTCCTCATCGCGGTGATCGCGCTGGTCGCGGGCGCCGCGATGCTGCTGGTCGAGCGCCGCCGCGCCGCCGACGGAAGCGTCCGCGAGCGCAGACGCTGGGCCGCCATGCGCGGCTGGGACTACCTCGCCGTCGATCCGGTGCTGCCCAGCCGGTGGCGCTACGGAACCATCCACATGGGCGGCCCGGGCGTGGCCCGGCATCTGATCAGCGGTGACGTCCCGACCCCGGACGGCCCGCGGCAGGCCTACGCCTTCGACCACGAGCAGGGTGGGCGGGCGACCTCGGTGCTGGCCGCGGTGCAGGTGCAGTCCATGCTGCCGGCGGCCGTCGAGCTGCGGCTGCCCTCGGCGCCGGTGCCCGACGACGCCGGCCTGGAGCTGCTGGAGCCGGTCGGCGAGCGCTACGCGTTCGTGACCAGCGCCGACGCCATCCGGCCGCTGCTGACGTCGCGGCTGATCGAGGCCAGCGACGCGGTGGGCGGCGACGTCGAGCTGTTGTGGGCCGAGGACTCCTGGGTGCTGGCCACCGTCCCGCTCGGCTCCAGCCCGGACCGGCTGCAGGACCTGCTCGCGGATCTGGCCGAGGTGGCCACCGCCCTGGAGCACGGGCTGCGCGCCAACCACGCGCCCACCAGCTGACCCGGTCGGTCGGCCGGCCGGGCAGCGCCCCTGCGCCGCACCGGGACACGGCCTAGGCTCGCGCCGGTGCCCACCGCATTGATCACCGGCGCCAGCTCCGGCATCGGCGCCGCGTTCGCCGACCGGCTGGCCGTCGACGGGCAGGACCTGGTGCTCGTGGCCCGCGACGCCGAACGGCTGGCGGCCGCGGCGCGCACCCACCGGCGGCGCGGGGTGACCGTCGAGGTGCTGCCCGCCGACCTGGCGCTGCCCGCCGACCGCGAGCGGGTGGCCGCCCGGCTCACGGACGCCGACCGCGCCCCGGTCGCGCTGCTGGTGAACAACGCCGGGTTCAGCACGTCCGCCGGCTTCCTCGACGCCACGGGCGCCGACTGGGAACGCCAGCTGGACGTCAACGTGCGGGCCGTGCTGGCCCTGAGCCGGGCCGCGCTGCCCGGCATGGTGGCGCGCGGCTCCGGCGCGGTGATCAACGTCTCCAGCGTGGCCGGGTTCCTCGCCGGCCGCGGGGTGACCTACGGTGCCGACAAGGCCTGGGTCACGTCGTTCACCGAGGCGCTGGCGGCGTCGCTGCGCGGTACCGGGGTGCGGGCACTGGCGCTCTGTCCCGGCTTCGTGCGCACCGAGTTCCACCAGCGCGCCCACATCGACGTCGGCACCCGCGCCGGCCCCTTCTGGCTGGAAGCGGACCGGGTGGTGGCCGAGTGCCTGTCCGACCTGGCGAAGGGGAAGGTGGTGTCGGTGCCCAGCCGGCAGTACAAGGCGATCGTCACCGCGGTGGACGTGCTGCCGCGGACGCTGGTCCGGCGGCTCACCGCCGCGCTCGATCGGGGTCGGCGATGACCGCGGCCGACGCCGAGCGCGAGTGGCTGGCCGGGCTGGTCCGTGAGCTCGGCGTGGTGCACGAGCGGGTCACGCTGTCCTCCGGAGTGGAAGCCGACTACTACGTGGACCTACGCCGGGTGACCCTGGAGCATCGCGCCGCGCCACTGGTCGGGCGGCTGCTGCGGGTGCTGACCGCGGACTGGGAGTACGCGAGCGTGGGCGGGCTGACGCTGGGCGCGGACCCGGTGGCGGACGCCATGCTGCACGCCGCGGTGGCCGAGCGGGTCGCCGACCCCGCCGTGCCGGCCCTGGACGCGTTCGTGGTGCGCAAGGCGGCCAAGCAGCACGGCATGCAGCGACGGGTCGAGGGCCCGGACGTCGCCGGCCGGCAGGTGCTGGTGGTGGAGGACACCTCTACCACCGGGGCCTCGGTGCTCACCGCGGTCGAGGCCGTTCGCGAGGCGGGCGCGACCGTCGTCGGGGTGGCCACCGTCGTGGACCGCGACACCGGCGCCCGGGAGGCGATCGAGGCGGCCGGCGTCCCGTACCGGACGTTGCTCGGGCTGGCCGATCTCGGGCTCGGCTGAGCCGCCGCTTTCCCCTGGTCGGTCGGCACGAACGCCGGTGCCCGGGACCCCTCGGAAGGGGCCCCGGGCACCGGGTATCTCGTCACTCCAGGTGCGGCGCAGAACCTAGCCAGCTCAGCTGCGGAGCACCGTTACTCGATGATTCTCAGTTGTCACCCTGGGCTTGCCGCTCCCGGGCCTGACGGAACCTGTCCTGCAGGCTTCCGCGGCTGGCGGGGGTGGCGGTCGCCGAGGTGCTGGAAGCCGGAGCCTCCGGAGCGGCGGTGTCCGTGCCGGCCGGGGCCGGTGCCGTAGCCGGAGCGCCGCCCGGCGCGCTCTCCTCGGCGCCCGGCTGCGGGGCACCGTCCTGGTCGGGTGCCTGCCCGGCCGCCTCCTGCTGCTGCGCCTGCTGCTGCTGCTCGGCGTCGGCCTGCACCTCGGCCTGGTCGATCGGTGCGGCCGGGGCGTTGCCCGAGATCTCGATTCGCACCGAGTCGATGGCCGGGGTCTGGTTGGCCTTCGACATCATCGGCGTGCGGTGCGAACCGTCACCGGCCCACGAGGTGCACTGCATGGTGCCCGCGGTGGCGGTGGACGTCGCCGGCACCTCGATGCTCACGGTGTCCGACCCGCGGCCGCCACCGTTGTCCTGGGTGGCCAGGAAGAACGCCGGCACGCCCGACGAGTCCGGGGCCTCGTTGGTGTTGGGCAGTATCCGGCACGCGGTGTGGAAGTGGCCGCGCTGCAGCCCGTCGCCGTTGAGGAACGAGCTCTCCAGGTAGTAGCCGCCGGCGGCGGCACCGAGGAACCGGTCCCGAACCAGGTTGCGGGTCGCCACCTGGAGCATGAACGGCTGGCCGACGCCGACCTGCGTGGGCGCCTCGGTGATCAGCAGTGACGGCAGCTGTTCCTGCGCGGCCACCTCACCCATCGAGGTGCTGACGCACTTGGCCACCGTGTCCTGGAAGCCCGAGTGCGGCGGGAGCTCGCTCGCCGTGCAGTCCCGACCGAGCACCTCCAGCCCGTTGTTCCCGTTCACCGGGCCGTTGGCCGGGGTCTCGATCGTGGTCGTGACCGGCGGGGCGACCGTCGGGGCCGCCGGGTCGATGGTCGTGGTGTCCGTCGGGGGGACGGTGGTGTCCACCGGCGGAGCGTTCGGGTCCACCGGCGGAGCGTTCGGGTCCACCGGCGGAGCGTTCGGGTCGGTCACCGGCGGAACGTTGGCCGAGGTCGGCGCGCTGGTCGTCGGCCGCGGCGTCCGGGTGCGGGTCCGGCGGTCACGATCGCGATCGCGATCGCGGTCCCCGTCGCCGCGCGAGCTGCGGGCGGACGTGATGTTGCCGACCGGCACCACCACCGGGGCCGTGGTGGCCGCGGATCCGGGCTGGCCGTCGACCGGCGCCGTCGGCGCGCCAAGCGGGCTGGCCTGCGGGTAGTCACACGCTGTGGGTAGGACGCAGACGGCCACGGCGGCCGCGGAGACGGCCAGCTTGTGCAGGGCCCTCCTGCGTCGTTCTGGACTGGACATGGTGCTCCGTTCGGAGTGGGGGAGCGAAACTGCCGCGGCCCGCGAGGGCCGCGCCGGCATCGACCGCACGGATTTTCGGATTGCGCTGGCTAGCGCCGGATGGAGTGACGTGATCGGGATCGGGATCCGAACCGGCGGGAGCCGGTGTCGGAATCGGTGTCGGAATCGGGAATGGCCCGGTAGCCGCCGGAGTCGGTGACCGCCCGGTAGCCACCGGAGTCGGTGACCGGGCGGAAGACGTCGGACTCGGTGATGGCCCGGAACGTCTCGGTCTCGCCGGTGACGGGTCGGTAGGTGCCGGTCTCGGTGCTGCGGTACTCCCGCGGCGCTTCGCGTGGCCCGACGTTGCGGTAGGACCCGGTGTCCACGCGGTAGGAGCCCGTGTCGACCGTCCGGTAGGACCCGGTGTCGGACGCTGCAGGGTGGCTGCTGCCGGCCTCCAACATCGGGCTGTGGTGCTCGGGTGCGGCCCGCGATCCGGGCAGCGCGGCCACCGTGGCCAGAGCGGGTAGGGGGGCGGCGGACGCCGCGGCCGGTTGCGGGACGGTGACCCGGGCCGGCCGGGTGCTGCCGCGGGCCCGCAGCGCGGAGAACAGCGCGATGGCCCCGAGGATGGTCAACACGAACACCACGATGGGGAGGATCAGGTCGCGCGGGTCGGTCGAACCGGCCAGCAGGCCGGGCGACGGCGGGGTCGGCAGCGCCGCGTAGTTCACCAGGCCGGTGCTCTCCAGGTAGTCGTGGTGCCGGGTAACGAACTGGTCGGCGACCTCGGCGAAGGCCCGCACCTTGTCGTTGCGGGTGCCGCTGCGCACGGCCGCGATGGCCGGCAGGATCTGGCCGTGCGCAGCGCGTACGACCTGCACGAACTCGCGGTCGTAGTCGGCGCCGGTCCGGGACGAGATGTCGGACATCCACTGGACCTGGGTGGGGTTCGGGCTTGCCGGCAGCGGCACCCCGAGCTCACTGGCCACCTCGCGCACCTGGCGGTCGAGGTCGGCGTGCTCGGTCGCCAGCTTGGCGCCGACCTCGCGGACGGCCGGGCTGGTCGCCTGCTCCTGGGCCTGCTGACCGGTCGGTCCTTCCCAGAGTCCGGCCAGCCGGACCTTGATGATCAGGTCGCGGTCCGCGGGACCGAGCGGGCCCCACTGGGTCTGGGTCCAGCCGCTGGTACCGGGGGAACCGGCCGACCAGGATTGATACACCGATACGGACACAGCCAGCACCACCGCAAGGAGCACGGCGCGCCGGAGGAACCGGGGGATACGGCGCAGCATTGAGGCCTTCCTCTTACACGAAGTCGAACTGCTCGGTGTGCACGCGATCCGGCACGACGCCGAGGTCGTCGAGGACCTGCATGGCGTCGGTCACCATTGACGGCGGACCACAGATGAAGTAATCGAGGTCGCCCGGCTGCTCGACGGTGCCCAGCACCATCGACAGCAGTCCGACGGTGATGCCGCCGGTCGGGCCGTTCCAGCCCGCGGTGGGCCGGCGCAGTACCTCGGTCACCTCGAGATCGATGTAGCGGCGCAGTTCCGCGAGCTCGTCGCGGAACAGCAGGTCGGTGGGAGCGCCGGCCACCACGATGAGCCGGTAGGCCCGGTTGTCGCCGCGGTCGGCGGCGGTCCGGATCATGCTCATCATCGGTGTCAGCCCGACCCCGCCGGCCAACAGCACCAGGCCGGAGCCCGTGCTGTGGTCGCCGGTGAAGGCCCCGTGCGGCCCGTCAACCCAGACCGGGCTGCCGGGGGGGAGCTGCCGCACGGCGCGGGTGAAATCACCGGCGTGCCGGATCGTGAACTGCGTTGTCTCGTCGTGCGCGCTCGACGCGATGGTGAACGGGTGTTCCTCGGCGGTGACCGACCGGTCCAGCCGGATCCAGGCGAACTGCCCGGGGGCGAAGGCCCAGGATTCCGGCTGCCGGCCGGGCAGCTGCCGCGGCTCCAGCACCAGCGTGCTGACCGTGGCGTTCTCCCGCCGCACCTCGCGCACGAGGAACTCGGTCGACGGGTCGAACCACGACCGCCACGCCCAGCGGTAGCCGAAGATGGCCAGCACCACGGCGATGAACAGCACGAACACCGAGGCGATGGTCGGCTCCCGGACCGTCTTGTCCAGCAGGTAGATGTGACCTGCCGAGAAGACGAGCACCGATACCGCCAGCGCCAGGTGCGACCAGCGCCAGAGCTCGTAGCTCAGGCTCAGCCGCTTCTTCATGATGGCCAGCAACACCAGCCCGATCAGCGAGACGGTGGCCAGGCTGGCCGCCTGGGCGCGTCTCGGGGCCGACGGGAAGTTCAGCAGCGTCACGTTGGCCGGATTGGCCGCCACCACGCATGCCAGGTGCGCGAGCACCAGTACCGCGGAGGCCAGGCCGAGGAACCGATGGATCTCGATCACGCTCTCGATGCCGAACGCGCGGTTGAGCGAACGCAGCCGGGACGGGAGGATGACCGTGCAGACCAGGGTCGACAGCAGCAACATCCCGGTCAGCACCGAGAGGTTGCTCCACAGCGTCACCCCGGCGAGCCCGAAGCCGGCCACCTCCCGCGGCGACACCAGCCACAGGGCGGACGGAGCGACCACGATCGCCCCGAAGCCCCACAGCCACGCCGTGCGCAGCAGCCGCTGATCCATGGGCCGGACGTTATGAGGTGGTGACCCAGCCAAGTTGCCAAACTGAGAGCGGCGTAAGCCGGGAGTAGCGACCGACGCGACGAATGGCGCCTCATTAGACTATCCAGCCTATTGATTGGTCCGGTTGCTTCGTTTCAGCTTTCAGGGAGTGATCGTCGGGGCCATTGGATCCACACGGCGCGCCACTCACCGACTCACCCGGACCGGTCCGGGCCGGGCGGCGCGACGAACGGCTCGACGGGCTGCTCGTCACCCTCGCGGGACCGGAAACCTGCTCGCAACCGAATCGGCCCATCCGCCGATCGATCGCGTAACGCATACTCGGTTGTCACGACCAGAACACCGGCGGCCGGTGCGGTAGGCAATGCGTACAGGGTGAGAGATCTACAGGGTGCGAGATCGACAGAGCAAGGGCACGGGAGTTGGTCGCATGACCGTGCGGTGCCGACGCGGTGTCCGCGAACGGGCCCCGGGGTGGGTCGGCGCGCTGGCCGTGCTGGCCATGCTCGCGGGCTGTGGCGCGCCGGAATACACCTACGTCACCAACTCCGCCGACCGCACCTACCTGCGGATTCCGCACTCCTGGCAGCCGATCGACGAGCGCGCGCTCGGCGAGGCCATCGGGCTGGACCCCGCGGAGCACGGCGAGCAGTCCGGCTTCTGGTTGGAGGGCTACGACGCCGATGCGGCCCCGTCACCCGATCATCTGCTGGGCCAGCACTCGCCGGCGCCCGCGGTGTTCATCGGGGTCCGGGACGTTCCGGAGCTCGCCCGCGGGCAGATCTCGCTGGACCTGCTGCGCGACCTCTTCCGGCCGGTGTCCGCGGCCGCCCGCGAGGAGGCCGAGCTGAACCCGATGTCGCCGTTCAGCGGGTTCTCGCTGATCAGCGACGAGGTGCTGACCCCCGGCGACGGCCTGCGCGGGGTACACGTGGTGTACAAGTACCGGATCTCCGGTGGCCCGTCGCAGGTCTTCGACCAGATCGCCTACGTCAACGACGACGCCAGCAAGCTGTACATGTTCTACGTGCGCTGCTCCACCGAGTGCTACGACCAGCGCAAGCAGGAGATCGCGAATGTGGTCTCGTCCTTCACCGTTCGGGAGACCGCATGATTCCCCGTCGACGTAGTCCCTGGTCGGTGGCGTCATGATCGACGTCGACGGCGTTCCCGCGCCGGAGGGCCTGACCCCGCCCGACGAGCACCCGCACAAGGCGCCCGGCCCGACCCGCAAGAAGCTGGTGCTGTGGGACCGGATCCGGCTGTTCCTGCTGTTCACGGTGTCCTGGCTGATCATCGTGTGGTCGGCGATGGCGGACAACCCGCTGCTGCCGTTCGTCGACGCGGCCCGCATCCAGGTCCAGGAGTCGCAGTGGCTGCTGTGGCTGGCGGGCCTCGAGCTGCTGCGCCAGCTGCACTTCCTGATCAGTGAGCGGTGGCCGGGCTACCACCGGTTCTGGACGCAGCGGGTGTTCGGCGGCACCGAGCGGGCGTTGCGCCGGCGGTTCTCGGACTGGACCCGGTTCCGGCTGGCCCGGGTGCTCAAGATCGTCGCGTTCGTCGTGCTGCTGGCCCTGGTACTGGCGAAGGTGCTGGACACCTCCCCGGTGCTGGCCCTGTTCCAGGCGCCGGCGCTGATCTTCGCCGCGCTGCCGCTGATCTTCCAGCTGCTGTTCGCGTTCTTCTTCATCGCCTTCCAGTTCATCGGCCTGTTCTGGCTGCTGTCCCGGGGCGGTGTGGACACCTACTACCCGGACGACATCACCACCCGGTTCTCCGACGTCTGGGGCCAGGACCACGTGGTGGACCGGGTCAAGGAGAACATCGTCTTCCTGGAGGACCCGGACGCGATCGAGGCCAAGGGCGGCTACGTGCCGTCCGGGCTGCTGCTGTGGGGGCCGCCGGGCACCGGCAAGACACTGATGGCCGAGGCGGTGGCCGGCGAGACCGGCAGGCCCTACGTGTTCGTCGACCCCGGCGCCTTCACCAACATGTTCATGGGCGTCGGGATCCTCAAGGTCAAGTCGCTGTTCCGGAAGCTGCGCAAGCTGGCCCTGCGCTACGGCGGCGTGATCGTGTTCTTCGACGAGGCCGACGCGCTGGGCAACCGCGGGCTGGTGTCGGCGGGCGGGGCGGGCCGGGGCATGGGGGCCTCGGCGGCGTTCCAGCCGACGGGCTGCCACGGCTTCTCCTACCTGTCGGAGGACTCCCGGTCGCTGCTGGCCCGCTCGGCGCTGCGCTCCGCGCTCGAGGAGGAGCCGGTCGACACCCGGCGGAGCCGCTTCTTCATGGGCGGGATGGCCGGCGGCGGGGGCGGCGGCATGGGCACCCTGCAGGCGCTGCTCACCGAGCTCTCCGGGCTGAAGAAGCCGCGCGGCATCATCAACCGGGTCGGCCGGCGGATCCTCGGCATGCGTCCCAAGCCGCCGCCCAAGTACCGGATCCTGGTCATGATGGCCACCAACATGCCGGAGGCGCTGGACGAGGCGCTGCTGCGGCCGGGCCGCATCGACCGCATCTACAAGGTCGGCTACCCGACGAAGGCCGGCCGGGTGCGCACCTACGAGGGCTACTTCGGCAAGGTCGCGCACGAGGTCACGCCCGAGCAGATCGAGAAGCTGGCCACGATCACCCCGTACGCCACCGGCGCGACGATCAAGGACCTGGTCAACGAGGCGCTGATCATCGCCATCCGGGACGGCCGCGAGATCATCACCTGGCAGGACGTCACCCGGGCGAAGCACCTCAAGGAGCTCGGGCCGTCGCAGAACGTCGACTACGTGCAGCGTGAGCGGCACTCCATCGCCGTGCACGAGGGGTGCCACGCGGTGGTCGCCTACCGGGTCCGCGAACACCTGCAGATCAACATCGCCACGATCGAGATCGGTGACACCTACCTGGGCATGGTGGCCAGCATCAAGCCCGAGGACCAGTTCCTGACCTGGCGCTCCGAGTTCGAGTCCGACATCCTCACGTCGCTCGCCTCGCTGGCCGGCGAGCGGATGTTCTTCGAGGGCGACAACACCTCCGGCGTGGGCGGCGACCTGGAGTCGGCGACGAACGTGGCGGCCCAGATGGAGGGGGTCTGGGGCATGGGCAGCACGGTCAGCTCCTACCGCACCTCCACCAAGCTGGCCATCGGCACCCCGGGCGGGCGCGGCATCAGCCACCGGGAGGACGAGGAGGCCGAGGCCCGGCGCGCGCTGGCCGACCGCATCGAGGACCACCTTGCGCAGTCGTTGAAGAGCGCCGAGCACATCCTGCGCGACAACCGGATCTACGTGCTGGCCATCGCGCACGCGCTGGAGGCGCACAAGACACTTTCCGGCGAGGACGTCGAGGCGATCATGAACGGCACGGTCGGCCCGCTGGTGGACGGGCGGATCTACGCCGACCCGGCCTACCAGTCCGAGCTGGAGCGCTATCACACCGAGGTGGCCGGGGTGCGCCGCGGCGAGACCGCCAGGGTGGTCACGCTGCCGCCGGTGCCGGACCGGGAGCCG
>Ga0190265_10003836_pt1 | contig 10322 bp, 9 predicted proteins | sample Popmic124T_FD_133135 | JGI IMG/M metagenome (GOLD analysis project Ga0190265, IMG submission 133135) | Populus adjacent soil microbial communities from riparian zone of Indian Creek, Utah, USA - 124 T | ecosystem: Environmental > Terrestrial > Soil > Riparian zone | place: USA: Utah | collected...
GACGTGCACGCCGACGACGTCGGTCCGGCCTGGTCGGTCGACCTGCGGGGCCGGTTGGGGCCGTTCGCGCGGGCCAAGCGACTCCGCATGGTGCGCACCGCGTCGGATGGGCAGCATCACGCCCGGTTCGAGCGTCACGAGCACGACGGGCGCGACCACTCGAGCTGGGTCCTCGACGCGCAGATCGCCGAGACCGCCGACGGCAGCCGCCTCACCATGCGGCTGCACTACGGCGGCCGCCTCTGGATGCCCGTGCTCGATCGCGTGCTCGCCGACGAGATCGAGCGCTCGCGGCCCCGCCTCCTGGCCTGCGTCGAGGCTGGCTAGCCGCGACCCCACGCCGTCCAGCGGTCCGCGCGGCGTCGGAGCTCGAGCGGTAGGCCGAACGCGTCGCTGACCGCGGCGGCTGTCAGCACCTCGTCGATCGGGCCCGAGCCGGTGATGCGGCCGTCGCGCACGAGGAGCACGTGCGTGGTGCCGGCGGGGATCTCCTCGACGTGGTGGGTGACGAGCACGGTCGGGGGGCCGTCAGGATCGAGCGCCGACTCGCCCAGGGCCGCCACCAGCTCCTCGCGCCCGGCCAGGTCGAGCCCGGCGGTCGGCTCGTCGAGGAGCACGAGGCCGGGGTCGCCGGAGAAGGCGCGGGCGAGGAGCACCCGCTGGCGCTCCCCGGACGACAGCGTGCTCAGGGGTCGATCGGCGCCGTGGGCCACGTGGAAGTGTTCGAGGAGCTCCCGGGCCCGCTTGCGGTCGCCCTCGTCGTAGGTGTGCCACCACGGCTCGAGGGCCGCGTTTCGGGCCGTCATGACGATCTCGACCGGGGTGAGCTCCGGCCGCAGCAGCGAGCCGAAGGCCGGGCTGGCCATGCCGATGTGCGTCCGGAGCCGGCGGACATCGGTGCGCCCGAGCACCTCGCCGAGCACGGTCACCGATCCCGAGCTCGGGTGCAGGTAGAGCGAGGCGATCCGCAGCAGGGTGGTCTTGCCGGACCCGTTGGCGCCCAGGACCACCCACCGCTCCCCGTGCCCGACGGTCCAGTCGACGTCCTCGACCAGCCGCTTGGCGTCGCGGACCACGGTCACGGCCTCCAGCACCAGGGGCGTGGCGCGGGAGTCGACCATGGCGGGCGACCCTACCGGCGAGCCGTAGATTGGCCCGAGCCACACGTCTCGTTCGGACGGCCCCGATCAACACCGCCTTCGGCCTGCTGGCCGTACTCCTGCTCATCCTCGCCACCGGGTTCTTCGTCGCGGTCGAGTTCGCCCTGGTCGCCATCGACCGTGACCGCGTCGAGGTCGACGCTGCCGCGGGAAGCCGCCGGGCCAAGCGCACTGCCGACGCGCTGCGCCGGCTGTCGTTCCACCTGTCGGGGGCCCAGCTCGGCATCACGATGACCTCTCTGGTCGTCGGCTTCATCGCCGAGCCCACGGTGGCGAGCGCGCTGGAGCCCGCGGTGGGCGGGATCGTCGGTGACGAGCGCTCGGCCACCGTCTCCATCGTCGTCGCGCTGGTGCTCGCCACCCTCGTGTCGATGATCGTGGGTGAGCTGGTGCCGAAGTCGCTGGCCATCGCCCGCCCCCGCGCGGTGGCGTACGCGCTGGCCGGGCCGATGGTGCTGCTGTGCCGCATCCTCGGGCCGCTCATCTCGTTCCTCAACGGCGCGGCCAACCGCACCGTCCGCCTCCTCGGGATCGAACCGCAGGAGGAGCTCACCTCCGTGCGGTCCCTCGAGGAGCTGGAGCTGCTCATCCGCAGCTCGGGCGAGGAGGGGACCCTCGAGCCCAAGGCGCTCACCCTGCTGACGCGGTCGATCCGCTTCGGCACGAAGGACGCCGCCGACGCGCTGATCCCGCGCCGCAGCGTGCAGTCGATCAGCATCGAGGCCGCCGTGGCCGACCTCGCGGCGCTCGCCGTGGCCACGGGGCACTCCCGGTTCCCGGTGATCGGCGCCGACCTCGATGACGTGCACGGTGTGGTCCACGTCAAGGACGTCTACAGCGTGCCCTTCGACCGCCGGCCGACGACGCCGGTCTCGGAGATCATGGTGCCGGCCTTCGTGGCGCCGGAGACCCGCGACCTCGACGAGCTCCTGGCCGACCTGCGCCGGGTGGGGACCCACCTGGCCATCGTCGTCGACGAGCACGGGGGCACGGCCGGGATCATCACGTTGGAGGACATCCTCGAGGAGATCGTCGGCGAGATCGACGACGAGCACGACCGGCCCGCCCCGCGGCTCACAGGGGTGCTGCGGCCGGGGGAGTGGCGCCTCGACGGGTCGCTGCACCCGGACGAGGTGTTCGATGCGAGCGGGTTCACCGTGCCCGAGGGGGACTACGAGACCCTCGCGGGCTTCGTCCTCGAGCGGCTCGGGCGCATCCCCTCGGTCGGCGAGCAGTTCGTGCACGACGGCTGGACCGTGGAGGTGGCGGAGCTCGACGGGCTCCGCGTCTCCACCGTCGTCCTGCGTCGGTCGCGGGCGCAGGACCAGCCGCCGGTGGAGCCGCCGCCGTGACCGTCTGGAACCTGGCCCTGGCCGTCGTGCTCCTCCTCGCCAACGGCTTCTTCGTGGCCGTGGAGTTCGCGCTGCTGGCGAGCCGCCGCACGAAGCTCGAGGCGATGGCCGACCACGGCAGCGCCCGGGCGAGGCTGGCCATCGGCTCGATGCGCCACCTCAACGTCCAGCTCGCCGGCGCGCAGCTCGGCATCACGATGGCGTCGCTGCTCCTCGGCTACGTCGCAGAGCCGACCGTGGCCGAGCTCATCGAGCGCGTCGTCGAGCTGGTGGTGGAGGTGCCCGACGGTCTGCTGCACACGATCGGGTTCATCGTGGCCCTCACCATCGTGGCCTTCCTCCACATGGTCATCGGCGAGATGGTGCCGAAGAACATCGCCCTGGCGGCACCGGAGCGCACGCTCCTCTCGTTGGCGGTGCCGAACCGCATCTACGTCACGTTGTTCGGGCCGCTGCTGCGCATCCTCAACGGCCTGTCCAACGTGGGCGTCCGGGCGTTGGGCGTGGAGCCGCGTGACGAGCTCGCCACCGCGGCGTCGGCGCAGGAGCTGGCCGTGATGCTGGGCGCCTCGCGCGACGAGGGCCTGATCGAGGACGTCGCCCACCAGCTCCTCACCGGCGCGCTGCACCTGCGCGACCGCCGGGTGACGACGGTGATGGTGCCGCGCGACGGCGTCGTCTGGCTGGCTCGTTCGGCGACGCCCGCCGAGGCCGAGGCCCTCGTCGTGTCGTCCGGGCACACGCGCCTGCTGGTGGCCGGCGATGGCGTCGACGACGTGCTCGGCTTCGTCCACGCCAAGGACCTCCTGACCGTCCCGGCCGACGCCCGCCACCGTGCCCTGCCGCTCGGCCTCGTCCGGCGGATGCTGCTCGTCGGCCAGGACGCCCTGCTCGACGATGCCCTCCTGGCCATGCAGCGGGCCCGCATCCATGTCGCCGTCGTGACGGACCGGGAGGGGCGGACGGTCGGCATCGCGACGCTGGAGGACGTCATCGAGGCCCTGGTGGGCGACATCCGTGACGAATCGGACCGATAGGCGGTGGTCCCCGTCACCGAACTGCAACATCGGGTGGCCCGGGGGCTAACTTCTCGGATCACTGTGCGCCGGACGGTGGGTGTCCCCTTCCTCAGCCTGCTCTTGCTGCTGGGCCTCCTCGTCGGGGTCGCGCCGCGGGCCGGGGCGGACGACCTCGCCACGGCCCGGGCCCGGGCCAACAAGGCCGCATCCGACCTGGCCAAGGCGGAGACCGTCCTCGGGAACCTCGAGGCGGACATCAACGAGCTCGAGGCGGAGCGGGCCGATGCCGAGGCCCGGCTCGCGACCCTCCGGCAGGCGGCCAGCGAGGTCGCCATCCGGCAGTTCATCAACGCCGACGCCACCCAGGTGGCCGAGGTCGACGAGGACATCAACAACCAGGCCCGCGCCGACTCGCTGTCGCGCTTCGCCACCCAGGGCAACCAGGACGCCATCGACGACTACACCGCGGCGAGCGAGGATCTCGAGGCGGCGACCAGCGCGCTGGAGGCGAAGAAGGAGGCTCAGGAGGACGCGGTCGCGGTGCTCGACCGTCGCCGCGACCAGCTGAACCAGGAGCTGCGCCGGCTCGAGGCGCTCGACGCCGAGCGCAAGGCGGCGGAGGCCCGCCGAGCCGCGGCGCGCAGCCGATCGCGCTCCGGGGGCACCACGCGCTCGGCTCCGAGCGGGCCGATCGCCCACGGGGAGTTCGTGTGCCCGGTGCAGGGTCCCGTCGCGTTCAGCGACACATGGGGCGCGCCGCGATCCGGTGGACGGGCCCACAAGGGCGTGGACATGCTCTCGCCGATGGGCACGCCGACGGTCGCCCCCGTCGACGGTGTCGTGAGCCATCGCGGCAACAGCACGGGCGGGTTGTCGTGGCACCTCAACGGCGACAACGGCCACTACTACTACGGCACCCATCTGTCGGCGTATGCCAACACGGGGGCTGGGCACGTGCAGGCGGGGACCGTGATCGGCTACGTGGGCGACTCCGGCAACGCCCGGGGCACCCCGCACCTCCACTTCGAGATCCACCCCAACCGGGGAGCCGCGGTCAACCCCACGCCCACCGTCCGCCAGTACTGCTAGCGCAGACGTGCCGGATCGGAACGCGGAGCTCTCGGGCGGGCTCGAGCGCCTGCTGGCCTCGCACGGGGTCGACGGATCGGTCGAGGGTCTGCACCGCCTGTCCGGAGGGGCGTCGCGCGAGACGTGGGCGTTCGACGTCATCGTCGGCAACGACCGCCGCTCGCTGATCCTCCAGCGGCTGCGCAGTGGCACGGTGAGCGGCGGACCGGGCATGTCGGGCGAGGCCAGCCTCATCCGCTCCGCCGCGAGAGAGGGCGTGCCCGTCCCGTCGGTGGTCGCCGACGACAGCGGCGACGCGCTTGGCAGCCCCGCCATCGTGATGGACCGCCTCGAGGGCGAGACGATCGCTCGCAAGCTGCTGCGCGACGACGAGTGGGCGACCGCCCGGTCTCGGCTCGTGGGCCAGGCCGCCGGCGCGCTCGCGGCGATCCACCGCATCCCTGTCGCCGACGCCCCGCCGATGCGCCACGCGGACCAGCTCGACGAGATGCGGTCGCTGCTCGAGCTCGGTGGTCAGCCCCTCCCGGCCTTCGAGCTCGGCATCCGCTGGTTGGAGGACCATCGCCCGGTGGGCCCGCGCCACACCGTGGTGCACGGCGACTTCCGGCTCGGCAACCTGCTGGTCGGTCCCGACGGCCTGCGGGGTGCTCGATTGGGAGCGCGCCCACCTCGGCGTCCCGATCGAGGATCTCGGCTGGTACTGCGTACGGGCGTGGCGCTTCGGGTCGCCGAGCCCGGCCGGCGGCATGGGCTCGCGCGAGGAGCTGCTCGAGGGCTACGCGGCGGCCGGAGGCGGTCCCGTCGAGCCGGAGGCGCTGCGCTGGTGGGAGGTCCTCGGCACGCTCAAGTGGGGCCTCATCTGCATCGTGCAGGCGCAGGGGCACCTGAGCGGCGCCTCCCGGTCGGTCGAGCTCGCCACCATCGGTCGGCGAGTCTGCGAGAACGAGTGGGACCTCCTGGCGCTCCTCCCCGGCGGTCCCTTGCCCGAGGCCGCAACCCCTGCAGCGGCCGACTCGTCCGACCTGCACGGCCGCCCGACGGCTGCGGAGCTGGTGGAGGCCGTGCGCGAGTGGGTCGACGACGATGTCCGCGGCGCCACCGAGGGCCGCGTCGCCTTCCACGCCCGGGTGGCGGTCAACGCGCTGCGCATCGTCGAGCGCCAGCTCGCCCTCAGCCCCGCCCAGGAGCAGCTGCACGCAGCGGGGCTGGCCGAGCTCGGCTGTGCCGACGACGCGGAGCTGGCCGCCCGCATCCGCTCGGGCGAGCTCGATGCCCAGGCCGAGCACGTCCGCGAAGTCGTGGCCAGATCCGTCCGCGCCAAGCTCCACGTCGCGAATCCGGGGTGGCTCGAGCCGGACGCCTAGCGACTCAGGTCATTAGGCCCCTGTGGAGTGGTAGCCGCCGTCGACGTGGACGATCTCGGCGGTGGTCTTGGGGAACCAGTCGGAGAGCAGCGCGACGCAGCTCTTCGCCACCGACTCCGCGTCGGCGCGGACGTCCCAGCCGAGCGGGCTCCGCTCGTCCCACACGTCCTCGAACTTCGAGAAGCCCGGGATCGACTTGGCCGCGAGGGTGCGGACGGGCCCGGCCGCGACGAGGTTGACGCGGATGCCCTTGGGCCCGAGGTCGCGGGCCAAGTAGCGCGACGTCGACTCGAGCGCGGCCTTGGCCACCCCCATCCAGTCGTAGGCGGGCCAGGCCTGGCGGCTGTTGTCGAAGTCGAGGCCGACGATCGAGCCGCCTTCGGTCATGTGGGGGACGACGACGTCGGCCAGCGTCTTCAGGGAGTAGGCGGACACGTGGAGGGCGACCGACACGTCGTCCCAGCCGGCGTCCATGAAGCCGCCGCCCAGGCAGGCCGCCGGTGCGAAGCCGATGGCGTGGAGGGCTCCGTCCACCCGGTCCCAGCGCGCGCCGAGCGCGTCCCGAGCCGCCGCCACCTGCGCGGGGTCGGTGACGTCGAGCTCGAGCACCTCGCACTCGGCGGGGAGCTTGCGGGCGGTCCGCTTCGTGAGCGACAGGCCCCGCCCGGCGCCGGTGAGGATCACCTCGGCGCCCTGCTCCTGCGCCAGGCGGGCGACGCCGAAGGCCAGGGAGGCGTCGGTGAGCACGCCGGTGATCAGGAGTCGCTTGCCATCGAGTAGGTGAGCCACGGGCTAGAGACTTGCACCTCGGCCCCGTGGTTACGGCCGAAGGCCGCAGAAGCACAGCGGCATGGCATCGGCGCGAAGCGCCGATCTGGGGTGCAGAAGAGTCCGCCACTACGGTGTCGCCGATGCGCATCGGGATCCTTGGTGGCACTGGCCCCGCTGGCGGCGCCCTCGCCGTACGGCTGGCATCGGTCGGGTTCGAGACCGTCGTCGGCTCGCGTTCGCGGTACCGCGCGATGGAGGCGGTCGACACGCTCCGCGGCCAGTGGCCGGACCGCGAGCTCACGATCACGGCGGGGGACAACCTCGAGGCCGCTCACACCGATCTGGTGGTCATCGCCACACCGTGGGACGGCGCCGCACAGACCGCGCAGTCCGTGGAGCCCGAGCTGCGCGGCAAGGTCGTCATCTCGATGGCCAACGCCCTCACCCGCATCGGCAAGGAGTTCCAGCCCCTCGTGCCCCCGAGGGGGTCGGTGGCGGCGAGCATCCAGGCCGTGCTCCGGCACAGCTACGTCGCGGCCGCCCTCCACCACGTCCCGGCCAAGGAGCTCGGTGACCTGGAGCACCCCATCGAGAGCGACGTGCTCATCTGCTCCGACTTCCCGGCCGCCACCGAGGCCACCTCCGACCTCGTGGCCAAGATCCCCAACATGCGGCCGCTCGACTGCGGCGAGCTGTCGCTGGCCACCCCGATCGAGTCGTTCACCGCGGTGCTCCTGCAGCTCAACGTGCGCTACAAGACGCGCGTCGCCGTGAAGTTCACGAGCATCCCTGAGTGAACACGAACGAGGCGTGACCGCATGAGCGACGTCGGGGGGCCGATGCGCCTGTGGTGCACGGCCCAGCGCGAGGTGGTGCCGTTCACGCCGGGCCCGATCGTGAGCATGTACACGTGCGGGATCACGCCGTACGACGCGACCCACCTCGGCCACGCGGCCGCCTTCGTCACGTACGACGTGCTCCAGCGCAGGCTCCGCGACCTCGGTCACGAGACGCGCTGCGTCCGGAACATCACCGATGTCGACGACTCGATCCTGGGCAAGGCGCGCGAGCTCGGCGTGCACTACCTCGACCTCGCGGCCGCGGAGACGGCCCGGTTCGACAACGACATCCGGGCGCTCGGCCTGCTCCCGGCGTGGAGCGAGCCGCGGGCCACGTCCGCCATCGCCGACATCCGCGGGTTCATCGGGATGGTCCTCGACCGCGGTCACGCCTACCAGGCCGGCGGCGCCGTCTACTTCGACGTGTCGAGCTTCGAGAGCTTCGGCTCCGTGTCGGGGTACGACCGAGAGCAGATGCTCGCCTACGCGGCCGAGCGGGGCGGCAACGTCGATGACCCCCACAAGCGCGACGCGCTCGACTTCGTGCTCTGGCAGCCGTCGCTCGATGACGAGCCGTCGTGGGACTCCCTCTGGGGTCCGGGCCGTCCCGGCTGGCACATCGAGTGCTCCGCCCTCGCCCTCCGCGAGCTCGGCACCACCATCGACCTCCACGGGGGCGGCACCGACCTGATCTTCCCGCACCACGAGTGCGAGCGAGCGCAGTCGGAGGCGGCCACGGGTGAGCCGTTCGTCCGCCACTGGCTCCACCAGGCCCTGGTGCACATGGACGGCGAGAAGATGTCGAAGTCGGTCGGCAACCTCATCTTCGTGTCCGAGCTCCGCAAGGAGTGGGACGCGATGGCGATCCGCCTCGTCCTCGTGGAGAACCACTACCGCACGTCGTGGGAGTGGGACGACACCCGGATGCAACGGGCCACCGACCGCCTCCAGAGCTGGCGTGACGCGGGCTCGGGGACGGCCGCCCTGGCGGACGTCCGGGCCGCGCTCGACGACGACCTCGACACGCCCACGGCGGTGGCCGCCGTCGATGCCGCGGTCGCGGCGGGCGAGGGTGTGGGGGCGGCCGCAGCGCTGCTCGGCGTCGACCTCTGACCCGGACCTCCCACGCGGGGCGGCTGCGAGCGTCCGGTGAGGCTGCAAGACTCGCGCCCGTGGAGCAGGAGGCTGGACCCCGGGAGTACGGGAAGCTCTACCCGGTCGCGCGGGCGATCCTGAGCCCGCTGTTCAAGACGCTCTGGCGGGTCGGGGTGAAGGGCAAGGAGCACATCCCTGCGAGCGGGGGAGCCATCTTCTGCCCCAACCACACGTCGGTGATCGACTCGTTCTTCCTCCCCCTGGTGCTGCCGCGTCGCATCAGCTTCGTCGGCAAGGCCGAGTACATGGACTCGTGGAAGACGAAGCACCTCTTCCCGGCGCTCGGGATGATCCCGATCGACCGCAGTGGCGGCAGCGCGGCTGAGCGGGCCCTCAACACCGCCGCCGGGGTCCTCGAGCAGGGCGAGTTCTTCGGCATCTACCCCGAGGGCACGCGGGCCCGTGACGGGCGCCTCCACCGCGGCCACACCGGGCCGGCCCGCCTCGCGCTGCGCACGCAGGTGCCGATCGTCCCGGTCGGGATCGTCGGCACCCGGGAGATCCAGCCGCCCGACGCCAAGCTGCCCAGGCCGTTCAAGCGGGCCGAGGTGCGGTTCGGCCGCCCCATCGACGTCAGGCGCTACGCCGACCGCGCCGACGACCGCATGGTGCTCCGGCAGATCATCGACGAGGTGATGTACGAGATCCGCGAGCTCAGCGGGCAGGACTACGTCGACGAGTACGCCACCAAGAAGGCGGAGAGCTTCCCGACGGCGGCCACCACCCACGTCCCCTCCCTCGGCGAGGCCCACGTGAACGGCCACGGGAACGGCCACGACGAGGACGCTCCCCGCCGGTCGAGCGCGGACGCCCTCGCGAAGTGGAGCTGACGGGCCCAGTCGGTCGTTTCGGGTTCTGGAGGGTGACACCCGCTCCGGTACCCTCCGGCCCCATGGCCGAAGAGCTCGAGATCAGGTTGCCGGACGGATCGACGAGGGCACTGCCCGTCGGTTCGACCGCGGCCGACCTGGCCGGCTCGATCGGCTCCCGGCTGGCCAAGGCCGCCGTGGTGGCCGTGGTCAACGGCGAGGAGCGCGATCTCGTCACCCCGCTGCAGGACGGCGACGAGGTGGCGGTGGTCACCGGCGACAGCGATCGCGGGCTCTTCACCATCCGCCACTCGACGGCCCACGTGTTGGCCCAGGCGGTGCTCGACCTGTTCCCCGGGGCGACGTTCGGCATCGGCCCGCCCGTCGAGGACGGCTTCTACTACGACTTCGAGCTGCCCGACGGCGGCACGTTCGCCGAGGACGACCTCGAACGGATCGACGCGCGCATGCGCGAGATCATCAAGGAGGCCCAGCCGTTCGTCCGGGACGAGATCCCGGCGGAGCGGGCCCGAGAGATCTTCGCCGGCCACCACTACAAGCTCGAGATCATCGCCGACGCGAGCACGGACCCGATGTCGGCCACGTCGTCCTCCGAGTCGGTGCGCACCTACGAGAACCCGCCGCCGGCGCCGAAGGCCGATCCGCCGTTCGCGGGCTATCCCGGGTTCATCGACCTGTGCCGCGGCCCGCACGTGCCCGACACGAGCCGCCACCTCGGCCACTTCAAGCTGATGCGAGTGGCC
>Ga0190265_10003837_pt1 | contig 10320 bp, 12 predicted proteins | sample Popmic124T_FD_133135 | JGI IMG/M metagenome (GOLD analysis project Ga0190265, IMG submission 133135) | Populus adjacent soil microbial communities from riparian zone of Indian Creek, Utah, USA - 124 T | ecosystem: Environmental > Terrestrial > Soil > Riparian zone | place: USA: Utah | collected...
AGGTGCCCTGCTCAGAGCCGCACCAGATGCGGGCGGTGACGACCATCAAGCTGGGCGAGGACAAGACCAAGTTCCTCGGCGTCGCGGAGTCGAAGAAGAAGGCCTCGCAGTACTGCAAGGGCTCGGTCCAGGCCTGGTTGGGTTACCCGGAAAGCTTCGACTACGGGTACACATGGTTTGGAGAGAAGGAGTGGAACGCCGGCAACCGCTGGGCGGTCTGCTGGGCGGTGACCGAGGAGTGAGCATGCGAGACACACTGAAGCGGGGCCCGAAGCGATCGGCGCCGTTGTGGGGGGCTCTCGTCGTCGTGGGGGCCATGGCTCTCGCCGGTTGCGGTGGCGGCGAGCCGAAGTCGGCTCCGTCACCCTCGTCGGCGCCTCCGTCCGCCTCCGCGTCTGCGGCTCCGTCCCCGAAGGAGGGGGCCTGCTACAACCTCACCTACGACGAGGCGCTGGCCCCGACCGCCGGCGGCACCGCGGTCTCCTGCAAGGGCAAGCACACCACCCAGACGTACGCCGTGGGCCGGCTGAAGAACGTCGTCGACGGCCACCTCATCGCGGTCGACTCGGAGCAGGTCGCGGCCCAGGTCGCCGAAGCGTGCCCCAACAAGGTCACCAAGTACCTCGGTGGCGACGCCGACGACCTGCGTCTCTCGATGCTGCGCCCGGTCTGGTTCACGCCGACGATCAAGGAGTCCGAGGCCGGCGCCAACTGGTTCCGCTGCGACGTCATCGGCATCGCCGGCCCCAACGCCCTGATGACCCTCAAGGGCAACATGAAGGGCGTCCTGGGCGACTCCGACACCGCCGAGCCGTTCCGGATGTGCGGCACGGCCTCGCCGAAGTCCGAATCCTTCAAGCGCGTCCCGTGCTCCCTCAAGCACACCTGGCGGGCGCTGTCGGTCATCGACCTCGGCTCCGGGAAGTACCCCGGCGAGGCGAAGGTCAACAGCGCCGGCGCCGAGGACTGCAAGGCCGCTGCCGCCGAGGTCGCCGACGACCCGCTCAAGTACGAGTGGTCCTGGGAGTTCCCCAGCGCCGAGCAGTGGCAGGGCGGGCAGACGTACGGGATCTGCTGGGCGCCGAGCTAGGGCCGTTGGAATACCCGGTTAACCGGGTATTCCTGCACTTCTCGGGCATTGCAACACCTGAGAAGTGCAGGAAAGACCGGAGCGCTGTTACCGGTGAGACGCCTGGGACTAGAACCCGAGCTTGCGCAGCTGCCGCGGATCGCGCTGCCAGTCCTTGGCGATCTTGACGTGCAGGTCGAGGTAGACCGGCATACCGAGCAGCTCCTTGATCTGCAGGCGCGCGCGCTGGCCGACGTCCTTGAGGCGTGAGCCCTTGTGGCCGATCACGATGCCCTTCTGGGAGTCGCGCTCGACGTACAGGAAGGCGTGGATGTCCATCAGCGGCTTGTCCTCCGGACGGTCCTCACGCAGCCGCATCTCCTCGACGACGACGGCGATGGAGTGCGGGAGCTCGTCGCGTACGCCCTCCAGGGCTGCCTCGCGGATGAGCTCGGCGATGATGATCTCCTCGGGAGAGTCGGTGAGCTCGCCGTCGGGGTAGAGCGGCGGCCCCTCGGGGAGGAGCTTGATCAGCAGGTCGCCGAGGAGGTCGACCTGGTCGCCGGCGACGCTGGAGACCGGGACGATCTCGGCCCACTCGGTGCCGGTCTCCTCGCCGAGTGCCGCGATGTCCATGAGGTGCTGGGCGAGCCGGTCGGGGGTGGCGAGGTCGGTCTTGGTGGCGATCGCGACCCGCTTGATGCCCTTCTTGAGCTTGTTGGCGTTCTCCGCGATCCGGCGGTCACCGGGGCCGATCTTCTCGTTGCACGGGAAGCAGATCGCGACCACGTCGACCTCGGTCCAGGTGGCCTCGACTAGGTCGTTGAGGCGCTCGCCGAGCAGCGTACGCGGCCGGTGGATGCCCGGGGTGTCGACCAGGATCAGCTGGCCGTCGGGCCGGTGGACGATGCCCTTGACCACGGTGCGGGTGGTCTGCGGCTTGTCGGAGGTGATCGCCACCTTGGTGCCGACCAGCGCGTTGGTCAGGGTGGACTTGCCCGCGTTGGGGCGTCCGACGAACGACACGAAGCCGCTCCGGAAAGCTGACTCGGTCACTGTTGCTGCTCCTGTTGCTCGTCGTATCGCTGCCAGATCTGCTCATCGGTGAGCCCCTGGGCCTTGCCCTCACGCCACACCGGTCCGGGATCGACCGCGCGCGGCTGCCGCTTCTGGCCGCCACCGCGCCAGTAGCCCATCACGTCGTAGGCGTGGGAGTCGAGCTTCCGCTCGCGCATCAGATGCTTGCGGATCGCCCGCATCTGGCTGGACTCACCGGCCATCCAGAAGTAGCCGTCGCCTTCGGGCCACTCGATCTTCTCCACGGCCGCCGCCAGGTCGGAGGAGGTCTCCGACGGCGGCGTCGACCAGGTGACCTCGGCGGTCTCCGGGAGATATCCGGGCAGGTCGTCGGCGGTCTCGGCCCAGATTCGCGTCGGCAGCGAAGTGGTCTCGGCGATCCGCGCCATGGCCGGCATCGCGGTCAGATCGCCGACCAGCAGCAGCCATTGTGCGCCGTCGGGCGCGGCGTAGGAGCCCTTGGGCTCGGTGATCGTGACCGTCTGCCCCACGGGATCGGTGCGCGTAGCCCACTCGGTCACCAGACCGACGTCGTGGACGACGACGTCGAGGGTCAGCTCGCCACCCTGCCACGACCGCACGGTGTAGTAGCGCGACTGGAACTGCCCCGGGACGATCAGCCCGACCCATTCGTCGGGGATCCCGGTGGACTCGAACTCGGCCAGGCCGGGACCGCCGAGCACCAGACGTACGAGGTGGGGCGTGATCTGCTCGCGCCGCAGCACCTCCGCGGCGTACTGCTGGGCCTTGACACTCATCGCCTCAAGGTTATCCGCGCAGACGCGGCCCGCCCGCATCAGCGCCGCACTCATTCGTGGCTGATGGCGAGCAGAGCCTCTCGAGTCGCGTCGTCGGCCGGGAACATCGCCTCCACCGCGATCTCGTCGACCGTCACGTCACGAGGCGCGCCGATCACGGAGAGGACGTAGAGGAAGGACAGATCTCCGAGGCTCGTACGCAGCAGCAGCGGCAGCACCGGCAAGGCGCCGTCCCTCGCCGTGACCGCCGGCGCCTCCACCTCGGCTCCGGGCGGTGCCGGATAGCCCTCCACGTCTTCGAGGAGCTCGACGAGGCCATCGGCCGCGGTGCGGTCGAGCTGCCGGCGGATGCGGCCGACGACGTGGGCCCGCCACTGCGTGTAGTTGCGCACCTGCGCCGCCAGGCCGTCGGGATGCAACGTCGCGCGCAGCATGTTGAGCCGCGGCTGCCGCAGCGCGTCCGGCAGCGGAGCCAGGAAGAGCTCCATGGGCCGGTTGGTCGCCACCATGTCCCAGCGGACGTCGACCGCGCAGGCCGGATAGGGCTCGTGGGCGGTGAGCACCGCCTCGACGGCGGACCTGGCGACCCCGAGGTCGTCGAGCGGTCGCTCCTGGTAGACGGGCGCGAACCCTGCCGCGAGATAGAGCCGGTTGCGCTCGCGCAGCGGCACCTCGAGCTCCTCGCAGAGCCGCTCGATCATCGTCCGGCTCGGGCCCGACCGTCCCGTCTCGATGAAGCTGAGATGGCGGGCCGACACGTCGGCCGCGATCGCCACCTCGAGCTGCGAGCGACGGCGCCGCTCGCGCCAGTCCCGAAGCAGCTCTCCGACGCTCAGCTGGGCCGTTGTCATGCACCCAGGCTGCCGGGCGGAGCGCGGCGCGGCAACTACCCAAGAGGTAATCGACAGGGCTCACCCGAAGGCGGATCGTCTTGGCCATGACGACTGAAACCACACCCCGTTCACCTGCCGCCACCGCCGAGGCGTACGTCTCGTTCTGGAACCTCTCCGCCGAGGAGCAGCGCACCCTCGGCGCCACCCTGTTCGCCGACGACGTCGCTCGCTCCACCCCGATCGGCGAGTCCGCGGGCCTCGAGGCGCTGATCGACTTCACCCGCCAGTTCACCGAGGGCGTCGGTGACTACACGTTCATGGCCCGCGCCGAGCCCGACTCGCACCACAAGCACGTCCGGGTGCGCTGGGAGATCCGCAAGGAGGAGGGCTCGTTCGCCGAGGGCACCGACGTCCTCGATCTGGACGGGTCCGGACGGATCGCCGCGATCACCGCGTTCATCGATCGCGCCCCCGACGGCTTCGATCCCGACGCCCACCACGAGGAGGACTGACGTGTTCCTGATCGAGATCGCCGCTCCCGCCGGAGCGCTCACCGACGGCGACCGAGCGACGCTGACGAAGGCGGTGACGTCGCTCCTCAACGAGGGCGTCAGCGCGCCGGAGGAGACCATGGCTCGAGGCCGGGCGGTGACCCACATCGCCTTTCGCGAGCTCGCCGGATGGACCACCGGTGACGGGAGGTGGAGCCCGCCGGCCCCGCCGCCGCTGGTCATCACGGCCACCGTTCCCGAGGCTTGGCGGGAGGAGATGTCTCGCCCGTTGTCCGGCGCCATCCGTGCCGGCGTACGCAGACTCGACCGCGACCACGGCTGGACCAGGCCGGGCGGGCACCTCTGGATCAACCTCGTCGGGATCGCGGACGGCAACATCGGGCTCAACGGCAGCCCCGCGACAGCGGACGACCTGACGAGCTGGATGACCGAGGAGTTCCGTTCGCGACGCAGCGCGGGCGAGGTCGACCTTCCCGAGGGTGTCGTGATCGATCCGATGTGCGGCATGCAGGTCACCCTCGGCCGCGGAGCGATCACGCTGGAGCACGACGGGGAGACCATCGGCTTCTGCGCGGCGTCCTGCCGACGTGCCTACGCCAAGGAGCACGGCGTCCCGGCCTGATCAGGCCGGGCCACCGCCCAGCCCGACCTCGTTACCGTCAGGATCGCGGAAGATGGTCTTGCGGACCCCGTTGTCGTACGTCTCCTGCGACTCCGGCCGCAGGCCGCGGTCGGCGATCGCGGCGAGGCGGGCGTCCAGGTCGTCGACGAAGAGGGTGACGAAGCCACGGCCCGCGAGCTCCGGCCTCACCTCGACGTAGAGGTAGCCGTGCTCGACCACCTCGAAGACGGCCTCGGCGTCGTTGGGGTAGAAGGCCGGCGGGCCACCGAGCAGCGCCTCGTACCAACGGGCCGCTCGGGCCAGGTCCGCTACCGGAAGTCCGGCGAACAGGTCGGTCATCTCAGAACCTCCAGCGGGTCGCACCGTAGGGCTCGACGGTCGCGACCGCGTGGGCGGAGGTCGCGTCGATGCGGAAGACGTGCCAGGGCGCCGGGCCGGCGCTCTGCGCGTTGAACGGCGCCGTGACGGCCTCGCCCGACTCGTCGACCTCGGCCGGCCAGCCCTCGTCGTCGTGGTAGTGCTTGGCCACGCGCTCGAGCTCGTCGCCGAGGATCCGCGTCACGCGGCCCTCCACGACCAGGTCGAACTCACGGACCGAGAGCGACAGCGCGCAGCGGGGGTCGCGGGCGTGGTTGCGGCCACGCCGCGTCCCAGGCCCCGTGACCAGGTAGAAGCTGCCGTCGAGCCAGATCGCGCCGACGGCGTTCACGTGCGGACCGCCGTCGGCGTTGATCGTGCTCACCCAGGTCGTGTAGCGCCCGGGCTCGCCCTCCTGTGACCCAGGCCCCTGGTTGAAGCCTTGGTCCAGTCGAGCGGTCACCTCCGCCCAGGACATCGGCGGGGCGTCGTACATCTCGGCGAGGTTGCGGGTCTCCATGGCGGTGTCTCCTTCGGCTGGTTCAGGACTCTTCACCTGTTCCACGAAGGAGTCACCGCCATTTCGACAGATGTCACGAACTCGATCTAGAAGCTGTGCCGCAGCGGGTAGCCGGAGAGCCCGTCCACCGTCTTGGTGGCGAGCACGTGGTGGAGCTGGATGTTGTTGCGCTCGAAGCCGATCCGGGAACCGGCCATGTAGATGCCCCAGACCTTCGCGGTGCCGAGGCCGACCTCGTTGACACAGGCGTCCCAGTTGTCGCGGAGGTTGTCGTTCCACGCCGTGAGGGTCTTGGCGTAGTGGACCCGGATGTTCTCGTGGTGCTGCACCTCGAGGTCGGTGTTCTCGATCGCGGACACGATAGTGCCCGAGCCGATCAGCTCGCCGTCGGGGAAGACGTAGCGGTCGATGAAGGCCCCCGCGTTCGCCTTCGAGATGTTGTCGGGACGAGTGATGCAGTGGTTGAGCAGCCGACCCCCGTCGCGCAGCTTGCTCTTGATGAAGCCGAAGTAGGCCGGGTAGTTGGCCACGCCGATGTGCTCGGTGAGCCCGATGGAGCTGACCGCGTCGAAGTCCCCCTCGACCACGTCGCGGTAGTCGGAGAAGCGCACCTCGGCGACGTCGTCGAGACGATCGGCCTTGATCGCCTTCTGGGCCCAGTTGGCCTGCTCGCGCGAGAGCGTGACACCGAGCGCCTTGACGCCGTAGTGCTTGGCCGCGTGGCGCACCATCCCGCCCCAGCCGCAGCCGATGTCGAGCAGCCGCATGCCGGGCTCGAGCCCGAGCTTGCGGCAGATCAGGTCGTACTTGGCCGCCTGCGCCTCCTCGAGCGTGGCGTCATCGGTCGGGTAGAGCGCACAGGTGTAGGTCATCGACGGGCCGAGGACGTACTCGTAGAAGGTGTTGGAGACGTCGTAGTGGTGGTGGATCGCGTCGGCGTCGCGCTCGGGCGAGTGCCGCGTCCACGGCAGCGCGCTGATCGCGCGGCCGGAGAGGTGGCGTACGTTCTCGGCCCGCTGCCGCCATGCCGGCAGGTGCTCCTGCGGCGGTGGCTTGGGCGGGACGAAGTTCTTCGCCCCGAGCGCGCGCACCATGTCGACCGTCTCCCGGGGACTGGGCCGTTTGAAGTCGGTCTTGTCCAGGATCAGGTCCAGGAGCGGGTAGGGATCGCCCGGGTGGATGCCGTGCAGGGCCATGTCACCGCTGACGTAGGCACGTGCCAGCCCCAGATCGCCCGGCGCGGTCAGCAGGAACGCGAGCCCGCGCGGGTTGAGGATCTCCATCCCGAAGGGAGAGTCCCTGTCGCCGGCGACACTGCCGTCGTACGCGGTGAGCTTGATTGGCAGCCCACCCTCGAAGAGTTCGTTGATGGTCTCTGCAATGTGGTTCACAGTCTCTTCACCGCCTTGCTGTACAGATCGGTCAACCGGTTGCCGGGGTCATACCTCGCCTTCACGGCAGCGAGGTTGTCCCCGTCATAGAGAGCGTCGAAGACATCCTTGTCATAGAACGCCTCGGAGTAGAGCGATTTATGCCCGCCGAGCTCGTGGACCTGTTCCTCGATCGCACGGTTCTTGGGGGCGTTGACGGCTCCGGGGCCGACATGGACCGTGCCCCAGAAGCCGACGTTGACGTACGTCCGGCCCGCCTCGAGCGGGTAGGTCGGCCATTTCCCTCCTGGGCCTGAACGAAGTGGCCCCGTCCCCTGGGAGACCAGCGGACACAGCCACACCGGCCGCATCCCGATCTCGGCATCGAACCACTCCAGGAACGCCGGAAGGTTCTCGACCGGGACCTCGATGTCCTGGATCACCCGTTCCCGCAGGAGCCGTCCGGCACGCGCGTCGAGCTTGTCGGCGATGCCGAACTTCCGGTCCAGGCCGACCAGCTTCATGTAGACGTCCGAGCGCCGTAGCCGGCGCGGCCACACCCTGCGGAGGTACTTGTTCTGCGCGCCGAAGGCGCCCGAGCACCAGAACCAGTCGGTGTCCCAGCGCCACAGGTAGTCGTAGGTGGTCAGCAGGTCAGTCTCACGCTCTTGGATCGAGCGGTAGTAGATCTGCTGGCCGCCGTAGTCGCTGGGCGACTGCGTGGCCTTGTCGGTCCAGGTCGCGAGGGTCAGGTAGTACTCCCCCGGCTCGAACGCGACACCGTCGAGCCCGTCGACCCGCTCCCCCTCGTACGTCCTGCTCTCGGTGATCTGCGCGATCGTCTTCGTGAGCAGGCCGAGGTCGTCGAAGCGTACGTGGCGCAGCGCGACGTAGCCCGGCACCTTCTCCAGCTTGATCTTGAGCCGGGTGGCGTAGCCGAGGGAGCCGTAGGAGTTGGGGAAGGTGTCGAAGAGGTCGTCCCCGGGTCGGGTCGTGACGATCTCGCCCGTCCCGGTCAAGATGTCCATCTCCAGCACCGACTCGTGCGGCATCCCGTTGCGGAACGAGGTGGCCTCGATGCCCATCCCGGTCACCGCGCCACCGAGCGTGATCGTGCGCAGCTGCGGGACGACGTACGGGATCATCCCGTACGCCAAGGTGGCGTCGACGAGGTCCTCGTAGGTGCACATCCCCTGTACGTCGGCAGTGCCCGCCTCGGGATCGACCTCGATCACGCCGCCCAGGCCGGAGACGTCGAGACCGGGGGTGTCGGTCGCCGCCCGGGCCCGGAAGAGGTTGGTGGTGCGTTTGGCCAACCTGACGGGAGCGCCGTCAGGGATCCGCTTGTAGGAGGCCGTCAGCCGCTCGACGGCCTCGGTGTGTCGTTGCCAACCAGTCTCACCCGTCACTCCACGCACTTTACTCGCGCCCTGGGATCTCGGGTTTCGATTTTCACGTTCGTTCGCTTACAGTCACAAGCGCCGACTGCTCCCGTCGAGCGCCCCCAATCTCGTGCACCCTGGAGGGTCCCCATGTCCAGTGCTGCCCATCGTGACGCTGTGTCAACGCTCGCCGAGAAGGCAACCCCCTACTTCACCGAGAACCAGGTCAAGTGGCGCAACAAGTCCGTCTCCCAGGCGCGGCTCGCGCTGGCGATCGACCAGATCGTCGTGCACATGCGTGAGAAGGGCGTCGACATGGCGACCATGAACGGCCTCACCGCCTACCGGGACGAGGACGGGATCCACGTCACGATCGAGCTGGGCACCCTTCCGCTCCTCGCCGAGTCCGGCGGCACCGGCGGCACCGGCGGTCACCGAGCCGCTCGCTGAGCAGCCCTCGAGGACTCAGCGGAGGTTGCCGCGCGGGTCGCCGACGAGGACCGGGACGTCCTCGCCCGCGAACTCCTTGACGATCGAGAGGTCGTTCGCGGAGGCCTCCTCGGCCTCGCCGAGCACGACGACGGCCTCGAGGCCCTTGGAGCCGGAGGCCACCGCCATGGCCACGCAGACGCCGATCGCGGAGATCTGGAGCGAAGGCAGGTCCACGGTGGCGGCGGCGTATGTGCGGCCGTCGAGGTCGCGTACGGCTGCACCCTCGGCCGCGCCGGTGCGGGCACGCGTCGCACGAGCCAGGGTCACCAGCTTGCGGTCCTCCGCGGAGAGCTCACTCTGCTCGGGCATGGGCCTCTTTCTTCCTGTCCGTCTTCATTCGGTCCGTCTTCTCGCTCGGCTCGTCCTCGTCTTCGGCCTCGGTCTCGGCCGGGACGACGACGCTGATGCGTACGGTACCGATCTTGTTCCGCCGGCCGGCAGCCTCCTCCGCCACGAAACAGAGCCCGTGGGCCTCGACCTCGGTCCCGGGAATCGGCACCAGGCCGAGATGCTTGGCCATCAGACCGCGTACGGAGTCGACGTCGTCCTCCTCGACGGGGACGCCGATCAGCTCCTCGAGGTCGCTGACCAGGAAGCGGGAGGGCACCCGCCAGGAACCGTCGCCGAGGTGGAGCGGCTCGCGGTCCTCGATGTCGTACTCGTCGGTGATCTCGCCGACGATCTCCTCGAGGATGTCCTCGATGGTGATCAGGCCGGCGGTGCCGCCGTACTCGTCGACCACGACGGCGATGTGCTGGCGCATGGCCTGGAGCTCGCTCAGGAGGGCGTCGACCGGCTTGGACTCCGGGACGTAGTGGGCCGGGCGCATGATCTCGTCGACGCGCTGGGTGAACTCCACGTCGGGTGCCTCGAAGTCTCGCCGGACCAGGTCCTTGAGGTAGGCCATGCCGACGATGTCGTCGAGGTTGTCGCCCACCACCGGGATCCGGGAGTAGCCGCTGCGCAGGAAGAGCGAGAGCGTCTGGCGGAGATTCTTGTGGCGCTCGATGTAGACCACGTCGGGGCGCGGCACCATCACCTCGCGGGTCGTGGTGTCGCCCAGCTCGAAGACGGAGTGGATCATCCTGCGCTCACCGGACTCGATGACCGCCGACGCCTCGGCCAGGTCGACGAGCTCGCGCAGCTCGGTCTCGGTCGAGAACGGACCCTCGCTGAACCCGCGGCCCGGTGTGATCGCGTTGCCGAGCAGGATCAGCAGCGCCGGGATCGGGCCCAGGACGGTCGTGACGACCGACAGCGGGCCGGCGGAGATGAGTGCGATCCGGGCGTCGTGCTGGCGGCCGATGGTGCGCGGGGCGACGCCGATG
>Ga0190265_10003838_pt1 | contig 10320 bp, 9 predicted proteins | sample Popmic124T_FD_133135 | JGI IMG/M metagenome (GOLD analysis project Ga0190265, IMG submission 133135) | Populus adjacent soil microbial communities from riparian zone of Indian Creek, Utah, USA - 124 T | ecosystem: Environmental > Terrestrial > Soil > Riparian zone | place: USA: Utah | collected...
CCTCCTAATATTTGCCTTTGCGATAATAGACCCAGCCAAGCCTGTCGCGATACGCACCGTTATTCGGATCCAACTGGAGGGCGCGGCCGATCATCTCTTCCGCTTCATCGAGGTGCATATTGTGCTCCGCCCACATGAACCCGATGTAGTTGTAGGCTTCGGCCGCGTTGGCCGGATCGAGCGAGATTGATTTTCGGAGAAGGTCGGCCGCTTTGTCGTAAAGGCCCGCCCGGTCCGCGGCCGCGCCGTAATCGAAATAAAAGCGCGCATTAAGCAGTCCATCGTTGTCGCCCTGAGCTTCATTGAGAGCTTCCTCGAAAGTAGCGACCGCCTGCTGCGGGTGTTTCGCCTCCCGGAGCGCTAGAGCCAGATAGTAGGTAAAGGCCGGGACCTGGGGAAAGCGCAGGCGCGCCTCGGTGAGAATCTTGACGGCGCGTTCGCTTTCGCGGAGCGGACCGATGAGCAATTCCGCCAGGCGCAAGCAGGTGTTCCCGCGGCCCGGATTGATCAACAGACTTTGCTCATAATTCGCGGCGGCTTTCGCGAATTCTGCCTTGGCTGGCTCGGGTTGGTTAGCACGAGCGAGGGCCCGGGCGCCTTCGTCCTGGAGCTGCGCGAGCAAATCATAGGGCTGGTACTTCGCCGGATGTTGCTTGATGATTTCCTGCAACATCTCGATCGCCTTCTCTCGCTGATTCGTCAGCACGAATCCCGAGGCGAGCTTTTCGCGCGCATTCGAGTCGTCCGGCTGTAACTCCAAAACTTTGAGGTAGAGGGGAATCGCCTCCTGGATTTGCTGGGAGGCCGCGAAATAATCGGCTACCTCTTTCAAGGCGGCAGAATCTTCTTTGGCCGATGCGACGGCTTTTCTGAAGAGATCGTTGACGCGTTTGAGGTCTTCCGGCTTCGGCTCGACGTCCGGCTTGAAAAGCATGGAGGCGTAGAGTTTGCCCAGCCTTATCCAGAATGCGGGATCGTTACTCGTGACAGCAGCCGCGCGTTCCAGCACCTGAGCCGCTCTCTTGGGATCGCTCCCGGTCAACTCAATTTCGTAGAGGCGCTGATAGGCGTCGAAATTCCTGGGGTCGAGCGCAATGGCCTGATCCGCGTACTTCAAAGCCTGATCCGTTTTCTTGAGATACTTTGCGTAAATGAATGAAAGCTGCAGGTAAGGCGCGGATTCTTTTGGGTTCGCCTTGATGGCGTCCTTTAAGACATCGATTGCGCGGGGAAAATCTTCCTGCCGGCTCAGCAACGCGGCCACGCGCAACGCCAGCTCCGCCTGGCCGGGATCGACGGTGAGGACTCTTTGATACCGGGCGAGCGCGTTCTCCATGTCCGCGTTTTCTTCCAGGCGGATGCCCTCCACAAAATCGACCAGGGCATCGGCTTTGCGTGCGTTCTCTGGTTGAAGAGCGAGATCCTTCGCAGGCACGCGCAGGAACGAGTCATCCTGCCACGGACCTTTTTTTGCCGGCAATGGTTTGGCCGCCCCTTCGCTCGGGGCGGGTGATCGCACCGCGGAGCGCGCCGTTGCGGCGTCAAATAACCAGAAAAAAAGCCCGCAGAGAAGAACATGCCGGACAGATGCGCAGCGCCAGTTCTTCCCCGGAATCATTTCGAAGAGTGTAACGGCGACGGTGGCGACGCGCAAACCAGCCTTCGCGCCTGGGGCCGGGCAAGCCGAGTCCGCGATCGCCTAACGACTCACCGAAGATATGGACCGCGCGCTTACGACTTGTAACGCAAACGCTTCTTGTGGCGATTCTCCTTCATGCGCTTGCGGCGCTTGTGCTTGGAGATCTTCGCTTTTCGTCTTTTCTTCAGGGAGCCCATAGATATTTGATCAGGATGCCGGTTTCCCGGAGCGCAACGCAAGCATCGGATGCGGGTATCCGCAACAGACTTCTTTCATCAATGCGCCGCGTCGCCCAGGGCCTTTCCCAGGATCGTGACGTGTTCCTCCGGCTTGACCTTCCGAAAAATCGTGGAAATCCGCCCGTCGCGATCGATAACGAACGTGCTCCGCTCCGCGCCCATATATTTTTTGCCGTACATGCTTTTTTCGACCCAGACGCCGTAGGAAGCGACAATCTTCTTGTCCACATCGGACAGTAACGGAAACGGAAGCCGGTACTTTTTGATGAACTTTTCGTGGCTTGCCGCTGAATCCACGCTGACGCCAAAGATGTTCGCGCGGGCGCTGAGTTCGTCCCAGGCATCGCGCAAGCCGCAAGCCTGCACTGTGCATCCCGGCGTATCATCCTTCGGGTAAAAATAGAGGACGACGGCCGAACCGCGGAAATCCGAAAGCGAGACGGTCTGCTCCGCTTCATACTTTTCGCCGATCGCCTGAGTTCGAAACTCCGGCGCCAGATCACCCACTTTTAGCTCGACAGGCATGGCTGAAACTTGCCGCGGCGACAGAAGATGGTCGAGATCCAATTAAAGCGATCCGGAATGGAATTCTCCCATGGCCAGACATGACGTTTCGCGTGCTATCGACACGAGAGCTATCGGGCTGGCGGGATTCGAACCCGCGGCCTCCTGCACCCGAGGCAGGCGCTCTACCAAGCTGAGCCACAGCCCGAACTAATCGCGCACCTATTTCGCGTATTACCGTCGCAGTGGCAAGGCCGAATAGTGAGCGAGCGAACCGGTCTGCGGAGCAAATTGACTTAGATAACGCCGCACCTAAGCTCAGCGAAATTGGAAATCCAATTAGAAAAGAACGAACGGCGGTTCATCAAACTCATCGTCGGAGGGCTTGTCGCTCTCGTGCTCGTGATCGTGCTTGCGTATGGAGGAGTCCATTTTTTCCATCGATGGCAGGAGCGCCGCTTGATCACGCGGGCGGCCGCATACTTGAGCGGTGGTGACGTAAAAGCGGCCGCGTTGAGCGCACGCCGCGCCCTGCAACTGAATCCGGCTAACGTGGACGCCGCTCGCGCCATGGCCCAAATCGCGGACCGCGCTGGAGATCGCACCGCAGCGGACTGGTGGCGCAAAGTACTCGACCTTCAGCCACATACCACGGAGGACGCTTTGGCACTCGTCCGCTCCTCCTTGCGCGTGAATGATCTTACGACCGCGGAAAAGACGCTCGCCGCACTCGACGAAGCGGCAAAGCAGACTGCTGGGTTTCACGCCGCTTCGGGCCGGGTGGCGGAGATGAAGAAAAAACCTGTCGAAGCTGAGCGCCATTGGACCAAAGCCAGCGAGATCGCGCCGGAGAATACGTCATACCAATTCCAGCTCGCCTTGGTTCACTTGGGGACGAACGAGCCGGAGAAGCGAAAATCGGCCCTGGCCGTGCTCGAGCGCCTGCGGGCAGATCCGAAGCAGCGTGCCGGCGCCACGCGAGCCCTGATTCTCGCCGGAGTGGCTCACCATGAAGAAACTCATCGCATGCAACTGCTCGCGAACGAGCTGCAAAGTTATCCGGAAGCCCAGTTCAGCGATCGCTTGCTCTACCTCGAGATTCTGCGGCAGTTGCACGATCCTGGGTTCGCCGAATTTCTAAAAAAACTGGAGCAAGATGCCGTGTCGAATCCGGCGGATCTGGCCAGTTTGCTCTCCTGGATGAGCAACAACGAAACAGCTGCGGCCGCGGTTGAGTTCGGGAAAACTCTCCCGGCGGAATCCGTCGCCAAATGGCCGATTTCCCCTGCCCTCGCCGAAGCTTACGCGAACCTGAAAGATTGGGCCGGCCTCGAGCGGCTGGCGGGGACCTCCGAATGGCCGCCGTACGATTTTCTGCGCCGCGCCTATCTTTCTCGAGCACTCCGCGGTCTAGACAAGAAATTTTCCGCGGAACAGGAGTGGTTGGCGGCGCAGAAGGAAGCGTCCGCAAACCCACAGGCGCTTCTCATGCTGGCGCGCACCGTCGCCGCGTGGGGCTGGCAAACTGAAATGGTGGATCTGCTTTGGGTTCTGGCAAAGAGTGACGAGACAAAATTGGAGGCCCTGCAGACGCTCTACCAGCACTACGCCAAGGCGGGCGACACTTCGGGGCTGTACCGCACGCTTCTTCGGCTCGTGGAGGCATTGCCGAATGATCTAACTCTCCAAAATAATTTGGCCCAAATTTCCCTGCTCCTCGGAGCCGACGTTGAGCGGGCTCGAAGAGTTGCCGCGGAAATCAAAAACAAAGAGCCTTTGAATGGAGCGTACGTCTCGACGTATGCCTTCTCTCTCCACACCAAAGGCGACGTGAAGGGCGCGTTGCAGGCGATGGACCAGCTCAGTCAGGATCAGTTGCGGGACCCCTCCGTGGCCGCTTACTATGGCGTAGTTCTGGCAGCTGCCGGTCAAAAAGAAAAAGCGCGTGAGTATCTGGACCGTGCGGCTCACGCAAATCTTCTGCCGGAGGAAAAGGCGTTGGTGGCAAAGGCGGTGGGCACGCTTCAGTAGTCGATCGAGGCGTCTCCCGCGGGGTGTCTGCCGCGAGCCCGAACCGGTCGCGACTTTGTCGAAGCCGAACGGCCGTCTCCTTGCGGAGACGGCCGTCTCAAACCCAAACAAACAAACAAACAATCAATCTACGCTGCGAGATGCATTCTGCTGTGCCGCGCGACGGCGGCGAAGAATCTGCGTGCACGAAACCGCTGCAATCAAACCGACGATCGGGAAGAGCGCACTCATTTCCGGAGCCGGAGCTGGACCGGGACCAGAGGTCATGGAAGCCATCGAGACATCCCCCGAACCCGTAGCCGCGACCGCGCCGGTCGAGGCGAACTGGATCGTTGGAACTGAGACGAATCCCTCGTCAAAAGTTTTTGCCATGGACTCGTCAAGTTCCGTGGCAGGCCGGGTCGGCGTCTTGGTGGAGGCGAACAGAAGGGGCTCGTCTGGTCGTGCATTGTCGGCCGAGCTTTGATACAGGACGGCGCCCGTGTTCTCAGATCCCTGCGCCGTCGTGGCATACCCCGATTGAGCCGAATCCCTCGTTGTGCCCGAGGCGCTGTTAGGGTTCAACTGCCATGTGACGACCGTTGCCCACGCCGAGCAAGCGGTCAGAGCCCCCACGCAGCAGAGGGTGCGAAGCGTCTTTGTGAGGAGGCGATTGGTCATTAATGGTCTCATTTTGATGATGTTTTGGCGATTAAAACCGGCTTGTGCTTTTTTCGTCACTTTTTCGGTCTTTCAATGTTTTCCATATTTGTCATAATTGCGTCGCAACGTCAATATATATTTTTGTGCCACCGGGAGGACAAAGTCCTACCCATAGGCTCGCTTAGCGACGCAATGGACGTTTTGAGATATTTCGCGCTCCGAAACAGTCGGCCTCCCCCCGGCACATCGGGGCCCACAGCGGAAGGTCGCTGACCTCCGGGCAAACAGAGGGACCCCGCGCGGCGATGTCTTCTAAGGGTCGACCAAAGTCAGCGGCCGAGCGTCTGTAAATCAGCCCGCGGCAGCGGTGAAGGCGTTCTGCCGACAGGGCATCACTGCCAACTGGCCCCGAGGGGTCGTTTGCGGAGTGCCGAAGGCAATCGACATACAGAACCATCCGCCACAAACGGCGGCTGCTCTGAAGCGGGCGCAGCAATTTTATCTCAAGGGATGCCCACCAACACGGGCTGCCAAGAATGCTCCGGGCAGTTCCTCAAGATCGTCATACCTCGCGGCGCCTCCGAGACAAGAAATCTGGTGACGCGACAGGGCTGAGATTTTGACCGGCTCTTAAGTGGGCCCTGCGGACTCGCCACGGAACTCGGAGAGCGAGTTGAGGACTTGATAGCCGCGAATGAACACAACGTCGAATTCAGCTGCCGGCGCGCTGACGTCCATAATCAATTGCTCAGTCTTGCTATAATTCAGAAAAGTTACGCTGCGACGATAGTCGAAGCCGGACAGCTTGTAAGTGAAGATAAATTGGTAACTCGTCCATCCGTTGATCGCAATCGCGCCCGGATTCTCTTGATCGAGCTGGACGTCCGTTGCATTGCCCGGCACTAAAGCACGCGCGTCAGCCCGATAGGACTCGAGCCCTTTTTCCTCGAATGCCGTCTCGGAATTCTTGGGCGACCTCGATATCTGCATGGCGGCGCTTTTGAGGTCGTCAAACTTGAATTCGGCCGAGTCATTTGAGCCTTTGACCGTCATCTTGTTATCGATCCTAAATGCCATTTGCTTGCCCGCATCTTCGAAGAAGTAGCGCTTCACGCGCAGACCATTGAAGGAGGTCGTGGCCGGACGCGGCGTCAGGTCGAGCGCATCAGTCGGCGCGGCCAGCAAAAACCCAATTACGAAAAATATTGCGAATAATGATCTTTTCATCGGCCGGTTATTTCTGCTCTAAAATCGGACAAGCGCGCCGCGGCTAATCGCAACCGCCGTGAGACTGCCCGGAGGCGGATTATCCACGAAATTGGCATCGAAGCTCCAGGCGCGATCCGGTGGATAGTAAATACTCCCAGTGTCCCACTGGCCGGTCGAAATTCCGCTCGCGAATAGCTCGATCATGGAACCCTTGTAGGTGAAAGCCTTATCCTTCCAATTCTCCAGAAACCGGGGAAAATTATTGAGGCCGCCTGAATAGCCGTACGTCTCCCCAGTCACAGGATTGGTCCAAACCGAAGGAACAAATCCGGCCACGATCGCAGTGTTGACCGTCGTGTCCGACGCCCGGCGGTCGCTCAGCGAATCGTCGGATTTGCTGTCATTCCAATTGTTGGAGAGAATGGTAACGGCGTCGGCAAAGACAGCGGAAGAGACGCGCGTTCCCGAAGTGTTGTAATCGCCCTCGATATAAACCGGATTCTGGCTTCCAATGGTGAGTCCACCGCTCGGCAATGTGCTGCCATCGGTCAGACGGATGGCTTTCGGATCCGAATAACCGGTCGAGCTGACGTCGTCGATATAAAGGATCCCATTGAATCCATTCACGGCATTCAGAGTTGTTCGAACGGCTGAGAGATTTAATGATGTAAGGTCGACGTTGGCTGCTTCACGCCGGTCATAAATCGTTTGTTGAGATAATGCATTCGTGATCGCGGTCCTTTGCGCATTGGTAAGTTTCGTGCCGTTGAGTTTATTATTCCCCGTAGGAGTTATGGTGTAGACCGTCGTGGATCCGCTCTTGGAGATGCGAATACGAATACCGGCTTTATTGTACACGCGGCGGTCAGCAATGGGCTTTGGATCTGTGGTCGTGCCACTACCCGAGGTCGTCATCACCCGGTGAGTGATCGGGTCTATATACGTGTTAGGTGGTTCAATCAATTCCCGCGCTGAATCGCTGTTGTGGTTCTGGCTGGTGTTGAATGGCATGGACGGCGGGACCAACGCCGCCGTGGTATCTATCCCGAGCGGCTCCATGCGTGTCACCTGGGTGACCTGTTGGTCAAAACCCGTTGGATAATTGGGCGCATGAGCCCCGTTGGGGTCGTAACCGGACCACCAATCGAGCTTTGGATCGTTGGTTTGCCGCCAGGTCGGATCCTCGACGGGGTAGGGAGCACTGCCATCCTCATAGCCGCCCGCATAGGAAAGATTGCCCGTAAAGGTGAGCGAGCTCGTGGAATTCCCTCCATTCGTCCCCTGACTTACCCAAGCCGTGCCATTGGTATGCACGAGGCCTTCAATGGTCATCGGCGCGGGGCGATAGAGTTCCATGGTGTCTTCGAAAAAGGCCGTCGCCTGAAACAACGGTACTGTTGTGTAATTAATCGCCCGCTTCAGGCCGTACTTGACTGTGCGATTGCCTAGGAAGGTTGCCGACATCCGCACACTCGCGAGGTAATTTGTGTTCATTCCCAGCCACCCCGGATACTTGTTCCGGCCAGTGTTATCTATGAGAGGCACCTTGGTCGAGGGAGGGTTGTTGTTGGCCGTCGATGGGCCGTACTGCTTGCCGAACTGGGCAAGATCAATTCCAGTGATTTGGGGACCGGTGTAGCCATCATCATAGGATACCTCCAGGCCACCGCTGGCTGGAAAAGACGGCACGGTCGTCAAAGCGTCGCTTAACGCCTGGTTCGAGACCGGTCCGTAGGTGGTATTGACCTTTTCGACCCAGATGCCATAGGCAAAATCCAGCGCGCCCTCGGCGGCATTTCGGAGCGCGGTATGATCGCGGCTTGAGTCGGTCTGCCGAACGGTCGTAGTGGTCACATGCACGGCGGTTCCAATGCAGGCTGCTGCTATGAAAATCACGAGCAAAGTGATAACGAGCGCGGAACCTTCGGTCTTGAGTCTATTGAGCGTTCTCATGTTTATTCTATCCTTAAGCTAGTTTCTGGGTCGCAGTCGGGTATCGAGTCGCAAAAAGGTGTTGAATTCCTTGGACTGTTTCAACGCGAGGGACTTGTTGAAGTGCTGACTTTCCACTCGCATGGTAATGTTGAGGAGGTTTGTTCCGGTCTCCAGTGGATCGGGGGCGATCGAAAAAGGCATGTCTTCGCCATTCGCACCGCTTAATTCCCGTGTAAGAACAACATAATTCGCAGGGTTAGCAAAGTTCGTTCCTGCTTCCGCGTTGTTGTACAGCCGCAGTTCACCATACTGATTATTAATGTTTGCGAGGACATATGCCCTTTTGTGAACGAGGGCGGCGGTTTTCGTCGTACTTGCATTCCAGGAAACCGAGGTGCCGAGGGCCGATTTTAGGTTGACCGTCAGAGTGCGAACGTTACTTGAGGTCGAGCTCGTGCAAGTATTGACGACAGGTCGCGTAATGCCATTGTCCAGAACGACAACGTCATTGGTTACGGGCAGCGGCTGGGCGGTTAGCGTGTCAGCCGAATAGTGCTTCATCTGGAGCTGGGTCGTCGAAGCAGGCAGTCCCGTTGCGCCTGGATTTGTGACGACGTACGGCCCTCCGAGATAGACATCGAAAGTGATGCCGGCCGCCGACTCCGTGGTGGCGGCGCTACCGTCAACATTGATCAACTTGGGCATGCCGTACGCCTGGTTGACATCGTTATACATGCGGTCAAGGGCGGTTCGCAGGATGGTGTTCGATGTGTTCAGCGACACATTCTTGGCAAAAAGTATGCTCGAGCTGAGCAACATCGAGTAACAGGCGACGCCTACGCCCGTCAAAAGAGATATGCCGATCATGACTTCCGCCATCGTAAAGCCGCCACGACTGCGTCTTGCTAATTTCAGTTTCATTGGTCGTTCGCCCGAATCGTGGCCAGCTGGTAACTGAGATTGCGTCCGTAAAGCGTGTAATCGAGGCGAAACGTCACCCGTCGAATATCGCCGCTCACGGCGTTCGGCTCGGCCGCCACGATCCGGAGCAATGTTCCCGTCATCGTCATTGTGCCGTCGCGGCTGGTATAAATGGTGACAGGATTATTTCCCGCAATTCCCTCGTCCCAGGCCGCTCCACTTGGCGAAGTGAGAGCAAGAATTGCCGGAACGTTTGCTGAAGTAAATGGCACTGCGACAGCCGTTTCAATATTCCGCTGCACGATTTCGCGCACATTCGTCATTAGGCGTGTGCTGACCGCATTCTTGTTAAGGATAGTTAGGGTTCCGATCGCTGTTGCGAACACCAATCCCAGCAAGGCCACGCTAACGCTAACCTCCACCAGGGTCAGCGCTCTGATCGAATGAAGGCGCAAGTAGGGCCGAAGCCGTCGCGTACCCCATATCGGGAGGTCGGATGAGGTTTGTGGTCTATTGCCTGGTTTCATTAAACGTCGGGGTATCTCTTCTCGGGGGAGCAAGTCATGCGCCAGTACTTCGGTAAATCAGCCATATTTCTTCTACAAATTCTGCCAGGTATACTGGCTGTGAAGGAATGCCCGGTGCAGCTCTTCAAAATCGGTTTGATGGCAAGTTAGTTGAAAGCGTATTTGCTCGCTCCCGCGATTAAGCAACAGAATCGAGCGGCCAAACTTTTGGCCATAAAAAGTGTAGCTGAGCGTAATCAAGAACGTTTCCTCGCGCTGCATAAGCAACGGATTCCTCTCCCGCGAGACGACGCTGATATTTTCGCTGCCGCTGGGCACTTGGGCGGCAGCGTCACTCACGAGCTTCTTTAGACTCTCTTCGTCAAAGGTTCCGGGCTGCCGAAGCGGAACCCTTGTGATGGTGGCTTCGGCCTGGGTTTTGTTCGGAGGACGTAGCGTCAACTGAGTGGAACTACCGGAGTAATCCCAGCCGCGTGGCGCCTGATATGTTACCGTTTTGGACCCGTCGGAAAACTCGAAATGCGTCAGGGTTGCGCCATCCGCTTTGTATTCCGAAACCTTCGGCATAAGCAGCAGGTCGGCGCGGGCGACGCCGATAAACAACGCACCGATTAATGTCAGCGTTAGAGAACGGACCATTTTCCTTTGATGTAGCTGTAGAGCATCAGGGAAC
>Ga0190265_10003839_pt1 | contig 10320 bp, 18 predicted proteins | sample Popmic124T_FD_133135 | JGI IMG/M metagenome (GOLD analysis project Ga0190265, IMG submission 133135) | Populus adjacent soil microbial communities from riparian zone of Indian Creek, Utah, USA - 124 T | ecosystem: Environmental > Terrestrial > Soil > Riparian zone | place: USA: Utah | collected...
AGACCGACTCGGACAGCATAACGTCGCACGAGCCACCGAATTTCTGTGTCTCGTGATAGTCGCCGGCATACCGTGTTGCCAACGACCCGGCCAACTCGTCACCCCTTTTCAGTATGTAATCCACGCCATCCAGGGTTGGATTATAGACTGTGACCTTCGCAAATCCGCCGCCGAGACTTTCCCACAAACGCATCGTGGCAAAGCAAGTGGCGGTCGTCCGGCCAGACGGGGGGAGTCCCGCGATTAACGCATGGAAGTGCAGGCGTCCTGTACTCTCTCCGCTTTCGCGACGGAGCGCCCACACCAAATGTTTGAAATGCACCCCGAAGTTCCGAGCCTGCGTTCTCAGCAACGCAAAGAAGATCGAGAAGCGATTTGCTTCCGTCAGCCGTTCACTCTTGAACGTGAAGGTGCAGAAGAATTGCCACTCGATACGCGACAGGCTCAGAAGCTCCGGGTTATGCACGCGCATACGAACCTATTTCAGTCCGTCCACTTCGATGATTTGCCCGCGCACGCGCAGACGACCGCCGAACGGAACAATCTCGCGGATGCCGAGCTTGAGCGTTTTGTCCTGGAGCTTGCCCGCGTACTTCGGCTTTTCATCTTCGCTGAGGGAATACTCCAAGGGTTGCGTCAGCCGATTATGGCCCGCCTCCTGATCGATGACGGTGATAACTTGCTGTTTAACGAGTCCCTTTTTTCCCGTGTACTCATCCGGGCGGTCCGAGAGGACCAGTGCTTTGATGGTCATACTGTTTTTCTTTCTGTTGTTTCGGCGTGTTGTGGAGTCTCGAACGATGCCGAGGGCGTACGGGACGTGGGTGAGACTTCGAAGAGAGCACGCAAACCCGCGACGAAGCGTGAATGACGCTTCAGACGGGCCAGGCACGCGCTTTCTGGATCGAACTTCTCTTGCCACGCCCCCACTTTTGCAGGGCGGCGGCCGGCCAACTACCGAGTGGGCAAAAATCGCATTCCGCAATTACTGCTGGGTTGGCTTTTGCGGGTGACCGGGCGGGGCGAGGTCCAAATCAATGTCGCCGCACAGTTCGTAGAATACCTTTGCGTCTTCGAAGAGCGCTCTCCCTTCTCGCTGTTCCAACCATTCCAGCAAATCGTGGCGCGTTTTCGGCGGTTGCGCTCTTTGCATTTCCGCAATTTCCGGCCAATAGCCCAGTAGCCGCAGATACATCTCATATCGCTTGCTTCTGCCCGCGACTTCTCCCTGGCTGTCGATCAGCCCGACGAAACCCTCTGGAATACCGCACAAAAATTCGTGCTGCTCTTGCGCCGATCGATTCACCAAATACTGCATGACCACAATACCTTGACCCATAAACTGCCTCATCTGGTCTTGGATATGCGCCTGCCCGGCTTCCACCAATTCATCTTCGTTGTGGATGGGCTTTTGGAATCGCTCGCTTCCCACACGGAACAGGACTTCGAGGCCAGCCATTTTTTCCAGCTTCTGCTCCTGGGCTGGCGATAGGTCCGATAGGCCCTCACGCTTTATTTGGGCGGGCGCCTCTTTGAAAACGAAAGCGGCTCCGCGAAGTAACATACCTAGGAGACGACCGTAGTGGCGTGCGTCAAACTCACCTTGCGGCGCGACACCAACCAGGCTTTTGAAAACTGTCTTGGTAAGTTGGTCGCAAATCTTGTGGCACCAAACCGGAAGGGACACGCTGTATTTCGGCTCAGGTAGGGGCTGCTTTGCCGCTTTTTTGATCGCGCGCTGGAATGCTTCGAATAACGGAATCAGACGCCCGCTTAACGTGTGCTCATCGCCGCTCTCCGGCCCGTGAAAGTTCATGCCGCACCATGATTGGGCTTTGCGGGGTAGTTTACGCGAGTGCTTTCTTGGCGACCCGACGGCGAACCGAGTTCAAGTGATACTCATCCGTTTCCAATGAGCGGCGCATTCGCTTCATCTCAATCCGGCCGACGATGTACGCCATCTTGCGTTCATCGAAGAGCATCGGTCGCGGCGCAGAGACGTAGGGGATCAGTTGCGGAAGCTTCAGGACGTTCGGGCCAAGGTTGCTTTTGAACTCCGCATCGCCCGTGAAGACCACAACTGGAAAGAATGCGTCTTCGGGAAGCGTAAACAGCGACTGAACTGTTTTGGTGTGCCCGTAGTTCTGCCGCAGCGGATTTTGGAAACGCGATTTGCGCCGGTAGATCACCTGGGTCCATCGGCTGTCGGCAGGGTTGCCGAAAATCCAGCCCTTGTAGTGCTTTGTCTCAATGACAAAGATTCCGCTCTCCGCGATAAGCAGGTGATCAATCTGCGCCGATTCGTTTCCGATCTGGAACGTTACGTTGTTCAGCAGGACGTGCGGTTGGCGGAATTCCGCCGCAATGGTGTTGGCAAGCAGCGCTTCACCGACGTTTGCCCGGAAACGCAACCAGCGCCCCACGACCACGCCGGCCAGGAATCCAAGCAGGATGAGCGGAGCAATGAACAGGCCGATCACGCGCCGAATTGAACCCTGCCATGCACTAGAAGCCAAGCAAGATACACCCATGTTGGGTGTGTTCGCATTTCCAGCTTTTTGTTCCCTTGAAAGCTCGTGCCGCGGAAATCGCTACAGCTCAAAGTTCTCGGGGAAGCCATTCGCCGGCAGCGTTCTCAAGCTGGTATGAGCCAAGAGAAGTTAGCCGAGAAAGCGAACCTGCACCCGGTTTACATCGGGAAGATTGAGCGGGGCGAGCAATGGATCAGCCTTCACGCCCTGCTTCGAGTTGCTAAAGCAATGGGTGTCAAGGCCAGCGATTTGATTATGGACCTTTGATTTGGTTCCGCCGTGAGACTTTGGCCATTCAGCCGCTGCGTTGCTGGACTTCGGCTAATCCGTCAGCGGAACACTTTCGCAAAGCCTCCAAACCTGCGCATGGTCCGCAACGCAATGCTCTTGCGCGACGTGACGCGCCACGTTTGGTGGATTCTCCGCCTGATTGGACAAATGCCGAAATGCAGGCATTGGTAAAGCAATGGAGAGCGTCCGACCTGTTATTTTGCTCGTGGAGAACGACGATGCCGATGTTTTCTTGTTCCGCAGGGCTCTCCAAAGACTCCGTTTCAAAGGCACTCTTCGGGTTGTGACCTTTATCGCGCAGGCCCATGACTATTTGAAGCGTCGCGGTGAGTTTACGGACGAATCGTATTATCCGCTCCCGGACCTAATTGTGTCTGACATGAATCTTCACGGAGAAACCGGGAATGATTTTCTGACATGGCTGCGAAAAGATGCGCGATTGGGAGAAATTCCCTTCATCTTTTACTCGGGTTCCTTTACCGAGTCCCAGCGTCAAACTTCAATGGGACTCAATCCCGAAGGATTCTACCCGAAGACGGCTGACATGGATGAAATGACCAAACAACTCGCGAGCATCTTGAAATTTCTCCCCCGACCGGAACTCAAGTAGCTCCTCTTGTCCCAAAGTCAGTTGGGATAATTGAAACGACATTCTCAAACCACCACTCGCGGAGAGCGCAGATGCGTTCGGCCAACTGTTCGTTATTCCCCACCTTCGTCGTAAAGGAATGAGCGCCCAATTCGTAACTCCGGCGAATATCGCGCTCTAGGTCCGATGAAGTCATCACCACGGCAGGAATGCACATGAGCGGGATCTGCTCGCGCTTCCATATCAGAAAATCGAAGCCGTCACAGACAGGCATCTTAAGATCCACCATGATGAGGTCAGGCATCGGAAATCGTGTTCTGTCAGAAGACGCACCGTGTCCCAAGAGATAATCAATGGCTTCCTGGCCATTTCGCGCCCGGCGTGTTTCGATTCCAAGACCCACCCGCTTTACGGCGCGATCAAAGAAAAAGGCGTCATCATCGCTGTCATCGACGAGCAGAATCAAATGGGGTTTCTCCATCTAGGATATGAGATGTAGTCCACCTTCGAGATTACGCAAATCGTCAAACACGATTTCATGCGCACGGGTGGAACGCCTGTGGATAGCACCCGCGCATCGGTTTGGTCGTGCGACGGTTCCGAGATGCTAAAGTGAATCCTCGCCGTGAGACTTCGACCTTTCAGCACCGCGTTGCTGGAGTTCTACGAATCCTGCTGAAAGGTCGAAGACTCACGGCGAGGAGCGAGCCTGACTCCGACCTTTCATCTCCCTTCACTCCGACTTCGCTGCGAAGGCGGACGTGAACCGCTCCACGTCCTGAGCTTCTTCGCTGCGCTCCGTTCCGGTCGTTGAAATTCGGAGACAGGCAGGGAGGCAAGTGAAACTCGCGCTGCTCGCACGCTGCCGCGTATCGACTTTTGACGGACGACTGTGGGGGTGAAGCAATGGTTCGTCGGCAGGCGCCTTCCTCAAATCTTCGCTTCGTTTTCAGGTCCGGTTTCTCTGCCGTCGGGTTCCAGCCTTTCGCCTCACCGGCCCGACTTCAACAGGGGGCTTACGTGGTGCCCTCTGAAGACTACTCCCACTAGCCGCCCTGTCTTCGCGGGCTTTTTCGGATGAAGGCGAAAGACCGAAACCGAACAGGCAGAGCACAAAAAAAAGACCATGAAAACATCTAACAAAAATTCAGTGAAGGCTCAGAGCCGGCCCGAACAATCTTGCACTCAGACACAGGAATCGCTGCCGCGGATCAGCTTCAAAGAACGTCGTAAGAATCGGGCGCTGCCTACTCAGAAAGTTTTGACTCTCATACACACCGAAGCTCCGCGTTTTTGGGAATTGGCCGAAGTGGTTGGTAGATGGGTTTGGATCACCTTTCCTGAGAAACAACCGCGTGAAGTGACGATGGTCATGTCCGAGCTTGGCTTTCATTGGAACAACATTCGCCAGTGCTGGCAGCATCCGTGCGGAACGATGGCCGAGCGCACACCACGCGACCCGCGCATCAAATACGGCAGCTACTTCGCCGCCGATGTGAAACCGGCGTGAAAGGAACGCCTCATCTTCCCGGCTTCGAGTCTCTCGTGGAGGCATTCGCGTTTAAGCCCCAGCCGTGTGAATACAAGGTTGTTGCTTTGCGCGAGTGCCCGACGCCACAGGAGTTGACCTTGTGTGACGAACCTAGCAAGTGCGCCGAGTACTGGCGAAGGCACATCGAGCCGTACCCGTATTTCAATTCTGAATGCGAGTGCTTCGTGGCGTTGATTCTCAACACGCGACGCCGCGTAAAAGGTCATTATCTTGTTTCGATTGGCATTCAGGACACGATCCTTGTCCATCCGCGCGAAGTGTTTCGCGTGGCGTTGATGACTGCCGCCAATGCGATTGTGCTCCTTCACAATCACCCCAGCGGCGATCCAACACCGAGCGAAGCTGACGTCAGGGTCACTCGCGATCTCATTCGCGCCGGACACCTCCTAAAAATCGAAGTGCTCGACCATGTTATTGTCGGAAAGCCTGACCACAAATCGTTGCGCGAGCTTGGCTATTTTGCGTGAGCAAAATCGTCGGCGCTGCCAGCAAATCTGCCAGCAGCCGAGTAGTGAAAGAGTTAGAAAAGTTTATGCTGAGTTAGGGCAGTTTAATCTTGCTAATCGTGATCAAATGCCTGATTCTATTGACGATTTGAGGCTAATTGATTGGCTTTCAAAGCCCGCAGGAAAAGACCTAACGACCCAAGCTCAGCGACCCGGCCCACGAGACGCTTTGATTGCACCAGTGATGCGTCATCATGTTCCTCACTCCTCAATAACCTCAACCTTGGCTTTTGAAATGACAATCTTGCCACGCTTCACCGTGAACTCGTTGGTGTGACTCAAAGCAGCATCCGCTAACTCCAGCGTCACGGACGTGCCGACCGGAGCACGCACGAGGCTCGCGGATTGACGAAGAGACATGCTCACGGCATTTGTGCCATCGACAGAAATAAGAAACGAATCAGGCTTGATGCCCGCCCGCTCGGCGGGCGAACCCGGAATGATGTTTCCGATCCGCAACGGTTCATTCGGACTTCGTTTATCAATGAGGGCAACACCAATGCCTGCGATATTTGCGGATGTTGCTGCAAATGCGTCAACGCGAACTTCTGGTGGTTGGCGGTCCAAACCGATCAGAAAAGCGCGCACGACGGCCGCTTGTGGGTGGGCCGAATCGAGTGCGACCGTGTTGACCTTCTCGTCCACTTGTGAAACGGCATCCGCCGCCTTTACTCCGAGCTTTTGCTGGATGGCGAAGAAAGCATCGGCAGCGGCGACGAAACGCAGAGCCACAACCGCAGGTTGAGTGGGCGGCGCGGCAGCGTACACGCCAAGGAAAGTAGTGACGCAAAGAAAAAAGAGGAGATGCAGTGTTTTCATAGTTCAGGTTTCTTTTGTTATCCTGTTGGGGGTTAAACTCCAGTGCTGCGAGTTCGTTGCGGCGTACCCAGTAGTAAGCCACACTTGGGTTTGCCTAGCACGGCGCGCTTTGGCCGAGCATGGTTCATGAGCGCGGATTCTACGCTTATCACGCCCGCGCAGCGGTTGGATGGCTCTTGATGCCGCGATGCCGCGTGACAGTGGGTGACGCCGCCGCTGGACTCGATCACCCCGCCGTTCACGGTGCTGCGGCCGAGCCGCTCGCGCTATATGTAGGCGACTGCGCCGAAGGCCGCGACTGACGCCAGCAAACAACATAAAACCCCGCCTCCGCTCTCCATAGACAAGGCTTTGAGAATGCCGACAACGCCCGTGGCCAAGCAGCCGATGATGGCGAAGCCGACCACCGTGGCGGCAGATGAATTACGCTCGGTGGCATCCGTCCGCCGAGCATCCGTATGGTGTGTTTCTTCTTTTGTCATAAAATGTGCAGCGGAAGCGGTGGCGCCGTTTGAGGCAGCGGTTGGTCAGGCCGCGTGGTCACAGCTTCGACCTCCACGCCCACCGGCTGTTCACGTTTGTAGCCGTTCCGTCTGGCCCGAGACGAATCGTAACGTGCTGTGTAGCAATCAAGAAGTTCCCAATCGAGACGCTGCGGCCTCCCATGTACGTTCCGAGCCTGTCATTGTAGAGTAGGTAATTACCGGGCGCTGCGGGCTTGAATCGTGCCTCGATGTCCTGCCGGGTCATGCCGCGATTCAATCGCAGGTCAGAGAGTTGTGTAAGTAAAACAAAACCGAGTAGCACCATCACCCCTGCAACCATTGGTAACGATTTCTTCATGGTGGGTGAAGCGGCGCGACTGATACCTTTTGTGAACGCAACAGCGCACGAGTCAGAATGCCATAAACAACCATTGGCAAACAGTAGGCAAAGAGGAAGTAAGCGAAATTCATGTAGCCCGACTGCGGCGCGGGAGCCAGGTGCAGCCACCGAAGCAACTGTCCCGGCCACAAGATGGCGTGGGCTAGGAGAATGGCGATGGGCGTATCAGGTCCTTCGTGCGTGAAATCACGGGACGCCGCCACGCAGAACGCGGATAAAAGAGCCTGAACGCCGATGCCGGCAACTACGCTAATTACTATTCGGGTGGTGCGAGTCATGTGGCAAAGCGTCATAAAGTTGGCGTAGTTCTGAGAAATACAACAAACCAAGAATCACTCCCCCAATGGCGCTCATGATGGTGTCGAGGCAGGAAACCAAGCCGGTCTGGACGAGTGGGCCGGTGAAAGCAATTGTCGGAAGAAACGCAACCCACGCGATGGTGTAAAGTCTCCGGCCAATCCTCCAGCCACGCCAGAGCGCGACCCAAGCGACGATGGAAACAATGAGAGCAGGAAGACCAATCGCCAGCCAAAGGATGTCTGTAGAGCTGAACTCGTCGCTGCTAATGCTCTCCTGATACTGCTGCAAGAGCGGCGGTAGAAACCGATCCTCCACCAATGCGGCAGGCACCATGAGTGCGACCAAGAGAATCTCGGCTACGATAAAGCCGCGAAGAATACGCTGCAATGGTTGTGGCGTGTGTTGGTCGGTCATTGGGGGCCTCGGTTCACAGTGGCGATGGATGAGTGAAGTGTGTCCGCTTCCGGGAACGTGGATCGCGCCGAGCAGGGTTCATCGGGCCGGATGCTACGCTCCTGATCGCCGCGTGGGCAAGAGCGTTGGCGCACCGTACGGCAACTGCAAACAGCCTGACAGTCCTCACGCCCCGATGACGGACTGCCGGACTATTTCCCGATCTATCCACGGTGGAACAGTGCTCACCAGACGCGGTTTGGAGATCGAAAAAGCGGTTCCAGTCCACTCTCGCCGGAAATCAAAGTGCGTCCCAGGGCATCTTGGAGCGTTGTTTTCAGGTGCGCGGGTGAGATTTCCAACGGCGGCGCTGTTCTGCCAGTGCTGCGGCTCACAGCAAAGCGCGGGGCGCTCCAGCCACGGCCATTGGGTTCACGGTGGAACGCTCTCGACGATCACCTCAACAGGCCCTGCGGCTCATGGCTAGACCGCGCGGACGCCAGTGATCTTCTCAAGCAAATCATAAAGCTCCCCCTCCATCTTGGTGACAGCGTCGGTCTTGCCGTGCTTGAAATCCTGGAACGGATCGTAGAACCGGAAGTGTCGAGCTAGACGAAACGGACGAAACACGAGCGCGAGCGGATTGAACGTGCGATGGCCACCGAAGTAACAAAATGCCAGAACAGCCAGGCTGCGCCGCCATCGGCCGACCACATCGGCGAACCGCCTCTTTCCTGTTGTGTGCCGATTGCTCATAGCGTGCGAAGCGGCTTACCGTTCTAAGTTGTGCGGCGGCGAGCCGGGGGCGCGAGATCGCCAACGGTGACGTGATCGAGCCGCCCGGCGCGGTGCAGTGTAAGCAGCATTGTCACTTTGGCCTGCCGCGAGCATCTGACGCACCGCCTCGTCGGTGACACCAAGCTCGTAGGCGAGCAGGTTGTTTGGCTTCCGCCAATCGACATATCCGATTTTTGGCACTGTCGTTAGAGTCCAAATGGAAAGAAAAGATGCAAACGAAAATCTCCGGGCAAGAATGTATTCACTTGCTCCGTTGAAATTATTTTGACACTCCTTATTGGCGTTAAGGGACATTGAGATTTTATGAAGCGTTCACGGGGCTTGCAATTTCTTGGAACTTCTTTGGCGTGGTTCGCCGCCGTTTATTCCTCAAACGCCAATCTCATTTTGAATGGTGATTTTGAAAGTCCAACCGTTGCGTCACCCTTTGAATACAGAACCGGCGACGAGTTGGACAACTGGACAATCACAACGGGTCTTAATGGTGTTGTTCAATTCGATTCAAACTACAGGCCGGTTGCTGATGGCGGGTTATACTCATTGGAGATTGAGTTTTTAGGAGACACCATCAGCCAGTCGTTCAGCACTTCAATCGGCAGCGTGTATCGGGTTTCTTTTGACCTTGCAGCGTACGACGCACAAGGAAGCACGCTAGGTGTCAGCGTTGCCGCCGAATCACGGTCATTTGATGGCGTGAACACCGATTACACTCCTTACTTTTTCGATTTCACGGCTGAGGATACCACATCCACTTTGACCTTTGAAAAACTTGGAATTCAGTCGATGTATCCGCATTTCGACAATGTGTCAGTGGAAATTGTCCCTGTTCCTGAAGGCAATGCCAGTTTGATTGCTGCGGGCTTCTTGGCGGTCGCTTGCGCCGCCACTCACATCAAACGTTGCCAGCATCTCAAACGAACACAAACCTAGTGTCGCCACGTCACGGCCCTGAACTGCAAGTAATCGTCGGCGCTTTTTTGCGGCTTTTCCATCATGGGCAAGTGTCCGACACCGGGCATAAGGATCACTTGAGAATGCGGCAGGAGTGTCTGGAGAATTTGCGACGCGGAAGGATGGCCGCCCATCGAGTTGCCGCCAAGATGCACCTTGCTGAGGCCCAATGCCTGGGCCAGCGCCCGTAACCGTGGCTATGAAGAGGACTACGTTTACATCATTCAACGTCATTCACCCAATCCCGATCTCGTGCCCGGTGAGTGGAACGATGTGCCCGACGATGGACGCGCCGTTCCGGCTGCCCTTTATGGCGTGGTTGAGATAGGCACGGACGTTCGACCACTGCCGCCGCGCGTCAAACGCCCGTGGTGGACCCATCCTTCCACGGTTCGTCCTGGCCGCTTTGTGGGAAAGAATAAGTAGGCTGAAATGAAGCCCATCACGACGTAACAAGAGCCTTTCATGATGCGCCTCTGGGTCGTGCTTTGCCAAGTCCGGGATTCGCTGCCGCTTTCGCGCGACAGAAACAGAACATTCCTTCTCACTCAGGCCGATGGCGGGCCTTTCCGGTACGATTCCGAGTATTTCACGATCTCGCCCTTGGCGGACAGGCGAAACAATGCTGACTTTGGGTTGCGGCGCTCGATCAATCCATTGCGCTCCAACGTGGCAAGGTCTTTTGCGGAGAGCTTCGGGCGGAAC
>Ga0190265_10003840_pt1 | contig 10319 bp, 6 predicted proteins | sample Popmic124T_FD_133135 | JGI IMG/M metagenome (GOLD analysis project Ga0190265, IMG submission 133135) | Populus adjacent soil microbial communities from riparian zone of Indian Creek, Utah, USA - 124 T | ecosystem: Environmental > Terrestrial > Soil > Riparian zone | place: USA: Utah | collected...
GACGACCACGTACGGCTCGCCGGTCGTGTCGGTCGCCGCCTCGAGAACCTGCGCCACACCATGGTGCGTAAGCTGCGCCTGCACCCGGGCCTCGTCGAAAAACCGCGCCAAGAACGACTTGTCCGCGGCATGGTCACGGCGGATGATCTTGACCACGCAGGGGCGCTCGGCGCCCTCGATGCCGGAGGTGGCGGCCAGGTAGACCTCCCCCATCCCGCCCCGAGCCAAGCGCCGCAAGAGCCAAAGCCGGCCAAACGGGCGGGGAATACGCTCCTCCCCTTCCTTGTTCCAAACGACGGACGCTTCCGAGGCCATGCCCGGCATGGTGCCTGGGTGCTCCCAAGTGGGCCAAGTAACAGGAAGATCAATCTCGCAGAGAGAAACCGACACAAGTGGTGCTAGGCTCCGGCCGCGGCTTTTGACCATGGGTCCTCGCCTGACGATCCGCAGCTTGGTGTGGGGCTTTTGCCTCGCCGTCGTCCTTTTCGGCGCTCGATCTGCGCGCGCCGCCGCGCCCATGTGCGACGAGACGGCCACCTCGCGCGTCGCGCCCCCCCCCGTCCTCCCGATTCGAGACGTCAAACTCGAAGCGGGGAGCCCTTGCGACGCTTCCCCCATGGGCGATGTGCCGGTGACCGTCGCTCCCGTCGGCCCCCGAGTTCCGGCGAACCCAGCCGTCAATTTCGACGCCGCCGCGATCGACGCCTGGGTCCGCCCGAGCGATGTCGAGATTCCCGCGCCGGCCGCCCAGCGCAGCCTCGTGCGCCGCGATGGGTCGGTGCACGCGAAGCCAGGGTTTACCCCCGGCGTGTTTCGTCCTCCGCGCGCTTGACGACGAGAAGCGAACGGCCGACCTCCGCCACCACGATCGCGGTGGGACGGTCGATGCCCGTTTTACCGCGCCGGGACGGCTCTGCGCCCATCGAGGTGCGCGCCGTTGCCTCCCACGAAAACCACGGGCCGCTCGTGCTTTCTCGCGCCCGAGCGAAATGAGCCCACTACGAGACGAACGAAACATCGATTAGGAAAACAAAGAGGGTTACGAACATGATGAACAAGGGAACAGCCGTCGTCGGCTTCATCCTCTGCTTTTTGGCAGGGATGGCGCTCATGTACGGCGTCGATCACAGCCGCAAGGGCTTCGACCTCTCCGCCGACTCCGCCTCCTCGGGCGGCGCTTGGTCCGACAACGATTCACCGGTTCCGGTGGACAGCAAAGATCCGGTATGGGGCAATCGCGGTGCGCCGGTCACCATCGTCGTCTACAGCGACTTCCAGTGTCCGTTCTGCTCGCGCGTCGAGGCGACGATGGATCAAGTGAAGACGACCTACGGAAAGGAAAAAGTCCGCATCGTCTGGAAGAGCAATCCGCTGCCCTTCCATCAGCAAGCCAAACCGGCTTCAGAAGCCGCGGAAGGCGTTTTCCAGATGGCAGGGAGCGATGCGTTCTGGAAGTTCCACGCCGCGGCTTTCAAAAACCAGTCGGCGCTGAACACCGACAACTACGTGAAATGGGCGAAGGAGGCGGGCGTCAAGGACGAGGCCAAGTTCAAGCAGGGTCTCGAAGCGCACACCTGGGCACCCAAAGTCGACAAGGATCTGGCGCAGGGCAAAGCGGCGGGCGTGAATGGCACGCCGCACTTCCTCATCAACGGCGTCGCGCTCTCCGGCGCGCAGCCGTTCGAGAAGTTCAAGGAAGTCATCGACGCGCAGCTCGGCAAGGCCCAAGCCGCCATCGCCGCCGGGACCAAGGCCGACAAGGTCTACGTCGAGATGTCGAAGCAGAACAAAGCTGCCGCCCCGCCGCCCCCGCCCGAGGCGGCCCGCAAAGAGGAGAAGGAGGAAGAGGACAAAACGGTGTGGAAAGTACCGGTCGGCGATGCGCCGTCGAACGGCCCCGACACCGCTCTCGTCACCATCGTCAAGTTCTCCGAATTCCAGTGCCCCTTCTGCAAGAAGGTCGAAGACACGCTGAAGAAGGTCAAGGACGAATACGGCGACAAGGTACGCGTCGTTTGGAAACACGAGCCCCTGCCCTTCCATCCTCGCGCGGAGCCCGCGGCTCAGCTCGCCGTCTTTGCCTACAAGGAGAAAGGCTCCAAGGGGTTTTGGGCGGCACACGACAAGCTGTTCGAGATTCAGCCCAAGCTCGAAGACGCCGACCTCGAAGGCGTGGCCAAAGACATCGGGCTCGACGTGGAGAAGGCCAAGAAAGCCATCAGCACCCACAAATACAAGGACATCATCGACGCCGACGTGGAGCTGGCCGACAACATCAACGCCAGCGGCACGCCGCACTTCTTCATCAATGGCCGTCGTCTCGTCGGCGCGCAGCCGTACGAGAAGTTCAAGTCGGTCATCGACGAGGAGCTCGGTAAGGCCCAAGCGATCTTGGCCAAGGGCGTCGCCCCGGGCAAGGTCTACGACGAGATCATGAAAAGCGGCAAGGAGCCGCCGCCTCCCGAAAAGAAGACGGTTCCTGCGCCGACCAGCGCCAATCCCCACAAGGGTGGCGCCAACGCGAAAGTCGTCATCCAGGAGTTCAGCGACTTCCAGTGCCCGTTCTGCAGCCGCGTGGAGCCGACCGTCAAGCAAATCAGCGAGGCCTACGGCGACAAGGTGAAGATCGTGTGGCGGCACAAGCCGCTCCCGATGCACCCCGACGCGCCGCTCGCCTCGGAGGCGACGATCGAGGCGTTCAAGCAGAAGGGCGCCGACTCATTCTGGAAGTTTCACGCCATTCTTTTCCAAAACCAGAGCACCCCCGACGGCTTGAAACGCCCCGCGCTCGAGAAGTACGCGGAGCAGCTCGGGCTCGACATGACGAAATTCAAGTCGGCGCTCGACAACAACACGCACAAAGCGGCGGTCGACGCCGACTCCAAGATGGCCGACGACGCCGGAATTTCCGGCACGCCGGCCTTCGTCATCAACGGCTACTTTTTGAGCGGCGCCCAGCCGTTCCCGAAGTTCAAGAAATTGATTGACAGGGCGCTAGCCGAGGCGAAGTAGCGGCGCGGCTCGCTTCGAGCGAGACGCAAAGCAAAGTGGAAGGCCCCGAGGTTCTCGGGGCCTTCCACTTTTGTGCAAACGCCGTGTCAGAGTTTGCCGCGGACCGTAAGCTCCGCCCCCGAAGCACCAACATCGAGCCCGAAAAGGACGCCCGTCGTCTTCGGTGTGCTCATGCTCGACCAAAACAAGATTGCCGATGCGGCGCCGAAAGCGCCCGCAGCGACGTAGCCAATGTTGGCCAGCCCTTGCGCAGACTCCGCTTGACCACGGTACACGCCGCACCGCTCATCGCGCGAAAGATTTCCGTAGAAACAACGACCGTCGTCGTTGTAACGGGACGCATTCTCCTCGCGGACGATCTGAGCCGCGATCGCCCCGCCCAAGAACGCGCCGGCAGCACCCAAGGCGCCCCAAGCGAATACGCGACGTGTTGCAACCTCCCCGGCGACACGCGTGTCTCTTCGATTCGGTGCCGGCGTGGGAGCCATCGGGGCCGGCGGACGCGAAGCGGCGGTGATTTCGATTGCCGGCTTGGTAGGCTCGGGGATCGCCGTGAGATCGAACCGCTCCTTCACTGTCGCGCCCGGCGCGATTTCGATCGAGCGCGTGGCAGGTTCGTAGCCCTTGGCGCGAGCCTCGAGCTTTGCAGGGCCCGCCGCGACACGCAGCTGCCCGATGGGAAGCTTCCCGACTTGCGCGCCATCCAACCAGAGCTCGGCCGCGGGCGCGTTGGCCTCCGCTACGAGTGTCCCCAGGTGCTTTCCGATGGTGGCGAGCGCCTTGTCCAAGGTTTGACGGTGGCTCGAAATCCACGGATCGTCGGCCGCGTCCAGGGCGAGCAGCAGGTCGCGCTCAGCGTCGACCCACTTTCCGAGCGCCTGCTCGGCCAGCGCGATTTGGGCGCGTGTGCGCGGCGCAGGACGAGCATCATAGGCCTGCCGAAATAGCGCCAACGCTTCGGCGTCCCGTCGGTCGCGCCGCAGCTTGAGGCCCCTTTCCACAAGAGCGTCGTCATCGGCATCGGCGCGTGCGCCGGTCGTCAGAAAAGCGATCGTCAATAGGAGAAGTAAGCGGAAGAATGACATCGATGGCTCAATCGACGATGGGGGCCCCGTTGGTTCCCTCGTGGACCGACGGGCTCGGCGACGCCTTCGGATCGGGCGAAGGGAGCGCTGGCGCCGCGTTAGACGGGGAGGATCGCGGCGTCGGCGCCTGCTGTCCTTTCCGCGCCAGCGGCGGAGGCTTGACGGCCAGCCGTCCGGTTTCCTGGCTTTCGGACGCAACCGTAGGTTCGAGCTCGAGCTCGACGCGCGTCGGCGCCTCTTGCGTGTGAGCCGCCATCGGGCTGGCTCGCTGCGAGGCGCTCGGCATCGGGTCGTCTGCGAGACGCCCGCGCGTGAGCAAGGCTTCGTCGCGCGGCGAGGGGCTCACCGCCGAGGTGATTCCGTCACCCGAGCCCGCGACGGCAGGCGTCGGCGTTTCACTGCTGCGCCGAGCGAGCATCGCCGTCGCTATGGCGGCGTAGACGGCCAAGGTCGCCAAAATTGTTCTTGTCGCGCGGCCTCGCACAACGTCGGTTCGCCTCGCGCTCCACGCAGGTGCGCTCGCTCGATCGCCGCCTGAAACATCGTGCAACGTGCCCGCATCGGGGGTCCACAGGTCGACGGCGCGGGCCGTTCCGACGAACTCACGTTCCCAGAGCGCCCAAGCCGCGCGGTCGCCAAATGAAAGCAGCGCGCTCCCTAGGGCGCGGACAGAAGGAAACCGCCTCGCAGGATCGCGATGCATGGCCTTCTCGACGAGCGCGTCGAATTCGGGCGGTAGCTCCGGCCGCAGGCCGCTGGGGGGCACAACCGGAGCGGTGACGATGGCGTGCATGAGCTCGTAATGACTCTGCCCCGTGAATGGACGCCGCCCTGTCGCACATTCGTACAACATGACGCCCAGCGCGTATTGATCGCTGGCTGGCGAAGCGAACTTGGCACCCTTGGTGAGCTCCGGCGCCATGTACTGGACCGTGCCCAGCAGCGACTCCGAGCGGGTCAGTGTGCTCTCCAATTCTTCATTGGCGATTTTCGAAATGCCGAAATCGAGCACCATGGGATGGACCGCCCGAGGCGGGCGGAGGGCCAACATCAAATTGGCCGGTTTGAGATCGCGATGGATGACGCCCGAGGCATGCGCCGTGGCCAACGCCGAAAGGACCGGCAGAAAAATGCTGACAATCCCCGAGAGAGGCAGCGGACCTTTTTCGGCGAGAAGTGCCGCGAGGTTCGAGCCCTCCAGAAATTCCATGACAATGTAGGGTAGACCGCGGTCCATCCCGACATCGAACACCTCGACGACATGCTGATGTCGAATATGGCAAGCGGCCTTGGCTTCGCGGAGAAATCGCGCCGCCGCCGACGGTTGATCGGCGAGACCCGGCTGCATCACCTTGATGGCCACGCGGCGATCGAGCTCGGTATGCCGCGCCTCGAAGACCTGCGCCATACCGCCCTTTCCGAGCTCGCGGACGATGCTGTACCGACCGAAATACGTCGGTTTTTCGGCTAGTTCTTCGTCCTTACCGAGTGCAGCCGGCATGTGTCAAGCCCGCATGTCGTTGTGCCAAGGTCATCGTAAAGTGAGACGCCTTGAACCCAAGCAATCTATCCGAGTAGGGTCACGAAGCAATCCTTTCATCGTTGAGTTGCAACCCAAGCGTGGGAATTCACCCGCGAAGGCCTCGCATGACCGAACCCGAAGTCGACACGCTGGAGGATTCTCCTGGGTCGCACCGCGACCTCGTCGCGCCCGTTCGGTCCTACCTGTTCGTCGTTCTCGAATGCGATCGCCCGACGTCGGGGGGCGCCCGCTACGCCCTCCAAGGAGTGGACGAAGTCGTCATCGGGCGCGGTTCTGAACGGAGTGCAGCGAGGACCACCGTAGGAGGCGTGAGCCGCCTCGTCGTGCGCATCCCCGGCCGCTCGATGTCGACGACTCATGCGCGCTTGCTGCACCAAGATGGAGAGTGGGTCCTCGAGGACGCACGATCGACGAACGGTTCCTACGTCAACGGGTCCAGGGTCGAACGCGCGGTCGTGAGTGACGGGGACGTGGTGGAGCTTGGTCATACGCTCTTCGTCTTGCGTCCGGCCCTGCGCACCCCATCCGGATGTGAGATGGATCGCGACACGTTGCATCAGAAGAAGGTGCCTCCTGGCTTTTTCACGTTGTTACCCGAGGAACAGCCCCGCCTCGACGCGCTGGCCCGTATCGCGCGATCGGACATTTCCATTTTGCTCTTGGGAGAAACAGGGGTGGGAAAAGAAGTCATCGCCCGGAGCCTGCACGCAATCTCGGGACGGTCCGGGTCGTTCGTGGCCGTCAACTGCGGTGCATTGCCCGCCAACCTCGTCGAGAGCCACCTGTTCGGTCACGTGCGCGGCGCGTTCTCCGGCGCGATCAGGGACGAAGCTGGCGCCGTTCGCGCGGCAGACGAAGGGACGCTGCTGCTCGACGAAATCGGAGATCTGCCCCTCGTCGCGCAGCCCGCGTTTCTTCGCTTCCTTCAAGAGCGAGATGTCACGCCAGTCGGCAGCGCCCAACCCTACAGAGTCGACACCAGAGTCATTGCGGCCACGCATCAACCCGTCCAGGACCTTACAGCGAGGACCGCTTTTCGCTCCGACTTGCTCGCGCGTCTGACCGGCTATACGCACACGTTGCGGCCGCTTCGCGAACGGCGCGAGGACATCGGATTCATCATCGCCGACATTCTGGCCAAAAATGGTCCGCCGACCGGCGCGCTTTCCATAGCTCCCGACGTTGGTTGGCATTGGTTGTCGCATGCCTGGCCATGCAACATCCGCCAGCTCGAGCAGACGCTGCTCCGTGCCGTCGTCCTGGCCGACCAAGGCACGATTCAACGTCGGCATCTGCTGCATGGCGAGACCGCGTGGGAGCGTTCGACTTCCACGCAGCATCGTACTGGCTCCACCCTCAGGAAGCCGTTGTCCGAAGAACACATGAACCTGCGCGCGGAATTGGTCCACCAATTGCACCTGCACAACGGCAACATCTCGGGCGTGGCCAAAGCGCTAGGCAAAGCGAGAATGCAGGTCCATCGCTGGATGAAACGGTGGAAGATCGATGCCGCGTCGTTTCGAAAGCAATCCACACCTCCGGATGACGAACCGAACGGACGCGCCTCGCGATAGGCGTGCCCCCATCTCGGTAACTGCAACCGCTGTTACACCGCATCAGAGCGTTGTTACACCCTCCCGTCGTGCAGTGAACGCCTCGCCACGCTCGCGGAGTCGCGTTGCGCTGACGAAACGCTCGCCGCGTTTTCAGTTCTTCGCCGCGCTCGCGCTTGACTCCCGAATGGCACCGTCGCACGAGACAGCCGTGTGCTTTTTACCTTGGACTTCCGCACGCACTGCGCACGTCGTTGCTTCGATTGCGTTGGGAGTCGTCCTGCTGGGTGGGTGTGCGGAACTCAAAGACAACGAGCCAGGTCCGAGCAACGGTCATTCTTCGGACGCCGCGAACACATTGGACCGCTCGTATTCGGATAACGACGAGTCGGATGCGCGAGGGGATTCTTCTTCGGAGGTAGCGGACGCATCCTCGCCGGGAAGCCCGGATTCGGACGACGACGGGGCCATCAGGGACAGGGACGTCTCTTGGGAAGCCTCGAGCGACGCCGCTGAAGAACGTCCGGACGGAGGTGTCGAAGACGCCGATATCGGAGAGCCGACGGAGGACGTCGGTCCATCCAACGACGCCGACGCCGCCCCACCCGATGCCGTCTCAGCGGATGGTGACAGCTCGACCGACGGCGACGACGCAGGGGCGGACGGACTTGTCGATTCGAATGACGGGCCGATCTGCATTGCCGATTGCGCCGAGCTCGGTCAATTCCGGTGCGCCGACGGCGGCGACGCTGGCATCTCGAGACAAGTTCAGGTGTGCTCATTGGTCAGAGGATGTTTGCAATGGTTCCAAACGGCGGTGTGCCGTTCGAACGAAGCATGCTGCGACGGCGCCTGTACGCCCCTCACTTGCGAACAAGGGACATGTCCGCCCTCTCCCACCGGCACCACGGGTTCATGCGGCGCGACGTTCGATGTTTACGTGGACGCCAGCGCTCCGACGACCGGCAAATGCACGTTGGAATCGCCCTGCCGCACCGTGACTGCAGGCATTGCGGCGGCCCTGGTCAACCCCGTCGGAAGACGGAGGATTCTCGTTGCAGCTGGAAAATACGACGTGGGCCTCGGAGAGCGCTTTCCGCTCAACCTTCGGGGCGGCGTGACGCTGGTTGGTTCCGGGAACAACACCGTCATCGAGGGTTCGGGCCTCGTTGCTCACGACCTCTCGGGCGGCGATGTCATCAGCGACTTCTACGCCACGATCATGATGGGCGACTTCGACCCGATGCTGTCGAACAACATCTCGAACGTACAGGTCAGGCCCGATCCGCTGGCTTCAGTCACGCTGCTTCTTGGGATCGTATGCGATCGCGGCAATGCCCAAGAAGATCAGATTCCCTCTCGTCCTGGAGCGACGATATCCCGAGTCGTTCTCGGCCCGGCCTTCAATTTCGCGGTGCTCGTCACGAATTCGACGATTCCGAGCGCTTCCGGTTGCTACCTAAGGATGACCGGCAGCACGGTTCACGAATCGCGGGGCGGCGTCTGGCTCACCGGCTGCAGCATTGTGGGATCGCCGCTGCCAGCGGTGGGTGCACAAATCGGCGGATTATCCCCGGGCTCGGGCAATGAGTTTCGCAACATTCGGTCCGGCCTCAATGGTTTTCCCATACGGGCAAACGCGTGCACGCGGAGGTTGCTCATCGAGTCGAACAGCTTCGTCGGCAGCGACAGTGGCATTTTCCTCGATCGCCTCGGGTTCGCCACGCTGACCAGTTCCGCCACGATCGTCGCCAACCGCTTCGAGGCCCTCGACAATTTCGGAATGAACGTGCAGGGGTCCATCAGCATCGACGAGTTTCGCCAGAACTCGTTCCACAATGTCTCGAGCGCGCTCAACCCCGGCGTGTGGTGGGCAACCCCAGCCCTCGTCTTCGAAGGCGATCATCGCATGACCGTGAAGGCGCGTAACAATCTGTTTACAGGAAATGACATCGGCGTTCTCATTCGCAATACGGATCCGGCTGCACCCGTGTCGGGCAATCTCGATTTCGGGACGACGGCAGATCCGGGAAAGAACACGTTTCGTTGCAATTCAGGACCGGGGGACGCCGGACTCGTCGGTGGAGACATCGTTTTCGATGAGCAAAACATCGCCGGACCCACCGTGGCGTTCGACGGAAATTACTGGGACCAGGCTCCGCCAACGACGAATCTCGGCACCACACCGCCGCGAAATGGGCTGGACATCACGCTGCTGAATTCGCACCCGCCGCTCAATGTGCAGGGAAGCTTGCCGTCGGATCGCGTGTGCGCCGCGGGGCGTGTGCCGTAGGGTCGCTTGGCCCCAGCCTGCGCGGACGCGGGCATCGACACCTGGCCGAGCCGATCGGCGCCGGCACCCAGCGCTGAGCGCCCACGAGTTGCCTCCGCGCCGCCGCCGCGCAAGACTGCGCGGCACCGTGCCCCCCCACCCTGCCCGTCGCGTCCAAAATCTCGTTCAATCCGAAATTCGCCGCATGACCCGCGAATGCGAGCGCGTCGGGGGCATCAACCTGGGCCAAGGCATCTGCGATCTCCCCACCCAACCCCTCGTCCGCGACGGCGCCATCGCCGCCATCCGCGAGAACCGCAGCACCTATTCGTTCCCAGAAGGCGCCGTCGAGTTGCGCCGCGCCGTCTCCGAAAAGCTCGAGCGCGAATACGGCATCAAGCGCAGCGCCGAATCGGAAATCGCCGTCACGGTGGGCGCGAGCGGCGCCTTCACGGCCACCGTGATGGCCTTGCTCGACCCGGACGACGGCATCCTGCTCTTCGAGCCGTATTACGGCTATCATCTCAACACCGCCCTCTTGGCCGGTCTCGAGCCGCAGTTCGTCACCCTCGATCTTCCGGCCTTTGCGCTCGACGAGGCGCGCCTTCGGGCCGCCATCCGCCCCAATACGCGCGCCATGGTCGTCTGCACCCCGGGCAACCCGAGCGGCAAGATGTTCACCAAAGCGGAGCTCGAAATCGTCGCGCGCGTCGCCGAGGAACACGATCTCTTGGTGATCACCGACGAGATCTACGAATACTTCCGATACGACGGTCGCACCCACGTTCCGCCGGCCACGGTGGGCAACCTCGCCGATCGCACGGTGACGATCATGGGTCTTTCCAAGACCTTCA
>Ga0190265_10003841_pt1 | contig 10318 bp, 8 predicted proteins | sample Popmic124T_FD_133135 | JGI IMG/M metagenome (GOLD analysis project Ga0190265, IMG submission 133135) | Populus adjacent soil microbial communities from riparian zone of Indian Creek, Utah, USA - 124 T | ecosystem: Environmental > Terrestrial > Soil > Riparian zone | place: USA: Utah | collected...
CGACGAGCCCAACGCTGTCTCTGCGCACTGACTGAACCGGTAACCCGCTGCACGACATGTGGTGGTTGGACATCCGCGCGTGTCGCCGTGGTCCTCGTCACGGCGACGCGCGTGGAGCCGTCAGCTGAGGTTTCGTTGTAGGATCGAGGAGGCTGGACAGTCGCCCGAGTCAACGCGAGGTCCCGCGTCCGTTTGCTCATGGTTCGTCAGCCAGCCTGGATCTCGCTCGGTGCGTGCATTGCGCTCGCGCTGCATGGCTCGGCCTACGCGCAGGGGACGGAATCACGCGCGCTGCCCGCGCCCAATCCCGAGCTCGAGGAGCAGCAGAAGGAGCAGGCCCGCCTGCTGTTCAGCGAAGGCCTGCATTCGGTGGAACAGGGCGACTGGGCCAGCGCGGAGAACCGCTTCCGCGCCGTGCTGGTCCTGCGCGCATCGCACGTCGTCTCCTACAACCTGGCCTCGGCGCTCACCCACCTCGGGCGCCTGAAAGAAGCCGCCGAGCTGCTCCGCGCGATCGTGCGTGACGGCACGACCGAGCCGAGCACGCGCGACGCCGCTGCCCAGCTCCTCGCCGAGACCGAGCAGCGTATCGGCACGCTGACCCTGCGCTTGGCCGGCGACTCCGCGGGTGCGACCGTGCAGCTCGACGGCGCGCCGCTCGAGCTCGGCGAGCAGATCATGATGACCATCTCGGTCGACCCGGGAGAGCACCACGTGGCGGCGCAGCGCGACGGCCGATTGGTGGCGAGCGAGAGCGTGCGGATCGGCGGGGACGCGCCCTTGCAGGTGTCCCTGACGCTGACGTTGCCGCCGCGCATCGTGCCGCGCGCGGTGGTCAAGGCGGCGCAGCCGGCGCCCGGGCCGTTCCGCGCGTCAGCTGGAGGCGCGCGCACCGCGCCGAGCGGCGCGCGCGACGATTCGGGCGACTCGATCTTCGAGTCGTGGTGGCTGTGGACCGCGGTGGGAGCCGTCGCCGCCGGAGGCGTGGTCGCCGGCGTGCTGCTCGCGAGTGGCGGCGGCGAGGACCCCGTGCGCGGCGACACCGATCCCCCGGTGCTGAGCGGTACCGTCAGGGCGAGAATGCCATGAAGCGCGCGGTCTGCTTGCTGCTGCTCGCGTTGGTCTGCTGCGGGGAGGACGAACCGCCGACGCAGATCATGGTCGTCGTCGACAGCGACTACGACGGCTTCACGCGCGTCGAGATCGAGGTCGAGGGCTTCGAGCAGCCGGCCGAGGTCGCGATCGACGACCTGGACGCACGGCCGCTGCCGCGCCGCCTGGCGTTGCTGCACAGCGGCGGGCCGCTGGGGCCGATCGACGTCACGGTGCGGGCTTACGTCGACGGCATCGAGCAGCCGGTGCTGCGCGAGCCGCGCAGCGAGCTCGAGTTCGTGCGCGGGCAGACCCGCATGCTGAAGGTCGATCTGCTGTGGGCGTGCGTGATGGCGCAGTGCTCGGACGCCTGCGTCGCCGGCGGCCGCTGCGTGACGGGCAAGGCCGCGGGCAAGCTGATGCCGTGGGACTCCGCCTTCGACCGGCTCGACGTCGAGCACACGGTCGAATCGGGCAAGCGCGTGAGCGTGCGCGACGGCGGTGATGCGCTGATCACGCACGATCCCGACTCGGCTGCGGGGACCGACGGGCAGGTGCTGGTCGCCGGCAGCGGCGGAAACACGGCGGGGAGCGCTGGAGGCGCAGGCGGCAGATCCGACGGAGGCCCGCCCACGATCGATCCGGGCCTACCGGAGCCGGTCGCTGTCTTCATCTATGCGCCGAGCAACTTCGATCCCAGCGCGATCGGCGCGTCGCCAGAGGCGCGGCCGGCGGTCGTGCTCGATTGCCCGATGCCTTCGTTCGACTCGGCGAGCTTGACGTTCAGCGACTGGTGCGGAGCCGTGCCGGTGGTCGGCACGATCCAGCAGTCGGACGGCAGCGAGGCCGCGCTGCTGGTGATGAGCACGTTCAAGCTGTCGGCTCAATCCACGCTGCACCTAACGGGTGACAAGCCGGTGATCCTGGCGGTGTACGGTGACGCGCACGTCTTCGGCATGATCGACGCGAGCGCGCGCGGCGAGGCCGCTGGTCCCGGCGCGGCCCTCAGCTGTGACACGGCCGCCGGTTTGACCGGCGCGAACGGGGATACCGACACGAGCGGAGGTATGAACGTGTCGACCGGTGCGGCCGGCGGCAGCGGCGGTGGTTTCGGCACGGCCGGCGGGCGCGGCGGCGCCGGGGGCGGCGAGAGCACGCGGGTCGAGGGCGGGACCAGCACCGGCAACGCGTCGCTCAGCCCGTTGCGCGGGGGCTGTCCTGGCGGGCGCGGCGGCGAGGGCGGTACCGGCGGCGGCGTGGGCGGCGGCGGCGGCGGGGCGGTTCAGATCTCGGCTGCGGGCGACCTGCTGCTCTCCCTCTCGGGTGGCATCAGCGCGGGCGGCGGCGGCGGGATGATGGGCGCGACCGAGCGCGACGGCGGCGGGGGCGGCGGCAGCGGCGGTGCGATCCTGCTCGAGGGTGCGTTGCTGTTGATCGACAGCGCTGCGGTGGTGGCGGCCAACGGGGGCGGCGGCGGTGGCGGACAGCCGTCGGCGCGCGTCTCCGCGGACAGCACGGCCGGCGCCGACGGCAGCGCGAGTCTGACGGCGGCCACCGGCGGCGACGGAGCCAACTCGGGCGGCAACGGCGGGGTCGGCGGCTTCGGAGGCGGCGGCGCGAACGACGGCGAGGACGGCGCGGTCGCGCTCGACAGCGCGGGGGGTGGCGGCGGCGGCGGCGGCGGCGCAGGTCGCATCCGCTTGAACCAGGCGAGCAGCTGCACCCTGGGCGGCGTGTTCAGCCCGACCCCGTCGGTGGACTGTCCCAGCTGCATGGGCACGTGCATGCCCATGGCGCCCCCCGCGCCCGATTGCGTGCCGCTCAGCCGGGGCGAAGTGCAGTATTTCCTGTGCACCGAGCCGCTCACCTTCTCGGGCGCGCAGGCGGGCTGCCGCAGCGTGGGCTTCGAGCTGGCGGATATCGGCAGCGCAGCGGAACAAGAGTGGGTGACGGCCCAGGTCGCCGAAGTCCCGGTCTGGATCGGCGCGAGCGACTTCACGCTCGAGGGCGATTGGCAGTGGGTCGACGTCGACGTGAGCTTCTGGAGCGGCACCGCGACCGGCGAAGCGGTCGGCGGCGCGTTCACCGCCTGGGCTCTCGGTGAGCCCAACGGCAGCGGCGACTGCGGTCGGCTCGAGACCGGCGGCTGGCACGATCAGAGCTGTATCGCTACGGCTGCCTACGTGTGTGAAGGGCGACCCTGAGCCCGCGCCCGAACCCGGCGCTTCAGCTGCGGTATTCGAACAGCGCGCTCGCGATCGGTTGCTCGCCGCTCTCTTCGATCGTGACGGTGATCGCCGCGTGGCCGGCCTGCTCGAGCCGGTAGCCGCGCACGATCAGCGTGTCGCCCGGCATCACCACCTTGGCGAAGCGCGCGTCGAACGCGACGAAGCGCGCGGGGTCGTCGCCCGCCAACAGCTTGAGCGCAGCGCGCGCAGCAATTCCGTAAGTGCACAGCCCGTGCAGGATCGGGCGCTCGAAGCCGGCGAGCTTGGCGACGTCGGGACGCGCATGGATCGGGTTCACGTCGCCGGTCAGGCGATAGAGCAGGGCCTGGTCCCGGCTGGTCGGAACGCGCAGCTCGAACGCCGGGCTTTGATCCTTGGGCGCTTTGGCGCGCAGCCCCTGCGGCGGTCGCTCGCCGCCGAAGCCGCCCTCGCCGCGCAGCAGCAGTTGCCAGCTGGTGCGGACAGCGGGCTCACCATCGACGTCGGTCTCGGTGTCCACGATCGCGAGCGCGCCGATCTTCATGTCCCACAGCCCGCGCAACGTCGCCCGCGTGCGCAGCGTGCCGGCCGGCGGCAGCGGACGCAGCAACTCGGTGCGCTGACCGGTGTGCAGCAGCTGAACCAGATCGCCGCCCGTCTTGCGCATCGCATCGAACACCGGCCCGAACGCCGGGATCACTCCATACGTGGGCAGCACGCGCGGCGGCGGATCGTCGAGCACGTACGCCAGGTCATCGCTACCCGCTCCCAACGCCAGCGCGTACAGGGCAGTGTCCCGCCAATCGTACCGCTGCTCCTGCGGCGCCACCTGCGCCCCCACGCTCGACCGATCGATGGTCATCTCTACCTCCGCTCCACGAGGGCCTTTTAGACCATCGGCCCGCACAGAGGCACCGGTTTGTGAAAGCGGCAGTCGTGCGCCACCCCCCGCTCTCAGGTGGCGCCACTCTCGCTCTCAGGTGGCGTCACTCCCCGCTCTCAGGTGGCGTCACTTCCCGCTCTCAGGTGGCGCCGCGAGCAAAGCGAGCCCGGCGCGCAGCGCCGAAGGGGGGCGCACTCGCAGCGCGCGCCGCAGGCGCGCGCGAAGAGGCGAGCGTCTCGGGCTCCGCAAGAGCCCGAGACCGACGGGGGGCTTTGCGCCCCGAAAAAGTAAGTGCAGGCCCGCGCCGGCGGCAAGGTGGGTCTGGAACGCTGGGACCGACGAGGGCCCTGCACTTGCGAAACTGAGTAACACAGTGACGAACGCCTGTCTAGCATCCGCATACCCATTTCTGCTCAGGATCTCGGGGATGGGAAGGTCGCGGGAACACCGTCATTTGAGCTAGCCTCCCCACATGTGGCTGCGGGCACGGAGTCGGTGGGTCGGGGCAATTGGTTGGCTCGGCGTGGTGGCGCTGACAGGGCTCGCAGGTGGCATCGGCCGCGCACAGGCGCAATCGGTGGCCGTGCTTGGTCTCACCAGTGAAGACGGGGACGACGGCCTCGCGACGTCGATCACGCAGGCGGTGCGTAGCGAAGCGCAAGCCCACGACGGCTACGAGATCAGCGGCTCGCAGGTATCGCTCGCCCAGATGACGATGGCGCAGGACTGCGAGATCACCGATGCGCAGTGCCGCATCGCCGTCGCCAACGCGCTCAAAGTCGAGCGCGTGATCTACGGCGCGTTGCTGCGCTCGAACCGCCGTACCTACGAGCTCCAGCTGCACATGGCCAACAGTCGTGACGGGACCGAACGTCGCGCCTCGCGCACGTTCTCCTCGCGCGATACCAGCGATGCGACCTTCTCGCGGCTCGCCCGCGAGCTGCTTGCAGAGCTGCGCGGCGAAGTCGCTCCCGCCGCCGAACCGCCGGTGGCTCCACTGGCTCCGCTCGCGGCCGATGACGAATCGCTCGAAGCCCGGACCGGTGCCGAGGCCGCGCCGCCGCCTACAGACGGCGAGCCGAGCTCGAACGACTGGATCGGCTACACCTTGGTCGGCGTCGCCGTGGCTTCGACCGCGATGACCGTGTTCTCCTGGATGCAGATCGACAAAGCCGAGCAGGATCCCGGCCTGATGGCGTATCGCAAAGCGGTGAACCCCAATGTCGGCGACGCCTGCGACGAAGCAAAGCACGGCAAGACCTATGGGCTCGGCACCGACGTGGTCGACGATGCGCGGGCCGCCTGTCGTCAGGGCCGCACGTTCGAGGTTCTGCAATACGTGTTCCTGGGCGCGGCGCTGGCCAGCGCGGGCGCGGGCGCGTACTTCCTGCTCGACGACGAGAGCGCCGACCAAGCTGCCGCAGGCCGCCGCTCGCTGGCCTTGCTCCCACGCGTGTCGCCCCGCGGCGGCGCCGCCCTCGACCTACGCGTCAGGTTTTAGTTTACCGACCAGTCGGGGGGCGCTTTGGCCTTGCGCGCGGGGTTGCCGAAGATCGTGTTCCAGTTCTGTCGGTAGCGGCGATTCGAGACCCGGGCCGGGCCGGTGCTCTCGCGCTGCACTGGGCTCGGTTTGGGTGCGTGCAACACCTCGACCTCGCACACCGGAAGGCTGGGGTGCAGCGGGTGAAGGCGCACGAGCTCGTGTTGCTCGACCGCCTGGCCCTCGCGCACGGGGCGGATCTCGCCGCTCCACACTTCGCCCCCCTTGAGCCGCAGCAGCCGCGCGCCTTCTCCGTCCTCGGTCGGGCCGTGCAGGATCGCGATGTCCTTCGGCTTGGGCGCCCGAGGCGCGCGCTTGGCTGGCTTGTCCGTCATGCGCGGGGTGCGTAGTTCATTTCGTTGTAAGGCCGCCGCTAGGCTTTGTCCAACGCGCAAGTAGAATCCCCGACGTGCAACCCAAGAGCGACCTCTACTTTCGGCAGCTGGCCGTCGGCCCGATGCAGAACTTCGTGTACGTGATCGGCAGCCAGCGCACGCGCGAGTGTCTGGTGGTCGACCCCGCGTGGGACACAAAGGGCCTGGTGGAGTTCACGCAGAATGAAGGCCTGAAGCTGGTCGGTGCGCTGGTCACGCACTACCACCCGGACCACGTCGGCGGACGTATGGCGATGTTCGCGGTGCCCGGCGGAATCGCCGATCTGATCACGCTGGTCGACGTCCCGATCCACGTCAACAAGCACGAGGCCGACGGACTGATCAAGATCACCGGCGTGAGCGAGGCCGACCTCGAACGCCACGAGTCCGGCGACAAGCTCGAGCTGGGCGACGTGGCGATCGAGCTGATCCATACGCCGGGGCACACGCCGGGCAGCCAGTGCTTTCTGGTCGGCGACCGCCTGGTCACCGGCGACACCTTGTTCGTCGATGGCTGTGGCCGCGTCGATCTTCCTGGCGGGGATCGAATTCAGCTGCGGGATAGCCTGCGCATGCTCGCGAAGCTGCCCGACAGCGTGACGGTCTGTCCCGGTCACGACTATGGCCGGACGCCGACCAACACGATCGCCGAGCAGAAGCTGAGCAACTGGACCTTCATCGAGGCCTTGCCCTGAGCGATGGCCACCGGTCGTGCAGCACCCAAGCTCGCGCGCACGAGCAACGCCAAGCCCAAGCGCAAGGCCCAGCCCAAGGCAACGGCCAAGCCCCCGGGGAAGCCCAAGCCCGCGGCAAAGCCCAGGCCCAAAGCCAACGCGCGCGAGCAGCTCGCACGGCTCGCCCAAGCGCTGCCCGAGCCGCGCTGCGAGCTCGATCACGCGAATGCCTGGCAGCTGTTGATCGCCACGATCCTGAGCGCGCAGAGCACGGACGCGCGCGTGAACATGGTCACGCCCGAGCTCTTTCGTCGCTATCCTGCGCCGGCCGCGCTCGGCGCCGCGGAGCTGCCCGAGGTCGAGCGGCTGATCCATTCGACCGGGTTCTTTCGCAACAAGGCCAAGGCGATCGTCGCGACCAGCCGCGCGATCGCCGAGCGCCACGGCGGCGAGGTCCCGCGCTCGCTGGAGGCGCTGGTCGAGCTGCAGGGGGTCGCGCGCAAGACCGCCAACGTGGTGCTCGGAACCGCGTACAGGCTGGCCACCGGCATCGTGGTCGACACGCACGCCGGTCGCGTCGCGCGTCGGCTCGGGATCACGCGCGAGGACGATCCGGCGAAGGTCGAGCGCGATCTGTGCGCGATCGTGCCCGAAGCCGAGTGGGTCGACACCGGGCACCGGCTGGTGCTCCACGGGCGCTACGTATGCCGCGCGCAGCAGCCGGACTGTGGCTGCTGCCCGGTACAGGAGCTGTGCCCGAGCGCCGAGCACGTCGCGCTCGGCAACGTCGCCGAACGCGGCGAGCGCGAACGCGCCCGGATCGCCGCCGCCCGTCCCGCGATCTGAAGGCAGTGTCTTCACTTCGCGATTGGAGGACAGCGAGCGAAGCGAGCCCGGCGCGTTAGCGCCGAAGGGGGGCCCACTCTGAGACGCGTAAGCGTCCGAAGAGGCGAGCCGAGCGGCCCGCAAGGCCGCGAGCGCGACGGGGGGCTTTGCCCCCGACAAAAAGTGTAAACTCCGCCGCGATGCCGACCACGACGGATCCGCGCGAGCGCGCTCGGCTGCCGACCGTGGGCGAGCTGCGCGAGCGCTACCTCGAGCGCGGCTTGCCGTTGTCGCGGCGCTTGCATGCAGAGCTGCGCGCCGATCCGCGCTCGGGTGTGGCGGCGATCCTCGAAGCCATCGAGTCGCGCCAGCGCTCGCGCCGGCGCGAAAGCCAGCGTGTGGCGCGGCTGTGCCGCTTCGAGCGCGAGCTGCAGACGCAGGGTTTCGCGCGCGTGGCGGGAGTCGACGAAGCGGGCATGAGCCCGCTCGCGGGGCCGGTGGTCGCGGGCGCGGTGGTGTTGCCTCTGGGCTATCGCCGCAATGGAATCGACGACTCGAAGAAGCTCAGCGCCGAACAGCGCGAGGCGCTCGCCGTGCACATCAAGAGCGAGGCGCTCGCCTGGGCGGTCGGCGTAGTGGAGCCCGAAGAGATCGATCGCATCAACATCTACCGCGCCGGGCTGCTCGCGATGCGGCGCGCGGTCGAGGCGCTGTACGTGTCGCCCGACTATTTGCTGATCGACGCGCGCTCGCTCAAGGAGCTGCCGATTCCGCAGCGCGGGATCATTCGCGGCGACGCGCAGAGCATCTCGATCGCGGCGGCGTCGATCGTGGCAAAGACCGCGCGCGACGCGCGCATGGTCGAGCTCGATCAACGCTTTCCCGGCTACGGCTTCGCGCGGCACAAGGGCTATCCGGTACATGAGCATGTGCGCGCAATTGCCGCGCTCGGCGTGTGCGAGCAGCACCGGCGATCGTTCGCACCGGTGCGCGCCGCGCTCGGCGGCGAGCCGGTCCAGGTCGAGCTTTTCACCGTCGAAGCGATCGACTGAGTCGGAAAGGTCCCTTTCGTGGCCCAAAAGGTGAGCCCGACTGACCGATTGCGGCTAATGTGTCCAGCGTGGGTCTGAAGCGTTGGTCTGGGCTTTTTCTCTTTGTTTTGTGCGCGTTCAGCGCGAGCTGTGCGGCGCCTGACTCCGCGGGCAAACGCGGCACGGGCTCCGCGGGGACGGCGTCCCCGCGCGGCGGCAGCGGCGGTTCGGGTGGTTCAGGCGGCATCGACTTCGGCATGCCCGGTACGACGCCGCCCGACCGCATGCCGATGATGGTTCCGCCGCCGCCGGTGATCGACGCCTCTGCGCCTGCGTTCATGCGCGACGACACGGCCATGGCCAACCTGCCGGCCGACGTGCTCGACGGATTGCGCAGCGGCGGGCCCGCCTGCAACACCACGGTCGTCTACCCGTACGACGGCACGATGTTTCCGGGCGCGCTGGCGGCGCCGATCATCATGTGGGAGGGCGCTGCGGAAGCTGCCTACGTGCGCGTGCGCTACGACCAGAACGACAAGGTCGACTACCAGTTCGCACGCGGCGCGAGCGATCCCGGCGAGCTGCAGTTTCCGCGCGAGGCGTGGAACGAGATCACGCGCCGCACCAACGGCGCGGAGCTGCTGGTCACGCTGAGCGTGCGCGCGGGCGGCGGGGTCAGCACCTGTCAGCTGAAGTGGCGCGTGGCCGCTGGCAACATGGTCGGCGCGCTCTACTACAACACCTATCAGGCGCCGCCGCCGGGCGAGCTCGGCATGGGCGCGGTGATGCGCTTGCGGCTCGGCGCCGAAGCCGAGATTTACAAGCAGGCCGGTGGCGGCATCCCCCCGCTCGGTCCCTGCTACTCGTGCCACTCCGTCTCGTTCAACGGCTCGACGATGGTGGCCTCGTACCATGACTACGGTCTGGTCAAGCAGTACCGCGTCGATCGCTTCGACATCACGCAAGACGTGCAGCCGCAAGCGTCGGGCACCCTGGAGAACGCCAACTTCGGCGCGCTCACCCCCGACGGCTCGCGCATCCTGGCGATGGGCAATCCCGAGTGCACCAGCGGCTCGGACACCTTTCCGCGCAAGCCGAACAACTTCCCGCTGGTCGAGGGTCCCGACCACGCGCGCATGCTCGACACCAAGACCGGCCAGAACACGAACGCGACGGGCCTGGACCCCGAGCACTACATGTGGATGCCGCAGTTCTCGCCCAACGGCGACAAGATCGCTTTCAACGACGCCAAGCCCGACGGCATGGGCGGTACGACCCGCACCGAGCTCGCCGTGATGGACTACGACCCCGCGAGCAACGCCTTCAGCAACCGCCGGGTGATCATCTCGACCGCGACCATGGCCGGGGTCGCGCGGCCGAGCTTGGCCTACGCGCCGGCGCCCGCGTTCGGGGGGCTCGTTCCCTGCGGCGTGAACATGTGCATGGATGCGGCGAGCCCGCCGCCGGACTGCAACACGTCGATACCGGGCTTGCCTGGTGACGTCGGCGCGTTGCCGACCGGCTCGTGTGATGGCCCGTGCTATCCGGCCTGGCCGTTCTTCACGCCCGACGGGCGCGCGGTCGTGTTCGCGCTGACCAGTGAGCCGGACTTCACGCAGGCCTTCCCCGGACGCGACGTGCCCGCGAAGAGCGAGCTCTGGTACGTCGACCTCGAGACGATGGAAGCGATCC
>Ga0190265_10003843_pt1 | contig 10317 bp, 9 predicted proteins | sample Popmic124T_FD_133135 | JGI IMG/M metagenome (GOLD analysis project Ga0190265, IMG submission 133135) | Populus adjacent soil microbial communities from riparian zone of Indian Creek, Utah, USA - 124 T | ecosystem: Environmental > Terrestrial > Soil > Riparian zone | place: USA: Utah | collected...
CGAGCGCCGTCTGCGCGAGCCAGCGCAGCTGTTCATCCCACGCCGCGGCGTATTGCGCGGGCGGCCGAGGCTGAGCCAGCCAGAACGACAGCACGGCAGGATGCATCGAGCACACGAGCGCGACCGACGAATCGGCGCGCGCGATCACCCGCAAGATCTCGCTGATCGGCCGCGCGGAAGACGCGACGTCCCGCCACAGCCCGCCGCGCGCCTCCGGAACCCCGGTGAGCAAGAACCCCGCCTCCGCCAGCGCGACGAAGTCCGCGCGCTCGAGGTTGCGGCGGCGCTGACGCACGGATCGATCGCGAGCAAACCCAGCTGCGACCTTCGCGACGTTCGATAGCACTTCGAGAGCATCCATGTCGTACCTACTCTCCTGCTCACGCATGTCGTGGCGGTGGCCGCGCGCAACCGCGCGCTCGGTCAGGCCCGCGCGCGGCCGATCGCGAGCTTCGGGTGCTCGGGATGCCGGCGGTAGAGAATCGCGGTGTGGCCGACGAGGCCGCAGAGCGTGGCGTCGCAACGGCTCGCGAGCTCCGCCGCCATCGCCGCTTTGTCCTCGGGCTCGTACAGCCGCACCTTGATCAGCTCGTGATCGAGCAAGGCGCGAGCGACGGCTGCGACCACACCGTCGGTCACGCGCGCGTGGCCGACCCGCACGGTCGGTTCGAGGTCATGGGCAAGCGAGCGCAGCTGCTTGCGCGTGGCGGTATCGAGGACTCGGGAAGACATCGTGGGCCGACTTATGCGCCGAAATCGCTGTCCGCGCAATCGCGTCCGGCGCCCGGAGAGAGCACCCGCCACCGACGCCATGTCCGATCACGCGCGAACTTATGAGCGACGCGCGTCGACACGGACAGCGGCGCGACGAACTGGCTTTGTCGACTACGACCGGCCTGCTATCTCAGGCTTGCCATGCGCAGCTGCAGGTCAGGTCCGCGCGCGCTCCGTTGCGCTCCGTTCCTCGCCGGGCTCTTGTGCCTGGCCACCACGGCTGCGCACGCCAATGGGCGGTTGCCGGGAGCCACGGGGCTCGCCATCAATCCGAGCGACGAGCGCCAGCTGCTCCTGGGTCTCACCTACGGAGTGGCGCTCAGTCGAGATGGTGGAGCGAGCTGGGCGTGGATCTGTGAGCAACAGATCGAGGGCAACGGCAGCGACGTGGATCCGTCCATGGTCGTGACCAGCGACGGCACGCTCGTCGTGATCTCTCTCACCAACGGCGGCGTGCTCGTGAGCCAGGACGATGGTTGCTCGTTCGAGCGGGCCATGGGACCGCTGCAGGGCAATCGCGGCGTGGACCTGACCCTGGACCCGAGCCAGTCCGGGCGCGTGCTGGCGTTGATGTCGAAGATCATCGACGTGCCCGAGTCCGGTCGCCCTCGCTTCCGTAACTTCGTGGCGCACTCGCTCGACCACGGCAGGAGCTGGGAAGTACTGACGGAGCTGCCCGATGACATGTGGGTCGAGACGCTCGAGATCGCGCCTTCCGACGCCAATCGCATCTACGTCAGCGGCACCTTGAGCACGAACCTCCTGCAGGGCATCGTCGAGCGCAGCGACGATGGGGGACTCAGCTGGACGCGGACCACCGTGGAGCTTCCGTTTGGCTCGGGCAGCTTGTTCCTCAGCGCGATTCACCCCCAAGACCCCGACCGCCTGTGGTTTCGCGTGCCCGGCCGGGACGATTTCCACGGGCTGCTCCCGGCCAGGTTGTGGCTGAGCACGGACGCGGCGGCGAGCTTCGAGCAGGTGGGCGATACCCAAGCCGGCATGCTCGGCTTTGCCCTTTCGCCCGATGGCGATCGAGTTGCCTTCGGCGGACCGTTCGACGGATTGTTCATCGCCCCTTCGGATGGCAGCGCGGCTCCGACGAAGATCGACGCCTTGCAGGTCAGTTGCCTGCGCTGGTTTGCGAGCGGCCTGTATGTGTGTGCCGGCGAGCCGACCGACCCCTACACGCTCGGGTTCGCGGCCGAGCCGACGCAAGGCTTCGTTCCGCTGTGGCACCGAGCTGACACGTGCCGAGAAGCCTGCGCACCACCATCGCCGCTCGAGATGAAGTGTCGCGCGCCGTGGGAGATGATCGCGCCGTTCATCGGTGCCGACGCCGCGCTGTGCGACGCCAGCTCGTCCACTCCAGATGGCGGGTTCGACGGTGGGGCCGACGGTGGCCGCGCTACGGTCGTCGATGCGTCGCCCGGGACGCCGGTGCCGAGCAGGGCGGCCCGCGCGCCGTCGGCAAGTGGTTGCACAGCTACGTTGCACTCTCGCGCCAGCGCGCCTTGGTGGCTGGCACCCGCGCTGATGCTCGCCGGCAGGATGCGCAGACCGCGCGAGCGCGAATGTCCAACCTAGATCCATAAAGTCGGCCCGCTCGCGGCATGGCAGGCGTGGTGAGAACCGACGTCGGGGTTGCGACCGCAGTGGTGTGCGGGAGGAGCAGGGGCATGTTGCGGAAAACTCTAGAGTTCACGAATCAGGCGCGCGCGTGCCGCCTCGGCATCTGTGCACTCGCTTGCATGGGCGCCATCGCTGCGGGCTGCTCGGACGGGAACGATCTCGACGAAGAGACGGCGCCTTCGACTACGGCCGGTGTCGGTGCCGGTCCCGGCGCCGGGAGCGCCGCTCCGAGCGGAATGGCAGGCAGCCAACCGCCTTCGAGCTCCGGAACGCCGGGGGGGCAAGGCGGGCAAGGCGGGCAAGCCGGTTCCGGAGCGATGGCCGGCGGAGGGTCCGGCGCGGGCGGGATGGGCGCGGCCGGCGACGCCGCATCCGGGAGCGGCGGCAGCGCCGGCAGCATGGTGGTCGAGGCCACGTGCGGCGAGGGCGACAAGCCCGAGACGGGTCTTCAGGGCGCGACTCATCCTGGCACGGTCAACTGCGGACTGACGCTGCTCAGCGAGATCCCCTTCGGCGGACACGCCCAGGGATCCGGCCACTGCGCCTACGTGCGCCTCGGCGGCGGCGCGTACATGGGCAGTGACATCAAGGCCTTCAGCCTCGCCGATCCGCTCAAGCCGGTGGAGACCGACTCGGTGGTCGCGGTCGGCGGCTCCGAGAGCATGCGCGCCCATACGGTCGATGGACGGGCGATCCTGGTCTCCGGGAGCGGCGTCTACGACGTCAGCAACTGCGAACAGATCGTCAAGAAGGGCGAGATCGAGTGGCCGAGTGAGAATGCGCAGATCGGGTTTTACCTGGCGGCGTTGAGCTCCCACGAGATCGCGATCAGCCACGACGCCAAGCGCGTGTACTCGGGGCTGGGATTCAACATCGCCAACATCGAGAACCTGGAGCAGCCCGACACCTGGACGGTGAAGAACTGGAGCTGCGAGATGAACAAGCAGTCGATGTTCCCGGGAGAGCTCGGCGTCTGCGAAGGGGCAAGTCACCCAGACGTGGGCCGGCAGTACTCGCACTCGTCCGACGACAACCTCGAAGGCACCGTGTGGTACGGCGCGAATCAGGAAGGTTCATCGTCGCAAATGGAACCGTCGACAGCGCGCATGGTCGACATCTCGGATCCGAGCAAGATCGCGATCCTCGACACGGTTCGCAATTTTCCGGGCCACAGCATGAACTGGTGGAGAACCCCGGACGGGCGTGAGTTCATCATCGGTGCCAACGAGGGCTTCGGCGCCGCCGACACCTGCGTGAAGTATCCGAGGCCGGTCAACCTGGGCAACGCCCTGGACGCCTACGTCGTCGAGGTCACGGGGAAGATGTTCGGCGAGCCGTTCCCCTTGACCCTCGACGTCAACAAGCCGGAGAACTGCCAAGCCGCGGGGGGCTCGAACGCTTCGATCACCGAGCATTCCGTTTACAACAAGGGCGCCGCGGCCTTCGTGATGATCGAGTTCGGCGGGGCGGGCCTGCGCGTATTCGACCTGCGCGAGGGAGACAATCCGCGAGAGGTGGCGTACTACAACGACGGCCGAGGCCACGTGCACTCGGGAGTGTTCCACTACGACGAGACCCGCGGAATCATGCTCGCCTCCGGCAGCCAAGCGGTGCACGTGCTGATGCTCCAGCCTCAGATCATCGCCGCACTCGGCTTGCCGACCCCGACTGACCCGGACTATCCGTACAAGTAGCCGGCTCGGGTCATCGACCTCATCCTCGTCGTCGAGCGCGTCTAGTCCGCACGCGAGAAAACGTCACGCGCATGCGCGTCGTCGGTAACCGTCCTGCGTTCCGATCACCACTAGATACAAGTGCCTCGAGCTCGAGGTCCTCAACCCGTGAGGAGAGATCATGAGATTAGCGATGAAGACCGCGCTGGCAGTGCAGGCGTCTGCGATGGCAGTGCTTCTGAGCAGTTGTGCGGCCCCGGTCGTGCCCGATGACGGCGAAGACAGCGAGTCCGTGGCCGAGCTCGGGGTTGCGACCCAGGAGCTGCGCGGCGCCTCCTGCCGCAGCGATTCGGATTGCCCACAGCCCGGTGCGCCATGCGAGGAGTGCAGCGATGGCTCGGTTGCGTGCCCAGAGGTGGAGTGCGTCCGCAGACGTTGTGTGGCCTCATTCCCCCAATGTCCGCCGCCGTACGAACCTTGCGCGGACAAGGCATGCGGAGACCTGTGCACCATCTGTGATCCCAACGATCCGGACTGCGTCGAGACCGCGCAGGTCAAGCTCTGCCAACCAGACGGCGGCTGTTCACCGACGGTACCGAGCTGCAAGAAGGTCATCGGGGAGAATCCCTGCGCCGTGACGCTGTGCCCGACGGGCACCACCTGCGTCGTGCTCGACACGGATCCGCCACAAGCGAGCTGCGTGCCCAAGTCACCCAAGGTGTTCTGTGGCGGGTTCTTGGGCGTTCCCTGTCCGGGCGCGGGCCAATGCGTCGACGATCCGAGCGACGACTGTGACCCACGCATGGGCGGCGCAGATTGCAGCGGCATGTGCGTGTGCGACGTGATCGGCTTGTGCAGGTTCCCGGGACACTGGGATCAATCGCCCGAGGTGTGCGGTTGCGTCGACGGCGGCGGCAGCTGTGGTGGCAACACGTGCGGGCCGGACCAGTTCTGCTGCAACCCGAGCTGCGGGATCTGCGCGCCGCGCGACGGCGCGTGCACCCAGGTGTTCTGCCCAGCCCCGATACAGTGAAGTAAGACCAGCCGCTTACAAAGGGGCCACGAGCCGTGCGCCGACCGTAAGAGGTCGGCGCACGGCTTGACACTGGTCCAATGTTCAGGTGCCATGGAATGCCGCTTGGCGGCTCGGCCATGGCTCTCGGCGCACCCCGGATCTGCTGCCTCGACCTCGACACGTTCTTCGTGTCGGTCGAGCGGCTGCTGGATCCGAGCTTGAACGGCAAGCCCGTCGTCGTCGGCGGGCTCCCGGGGCAGCGCGGCGTCGTCACTTCGGCCAGCTACGAAGTTCGCGCGCTGGGCGTGCGCTCGGGCATGTCGCTCAAGCGCGCGTCCGAGCTCGCGCCGAACGCCGTGTACGTGCCCACGCGGCACGATGTCTACGGCGACTACTTCGCGCGCGTGCGCCGGATCGCGGAGGACTACACGCCGGTGACGCAGGTCGCGAGCATCGACGAGATGTTCCTGGACTTCTCGGGCTGCGAGCGCCTCTACTTCGCGCCCGGCGACCTCGGTCCGGACGCCACGATCGAGCGCGTCGTGCGCAAGCTGACCGACGAGATCGACGCGCGCGTGGGTCTGCCGTCGAGCGCGGGCATCGCGACCAGCCGCTGCGTGGCCAAGGTGGCGAGCGGCCTGGCCAAGCCGCGCGGTGTTCTGCTCGTACCTGCCGGCGCAGAGCCTGCCTTTCTCGGGCCGATGCCCGTGCGCAAGCTCCCGGGCATCGGTCCGGTGGCCGAGCAGAGGTTGCTCGCGGCCGGACTGACCACGCTCGGCGAGGTTGCGTCCGCGCCGATGCCGACCTTGCGGCGAGTGTTCGGGGCATGGGCCGAGTCGATCCGCCGTAACTGCAACGGTCAGGGGGCACACGAGCTCGGCCGCGAACGCCCCGCGTTTCAGGAGTACGACCCGACCGGGAGCGCGATCGGCTCGATCTCCAACGAGCGCACCTTCCGCGAAGACGTCCGCGACCCCGCGTCCATCGAGTCGCTGTTGTGCTCGCTGTGCGAGCGCGTGTGCTGGCGCGCGCGCAAGCGCGGCGTGAAGGCGCGGACGGTGACGCTCAAGCTGCGCTACAGCGACTTCCAGACCCTGCAGCGCTCGCGCACGATCGCGCCGACCTGTTCGGAGCTCGAGCTCTACCCCGTCATCCGCGAGCTGTTCACCCGCGCGCGCAGTCGCCGCACGGCGATCCGGCTGCTCGGCATCAAGCTCTCCAACCTGCGCCCCTACGACGGGCAACTCTCGCTCTTCGAGCACAGCGAGCAGCTGCACCGCGCCGTCGACGAGCTCCGCCGCCGCTACGGCTACGACACCTTGCGCGTCGCCCACAGCGAGCTGGGGCGAAGGCGCTCACGCGCGACGAGATCCGCTCGATAGCGAAGTTGCGCACGAGGATCTGCGGCGCTCGTCGTGCGGAGTGAAACCCGAGCGACCGCTGCGGCATACCAGTCATTGAGCGCACCAGCGAACAGGAGATCGCTCGATGAAATGTCTTCGTATCGTCCACAAGACCAATTCGATTGCATGGATCGCGATCCCAATCGTGCTCGCAGGCGTTGCATCCGGCTGCCTGGACTCGCGAGAGCGCTCGGAGCTCGCAGCGTCCGGCCAGGCGCTGACAACACCGGACAGTGAAGACGACACGACCTTCGTGGTCCTCGAGACGATCGTGGAGACGACCCAGGGGGTCGTCGAAGGAATACTGACGGACAGCGGAACTCGGATCTATCGAGGAATCCCCTATGCGCAGCCCCCCGTCGGCGCGCTGCGCTTTGCTCCACCGCAGCCCGCGAGCCCGTGGCCCGGAGTCAGGCTCGCGGACACGTTTGGACCCGCTTGCCCACAACCCGCTGGTGCCCTCTCGGCGCAAGGTCCGCAGAGTGAGGATTGCTTGTCGCTCAACGTGTATGCGGCAAACACCTCGTTCGATGCGCCGGTCCTGGTGTTCATACAATCGCCACATCGCGGTCAAGCGCACCACCTTCGACGGCATCGGCGCAACCGGCCTCTCCAAAGCCGACTGCGACCTCCTGGAGTCGATCGGCGCCGTGCAGTAGCGCGTCGGCACCGGATCCTCGAAGGACACGGCGTTTCACCTGCGAGTCCCGCGCTAACCTGGTAAAGCGAGCTGGGACTCCAAGGCGAGCTGGGACCACATCGGCGGCGATGCGCCGCAGTTCGCCGAGGGACCACCGCCGCCGCGCTGATCGGGAGGGGGCCCGCAGCTACCTACGAGCGCTCGAGCTCAAGCCCCGGGCCCGCGACCCTTCGACGCGATCGAGGCGAGCACGCCGTTGGCGAGGGTGGCCACCTCCGACTCGAGCTCCGGGGTGAGCGGCTTGGTCGCGCCGCCGAGGCCAACGACGTAGCGCGCGAGTCGCTTCAGCGCCGAGGTCACGACCGTTACGCGAATGCCGCCCGCGACCTCTTCGAACTGCATCTCGTCGATCAGGTTGCGCTGCACCCAGCGCGCTTCGGGCTCACCCACGAAGAACATGTGCTGCGCCGCGGGCTGACCGTCATGGAAGCCATCCAGGCTCGCGCGCAGATACGCGTCGACGTGCTTGCGCTCGGCGTCGCGAAACGGCTCCGTCAGGTCGAGCTTCGAGTCCGACATGTTGTCGATGCGAAACCACTTGAGCTTGCCCGTGCGATGACAGATCGCGATGAAACGCGCAGGCGGGCCGGGCAGCACTCGCTGCACCGACGCGAGCCGCGCTCCCTCGCTTCCGCGGTTCGCGGTGAAGTAGCTGAAGCGCAGCGCGACCGTCTGGGTCGCGGCGTCCTCGACCACAGGCAGATGTTGCTCCTCGCGCGCGGTCGACTCGGCGGGAACGACAGCCGCCATCGCTTGGCGGTTCGGTAGAAACCCGATCACGGTGTCCATCAGTTGGTTGCGAGCCTTGCCACGAGGGACCCGCGACAGCTGCCGAAGGAGCTCGGTCACTTGCTCCCCGGTGAACAGGACGCCGCCCGGATACCAGCTCTTCGGCACGCTCCAGAACACGTGTGGATGGTCCTTCTCGCTCTCGAGAGGAATCCCGCTTGACCGCAGCTCCCACAGGCGCTTGCTAATCGCTGCGGGCGACACGCCGACACGGCGCGCCAGATCCGCCTGCTTCCACGTACGCTGATCGAGAAATGCCTTGAGAATCGCGACGATAGTCTCGGTGCTGCTGCGGCTCCCCACGCAGGAATGGTAGCGCCGAAGCGAAGCGGCTGAACAGTCGAGCAGCCGTGGCCAACCACACATGCGATCGAGCGTGTCGCCGATCGCAGGCTGGGAACACCGAAGGAGTTCCCATGAATGATGTCGTCTCAGTGCCTACACATTTACTCGAGATCACGCTCTGCGTCTCGGACCCCGAAGTGATCCACGAGCTCGAGCGGCGCGGCGACGGCGACGCCCGTGACGGGTTCGCCGCTCAGGCCCTCCGCCTGGGAGTGCTCGCGCTGCGACAGGCCAACGGTTCGCTCGACGCCGACACCATCCGCCGTGAAGGTCAGCACCTGCTCGCGCAGATGGATACGGCGCTGCAGGCGCGGACCGCGGAGTTATCGAAGGAGAGCGACGCTCTCCTGACCACCCTTTCCGCGACACTCAAGAAAGCTCTCGATGGACAACGCGACGAGGTGCTCAAGCAGTTCTCCCTCGACCGGAAGGACTCTGCGCTGTCGCGTCTGTTGGCCGGGATCACGACCTCGAACGGCAAGCTCCGCGGCGAGCTCGCAGAGGACGTCGCCAAGCTGGTCGAGGAATTCTCCCTCGACAATGAAGACGGCGCGCTCTCCCGCCTGTCATCGCTGCTCCAACAAACGAACGAGGCGGTCGAGACCAGCCTCACGCTCGACGACGAAGCCTCTCCACTCGCGCGCCTCAGGCGCGAGATCCTCGACGTTCTCGCGCACCACAAGGACGCCAACGTCCACTTCCAGACGGAAGTCCGCTCCACCCTCGAGACCTTCAAGACACGCCGGGAGGAAGCGGCGCGTAGCACGCAGCACGGAGTCGCGTTCGAGGACCAAGTCGGCGAGCAGCTGGAGCTCGAAGCCAAGCGCGTCGGCGATATCTGCGAGCACGTTGGCCTGGTCAACGGGCGCCTCCAGCGCAAGCTGGGCGACTACGTCGTGGAGCTCGGCTTGGAGAACGCATCGGCGGGCGCCCGGATCGTGTTCGAGGCCAAGGCCAAGAAGAACTACACGGTCAAGAACGCGCTCAAAGAGCTCGGCGAAGCGCGCAAGAACCGGGACGCTCAGGTCGGCGTGTTCGTGTTCGACCGTGCCAGTGCACCCAAGGGCCTGGATAGCCTGGACCGGGCCGGCTCCGACATCCTCGTCGTGTGGGACGCCGACGACGTGTCCACAGACATCTACTTGCGCACAGCGTTCGCGCTTGCGCGGACTCTGGCGCACCGCACCTGCGTCGCCGACTCCATGGCGGACGCAGACTTCTCGGCGATCGATGAACTGATCGGTCACATCGCGGCGCACGTGGCGACCCTCGAGGCGATCGAAAAGGCGGCACAGTGCGTGACCAAGAACGGCAAGACCATTCTCTCGAGCGCGCAGTCAATGCGCGACGCGCTCGAACATGAAGTAGAGAAGCTGCGCGGACACGTCGTCGCCGTTCGCGGCCCGGACGGCAGCGAGGGGTGAGCGGGCGGCGCCATCGACGACCCGACCGAAGTCGACGCCCACCTGATCGCGCATCCGCCGCAGCTTCTGAAGCGTGGCTGGCCATCAAGCGCGACGCGAGCGCCGCAGAGTGTTGGAACGGAAACCTCCAATCATTCCATTTACTTGCTACGCCCGCCGGGTCATTCGCCGCATCCGCATCCCTCGGCTACCATCCATAGAATCACCGCCAGCGTAGCGCGGCGGCTGCATGACCGAAGCGGAGCGCACCATGAATAGCGACTGGCGGGAGCGAATCAGCGTGGACCCGACCGTGTGTCACGGAAAGCCCTGCATCCGTGGAACCCGTATCTTCATTTCGATCATCCTCGACAACCTCGCCGCAGGCATCAGCACTGATGAGATCCTCGCGAGCTATCCCAGCCTCGAGCGGCAAGACATCATGGCCGCGCTTGCGTACGCGGCCGAGTTAGCGCACGAGCGCACGGTGTACCTCGGCGCGTCACCATGAGCTCGGCCCGGTCGCCCTGGGGATGGTCAAGCGCAACATCGCCCCCACCGCAACGCTCGTTGCCGACGGTGTCGC
>Ga0190265_10003844_pt1 | contig 10315 bp, 10 predicted proteins | sample Popmic124T_FD_133135 | JGI IMG/M metagenome (GOLD analysis project Ga0190265, IMG submission 133135) | Populus adjacent soil microbial communities from riparian zone of Indian Creek, Utah, USA - 124 T | ecosystem: Environmental > Terrestrial > Soil > Riparian zone | place: USA: Utah | collected...
AGTCGGGATGCTCCATCGCGATGCCCGTGCTGATGACGTACACGGTCACCCCCGCGCCGGTAGAGGTGTAGCTGTACGAGGCGTTCAGCGGCAGGTTGCGCTGATCGATCCTGTCGAGCCCCCAGGACGGGTTGGGCTGTGTCCCGGCGCGGGCCGGCGTGGCCAGCCCCAGCAGGGCAACCACGGCGAGGACTGCCGTGAGCGAGCGGATCAGGTGCCGCACGGCGACCTCCCCCAAGCGAATGGCCCGCCATCCCAACGATCCGCCCGCGCGGAAACCGTAACAAAAGTCGCCAGATCGCGACAACGGCATGGCCGACCTGGACCCCGCCTCGGTCAGCGCTGTCGGGACCTCCTTCGCACTGGCGGTGGGTTCGGCGACCGACCTCAGGCCGGGTAGAGGTCGGCGGGGCCGAAGCCGAGCACGCCGGCCACCAGCGACGCCGGGATCATGGTGCGCCGGTCCGTGTAGAGCGTGACGCTGTCGTTGTAGAACGCGCGGGCGAGCGCCAGCCGGTTCTCCGCGTCGATCACCGCCGCCTGCACCACGAGGAACGCCTCGCCGGCATGCAGCTCCGGGTTCTGCTCAGCGAGGGCGACGAGTCGATCGACCTCTGCGGTGTCGATGCGATGCGTCTGCGCCATCGTCGCAACGTCCCCGGTGGACGGCGGCTGGTGGGTGAGCGAGCGCGCCGCCGCGACGGCAGCGAGGACCACGCGCTCGTGGCGAGCGGACGCGGAGGCGACCTCGGCCAGCTCGGGCAGGAGGGCGTGCCGCCGCGCCACCTCGACGGCAACCAGGCTCCACGCACGCGCGACCCGCTGGCGCATGTCGACCAAGCTGTGCTGCACGTGCGCGAGCCAGTACGTGGCGACGAGGAGCACCGCGGCGCACAGCAGGATCGGCACCCACCAGCCGCTCTCGCGGACCGCGTCCACGTACTCGGTCTCGTCCTGCCGGATCGCCACCGGCGCCAACGCAAGCACTGCTGCCGCACCCAGAAGCATTCCGCAGGCCACGAGGAGGTGGCGCCGAGCGTGCTCCCCCACATCGACGCTCGACACGAGGAGCATCCGGTCCTGGTCGTCCCAGCCGATCTCGGGCAGCGGCACGGCGGCCTGCAGCCTCGCCGTTCCCACGACGGTGGTCGGGTGCTCGAGCGCGATCACCGTCTCGGTCACCCGGCGCCGGCCGGTGGCCCCCGCGACAGGTCGAACGCGGGCCACCTCGAAGTACGCGGGATCCGAGGCGAGGACGGAGCTCCGGTGGGTCCGCTGCCCGACGACGGACGCTCCCTCGACGCGGACGACGATCGATCCCGACTCGTCGACCAGATCGAGGTCGACCTGATCGCGCTCCGAGACGATCGAGCGCCACCGTCGCCGCCGGCGCCAGCGCACCACGGAATCGTGCCGCCACTCCTCTTCCACGTCGTACGTCCACGCCGCGCACTCGGAGCCCGTGACGGGCGAGACCAGAGCCCCGCCGATCGGACGGGCGACACCGCGGACGCGGTTCAGCCCGATGTGCACCGAGCCCGCGGCCGACGTCGGGATGCCGACGAGTCGCTGGCGCCGGCGGAGCGACCGGAACGCGAAGTGGACGAGGGCGAGGACACCGGCACACGCAACGACGAGCGTGGACGGGTCGTCGACCTTGGGGAGCACGTGCTCAGGAGAGGAACGGCGCGGAGACGAGCAAGCCCACGGGGCCCACGAGCAGCAGCCCGACCTGGAACCCCACCCCACGCTTGCGCCGGCCGGCGATGAAATCTGCGGGCTGCGAGGACACGAAGAAGCCCTTCTTGAGCTTGCCCTTCGGGCCACCTATCGCCAGCAGACCGTTCTCCATCTTGTGCACCTCGCCCTGGACGGAGACGGGTGCGTTCGCGAGCACGGCATGCCATGCCTCACGCTTGTTGCCGTGCCGACCGGTGGTGCCGAGGAACTGGCCGTCGATCTTGGCCCCGTCGCCGTCCACCCAGATCCGGTGCACGCCGTCGTCCACCTGGAACCAGGTGCCGATCACCTCGGAGCGCCGACGCTCCTTCCACCCCGTCTCGCTCACGACCTTGGCCGTCTCCTGGTGCACGATGTCGCCGAACTCGACCTGGTTGAGGTAGACGTCGTCGGTCCGCGTCCCCATCGTCTGGGTGTTGGAACGGGCGTAGACCGCTAGCACGTCGCCCCCGGCGAGCGAGATCGGGTCATCGCAGGCGGCAATGCCCTCGACCAGCCCCTTCATGCCGGGCTGCAGGTCCTCGATCGGTGTCACCTCGCCCGCGTCGTGGCGGTAGCGGAACAACGTCCGCACCACCCGAAACGGGACGACGAGGATCCCGAGGAACGTCCAGACCGAGAACCCGATGTTGAGCTGGTCCGCGAGGTTTCCGAGTACGTGCGCGCCCATGGTCAGGTGGGGGGGAGCGGGCGCGTGTCCCGCGCGCCGTTGGCCCACTGCCACTCGGCGAACCCGTCGCGGACCGGGAAGAAGGTCATGCAGAGGGCGAACCAACCGATGCCCGTGACGAGCTTCGCGAGGCGCCACTGGCTCGCCTCCGAGGTCACTCCCGCCGTCCTCCGCTTGGCGTTCCTGATCCAGGGGATCATCGGTGTGTGGAACGACGCGCCGATGGGGCTGGCTTCCCCGTAGTTCAAGGAGGAGTCGGTCTTCAGCAGTCTCCGCTGCTCCTTCACGAAGCGCCCGAACATCCCAGCAGCCACCTGACCCGAGCTCGGCCTCGCGGTGGCTTCGAGGTTCAACGGGCCCGGCTTCGTCTCGCGTCGGTAGTGGGTTCGCCACACGACACCGATCGCCACCAGCGCGATCAGTGCGATCGGCGCCACGGACTCGAGCCCGAACCCACCGCCGAGGACGGCGACGAGCCAGCACACGACGACCGCGATGCCACCGCCGACCACCCATGGCCGCGGCGACCGATCCGCGGTCGGCTCGACGGGTGCCGCGCTCGCCACGAGCTCGGGCGCGGCGCTCAGCAGCGGCTCAGGCTCGACGACGGGTACCGGGTCGATGGGCCGACGATCGTCGGTCCACATGTTCCCGTCCCAGAATCGGAGCATCCCAGCGTGCTCGGGGTCCGGATAGAAGTCTGCGCCCGCTTGTTCGCCCATGCCGAGGAACGTAACAGGACGTTCTCCCCCGTGGACTGGAACCGCTCGGAACGCCGGCGGGATGGTTGCCCGACCCCACTGGCCGGCGCGAGCAGCGGTACTGGGACGGTTCACGGTGGACCGAGCACATCCACGATGGTGTCACCCAAGGTATCGACCTGCGCTGAACGCTCGCCGCTCTAGGCGGTGTTCCCGAGCGCCCCGCGGATCGCGTCTCCGCGAGACGGGCTGGCCCGAAGGTCAAAGGACCAGCCCGTCACGCAGACCGGGATCGCGCGCGTTGAGCGCACGATGTCGCCGGTGCCCGTCTCGATCCGGGGTGGTGGACCGGACGGGCAGATGGTCGAGCAGCTCCGGGCTCGAGGGGTCGAACCCGGGAGCTGCTCACCCTGTGCCACGAACGGAGTCGCGACGCAGGTGGAACGCGATGGCGGGTGGCACAGGGGTCACGCCCCGGGCCACCCGCCATTCATCGGACCGCTAGAAGCAGAGCTTCAGCCCGAACAACAGGTTGATGCACTTCTTCGCCGGAGCAGCCGCCGTCACCGACGTACCACCGGACGGCGCGGGGGCCGAGCTGACCTGCGCTGCGGCCGGGGCAGCTGCGACACCGGAACCGGTGACGGCCACACCGTTGGCCGGGAAGGTGTTCGCTGGATCCGGAAGCGTGACCGAGCCCTCGTGACCCTTGGAGCTCACGCGCACCAAACTGTTCTTGGAGCCCGTGGCTGTCGGAGTGAAGGCGATGTCCATGGTGCAAGTGTCACCCCGGTTGGCCAGCGTGACACCCTCGCACTGGTTGTTCACCACGGCCCACTCGGACTGATTCGTCGAGAACCAGGACCCGTTCACGGTGTCGTTCGGCACCGGCCTGTAGGCCAAGCCGCCGTTGTTGCGAATCGTGAGCGTCTTGGTGACGGTCGACCCGACGGGCACAGAACCGAAGCTCAAGGGCTCAGTCTCGACAACGCGGGCGTCAATCAGGCCACGGTTGTAGTTCCCCATCATGATGTCGAGCTTGAACTTTGCGTAGTTGTTCCCGGCTGGCGACGGCAGGCCGGCGACCGTATCCACGAGGGCGTCGAACAGGCCTCTTGGCTGGTTCAGGAGGCCACCGAGAAGCAGGTCACATTGCTTCGCGCCGGGCACCGCGAACGTGTTGTCGTTGAACTGGGCACCCACGCGGCCACCGTTCGTGCCGTTCGTGTTGTAGCCACTGAAGCCCGACTTGAGGCCGTAGTTGCTCTTGCGCTGGTCACCGTGGGTACCAGTGAGCGGTTCGACTCCCTCAGGGGGCGCCGTCGTGCCGTTGGTGAGCGCGATGTTGAACTCGGGGATCTTGCAGTTCGGGCCCAGCAACAGGTTGTTCAGCTTGATCCCCAGGGGAATGTTCAGCTTGAACTCCATGGCGCTCGACGCGCTGGCGAGCCAGGCGAAGAAGTTGGGGCCTGAGCTGCTCGCGGGAAGCCCGTCTTGGGCGATGCCGGCAGCCCCGATCTCAGGGGTCGCGGACAGCGTCAGCAGCCCAAGCGAGTCCAACGCGAGGAGCGGATCCAGCTCGGCGATGCCAAGGATCCCACCTGGGATCCGCACCGGGGCCGCCGCGGTGGTCCCGCTGTCACCCGCCGCCCCGCCCATCACGATGAATCCGGCGGGGCTGACGCCAAGCGACACCGTGATCGGATCGACGCTCGCGACCGTGTCGCCAAGCTTGAGCTCTCCGTCATAAGCGGTGAGCGTGACGCAGGTGTCCGGCCGAGCATGCTCCTGAATCGGAGGCTGCGAGGGGTCCCGCACGAGGAACCCATCCTCGTCGAAGACATGGTTGCCGTCCTCGTCCAGAAGCGCCGGGTACAGCGGCGGGAACTCGGTGATGTCCGGGCAGTCCTTGAACGTCTCGTAGAAGCTGTCCGGGAGGTAGCTCGGGCCGATCACCACAGCACCGCCGACGTTCCATTCGGGGTGTTGGCCAAGCACGCCAGCACCGCTGACGGCCAGCGCCGGCACCAGGGCAGCCACTGAGGTGCCAACGGCAACGCCGGCCTTCAGCAACCACCTACGCGAGGTCTTGAGCTTCAAGGGGTCTCCTTGGGTCAGGTCGAATTTGCGCCACCGCGAACGCGATGGCTCAGCGTCGACTCAGCCTTCGCAGAAGTCCCACCGCCAGCATGCGGAGCTGAACGCCCGCGCCCGACACCTTGGATCCCACATTCCCTGAGTCGCCCTCAGACTATGAACGAACTCGGGAAGTCAGTCAAGAGCCGGCGGCGCGGCCGGCACCAGTTCGCCCACTCGAGCCAGCTCGTCCACCACGGAATCGACCTCGGCCAGGGCCCCCGGGTCGGCGCCCCAGCCGAGGAACATGACGTGGAGCATGCGATCGGCGTAGGACCGCGCGTCGAGGAGCCGCTTGTCCCACCGGGCCAAGCTGCCGGCCAGAAGCACACCGGTAGATCCGGCGAGGATCGCCGTCGCCCGCTCGAACGCGTCGCCAGGGGTGAGCGCGCCGGACTCGGCAGCGGCATCCAGCAGGCCGCTCCCGAAGCCGAGCAGGGTCATGGCCGGAGACAGGACGGGCTCGGCCTCGTCCTCGGGGATGACCTCGGTCGGGGAACCGAACAGCATCCGGCACAGCTCGATCTCCCGGGGAAACATCGTCTCGGCGGACACCCAGAACCGGGAGGCGGCCACGATCCGGGCCAGCGAGGCGACCTTCGGGTCCCGCCCAACGAGCCGCCGCTCGAGGTTGGCCTGGCTCACCTGGAGCGAGCTGCCCAGCGTCAGCAGCGCCTCGCTCTGCACCGCCGCGATCAGCGCCCCCTTTGACGGGAAGTAGGAGTAGATCGACGCGGCGGCGCACTCGAGCTGGTCGGTCACCCGCTTCATGGTCAGCGCCCCCAACCCTTCGGTGGCGACGATCCGCAGTGCCTCGTCGAGGAACTCCTGGTGCCGGCGCTTGCGGTGGCGGACGCGGAACGTCTCCTTCGCCGCACCGTCTGGAGCGGCGGTGGGGGCTGCGGGAGGGACCGAGGTTCGAGGCATGGCCGAAGTATGAGTACTCCTCGGTATATGGGTCAACCATGCAAACCGCGAGCCACCGGTCGTTTGACAAGCGAAGCCCGAGTGCCCACATAATCTGAGTGTGACTCACGATTCCGGCCAGGAGTCCCGCCGGGCCGCCTGGCTGCGTGAGAGCCACCGGGATGACATTCGACGGACGCTGGTGGAGATCGCCGGGGAGATCCTGGCTGCGGAGGGGCCGGGGGCGCTCACGATCAAGCGGGTGGCGGCCGAGTTCGGGAGCTCGGTGGGCACCATCTATCGGCACTTCGACTCGAAGGAGCAGCTGGTCGTGGCCGTCGAGACCACCGAGCTCCAACGCATCGCCACTCAGGCCGCAACGAGAGCTGATGCGCGTTGCGCCCGTCTCAGCATTGCCGTCGCGTCGGCCACCGTCCGGTCGTTGGCCAGGGTGCTCGACGCCGGCGCGTTCTGGATCGAGCTGAGCGAGCACCACCTCGCCGACCTCGGTCGGGTGCAAGAGCTCGTGGGCGACAGAGCCCTGAGCCCCGAGGTGCGGGCCGACGCGACGCACGAGCTCCTCCGGCCGCTCGCCGAGGCGCTCGAGGAGGCATCGACGCTGGGTGCGCTCAGTGCCGGCCACGTCGCCGGTCGAGCCGCGCTCGTCGTCGCCGTCGTCCCGCTACCCGCCAGCGCGCTCTCCCTGTGGGGGGATCGCATGGGCGATCCCGACCTCGGCAGCGGACTCCTCGATTCCCTGCTGATGGGGTGGGGCGCCGACGCACAGGAGCTCGCCGCCGCCAAGGAGCTGCTCACCACGTTGAGGTAGCACGTCGCGCGATGGCCGAGTTTGACGAGCTTGGTGAGTCGCTTCCATAGTGCGAACGTGGTTCACAAAGCTGAGGCCCCGCGAAAGCCGGGCTACCGCGAGCGACACCGGGCGGCGCGGCGGCGCGAGTTCCTCGACATCGCGCGGCGGATCATCACCACCGAGAGCCAGGACGCGCTCACCATGCAGCGGTTGAGCGACGAGACCGGCTCGTCCGCGGGCGGGCCGTACGTGTACTTCCCGACGAAGGACGCGCTCATCGCCGCGCTCCAGCTCGAGGCGTTCGACATCGTCCTGCGGTCCTACCGGCTCGGCCGCACACAACTCGACCAGTTCCTCGGTGACCCCGGGGTGACCGGTCCCGACGCCGCGCTCACCGCGGTGCTCGCGAACTGCGCGTTCTGGGTGGACTCCGAGGAGACGCTGCCCATCGACATCGAGCTCACACGCCGACTCATCGGCGGACACACCACGGTCGAGATCGACCCGAACGCAGGAGTCCTGCCCATCGCGCTCGAGGTCGTCGACGAAGGTCGTCAGCGCCTCGACGCGGCGGTCGAAGCCAGCGTGCTCGACGCGGGCAACAACGTGGAGCGTGCCATCATGCTCGTCGCCTCCACGACCGGCGTGCTCCTCGTCTCCAAGCTCGGCGACTGGGACAACGCGTTGTTCGACGGGCGTCGCATGGCCAACGAGCTCTCCGCCGACATCCTCGTCGGATGGGGCGCCGACCGCGACCGGCTCACGACTTCACAGGCACTGCTCGACTCGTTCCGAGCCACCAACCAGATCGCCCCACCCGTCGGCCCACCCGAGGACTAAGCGCATGTCGCGCAGACGCCGAGGCTGCTCGCCTGGGCGTTGTCGCGTCATTCGTGGTCGGGTGGGGGAGATTTGAACTCCCGACCTCTGCGTCCCGAACGCAGCGCTCTGCCAAGCTGAGCCACCACCCGGATGGGAGGGGTCAGGCTACCGCATGGCCTCCGGCGGCCGCGAAGCCGAACGGGCCCGGATCAGGCGACTTGCGAGGTGCCGTCGAGGATGGCGGTGGCGGCCCGGCGCAGGCCGAACGCGTCGAGCGGCTTGACCACCCAGCCGTCGGCATCGGAGCGGCGGGCGAGGTGCACGTCGGCGTCACGGTCGAGGAGCATCAGCACCGGGACGTGGGGCAGGCGCCCGTCGCCGGCCTCGTGGCGGAGGTGCAGGCAGGCCGCGATCCCGCCCATGTTCCCGATCTGGAGGTCGAGGATCACGAGGTCGGGTGTGGCGTTGGCGACCACGTCCCCGACGGCCGATCCGGCCCGGACCCGCACCACGTTCGTGGTCTCGTCGGCCAGCGCGGCCTCGACCTCGTCGAACACCGCGTCGGAGTCGGTGGCGATCAGGATGTCGGTCACGAACCCGAACCTAGTGGCCCGATGGGGCTGGTCCTGCCTCCGGACGGGTACCGGGAGGATCACTTCTCCGGCCTGACTACGATCGGCCGGACCCGATGGACCCGCCCTTGGAGGACGAGTGCTCGAGATCGAGGTGGAGGACTCCACCGCCTACACGCTGTGCCGTCCGGTCGGAGAGCTCGACGCGTACACCGTGAGCCAGTTCCGCGAGGCCCTCGGCGGGCTGGCCAGCAAGAAGTACCTGCTGATCGACCTGTCCTCGGTCCCGTTCATGGACTCCGCCGGACTGGGCGCCCTCATCGGCGGCATCCGCCGGGCCCGTGAGGCCGGCGGCGACGTCGCCGTCGCGTGCAGCCGGCCGACCCTGATCCGCCTGCTCCACACCACGGGGTTCGACCGGATCGTCTCGGTCACCGAGACCGTCGAAGCCGCCGCCGACGCCCTCACCGAGGCCCGCTCCCCCGAGCTCTGACGCCTCAGATCACGAACCGGTCGACCTTTCCGCGCAGAAACGACGGGTTTGGTCGACGGGTTCGCGGAGTGTGGTCAGAGCAGGTGGCTCGCCACCTGGCTCAGGCCGTCCATGTCGTGCACGTCGATCGACAGGAACGGCACCCGCACGACCGGCGCCGGCGCGACCGCCTCGGCCAGCCCCGCGAGGTGGTGCTCCTCGCGTGAGGCCACGAGCTGGAAGTCGGCCAGGTTGCGGTAGAGGCCGCCGAGGTCGGAGTCGCCGAGCGTCGCCGCCCGCGCTGCGGTGGCCTCGGCCAGGCCGTCGCCGAAGGTCGGGTGCATGCGGTTCACGATGAGCGCCCGCACGGAGATGTCCGCCTCGCCCAGCTTCTGGGCGAAGTAGCGCGCCTCCTCGATCGTGTCGCGCCGGGGGGAGGCCACGAGCACGAACGACGTGTCGTCGTCGGACAGAAGGTAGAACACGGCGTCGGCCCGCTCGCGGAAGCCCTGCTCCATGCCCTCGAAGGCCTGGAAGAAGGCGATGGCGTCCTCGATCACCTCGGCGCCCACCACCTTGGCGACCGTCCGCAGGAACGCCTGCGCGGCGACGTTGACCGCCTTCACGATCCCCCGGCCCGGTGACGTGACCATCCGGAACAACCGGTGGTCGAGGAAGCGCGACAGGCGGCGCGGCGCGTCGATGAAGTCGAGGGCATTGCGGGTCGGCGGCGTGTCGACGACGACGAGGTCGAAGTCGGTCTGCTGGTGGAGCTCGTAGAGCTTCTCCATGGCCATGTACTCCTGCGTGCCCGACAGGGCGCCGGAGATGTTCCGGTAGAAGGCGTTCTGGAGGATGCGCTGGCCCTGCTCCGGGCTCGCGGCGTTGGCCACGACGAGGTCGTCGAACGTGCTCTTGGTGTCGAGCATCAGGGCCCACAGCTCGCCCGGCCAGTCGCCGTCGATCTTGGTGGGGGTGCCGGTGAGGCCGTCGAGGCCGAGGGCGTCGGCGAGCCGCTTGGCCGGGTCGATGGTGACGACCACCGCCCGCCGACCGGCCCGGGCCGCCTCGAGGGCGAGGGCCGCGGCGGTCGTCGTCTTGCCCACGCCGCCGGACCCGCAGCAGACGAGGATGCGGCGCTGCTCGACGAGCTCGCGCAGGCCGGGCGCCGTCGTCGTCACACCGGCTCCGGGAGGGCTTCGATCTCTGTGAGGAGCCGGTCGGCCAGCCCCTCGAGCTCGGCCACGCCGATCTCGGTGGTGAACACGAACGGGAGGCGCAGCTGCGCCAGGGGGAGCTGCTCGGCCAGCCGCGCCACCTGCTCGGCCTGCAGTGCGGTCCGGTCGCTGCGGAACGCGGCTGCGGCGCTGAGGATGTCGGCCTCACCCGGCCGGAGCGTGGCCCCCGCCGCGTCCGCTGCGTCCGCCGGACCGACACCGACGCCCACGACGTCGTCGTACAGGCCGTTGACCACGACCGGGCCGA
>Ga0190265_10003845_pt1 | contig 10315 bp, 10 predicted proteins | sample Popmic124T_FD_133135 | JGI IMG/M metagenome (GOLD analysis project Ga0190265, IMG submission 133135) | Populus adjacent soil microbial communities from riparian zone of Indian Creek, Utah, USA - 124 T | ecosystem: Environmental > Terrestrial > Soil > Riparian zone | place: USA: Utah | collected...
ACACGTTTCTATCGGCCTACCAGCGGATCGCCGACTCTGACGATCAACTCGATCTGCGGCCGTGGCTTTTCGCCGTAGCCCGTAACCGCTGCCTGTCTCTGTTGCGCTCACGCAAGGCGCAGCGCCCGAGCACTGTCGACAGTGGGCAAATCGCTGTCGACGGTCTCGCTGCCGAAGTCGAGCGGCGTCAGGACCTGCGCGATCTCGTGGGTGACCTCGCGCAACTTCCGGAGCCGCAGCGGGCCGCATTGCTGCTTTCGCAGCTCGACTCGCTGAGCCATCCGGAGATCGGAGTGGTCTTGGGTGTCCCATCGGAGAGGGTCAAGGCGCTCGTCTTCCAGGCGCGCAGCTCACTGGCGTCTACCCGTGAGGCACGCGAGGCCCCATGCACGGACATCAGGAGCCAGCTGGCCGTGTCGCGGGGGTCGGGGCTGCGGCGCCGCATGCTCCGTCGGCATATCCATCAGTGTCAGGGATGCCGAGAGTTCGAGGCGGCCGTCTTGCGTCAGCGGCGCGACCTGTCGGTGCTGCTGCCAGTCCTTCCAAGTGTCGGTCTTCAGAAGGCCCTCACCGAGCTCACCAGTCGCGATGGTACGGCCGTCCTTGGCACGAGCGGCGCGGCTGCTGCTTCTGTGGCCTCAGCTGGAACCGCCGGGAGCGGATTGATGGGTGTGTTGACGACGCTCGGAACGCAGAGCGCCGCAAAGCTTGCGATCGCGGGAGTGATCGTCGGCGGGGGCGCAACCGGCGCCGTGGCTGCTGACCTACCGACGCGGATTCAGGGAGACGTTGCGCCTCACGCGACGGCGGTGCGAGACGGGGCAGAGCCGAGGCCGGGCATTGATTTACCACGGTCGTCGACGGAGCCCCGAGGTGAGAACGGGCGTACAGGAATCGATCGAGCAAAGATCGAGGATCAGAAGGATGATCGCGCCGGAGGCCCCAAGAGCCGAACCGATGAGAGCTCCGACGAATCTTCAGGCGATTCTGACGCTAATCCAGCTACTCACCAAGGAGAAGGCAACCTTCCGCCCGGGCTTGCCAAGAAGGACGAGCTTCCGCCTGGGCTCGCAAAGAAGGACAAGCTGCCGTCTGGGCTTGGCAAGCGCGGAGCGACGCCGCGCGGGAAGACCAAAAAGCAGGGCAACTCATCACCCAGCAAGGGCAACGGCAAGAACAAGGGCAGCTTGCCGCCGGGCAAGGCGAAGCAGCAGGACTCGAGCCAAACCGGAGGAGAACAGGCTAATCCCGGTGGGGGGAATGGCAACGGCAACGGTGGGGGCCAGGGCAATGGCAACGGTAACGGCGGCAACGGCAATGGGAATGGTGGGGGCAATGGGAACAGTCACGGCTGACTAAAGCCGCCCCGCCCCGCTTTTCTCCCTAAAGAGCGGGGATTCTTCCGAACACTTCTTGACCGTGTTCAGGTCGGCTGCTTCACTCGCCCGCAGAGACGCGGACCTGGCGCAAAGAGCGAGGCCAAGAGGTGGAAGGCCCGCCGCGCGACTCCATAGGCCTTGGCCGCGTGAGGCGCGCTCCTCGATCGCCCGGCCCGCGTCTCTGACCTTCACTGTCCCTCCTCGCGGAAATGGGCAGCGGGGGTGGGTGCGTTTCCCTCCAGTACGCACTCGCCCCCGCTCCGCGAGTTGCGCTACTTCTTTGTGCGCTTGAGGACCTTGACTGTTTGGGTCATGTCGACGGGGTGGAGGGCGCAGAAGAGGCGGTATGTGCCAGGGGCGCGAAGGCGGGTCTTGAAGGTGCGGCCCGCATCGAGGTTCTTCGAGGCGAAGCCGCGAGGACCGTTGGCGAGGGTGACGTTGTGGAGCTCCTGGGATGCGAAGCGCCAACGGAGGAGACCTCCGAGCGGGAGGGTGATGTTGGGCTTGGAGAAGAAGCGGTCGCCTACCTTGATGCGGGCTCCGCTTTTGACCCGTACGCGCTTGCCGGGCGGCTTCGAGATTCGCCGGGCCTTGCCATTGGGCGCGAGACCGGTCAGGGGGACTTTGAAGCGGGGGGCCTTCGAGCGGCCCGGCTCGCTGGTGCCGTAGTTGCTGAGATCGCCCGGCGGCGTGCAGCCTGATGGCTGGGCGCCGGGATCCTTGGCGAGGAAGAGGACCATGATGCCCATCACTCGCGTGTGCGGGAGGCGGCCGTCGTAGTTCGAGTCGAGCCGCAATCGCTCGCCGGCGCGTACCGGAAAGCCGGAGGCGCTTGTGAAGGCAGTCATGTTGATCGGCCCGGGCTCATGGAGAATGGGCTTGACCTTGTAGAAGGGGTGGTTCGGCAAGCCCCAGGTCGGTCGCGACGAGTAGATCTCGCAGCTGCCTCGGTTAAGCGAGAGGTCTTTGGCGCCGCCGTGCACGTGACCGCCGGCAGCGACTATCCGTCCCGACTGGGGCACTGTCCAACCCTTCGACTTGCGGTGGGTCGAACCGGGCTTCCTGCCTCCGGGGACGTTGTAGACCGGGTCGGCGAGGCAGTCCTTGACGTCGAGCCAGTAGGGGGTGACGGGCGTCCTGGGCGCCGTGTCGTAGGTGACCTTGTACTGGACGTATGCCGTGTCGGTAACCGCCCGGTGATTCATCAGCATGAGGGTCATGCCCCAGACGTCGCCACCCTTCATCGGATAGCCGTACCCCTCCGGTAGGCGCATCTTGGCGCGCTCCTCGCCGGCGGCATAGAAGCGCTCGCCGAGCGCTGGGATGCTCGTCCGGTTGTCGAAGGCGGTGAAGGTCCCGCAGGTGCCGTCGTGCTTCTGACCGATCTGCTCGCCGAGATTGGCGAAGACGATGTGGTGCAGCATCAAGCGGTTGATCGGCACCGGCGTTCCGCCGGCGTCGACCACGTCGACCTCCATCGCGGTGACGTAGCCATCGACCTTCGGCTTCGGCACGTTGAGCTTGAGGTCGCTCTGCAGCACCTGGTACGGGCCGATCGAGACCGGCCCATACTTGAAGGTCTCGGTCTTGGGTGCGGCGATCGCTGGAGTGGCGAAGGCAACCGCGAAGAGCGCCGCCGTCATGACGATCGGTCCAAGCCTGCGAGTCAGACGGCTTACCACGTAAACCCAGCGTAGCGACGGGGCTACCCGCTACGCCAGGGCCAACTCGATCTCAGCTCGCGCCTGCTCGGTCGTCTCGAAGAGGACCGCGGTCATCCCGACCTCGCGGGCGGCATCGCAGTTAAGCGTGATGTCGTCCACGAAGACGCAGTCCTCTGGGCGCAGGCCGCCGCCGAGCCGCTCGATGGTCAGATGGTAAATCTCGTGCTCCGGCTTGCGCATCCCAACGAAAGCGGAGTCGACGACGACCTCGAATATCTCGTCGAGCTCTGGCAGCATCGAGCGCCAGCGTTGCTCCCACTCGCGTACGTTGTTAGTCAGCAGGGCGGTGCGCAGCCCGCGACCGCGTAGATCCGCCATCAGGTCGATCATTTCCGGGTTGCGCTCGAGGTGCTCGAAGTAGGTGTCCGTCATCCCTCCGAGCGTCCGCCCTCCGCCGAGCTCGTCCTCTAGCCGACGGATGAACGCCGCCTCTGTCAGCTCACCCCGCTCGAGCACGAACAGCGGATGCTGGCCGTGGCGCTCCGCGGACGCCGCGAGCGCACGGCCGAGATCCTCGAGCGGGATCCCGCTCTCGCGTGACCACGCGGCGAACGAGTTTCCCAGCGGCGTGGTCAGCACCCCGCCGAAGTCGCTGATGATCGCCCGCTGCCGATTCATGCCGCCTCTGGCTCGGATCGTGCCATCAGCTCGTAGGACCCGGCGCCCTCACGGTCCTCCATCCGCCAGCGGAAGATCGCCGCGTGGACGTCGACGCCATCGAGCTTCATTGACGACCCGGCGACAACCGTGCCGGACCCACGCACGGGATGGTCCTCCCCCGGAATCCAGAGCTCGAGCCCCGCGCTGCGCTGGCGGCCCTCGCCGTCGTAGACGGTCGAGATACGAGCGTCGTCGATTTGCACCGGCTCGCCGTCATCGAGAAGCCAGGTGGCGGTTCGCTCGTGTCCGTGACCGACGGCGCCGCGCGGGCGCTGTGCGATTGCAAAGAACGCGTGGCCTGGATCGAACAGGGCCGATATCGAGCGCACGGCGTCGAGTTCGTCCCAGGCGGGGGGTAGGTGGGTTTCAGCGACGCTGCCTAGGCAGTGCACCTTCTGACCGCCGACGTCGCCCTTGACGGTGCAGAAGTGTGCGGTAATGCCATCGAGCTCGGCGGCTGCCGCTATCGGCTCCAGGTCGAGCTCGAACGCGCCGTCGAGCTCAGCGTGCCAGCGGTTGCGCTTGCGCTCAAAGCGTGGCCCCTGTGGCAGCACGTTCGAGCTCGAGCCCTCGAACAGCAACGTCGCCGCGGAGCGTGCGCTGCCATGCAGCCCGTGCTCGGGGTCGAAGAAGTGCAGCGAGAGCGAGGTCTCGCTCATGGGTCGATTTCCTTCCGCCCGCGCCGTCGCTCGCGGGCGGACCCCTCTACGGGGCCGCCGGCGTCAGCGACACGCAGCGAGAAGCGGCGCCCGAGCCGCCTCACCACGAAGCGACGGATCATCGTGCGTGTCGGTGGAAGCAGGAGCAGCAGCCCGATGATGTCGGTGATGAATCCGGGCGTGATCAGGAACGCGCCGCCGAAGATCACGGCGACGCCGTCGAGCAGCTCACGGTGGGGCACGCGCCCCTCGGCCATCGCACGGTTGAACTGCCGCCAGACCGACCGGCCTTGGGTGCGCAAAAGAACGGACCCGAGGACTGAGTCGGCGGCCAGGATCAGGATCGTCGGCACCGCCCCGATCGCGTCACCGACCTGAAGGATCACGTACAGCTCCGCGATCGGCACGGCGATGAACAGCAGCACGATCGGCAGCAGCGGCATCGGCCGGGAACCCTACTCGGACTACCATTGCGTCCATGTCTGAGATTGACCTCACTGTCGACGACGTCCGCGAGGCGCTCGAGAACGTGATCGACCCTGAGCTAGGGCTCGATTTCGTCGAGCTCGGCCTGGTGTACGACGTCGTGATCGAGGACACCGAGGTAACCGTCACCTTCACGCTGACCACACCCGGCTGCCCGATCGGCCCGCAGGTCAGCGAGCAGATGGAGGAGTTCGTCGGCGATCTCCCGGGTGTGACTAAGGTCCATCCGAAGCTGGTCTTCAGTCCGCCGTGGACTCCAGACCTGATGTCCGAGGACGCGAAGTTCGCACTCGGGTACTAGTGGACCGGTGGCGCTGAGCGCGCCGCGACCGGCAGCTCGAACAGCCAGAAGTCCTGGCCCATCACGGGTATCGAGACGTTGTGGACCGGCACGTTGCCGATCGAGCCGCTGAAGCTACCGGCGTGCGCGTGGCCGTGCACGACGAGATCGGGCTCGTGCTCGCGTATTGGCTCGGCCAGGCGCGAGCTGCCGAGCATCGTGTAAATGCTCTCCGGCTCGCCAGCGAGTGTCTGCTCGATGGGGGAGTAGTGCATGACGACTACGCGCACGGGGCAGTGCGCGATGGCGGCGAGCCCGCGGTCGAGCGCCTCCACCTCCCGTGAGGTCTCGGCGTAGACCTCACGCAGCAACGGCTCGCCGAAGTCGGGCAGGTGCGAGCCGGTGAAGCCACCGACGAACCCTTTGACGCCAACGATCCCGACCTCGATCCCGCGAACGGCGAGGATGGCGAAATCGCGGTCGAGAACATGGATGCCGGCGGATCGAAGCTCGGCGGCCACCGCATCGGCCTCGCCCGAGTGGTGGTCGTGGTTTCCGAGTACGGCGTACACCGGCATGTCACAGGCCGTGCATGCCTCGCCGAACAGCCGTGCCTGGGCGACCTGGCCGTGTGTGGTCAGATCGCCCGCGAGGACGATCACGTCGGCGCTTCCCCGCACCGCGGTGAATGCCTCCGCGATCCGGTCGCGGTTCGACTCCCTGATGTGTAGGTCGCCCGCCGCGACGATGCGGATCGCGGACTGGCTGTCGCGGTCCCCGGCCACTCGCCCCGAGATACCCGCCCCGTCCCGCTTCAGAACTTCCCCTGCGGGGTAGCAGTCCGACGTGCCGGAGCATTCGTTCGATGACATCGTCGAGACGATGAAGCGCTCGATAGCCGCCTTCAAGGAAGCCGAGATCCCGTTCCTGTTGGCCGGCAGCCTCGCGGTGTGGGCTCAGGGCGGGCCCGAGAAGCGCAAGGACCTCGACTTCGTCGTCAAGCGCGAGGACGCCGAGCGTGCCCTCGACGCACTCGCGTCAGCCGGGATGCGAACCGAGCACCCTCCTGAGGAGTGGCTCTACAAGGCGTGGGACGGAGACATCCTCGTCGATGTCATCTTCGAGCCGCTCAGTCTCCCGATCGACGACCGAGTCCTCGCCCGCGGACGCGACCTGAATGTCCTTGCAATGACCGTCCCTGTAATGGCGCTCGAGGACGTCCTCTACTCGAAACTGCTCGCCCTTGACGAGCACTACGCGGACTATTCAGGATTGATCGGCCTCGCTCGCGCCGTACGCGAGCAGGTCGACTGGGACGACGTCCGTGCACGCACCGAGGAGTCCCCATTCGCTCGTGCCTTCTTCGTCATGCTCGAGGGTCTCGGCGTCCTCGAACCCGCTAAGGCCTGACGAGCAGCCGGCCATACTGGCCCCATGGCGCCGGTTCACCTCATCGAGGACTCGTCGGTCGTCGATCCCGTACTCGACGCCGCTATCTCGCGCGCTCTGATGCTCCGCGTCGCCGCGGGCGAGATGCCGGACACCCTCCGCATTTCCCGCCCTGGGCCTAGCATCGCCTTCGGCAAGCGCGACGTCATCAGCCCCGGCTACGCCGACGCCGTCACCGCCGCCCAAGCTGGGGGCTTCAATGCGATCGAACGCCTCGCCGGTGGCCGCGCCGCCGTCTTCCACGAGGACACCCTCCACTTCTCTCAGTCGATCCACAGCACCGACCCCCGCACGGGCGTCACCCGCCGCTTCGAAGACACCGCCGCCCTGATCAGCCGCGCCTTCCGCGGTTTCGGCATCGACGCCCACGTGGGCGAGATCGAAGGCGAGTACTGCCCCGGCGCGCACAGCGTCAACGCCCGCCACCGCACCAAACTCATGGGCATCGGTCAACGCGTCATCCACAACGGCGCCCACATCGCTGGCGTCATCGTCGTCGACGGAGCCGATCGCATCCGCGACATCCTCACTCCCGTCTACGCCGCCCTCGACCTTCCCTGGAATCCCGCCACCGCCGGCAGCCTCAACAACGAGCTCCCAACCATCACCTGGGACCAAGTCGCCGACGGAGTCAAGGCTCAATACGCCCGCCTCCACGACATGGAATTAGCAACGCTTGGCGACGAGACGCTCGCCCTTGCCGAGCGACTGGCGCCTGAGCACGCCAGCACGAGCCCCTAGTCGCTGTCGATCAACCGCGGCCGCTGCGCCTTGCCTCGCATGGCCTGCCGCTTCGCGCCCTTGCGCGTCCCGCCGTTGCTCGACGCCTTCGCGGTCGCCCCGTTCTTCCTCGCGCCGCCGTTCTTCTTCGAAGCCGCGGCTGCCTTCCTCTTCGGCTCGGCCTTCACCTGTCCCGCTTTGCGCGCCTTTCCCTTCCGCGCCGGCTTCTTCGCTGCCTTCAGCAACTCCTCGAGCGACTCTTGGAAGAACCCCGCCAGCTTCTCGAGGTCCGGCATCGCGTCGTAGTCGCCAAGCAGGCCAAAGTCGAGCCGGCCGTTGTAGCTCATCGCCGCGATCGCAAGCGCGTGGTTCTCAGGCAGGAACGCCACCGGCACGATCTCGCGCATCTCGCGGCCCATCATGTAGAGCGGGAACTGCGGTCCAGGAACGTTCGTCACGATCAGGTTGAAGAGGCGGGTCGAGAAGTTGAGCCGCGACGCCTGGGCGAGCAGCGTCGGGGGAGCGAAGTCCTCGAGTCCCGAGATGACCTCGGCGCCGAGCGCCTGCTTGGACTCCTTGACGCCCTTCATCGCCTCGCGCACGATTCGCAACCTGTCGACCGGGTCCTGGGCGTAGACCGGCAACGGCCCGCGCATCGCGGCGATCCGGTTGCCGAGCGCATGGTGCTCGTCCTTGGCCCGGATCGACACGGGTACGAGTCCGCGGAGCTCGAGGCCCTCTGTCCGGACGCCACGCGTGCGCAGCCAGCGTCCCAACCCCCCGGCGACGACCGTTAGGAAGGCGTCGTTGACGGTACCGCCGAGGCCATCCTTGATCGCCTTGAAGTCAGCGAGCTCGCACTGCAGCCAGAAGATCCGACGGTGTGGACCGATCTCCGTATTGAGCGGCACGTCCGGTGCCGGATTGAGCCCCGCCCAGGCGATCTCGCCGACCCCCTCGAGTGCCTCGCGGGCCATGTCCAGGGTCGTCCCGGGATCGCGCACGACCTTTGCCGCCTCGCCGGCGAGGCGGCCCGGTGTCTTGACGATCGCCTTGATCCCCTCCGCGACAAGCTCAGCCTGCGACGGCTCTTGCTCGGGCGCCCACTTCTGTGCGTCCTCGTCCAGCTCCGGCGGGGTGGGGGCTAGGTCGAAGAGGACGGTGGCGATGTCGACTCCCGACACGCCGTCGACCAGCGCGTGGTGGGTCTTGGAGACGAGCGCGAAGCTGCCGTCGGCAAGGCCCTGGACGAGCCAGATCTCCCATAGTGGCTTCGAGCGGTCGAGCCGCTGCGAGAAGATCCGCCCCGCGATGCCGCGCAGCTGCTCCATCGATCCCGGCGCCGGCAGTGCCGTATGCCGGACGTGGTAGTCGATGTTGAAGCGCGGGTCGTCGACCCAGAACGGTCGGCCCATCTCGAAGCGCGGGAAGGCGAGCTTCTGGCGGTAACGCGGGACGAGATGGAGGCGCGACTCGATATGGCGCGTGAACTCCTCGCGTGACGGCGCCGGGCCCTCCATCAACACGATCGCGCCGACGTGCATGTGTGACGCCCGCCGCTCCTGATGGAGGAACGACGCGTCGATCGCGCTGAGCCTGTCCCTGTGTCCTTGAGCCATCGGTTGCAGCCTACGCCACAATTCCCCGAATGCCATCGAACTTCACCTTACGTCCCGCGGCCGCGTTGGTCGTGGTGACCGCCATCGGACTGCTGACCGCCAGCTGCGGTAATGACGACGGTTCGGCCGTGGCGGCGGAACGGGTGCCGCGTCCGAAAGTGGACCGATTCGATGAGCGAGCCGCCTACGCTTTGGTTCGTGAGCAGGTCGACCTAGGTCCGCGTCCGGCAGGCTCTCGTCAGGCGCGGGCCCTTGCCGAGCGCCTGCGCCGGATGCTCCCGAACGGCCGCCTCCAACCGGTTGGCGATGGCTTGCGCAACGTGGTCGGGAGGGTGCCTGGGCGAAGCCGTAGCGTCGTCATCGTCGGCGCGCACTACGACACCAAGGAGATCCCAGGCTTCCTCGGTGCCAACGACGGCGCGTCCGGAACCGCGGTCGTAACCCAGCTCGCCCGAACGCTCGAGCCACGCCAGCTGACGCCGACCGTCGTCTTCTTGCTCTTCGACGGCGAGGAGGCTCCAGCTGGCACGCCGAACGACCAATTCGAGCGCTACGGGCTGCGTGGCAGCAAGGCGGTCGCACCGCGCTACAAGGACGCGGCGGCAATGATCCTGCTCGACTTCGTTGGCGAGCGCGGCCTGCGGTTACCGCGTGAGCAGCTCTCTCACCGCGGGCTCTGGCGGCAGCTGCGCGAGGCTGCCCAAGCCGTGGGGGTTGGGAGGGTGTTCCCAACCCGGGACTATCGCGGCGGCATCCAGGACGACCATCTCCCGTTCATCCGGCAGGGAGTGCCATCGATCGACCTGATCGACTTCGACTTCCCCTGCTGGCACAAGCGCTGCGACGACATGTCGAAGATCTCGCCGCGCAGCCTCGACGCCACTGGCGAGAGCGTCCTAGAGCTGCTGCGTAGACTCTGAGGCGATGATGCAGGCACCCGAGAAGCTGCTGCTCGCGGCGCCGCGCGGCTACTGCGCGGGCGTCGATCGAGCGGTCCAGACCGTGGAGCGAGCGCTCGAGCTCTACGGGCCGCCCGTCTACGTGCGCAAGGAGATCGTGCACAACAAGCACGTGGTCGAGCAGCTGCGCGAGCGAGGAGCGATCTTCGTCGATCAGGAGAGCGAGGTGCCGGAGGGGCAGACGGTCGTCTTCTCCGCGCACGGCGTCGCCCCGAGCGTCCATGCGAACGCCGAGGCGCGCCGTCTCAAGACGATCGACGCGACCTGCCCGCTGGTGACCAAGGTCCACGTTGAGGCGAAGAAGTTCGCCGCCGAGGGCTACACGATCGTGCTCGTCGGCCACGCCGGCCACGAGGAGGTCGAGGGCACGATGGGGGAGG
>Ga0190265_10003846_pt1 | contig 10314 bp, 8 predicted proteins | sample Popmic124T_FD_133135 | JGI IMG/M metagenome (GOLD analysis project Ga0190265, IMG submission 133135) | Populus adjacent soil microbial communities from riparian zone of Indian Creek, Utah, USA - 124 T | ecosystem: Environmental > Terrestrial > Soil > Riparian zone | place: USA: Utah | collected...
GCGATTCGCCGGGGCTGCGCCCGCTCCGGCTTGGGTATCCGGACCGAGAGCACCCCGCGGTCGAACTCGGCCGTCACCGCCTCGGCGTCCACACCGTCGGGCAGGGACAGCTGGCGGCTGAACCGTCCGGAAGCCCGCTCGATGCGGTGCCAACCCTCGCCGTGGTCGGCGTGTTCGGACGTGCGCTCGCCGGAGATCGTGAGCACCCCTCGCTCGAACTCGATCGCCACATCCTCCTCCGACATTCCGGGCAGATCGGCCTTGAGGAGGTAGTGGTCCTCGGCCTCGATCAGGTCCATGGCCGGTGCCCAGCGCTGCGCGGCGTCGGAGGCGTCGAACAGGCGACCGAACAGGCGATCGATCTCACGAGGGAAGGGATCGGACTTCATCAGAAGGCTCATGGCTCCTCCTTTGCGTCGCTGTTTCTACTGTTAGCCGGACTATAAAACCTAAGTGGCTCAATATCAAGTTGGCCCAAACGCCGGCGGGCCACCAGGCTGCTCGGGGCCATACGCTTCCCTCCGTGAGCTTCACACTCGAGCTGACCGACGAGCAGGAGGCGCTGCGCTCAAAGACTCACGCGTTCGCCCGCGACGTGATCCGCCCGGCCGCCGCGGAGTACGACGTGGCCCAGGAGCTGCCGTGGCCGATCCTGGAGGAGGCGGCCCGCCAGGGGCTCTACGGGTGGGAGTTGTACGCCGAGCTGTCAGTGGACCCGACCGGCCTGTCGCTGCCTATCCTCATGGAGGAGCTGTTCTGGGGCTGCGCCGGCATCGGGCTCTCGATCGTCATGCCCGCGCTCGCGCTCGCGGCAATTCGCCAGGCCGCCACTGACGAGCAGCTGGCGCGGTGGGCGCCGGAGTGCTTCGGCACGCCCGATGAGCTGAAGCTCGCCGCGCTGGCGGTCACCGAGCCGAGCGGCGGAAGCGACGTACGTTCGATCCAGACCCGGGCGCGCAAGGACGGAAGCGACTGGGTGATAGAGGGTCAGAAGGTGTTCATCGGGAACGGCGGGATCGCCGACGTGCACGTGGTCGTGGCCACCGTCGATCCCGAGGCCGGCCACCGTGGGCAGGGCGTCTTCATCGTGCCGAAGGGCACGCCTGGCCTGCGGATGCTGCGCAAGCTCGACAAGCTCGGGTGCCGTGCATCGCACACCGGCGAGATCGTCTTCGAGGATTGCCGCGTGCCCGCCGATCAACTGCTCGGCGGCGAGGAACGTCTGGGTGAGCGGATCGCCAAGGGCCGTGAGGCCGAGCACGGCTCTCCACCACCCGCGTCGACGGCCGAGGAGGGTGGGCCGGCAGCCGCGGTCCAACGCCGCAGTTCAGCGGCACTCGGAGCCTTCGAGCGCACGCGCCCGATGGTGGCCGCCCAGGCGATCGGCATCGCTCGCGCCGCACTCGAGTTCGCCCGCGACTACGCAAGCGAGCGGGAGGCGTTCGGCCAGGCCATCATCGAGAACCAGGGCATCTCATTCCCGCTGGCCGACCTGGCTACCGACATCCACGCCGCCCGGCTGCTCACCTGGCGCGCGGCCTGGATGGCCGCGCAGCGAAAGCCCTTCGAGCACGCCGAGGGGTCGATGTCCAAGCTCAAGGCCTCCGAGGTGGCCGTCCACGCCTGCGAGCAGGCCATCCAGACCCTCGGCGGCTGGGGCTACATCAAGGACTTCCCGGTCGAAAAGTGGTACCGCGACGCCAAGCTCTACACCATCTTCGAGGGCACCAGCGAGATCCAGCGGCTGGTGATCGGTCGGGCGCTACGGGCCGCCGCCAACACCGAGCCCCTCGACCAGCGCATGGAGACGCCCCGCTAAACGAGGCTCTCGCCGGTCATGGCCTGCGGCTGCTGCTGGCCCAGCAGCTTCAATACGGTCGGCGCAACGTCGGCCAAGACCCCGTCGCGGAGCTCTCCCGCCTGCGCCGTGACCACGACGGGCACCGGGTTCATCGAGTGCGCTGTGTTGGGGCTGCCATCGGGCTCGAGCATATGGTCGGCGTTGCCGTGGTCGGCGGTCACGATGCAGGCGCCGCCGCTCTCGTGCACGGCCGATACCACGCGGCCCAGGCAGTCGTCCACGGTCTCGATTGCCTTCACCGCCGCCTCGATGACCCCCGTGTGGCCCACCATGTCCGGGTTGGCGAAGTTGATGATCCCGAAGGCGTAGTCGCCGCTGCCCCAGCGCTCCACGAACGCGTCGGCGGCCTTACGCGCGCTCATCTCGGGCTTGTGGTCGTAGGTGGGCACGTCACGGGGCGAGTCCACCAGGCAGCGCTCCTCTCCGGCGTACTCGTCCTCCTCGCCGCCGTTGAAGAAGTAGGTCACGTGGGCGTACTTCTCGGTCTCGGCCACGTGCAGCTGACGCAGCTCGCGCTCAGCGAGCACTGACGCCAGCGTCACCTCCGGCCGCTGCGGCGGAAAGGCCACGGGGTAGTCCCAATCCTTCCGGTACTGCGTGAGGGTCGTGAAGTGCAGGGCGAGCTCCTCGTTGAGCGCATCGGTGAGCTGCCGCGCACGATCGGGCCGGAAGTTGAAGAAGATCACGGCGTCGCCGTCGCGAATCCGGCCTTCGTCACCCACCAGCGTGGGCTTGATGAACTCGTCGGTCTCACCGCGCTCGTACGCGGCGTTGACGGCCTCCTCGCCGCTGTCCGCGTGGCGGTCCTCGGACTCACCTCGCACGAGCGCATCCACCGCGGCGCCGGTGCGCTCCTCGCGGTGGTCGCGGTCCATCGCGTAGTAGCGGCCGGTCACGCTGGCCACGTGCCCGCCGTGGTCAGCCAGCCACGACTCCGCCTCGGCCACGTAGCCCGCTCCTGAGTCGGGCAGGGTGTCGCGGCCGTCCGTGAATGCGTGCAGCACCAGGTCGGGCACCTGCTCTCGCTCCGCCAGCTCGATGCAGGCGCGCAGGTGGTCCATGCTGGCGTGCACACCGCCCTCCGACACCAGGCCGAGCAGGTGGAGCCGGCCGGAGTCGCGGGCGGCGGCGCAGGCCTCGCGCAGCACCTCGTTCTCGAAGAACGACCCGTCCTCCACGGCGTCGTCGATGCGCGTGAGGTCCTGGGGCACCACGGCGCCGGCGCCGAGGTTGAGGTGACCCACCTCGGAGTTGCCCATCTGGCCGTCGGGGAGGCCGACGGCCCTCCCCCAGGCGGTGAGCTGAGCGTGGTCGTAGGTGCTCCACAGCTCGTCGAAGACGGGCGTGTCGGCAAGCTCGACCGCGTTGCCGGGCCCCGGCTCGGCCAGTCCCCACCCGTCGAGGATCACCAGGCAGACGCTGGGGACCGGCGGGTCCCCCGGCCCAGTGGGCAGAGTCATCCCGCAGCAGCCACGATCTTGGCCAGGCCCTCCGGGTCGAGGCTCGCGCCGCCCACCAGGGCGCCATCCACGTCGGGCTGCGAGAGGATCTCGGGCGCGTTGTCGGGCTTCACGCTGCCCCCGTAGAGGATCCGGATGCGCTCGCCGGCCTCATCGGAGCGGTCCGACACCAGGGCGCGGACGAACGCCACCGCCTCCTGTGCCTGATCCGGAGTGGCCACCTTGCCGGTGCCGATCGCCCAGATCGGCTCGTAGGCGATCACCACGTCGGCCAGCTGGTCGTCGGGCACCGCCTGGAGGTCCTCGCCCACCTGCTGGCGCAGCTTGCGCTCCATGTCGCCGGCCTCGCGCTCGTCGTCGGTCTCGCCCACGCACAGGATCGGGCACAGGCCCGCGGCCAGCGCCGCCGGCACCTTGGCCTGCAGGGCGCGGTCGGTCTCGCCGTCGTTGGCGCGGCGCTCGGAGTGCCCCAGCACCACCCCCGTGGCGCCGGCCTCCACCAGCATGGCTGCGGACACCTCCCCCGTGAAGGCGCCCTCCTCCTCGGCGTGCATGTTCTGAGCGGCCACCATCACGCCGGTGCCCTCGAGTGCGCTCACGCACACGTCCAGGGCGGTGAACGGCACGCAGATGCCCACGGACGCCGCGCCGTCGCCGGGCAGCAGCCCCGGTAGACGCTTGCAGTAGTCGGCGGCCTGCGCGCGGGTGCCCCACAGCTTCCAGTTGCCCGCGACGAACGGCGTGCGCTCACTCATCGTCGAGCGCCTCCAGCCCGGGCAGCTCCTTGCCCTCGAGCAGCTCCAGCGCGGCGCCTCCGCCGGTGGAGAGGTGGTCCACCCGGTCGGCCAGGCCGAACGAGGCGATAGCGGCAGCGGAGTCGCCGCCGCCCACCACCGTGGTCCCTGATGCGGCGGCCACGGCCTCGGCCACCGCCTTCGTGCCCGCGGCGAAGGGCTCGAGCTCGAACGCACCCATCGGCCCGTTCCAGAACACCGTGCCGGCCTCGGCCACCTCGCGGGCGTAGGCCTCGGCGGTGTCCGGGCCCACGTCGAGGCCCATCCAGCCGTCGGGCACGTCCACGCCGTCCAGCTGCTCGACCTCGGTGCCGGCGTCGAACTCCTTGCCCAGCACCAGGTCCGTGGGCAGCAGCAGCCGGGCGGTGTCACCGGCCTCGGCCTTCTCGAGCGCACTGCGGGCCAGCTCGATGCCCTCCTCCTCCACCAGCGAATCGCCGGTTGGGCGGTCCTGGGCACGGAAGAAGCTGAAGCACATCGCACCGCCGATCAGCACGGAGTCGGCGGCGTCGAGGAAGCGGTCGATCAGCGCCACCTTGTCGGACACCTTGGCGCCCCCAAGCACCACCACCAGCGGCCGGTCGGGGTCCTCCACGATCCCGCGCAGCGTGGTCACCTCGCGCTCCAGCAGCAGCCCGGCCGCAGACGGCAGGTGCTCGGTTACAGCCGCGGTCGAGGCGTGTGCGCGGTGGGCGGCGCCGAAGGCGTCGTTCACATAGGCGTCGGCGAGGGCCGCCAGGTCACGTCCCAGCCGGGCGTCGTTGTCCGTCTCTCCCGCTTCCCAGCGAGTGTTCTCGAGCACCAGGACGCCACCTGGCTCGAGCGCCTCGGCCTTCGCCCGTGCGTCCTCCCCCACCACGTCCTCGGCCTGTTCGACCGGCGCCTCGAGCAGCTCCGCAAGGCGCGCCGAGGCAGGTGCCAGCGAGGTCTCCGGCTCGCGCCCCTTCGGCCGGCCGAGGTGAGAGCAGAGCACCAGCCGTGCGCCCTTGCCACGCAGGAGCTCGATCGTGGGCAATGCGGCGCGGATGCGTGCGTCATCAGCAACCTCGCCGTTTTCCAGGGGCACATTGAAGTCCACCCGCACGAGCACGCGCGTGCTTTCCTCGACATCCAGGTCGCGGACGCTGCGCTTGCCGAGGGGCGGTGCCGACTGCACTACTGGGCTACTGGCTGCCCGAGGCCCACCAGCACGCGCTCGGCGAGGTCCACCACACGGTTGGAATAGCCCCACTCGTTGTCGTACCAGGAGATCACCTTCACCAGGCGGTCGTCGATCACCATCGTGAGCTTCGAGTCGAAGATCGACGAATAGGGCGAGCGCTGGATATCACTCGACACGATCTCGTCCTCGGTGTACTGGAGGATCCCCGCGAGCGGGCCGGCGTCGGCCTTGGAGGCCACGGCCTCGTTGATCTCCTCCACGGTCACATCGCGCGACGCCTGAAACACAAGGTCGACCACCGAGCCTGTGGGGATCGGGGCGCGCACCGCGATGCCGTTGAGCTTGCCCTGCAGCTCCGGCATCACCAGGCCGATCGCCTTGGCCGCACCCGTGGAAGTGGGCACCAGGTTGATCGCCGCGGCGCGGGCCCGCCGCAGGTCCTTGTGGGGCGAGTCCTGCAGCGCCTGGTCCTGGGTGTAGGCGTGGATCGTGGTCATGATCCCCGACTCGATCCCCACGGAGTCCTGCAGCACACGCGCCACCGGGCCGAGGCAGTTGGTGGTGCAGGAGGCGTTGGAGATCACGTGGTGCGAGTCGAGGTCGTAGGCGTCGTCGTTCACGCCGAGCACGAGGGTCACGTCGGGCTCCGTGGCGGGGGCGGAGATGATCACCTTCTGCGCGCCCGCGCTCAGGTGCTTGGCCGCGTCGTCGCGCTTGGTGAACAGGCCGGTGGACTCGATCACCACCTCGGCGCCGAGATCGGACCACGGCAGGTCGGCCGGGTCGCGCTCGGCGGACACCCGCAGCTGCTTGCCGTCCACCACGAGGCCCTCCTCCGAGGCCTCCACGGTGCCCGGGAACGGGCCGAGGATCGAGTCGTACTTGAGCAGGTGCGCGAGCGTCTCGTTGTCGGTGATGTCGTTCACCCCGACCCAGTCGATGTCGGCGCCGCGCTCGTGGGCGGCGCGAAACACGTTGCGACCGATGCGGCCGAAGCCGTTGATGCCGGCCTTCAAGGCCATGGGGGCGGTCCTTTCCTTGGCGGGTTCTCTGCCGCGGAATCTACCGGTGGGGTCTGTAAGAGCGCGCTGGCGAGGGACCTACGGCGTGCGTGGCGGCTTGTCGATGTCGCGGTGCACCACGTCGACCAGGTAGGTGCCCCGCTCCCCGTAGTCCCTCGCCAGGTGCTCGGCGATCACCACCGAGCGGTGGCGGCCGCCGGTGCACCCGATCCCGATGGTGAGGTGGGCCTTGCCCTCCCGCTCGTACTGGGGCAGCAGGTAGTCGAGCAGCGGCTCGAGGTGGTCGTAGAAGCTCTCGATCCCGTCGGAGCCCTCCACGTACTCGCGCACGGCTTCGTCGAGGCCGGTGAGCTGTCGCAGCTCCTCCTCGTAGTGGGGGTTGGGAAGGAAGCGGACGTCGAAGAGCAGGTCGGCGTCCCTGGGCGCCCCGTGCTTGAAGCCGTACGTGAGGAACGTGACCGCCAGCTTGCCGACGCTGCCGCGCGGCAGCATCTTGTCCGCCACCACCTTGCGCAGGCGCGCGGCGCTGAGGTCGGTGGTGTCGATCGAGACGGTCGCGCGCTCACGCAGCGGCTCGAGCAGCGCCCGCTCGGCGGCAATCGCCCGGGACACCTGCCCGCCCACCTCGCCCTCCCCCCCGTTGGAGGCCAGCGGATGGCGTCGGCGCGTCTCCTTGAAGCGGTTCACCAGCACGTCCTCGGACGCCTCCAGATAGAGCAACCGGTGCGGAAGCCCGCGCCACTCGAGCTCTTCGAGCACCTTCACGAGGCCGTCGAACAGTTCCCCGCCGCGGACGTCGGACACCACGGCGGCGCGTTCCACCTTGGAGCCCTCGTGCTCGAACAGCTCGGCCAGGCCGGCGATCATCTCGGGCGGCAGGTTGTCCACACAGAAGTAGCCGGCGTCCTCGAAGCACGCCATCGCCTGCGACTTGCCGGCGCCTGAGAAGCCGGTGATGACTACGAGATCTTGCACTCAATGCTTGTTGTAGCTGTTGGGTCGGACCGGGTTCAGTCGACCCTATGAACATGCGAGTGAATCTCGCGTGCCACTTTCCCCGGCAACCCCGGCACTCCCTCGACCTCCTCGCGGCTGGCAGCCAGGAAGCGCTCGGGCGTTCCGAAGTGCTGCAGGATCGCCCGCTTGCGCGTGGGTCCCACTCCGGGCAGGTCATCCAGTACGGAACGAGTCATCGCGCGGTCGCGCCTGCCGCGGTGGAACTCGATCGCAAACCGGTGCGCCTCGTCGCGCACCCGCTGGAGCAGCTGCAGCGGCCCGCTGTCGTGGGGCATCAGCAGCGGCGCCGGGCGGCCCGGGATGAACACCTCCTCGAGCTGCTTGGCGAGGCTGATCACCATCGTGCCAAGCTCGCGGAACTCGTCCAGCTCGGCCAGGCCGGCCGATAGCTGGCCCTTGCCGCCGTCGATCACGATCAGCGCCGGCAGTGCCGCGAAGCTGGCGTTGTATTCCTTCTCGTGGGGTGACAGCTCGCGCTGGGCGCGGTACTGGGCCATGCGGCGGCTCAGCACCTCAGACATCGCCGCGAAGTCGTCCTGCACCGCTCCCCGCACCTTGAACCGGCGGTAGTCGGACTTCTTCGGCGCTCCGCCCTCGAACACCACCATCGACGCCACGGTGTGGGTCTCGCCCAGGTTGGAGATGTCGAAGCACTCGATCCGCATCGGGATCTGGGACATCTTCAGCGCCTGCTGGAGGCCGTCCAGCGCCTCGATCCGCTGGCTGCGCCGGCGCTCGGAGCGCAGCCGGTCCTGATCCAGCGCCAGGCGCGCGTTGCGCTCGGCCAGCTCGAAGATCCGCCGCTTGTCGCCGCGCTCGGCCGAGCGCACCTCCACCGCGGCACCGCGCCGCTCGCTCAGCGCCTCGGCCAGCGCCTGGGTGCGCTCGGTGCCGCGCGGGACGATCACCTGTGGCGGGATCGACATCGAGCTGGCGTAGTACTGGAGCACGAATTCCTCCAGCACCTCGGACTCGTCTCGCCCCGCTGCGTTCTCGAGGTAGAAGGACTGGCGGTCGGCCAGCACCCCCTCGCGCACCTGGAACACCTGCGCGTTGGCGTCGGTCTCCTCGGACGCCACCGCCACCGCATCGAGGGTGCCGACCGAGTCGTTGGCCACGCGCTGGCGCTCCAGCAGCGAGCGCACGGCACTCAGCTTGTTGCGGAACTGGGCCGCGGCCTCGAACTCCTGGTCGGCGGCGGCCAGCTTCATCGACTCGTTCAGCTCCCGCTCGATCTCGCGGTAGCGACCCGAGAGGAAGGCGATGATCGTTTCTATGTTCTCCCGGTACTCCTCCTTGCTCACCGCGTCGATACACGGGGCCTGGCAACGCTTGATGTGGTACTCCAGGCACGGGCTGCCCGAGAGCCGGCCCGGTTCCTTCCCCTCGCACGTGCGGTACTGGAAGACCTTGCCGAGCAGATCCAGCGTGCCGCGCACGCGCTTGGCGTTGGAGAACGGGCCGAAGTACACGCGGCCTCGCTTGTGGCGCTCGCGCGTGAAGTAGACCCGTGGGTACTCCTCGTCGAGGCTGATCGCGATGTAGGGATAGCTCTTGTCGTCGCGGAGCCGCACGTTGAACCGCGGGCGGTGGCGCTTGATGAACTCCTGCTCGGTGAGCAGCGCCTCGGCCTCGGTGTGGGTGACCACGAACTCGATCGAATCGATCGCGGCGATCATGTCGTCCGCCGCGCGAGTGTGGGACTTGGAGAAGTGCCCGGCCACCCGCTTGCGGATCGAATTGGCCTTGCCCACGTAGAGCACGCGGTTCTTGGAGTCGCGGAAGAGGTAGACGCCGAAGGCGTCCGGAAGCGATCGCCGCTGCTCGGCGATGCGCTCCTCGCGTGTCTTGCGGGTCCCCTTCTCGGCGGTCTCAGGCACTCATATCGAGGATACGCACGGGCGTGGGCGCCTCTAGCGGGGCAATTCCCAGAAAGGGCCCGCGAAGCCGGCGTCCTCCAGGATGGCCTGGCTGCGATCCACGGGCCGCGGCGCCCAATCGCTGTCGAGCCGGTCGCCGTACCAAGGGAGGGCCAGCGCCCACAGCCGCTCCGCGTCCACCACATCACCCTCGCGCGAGCCGCTCCGGGCGATCCATCGTTCGGCGTGCTCATGCGAGCAGAACGCGCGGATGCTGGAGCAGGTTTCCACGACGTCCTCCCACCAGTCGGCGGCGGGACGCGGGATGCGGACCACCAGTCCGGGGAGGTCGGGCGGCTCCTGCGGGCCGGCGGCGTAACGAAGCTCGGCCCCGCAGCCCGGGCAGTGAGTGAGTACTTCGAGGGGCTCGCCGAGGGCCGCCACGATCCCGAAGCTGTCCCACGCGCACCCGCCCCACCACAGGCGGTCGTCCTCCGGAGCGCTCACCACGAAGTTCATCGGCCAGGCGGAGAACGGGTGGGCCATCCGGATGGCATCCCCCTCGGGGGCGAGGACGACGGCGTGCACCTGATGGAGCTCTCGTAGCCCGCCAAGTACCTCCGCGCGGTCGATCCCCAGCTTGGCTGAGAGCTCCTCGGGAGAGGGCGGTCTGCCTTCCCGCGCGAACGTGCCGAAGACCTCTGCGCGGATTCGGCGAGCGGAGGGGGAGGCCCAGTCCGCCACGGGGGTGCGCCTACGCCAGCACGCGACCGACCGAATCGGCCACGCACGCGGGCTTCTCCGAGTCCTCGACCTCCACGGTCCAGCGCTGCACCACCTGGAACCAGCCATCGCCCACGTCGTCGACCGACACGGTCTCGATCGACGCCCTTATCCGGACCCCGGCCGGCACTGGCGCCGGAAAGCGGACCTTGTTCCACCCGTAGTTCACACCGAGCTTGAAGCCCGACGACTGGAGCAACTGATCCCGGAAGCCGTCTATCGCGGCGAGCGTCAGGTTGCCGTGCGCGATCGTGGTACCGAACGGGCTCTCGGCCTTCGCGCGCTCGCGGTCGACGTGTATCCACTGATGGTCGCCGGACAGGTCGGCGAAGGTGTCGATCATGTCCTGGGTGACC
>Ga0190265_10003847_pt1 | contig 10314 bp, 14 predicted proteins | sample Popmic124T_FD_133135 | JGI IMG/M metagenome (GOLD analysis project Ga0190265, IMG submission 133135) | Populus adjacent soil microbial communities from riparian zone of Indian Creek, Utah, USA - 124 T | ecosystem: Environmental > Terrestrial > Soil > Riparian zone | place: USA: Utah | collected...
CAGGAGGACCTCAGCGCCGCGATCGCGATCCGGGAACCGTCGGTCGTGGTGTATCTCGCCGACATCTTCGAGCGCACCTGGGAGCGGTCCCGCCCGTTCACCAACCGGGAGACGTCGATGATGAAGGACATCGCCGCTGAGCAAAGGGCGATGACGATCAGGATGCTCATCGAGGGGCACGCCGATCCAGTCAGCGCGAAGCGACTCGGCGTGAGCCCGCGGACGTACGCCGGCTATGTCGCAGACCTGAAGGCTGAGTACGAGGCCGAGACCCGCTTCCAGCTCGGCTACACGATGGGCCAGCAGGGTGTCTCAGGCAGGGAGCACACCGACGAGCCTGCCGACGCGCGACGACGGCGCAAGTAGTCGGGCGACTCGTCGGGGCAATCAGGCGGGCACATCGGCGGGGACGACACAAAGCGGGATCGAAAAGCAGCACGAGGGCAGTGACGGTGTCACTGCCCTCGTGCCATTGAGACCGGCCGGGGGGAGGCCTTGGGGGGCCTGACTCGGTGGGGGGTGGTCAGGCCCTGGTCTCAAGTCAGGGAATGTACTTGGCGGGTGCGACCTTGCAGCCTGGGCACCCCCAGCTGCTGTCTTTTGCTTCGGCTGGTGCCCCGAGAAGACCGATGCTCATGGCCACGGTGGCTACCACCATGCCGACCTTCGTTGCGATCTTCATTGCTTTCTCCGCCTTCTATGGTTGGGGGGTCTGTGGACCCAACTCCTTTAGTCTGGGGCCAGCGATCCATAAGCGTCAGCAGATCGTTGGCTCAGAAATGTGCATTGCACTTTCTTGCAATCGAGCGAGCCCATGTAAGCGCTCTCGTTGGCCCTCGCCGGAGGCTCCGGCGAGGGCCAACGGCAGTGGCGGAGGCGGCGGGATTTGAACCCGCGAGAGGGGATCACCCTCAACCCGCTTAGCAGGCGGGCGCCATAAACCGGACTAGGCGACGCCTCCCCGACAGCCAGCACAGGCTACAAGGCAGTCCGGGGGGTTGCCGAATCAGGGAGCCCGGCTCAACTGCCGGCAGTTCCGTCGAACGGCCGGAGGCCGTGCCCCCGCTGCAGATGCCCGCGGAGATCCTGGACGAAGGCCTGCTCGTCGGCTGCGAGGACCTGCAGCGGGATCGTCGTCGTACGGCCGTCGCGCAGGCGCAGGACGATGCTCGGGATGCCGCGCGGCGTCGCGGCGATGGCATCCTCGACGTCCTTCCAGCGGGCCGCCTTGACTCCGGCTCCCCGGACCAGCCGGATGCGGTACCCGGTGTCGTCGAACGCCACGACATAGGTGCGGCGCATCAAGGCGTTGCCCCCGACCAGGACGGCAACCACCGCGACCACGCCGATCACCAGCACCACCACGCTGGGCAGGTTCAGCAGGGCAACCACGACCGTAGACGCGAAGACGAGTACTGCGACACAGACGAGGAGCAACCCCATCAGCCGGGCGCCGAAGGCCGGGGAGAGCCGATAGTCGGACGACATGAGGACGATTGAACAAGATGGCCAATTCCGTCGCGTCAGGGGGTTGCCGCCGACGCGCTCCCCGGCGACACTCGTAAGTCCCACCGGACTACGCGCCATCCGGAGGTCACCATGCCAGCTACCTCTGCTGCACTCTTGGCCCTGCAGCAAGCACTGGACGCGCCCCGCCAGCAAGGCATCGCCCTAGGCAACTGGCGCTGGGTCGTCCGCCAACGCATGGCTGCTGTTCGCGACAGCCTGATCAGCGAGAGCGATGATCCGTCAGAAGGGTGGCTGGCCGCCAGGGGCGGGGCGGTGTTGCGCGAGCGCAACACCCTGCTCGCCCGACTGGCCACCGTTGGTCCCGCCGTCCTGGAAAGCACGGAGGTCGAGCAGGTGCGCCTCGAGCTCAAGAGGCTGGCGGTCGATATCTCCCACCACGTGCAGCGTCTGCACGACCTGGCCTACGACGAGGTCGAGCTCGAGCTCGGAGGTTCCGAGTAGGGCTGTGCTGTCTACACTCGTCCGGTGCCGTCCTGGGCGGCTCGGAGGGGTGCCGGAGTGGCCGATCGGAACCGCCTTGAAAGCGGTCGCTGGCAGAGATGTCAGCCGCGGGTTCGAATCCCGCCCCCTCTGCCGAGGCGGTTCGACGATCTCAGGCGGCAGTGATCCGACAGATCTGCCGGAGATCGCGGGAGCGTAGACGTGCAAGAACGTGACCCAGCGGGGGTAGCCGGCCGTGGGCCCGGCGGGGCCGGGCCCACGCCCCATGATCCTCAGTGACGTCGGGTCAGGCCCGGGATCCGGATCGAGACGTTGGTTTCGGACGGAGCGTCGTCGACTCCCGGCTCGGGTCCCGGGCACAACGGTTGCGATCCGTCTAGTGCGTTGTTCCAGTGGGACTGGACCATGAAGCAGGGACGGCCGAAAAGGCCCATCCCTGGACGAGGTCGGCGCGGCGGTGTGGCCGGCCAGAGCCGGCTGAGGCGCCTAACGCCCCGCGAGCTCGAGGTCCTTCGTCACGTCGCCCAAGGCGCCAGCAACGACGAGATCTCGGCGGCTCTGTTCATTTCACCCCGCACAGCAAGCGTGCACGTGTCCAGGATCCTGACCAAGCTGGACGTGACCAGCCGCGCCAAGGCCGCCGCGGTGGCCTACGAGGAAGGGCTGTTCGAGGTCGCTACCGATTGACCCGCACCACGGTGAGACCTGCCAGGCGTCGCGCAGGCACCGAGGAGCAAGAGGTCACCCGAAGACGATGAGGACGTCGCCCTCCTGGACCACGTCGCCGGGGCCGACCTTGACGGCGGTGACCCGACCCGCGCGCTCGGCGATCACCGGGATCTCCATCTTCATCGACTCCAGGAGTACGACGGTCTGACCCTCCTCGACCTCGTCGCCGGGGACGACGTCGACGGTCATCACGTTGGCGACCATCTCCGCGATGATCTCGGTCACCTTCTCGCGCGCCATGACGCGAACCTAGCCGCTACCAGTCCGTACCCGGAACCGGGCTGGAGGGCCGCATGTCGTGACGACGCCGGTCACAGCAGGGGGCTCGTGCGTGCGGGCTCCGGCCGGACCGCGGCGGCTTGCTCCGCTCGGGTGGCGCGTCGGCCACGCGTCCCGCTGAACTGGAGGTCGAGCCAGATCAGGATGTTGCCGATCACCAGGCCGACGACAACCGCGTAGAGCACTGCCAGCCCCGCCTCTGTCCGGGTGACGGTGGTGTTGAGCAAGCTGGTCGCGACCGGTGACGTAGCGGCGACCCCGAACGCACACACCCACCAGCCCTGCCGACGGCGGGCCCGCATGTGGACGCCCCAGGTGAGCGCCGGAATCCCCAGGACCGCCTCGAGCGGCCTCGGGAACGCCCCCAGGTTGGCGCGCGACCAGCGAACCCCGTCGAAGAGCCACTCGACCAGGCTGGGGGTGCCGTACCGGCGCAGGAGCTCGGCATAGGCCAGGGTCGCCGCCAGCAGCACACTGCCCACGAGGACAGTCACCACCCCGCGCCGACCGAGACCATGCAGGCCGGCGCCTAGCCGGTACACCAGACCGAGGGCGCCGAGCAGCGCCAACGCGAGCGTCGTGTACTCGAACCGGAGCAGCGAGATGCTGGGCTCGAAGCCGACGGTTGCCAGCGCACCGACACCCGCGATGGCCACAGCGATGACCACCTCACGCGCCGCCTGCAGGACGCGCACCGCGGGCACCGTCGCCATGACCCCGAGCACCGCGCTCACCGACGCGGTCGCCACGGCGGCCCCGGTGGTGAGGACCTCGCGGTCCATCAGGATCACGGCGACGCCGATTGCCAGGGCGAGTCCTGCGAACACGATCGGACGACCGCCGGTGCGGGCCGCGAGCGCCCACGTGTACGCGACCGCGATCGCCACGGAACCGGCCTGGCACAGGTACGCCGGGCGCATCAGGTCGGGCCCCAGCTCGAAGGAAGCGACGGCCAGCGCGGCCAGTCCCGCGGCCACCAGGAGCAGCCCGACAGCCAGTGGCAGGCGACCCGCACGCACGCCAGCGGCGCGCGGTCTCGCTCGGGACCACCGTGACGGCGCCCGGGCGGCGCGACGACGGGGGGCGGGCGAGGACACGGGCAGGAAGGTTACATTCGCCGATTCAGCAACGAGGGGTTGGTACGACGGGCGTCGGCGAGGACTTCGGAATCCAGGCTGCCGGTGATGATCTCGTCGCCCTCACCGGCCTCGGCGAGGACGTCGCCGTGCGGGTCGACGATCATCGAGTGCCCGCTGTAGCGAGGGGCGGGCTGCGCCGCCCCGACGACGTACGTCGTGTTCTCCACGGCCCGGGCGCGGAGCAGGGTCCGCCAGTGGTCGACCTTCCGCGGTCCCGCCACCCACGCGGCTGGAACGACGAGCACCTCGGCTCCTGCCGAGACCAGGCTGCGCGCGAGCTCGGGGAAGCGGAGGTCGTAACAGGTCATCAGGCCGACAGTGAATCCGGCGATGCGGATCAGCGCGTCGCCGATCGGGCCGGCCGTCAGCCGGTCGGACTCGCGGTAACCGAAGGAGTCGTAGAGGTGGATCTTCCGGTAGTCGGCCACCGCCCCGCCGCGGACGACGAGAGTGTTGAAGGGTCGCGCCTCGTCGGGGCTGGTCTCGAACATGCCAGCCACCACGGTCGTGCTGCGGGCCTCGGCCACTCGCTCCACCTCGCCCGCGAACGGTCCGTCGACGGGCTCCGCGAACGGGCTCACGTCGGAGCCCGCCTCGCCGAAGTCGCGAGCGAACGCCTCCGGCCAGACCACGAGGTCGGCGCCCTCCGGGGTCAGCTCGTCCAGTCGGGCCCGGTTCGCGTCGGGCTCGAGCTCGGCGGTCTGCTGCACCACGGCCACGCGCATGTTCACTCCACCCAGAGTGCCACGTCCACGCGTCTCCGGCGCCGCACGTCCCGCACCCTGGTGGGAGACTGCCGGGATGGAACCGGCGGAGCCGGGGTTCGCCGCGGTGGTGCTGGCCGGCGGGACCGCGGTGCGGATGGACGGGGTCGACAAGGCCGGTGTGGAGCACGCCGGCCGGACGCTGCTCGAGCACGCCCTCGACGCCGTGTCCGAGGCCGTCGAGGTGGTGGTGGCCGGCGAGGCCGTGCCGACCACCCGACCGGTGACCTTCGTGCGCGAGGAGCCGGCGTACGGCGGCCCGGCCGCGGCGCTGCTGGCCGGACGCGATGCCCTGTACCACTCGCAGCCGCTCCTGGCGGTCCTGGCCGTGGACATGCCGCGGGTCACGCCCACCACCTTCCGGCGTCTCATCAACGCGGCCGGCGGCCGGGACGGCGCCTTCCTCGAGAGCCCCGACGGCCGCCGTCAGCTGGCCGGGGTGGTGCACCTCCCCGCTCTCGATCGGGTCCGCCCGGATGACGTGACCGGACTGGCGGTGCACCGATTGCTCGCTCCCCTGGACCTCGCGACCGTGGCCGCGGAGGGTGACGAGGCCCGCGACGTGGACACGTGGGCGGACCTGCGGGACCTCGGCGAATTGCCCTAGACGGGTGGAGGGGGTTGCGGGCACGCCCGACAGTGGCAAGTCTGGCCTTGTGAACCTTCACGACTGGATCGACGAGCTCTGTGACGCGCTCGAGATCGAGGCCGAGATCGACGAGGCGCTCGTCCTCGACTTGGCCCGGGTTGCCGCCCACAACGTCGAGCAGGTCGCCGCTCCTGTCACGACGTATCTCCTGGGAGTCGCGGCCGGATCGCAAGGGGCCAATCCCCTCGAGATCGAGCAGCTGGCCGCGCGCGCCCAGGTGCTCGCCGACGGGTGGGATCGACCGGCGGACGCCCCGGACCCGGAGGAGGTCGAGGTGGAAGTCGACATCCCCGACGACAGCCAGGTCGACCACAGCGCCGACGAGTACGTCACCTGACGGAGCCCCAACTAGGCTGACCGGCATGCGAGCCGTCACCGCCTCCGGCGCCGGAGGCCCCGAAGTTCTGTCCGTGACCGAGGTGCCAGATCCGGAGCCCGGCCCCGGCGAGATCGTCATCGACGTCGCGGCCACCGCCATCAACCGGGCGGACCTCCTGCAGCGGCAGGGCCGGTACTCACCACCGCCGGGTGCCTCCGACGTCATCGGCATGGAGTGCAGTGGCACCGTTGCCGAGCTCGGGCCCGGAGTCGACGCGTGGCACGTCGGCGACGAGGTGTGCGCGTTGCTCGTCGGCGGCGGGTACGCCACCCGGGTCGCCGTGCCGGCAGGACAGGTGCTGGCGCTCCCCGACGGTATCGACCTGGTGACGGCGGCGGCCCTCCCCGAGGTCGCCTGCACCGTCTGGTCCAACGTGTTCATGATCGCGGGACTCCAGCCGGAGGAGAACCTCCTGGTGCACGGGGGTGCCGGCGGCGTCGGCACCTTCGCGATTCAGCTGGCCGCCGCCCTGGGCGCCCGGGTCCTCACGACGGCCGGGTCCGCGGCGAAGCTGCAGGTGTGTGCCGACCTCGGGGCCGACGTGACCATCAACTACCGGGAGGACGACTTCGTCGAGGCCGTCCACCGGGCCACGGACCAGCACGGCGCGGACGTGATCCTGGACAACATGGGAGCGTCGTACCTCGGCCGCAACGTCGACGCGCTGGCGCTAGAGGGCCGTCTGGTGATCATCGGCATGCAGGGTGGGACCAAGGGGGAGCTCAACGTCGGTTCACTCCTGGGCAAGCGCGGCGCCGTGATCGGCACCCTCCTGCGGCCCCGGCCGACCGAGGAGAAGGCCGCCATCTGCCGGTCAGTGGCCGAGCACGTGTGGCCACTGGTAGCCAACGGGCAGGTCCGCCCGATCGTGCACACCACCCTGCCGCTGGAGGAGGTCGGGGCCGCGCACGCGCTCATGGAGGCCGGCGAGAACGTGGGCAAGATCGTGCTCACCACGGGGTCGTAGGGTTGCTCCCATGACTGAGAAGCCGTCCGAGAGTCCCGACGAGCAGCAGGTCGTCGTGATCGGCCCTGACGGGCAGCCGGTCGGCGCCGTACCCGCCAGCGTGCTCGCGGCGGCGGGAGCCGACGGCGACGACGAGAACGCCGAGCGCGCCGTGACCGACCTGGTGGAGCAGCCCGCAAAAGTGATGCGCATCGGCAGCATGATCCGACAGCTGCTCGAAGAGGTGAAGGCGGCGCCGTTGGACGAGGCCAGCCGCAACCGGCTCAAGGAGATACACCGCGCCTCGATCAAGGAGCTCGAGGCCGGCCTCGCCCCGGAGCTGGTCGAGGAGCTCGAACGGCTCTCGCTGCCGTTCACCGAGGAGGGCACGCCCTCCGAGGGCGAGCTGCGGATCGCGCAGGCGCAGCTGGTCGGCTGGCTCGAGGGACTCTTCCACGGGATCCAGACCGCGATCTACGCCCAGCAGGTGGCTGCCCGCGCCCAGCTCGAACAGATGAGAAGAGCCCTGCCGCCCGGGGTCAGCATCCCCGGCGCACCGCAGCCCGACCAGGGGCAGGACGAGCAGCAGAGCCCGGCGCCGGGAGACCGCGGCGGGATGTACCTCTAGGAGGCTGTCTAAGCACCTCCTCGGCGTGGCGTGTGGTCAGTCCCGGGCCCGGCGCACGAGCAGCAGGCCGAGCAGGCCGATCAGGACCAGCGCGGCCCCGGGAGCGGCCAGCCGGGTCAGGGTTTCCGGCTCGGCGTCGGCCACCGGGGTGAACACGGCCTGTGGCTCCTCGGGGTCCGGCGACGTGTTGACCGGCGTGCCCTCACCGAGCTTCTGCTCGACCGTTCGCACGAATGAGCCGGTAGCCCGGGCGGTGCCCCCGCACCTGTCCGCCCGGAGCTCCGAGCCACGCGCGGTCGCGAAGAAGACGTACGCCCGGTCGATCCTCAGACCGCGGAGTGCGCACTCGTTGGCCGGGGAGACAACCTCGACGTCCGCCGTCGTGACCTCACCCTTGTAGACGGTGCCGGCCTCGATGGAGTACGCCGTGGCCTGCCGGCCGCGATCGTCTGACGGCACCCTGGACGTGTCGAGCAGGACGCCGCCGAACACCGCGTCAGCGTCGGCGGCAAGTGCCCTGGTGCTCGCCTGCTCGCACCGGCAGACCGCCTGGGCAGGCTGCTGCACGAGGACGACGCCGGAGCCGGCCAGGACGAGTGCGAGCAAGAGCCGCGGAACCATGGAGAGCACGCGGTCATTCCAACAGATCACAGGTCGAAGAGACCAGCCAGCACCCTCGCCACTCCGTCGTCGTCATTGCTGGGAGCGACGTGATCGGCCGCCGCCACCACCGTGGGGTGCGCGTCGGCCATCGCGTAGGACACCCCCGCCCACTCGAGCATCGGCAGGTCGTTGGGCATGTCCCCGAACGCCACTACGTCCGCGGGGGGGACGCCGAGCCGTCGGCACAGGAGCGCGAGCGTGGATGCCTTGGTGACCCCCGCTGCGCTGATCTCGAGCAGCGCCGACGTCGAGGACCAGGTGACCACCACCGCCTCCGCGGCCGCGTCGGCTGCCAGATCCCAGAACTTCTGAGGCTCGAGCTCCTCGTGCCGCGCCAGGAGCTTCAGGGCGGGCCCGTCGAACACCTCCCGCAACGGGCCACGGCGGGACCCGTCGGGGACCGGGTGCCGCTCGAGGAACTCCGGCTCCAGCGCGATCCCGTCGAGGGTCTCGACCGCGAACGACGAGCCGGGGACGGCCGCACGGATCCGGTCGCACGTGGCGAGGCCGACGTCGACCGGAATGGTCCGGGTCAGGTGCACCTGGTCCCCGGCAACGTCCCAGACGAGCGCTCCGTTGGACACGACCGCCAGGCCGTGCGCCCCGACGTACTCGAACACCTCCTCGGCCCACCGCAGCGGACGGCCGGTGACGAAGACGACGGGCACGTCGAGGGCGTCGAGTCGGTCGATGACCGAGCGCGTGTACGCCGACACGGTGCCGTCGCGGCGGACCAGCGTGCCGTCGAGGTCGGTCGCGACCAGGCGCGCCACCGTCAAGCCCGGGACCCGGGTGGGAACCCTTGGCCGCCGTCTCGAAACCATCGATCGAGCTCGACCGCGGCACCCTCGTCGTAGACAGTCTCCGTGACGTCGTCGGCGGCGGCGCGTACTTCCTCGACGGACTGACCCATTGCCACGCCGCGCCCGGCCCACCTCAGCATCTCGATGTCGTTGCGACCGTCGCCGATGGCCAGGACGTCGGCCTGCCCGACCCCCAGTCGCTCGGCCACGATCGCGAGCCCCGACGCCTTCGACACGCCCACCGGGCTCAGGTCGAGCCAGGCCGTCCAGCCGACGACGTAGTCGGTGCCGTGCAGCCCGAGCCGAGCAGCGAGCTCGACGAAGTCGTCCGCCGTGGCGTCGGGGTCGCGGATGATGACCCGGCTCACGGGACCGGCCACGATCTCGTCGACCGCGGTGATGATCATGTCGCCAGACAGCTCGCCCATCGGGAAGTTCTTGTTGACGCGGTAGCCGATGCCCCGCTCCTCGACAGCGACCAGCGCGTTCGGGTGATGCTCCAGCACCGCGGCCACGGCCGGGGCGGCGTCGAAGGTCTCCTCGTGGACGACCTCGATCGGCGGGTAGCGGAACACCACGGCACCGTTGGATGCGACCACCCAGAGCCGGTCGTCCTCGTCGCCGGGCAGGTCCAGCAGGTCGGCGATCCCGGTCATCCCGTGCGGGGAGCGGCCGCTGGACAGGACGACGTGCGCACCCACGTCGAGCACCCGGTGCACGGCGTCGTAGACCGGCCGGGTGATCTGCTCGTACGTCGTGCCGGCGCCCTCGACCCACTTGAGCAAGGTGCCGTCGATGTCGAGCGCGACCAGCTTCGGCTGCCAGCCCACCTCAGCCAACGAGGGGCTCCAGGACCTCGCGACCGCCCATCCATGCCTGCAGCGCCTTGGGGACCCGGACCGATCCGTCGGCCTGCTGATGGGTCTCGAGAATCGCGACGATCGTGCGCGTCATCGCGCACAGAGTGCCGTTGAGGGTGGCGATCGGCTTCACCTCGCCGGCTCGTCCCGAGCCAGTCGAAGGGAACCGGCCCCGGATGTCGAGGCGACGGGTCTGGAACTCGGTGCAGTTCGACGTCGAGGTGAGCTCGCGATAGCGGCCCTGCGTGGGGATCCACGCCTCGCAGTCGAACTTGCGCTGCGCGGACAGCCCGAGGTCGCCGGCCGCGACGTCGATGACCCGGTAGGCCAGCTCGAGCCGGTCGAGGAACTGCTTCTCCCACTCGAGCAGCCTCTGGTGCTCGGCGAAGGACTCCTCGGTCGTCGTGTAGACGAACATCTCCACCTTGTCGAACCAGTGCACCCGGATGATGCCCCGGGTGTCCTTGCCGTGCGAGCCCGCCTCCTTGCGGAAGCAGGGGCTGA
>Ga0190265_10003848_pt1 | contig 10309 bp, 10 predicted proteins | sample Popmic124T_FD_133135 | JGI IMG/M metagenome (GOLD analysis project Ga0190265, IMG submission 133135) | Populus adjacent soil microbial communities from riparian zone of Indian Creek, Utah, USA - 124 T | ecosystem: Environmental > Terrestrial > Soil > Riparian zone | place: USA: Utah | collected...
AGGAAGTTCTCTACGGTACTCATGGTCAACCACGACTCGCGTTGTTCGTCGGCTCCCGGAACGATCGCGAGCAGGTTGAAGAGCTCACCGCCGCGCACCCAGTAGCCGACGATGTTTCGACCACGACCTGTCCAGATGTACGTGCGGTGTTCAAGACCGACGCCATGGAGTCGGTCGGCCTTGACCAGGCCACGCCATCCGTGTGTGCCAGCGAACGTCGGGTTGGCTGGGCCGTGGAGTTGTTCGCGCACGAACGAGCGGATGCCGTCCGCGCCGATCAAGGCGTCCGCATCGATCTCCGCACCTGAAGACAACGTGACGCGGACTCCGCTGTCATCTTGGTCGATTCGGACACACCTCGAGTCGAGGCGCAACACATCAGCAGGTACTGCCTTGGCGAGGGCGTCGAGCAGGTCGGCGCGATGCATGTGGTAGAAGGGATGCCCGTACAACTGCTCGGCCCGTTCCCCTAGCGGGAACTCGAGCAGGACCTCACCGGTCTCGAGATCGAGGTTCTGCCAGGTCTCGGGATAGACGGCAGTGTCAGCCAGAACGTCGCCCAAGCCGAGTCGCCGAAGAATCTGCACTCCGTTCGCGGACAGCTGTATCCCCGCGCCGACCTCGCCGAGTGCCGGCGCCTTCTCCACAACCGTCACATCGACGCCATGGTGTTTGAGGGCGATCGCAGTGGTCAGTCCTGCGATTCCAGCGCCGACGATGATGACGTGCACTGTTGGCTCCGATCGATGAGGTCGCGAATTACGTCGGGAATCTTGACGAACGGTGGACGGCATGAGTACGCACGACGAGCGCAGGTGTTGGGCCAGGATCAGCACACGCGACGAATCGCTGAGTGCCTCGTGTCGAATCGGACGCTCTCACGGGTACCTCGTTAGAGTTGCAGCACGAGACGGTTGCCTCGCGCTCGGGAGCAGCAGGTCATCATCCGGCTATGTGCCGCACGGTCGCTGCGGCCGAGAACCACGTCGCGGTGGTCGACCTCGCCGGCGAGGACAGGCGCCTCGCAGGAACCGCACAGCCCTTCCTCGCAGTCGGACTGGATGTCGATGTTGTGGTCCCGCAGCGTCCGCAGCACGGTCTTGTCCGGCGGCACCTGCAGGGTCAGACCTGAATCGGACAGCACCACGTCGAAGGCGTGCTCGAGGCTTGGGTCGAGTCCGCTCACGCCGGAACTGAAATGCTCCACGTGCAACGCATCAGGGTCCGGCCACCTCTCGGCGAGCTCCTCCAGCGCCTGCACCATCCGTTCCGGGCCGCAGGCATAGACCTGGGTTCCGAGCGGAACGTCGGAGAGGATGTGGGACAGGTCCAGCCGTCGGCCCTCAGCGGAGACGTAGGTGTGCAGTCGGTCGCCGTGGTCGCCCTGCAGCCGGTCGAGGAAGGCCATGCACTCGGACGCGCGTGCCGCGTAGCGGATCTCGTAGTCCAATCCCATCGACCTCGCCCGGTCGGCATGGGCCAGCACTGGCGTGATCCCGATCCCGCCGGCAACCAGGACCAGCCGCTCGGCGTCCACGTCGAGGCGGAAGTGGTTGCGCGGGCCGCGGACGTGGAAGGTCGCACCCTCAACCGCGTTCTCGTGCACCCACCGGGACCCGCCACGACTGTCAGCCTCTAGCAGCACGCCGATCTCATATGCGTGATGGTCGTCGGGCGGCCCGCACAGCGAGAACTGGCGGGTGATGATCTCGTCCCCGTTGACGCAGTCCACGTCGATGTGAGCGCCGGAGGTCCAAGCGGGTAGCGGCCGGCCGTCCGACTCCTCGAGCCGGACGCGCACCACTCGCTCTGCGACCCGCTCTACGCGGGTCACTGTCATCGCCCGGGAAATGGCGTGCTTCGACGGCTCCCCGATGGTGACCGGATGCCGGAGCTCCAGCACGCGCGGTTCGTAGCGCTCGGGGTTGCGCGCCGGATCCCAGTGAACCCGCAGGTGCTCGGGTCCGCGGAAGGAGGTGTTGGGCACGTACTGGAAGTCCTGATCGGTCAGCGCCAGGTGCGGAAGCCGGGTGGTGAGCTCCTGCAGGAAGATCTGCAGCTCCATCCGGGCGAGGTTCTTGCCCATGCACTGGTGCGCGCCGTACCCGAAGGTCAGGTGCTCGCTGGCCGACTCGCGACGTGGGTCGAATCGCTCAGCGTCCTCGAAGTGCCGCGGGTCGCGGTTTGCGGTGGCCTGGACGACGAGCAGCTTGGACCCCGCGGGGATGGGCACGCCGCCAACCTGGGTGTCGGTCGTGGCGACGCGCCGCCAGGCGGCCACAGAGCCCGAATAACGCAGGCACTCCTCCACCGCGTTCGGAATGAGGGCGGGATGAGCGCAGAGCTCCTCCCAACGCTCGCGGCGCTCCAGCAGCAGCTTGACGGCGTTGGCAGCCGCGTGCGCGGTGGTCTCGTGGGCGGCGACGATGCCGGCCATCATGATCGAGTGCAGGTAAGAGTCGGTGACAACATCGGGGTGCTCTGTCTGCTGGCGAACGCTGTACTGCATCCAGCCCGGGCCGCTCGGGTCACGGCGGATCTTGTCAAGCACGTGTTCGGCGTACTTCCAGAAGTTGCCCACCGCGTGCGCGACTCGCACCTGCTCCTCCGGCTTCGGGCGACCCCAGGTGTTGACCGTGTGTGCGACCGAGTACTCCTTGAGCGGGCCGATGTCCTCCTCGGGAATGCCGAGGAACCGCATCGCCACCGTGAGCGGCACCTGGTAAAGCATCTCGGTTACCAAGTCGACCTCGCCGTGGTCGATGAACGCGTCCACAGCCTGCCGGGTCATCCGCCGCACCATGCCCTCACGCTCGACCAACGCCGGAGCTGTGAACGGCTCCATGAGTGCCCGGCGGCGCGGCATGTGTTCGGGCTCGTCCTCGTTAACCAGGGTCCGGTTCATCGCATAGCCGTAGCTGCGCAACACCTCGTCCGCCTGGGAGATCGTGGGTGTGATCTTCTCCAGCGCGATCGCAGGGGAGAAGGTGTTGTTGTCGCGGAAGATCGCCTTCACGTCGTCGTACCGAGTCACCACCCAGTAGCCCAACTCTGGTGAGAAGAAGACCGGTTCCTCCTCGCGAGCCCAGGCCAGCGCGGCTCCCGGGTCGTGTTGGTACTCCTCGCCAAAGGGCGTGAACGCCTCCGCTCGGGCCGACACCGGGCACCCCGGTGAAGCCACCGGACAGCCCTGCGCGGCCAACCCGTCCGCCACACCCACCTCCGCTGTCTCGTATATCGCACACTCATGTGCGCTCAACGAACTGATGCAAGGTAAGCGCAGTCACACCCCACGGTCAACCCCCCGCGCGGCTCAGTCAGCCAGCAGAGTGCCCAAACGGACGGCCGCCGCCCGCGACTCGCGGACCGCGCGCTCGGTGTCCAGCCCGCCCAGGACCACCACCCCGACCGAAGCCTCGATCCCGGCGGCCTCCAGGGCGGCGATGTCGGAAAGCCCGACGCTCACACCGGTGGCGCCGGCCTGCAATTGGCCGTGCGTGATGCTGTAACCGCGCTGTCGAGTGATGAGCACGTCCTCGCTGTCATGCGGGGCCTCCGGGCGGGTCGCCAGGATCGCCAGCCCTGGCGCCCCCCGGTGCAGCGGGTGGCGGGTGCCCTCGCGGTAGGACACACGCAGCGCCTGACCACGGGCCTCCTCGACCATGACCACGACGCACTCGTCCCCCTCGGCCACGGACACGAAGCTGGTTGCTTGCGCGCGGTCGGCCAGCTCGTTGAGCACGGGGCGCCCCACCGCCATCAGCTGCGGAGCGAACCTGCGCGACAGGGTCGCCACGGCCGCGCCCAGCCGCACCCGACCGCCCTCGGTCCGGGTGACAAGGCCATGACTTTCCAGCGTGCCCACGATCCGGTAGGCGATGGCGCGGTGCACGTCCAATTCCTTCGCGATCTCACTGACCAACACGCCGGTCTGTTGCAGCGACACGAAGTCCAGGGCACGCAACCCGCGGTCCAAGGTCTGCAAGGTAGAAGACATGTCGTGATTATCGCACTTATCCGTGAGATAAAAGTGCCTGCTGCGGCTGGGTCGACCACCGCGACCGTCACGCCGCGATCACGTCGTCCCTTGCCATCTGCCCGGAGGGCCCCCAGGCCGATGCGGTGCATGATCGCCTTGTCCCAGACAACCCTGTCCAGCCGCCATCACCTCAACAATCTGCGGAGGGTTAACGCCCTGGCTTGGGCTTGGCGTCTTTCAAAACCGGCAGCCGGCTCCAGCAGCAGGCTCGGGCACCCGTCCTGGTGACAGGATGCCGCTCATGGCGCAGAACCTACGAGTCCAACACGGCGGTGAAGGTCAGCCGACGCTACTGCTCCTGCACGGCCTCGGCGCCACCAGTGACGTCTGGAACGGATGGCACTCCGTCCTTGCCGAACGCTGGCCCGGCCAATGGATCGCCCCCGACCTACCGGGACACGGAGGCTCCAACTCCCTCCGCCGGTATTCGTTCGGCAGCATCGCGTCAGCGGTTGCCGACCGGCTTGAACCCGACTTCCCCATCGTTGTCCTGGGGCACTCCCTCGGCGGCGTGATCGGACTGACCCTGGCCAGCGGCTGGTTCGGCATCCGAGTCGACGCGGCCATAGCCCTTGGCGTCAAAGTGACATGGAGCAACGATGAGCTGGCCAGGGCCCACAGCATCGCCCAACGGCCCATCACCTGGTACGACTCCCGCGACGAAGCCGCGGCCAGGTACCTACGCGTGTCCGGTCTCGGCGACATGCAGCCTATCCCCGACGACGCCGTCACGGCGGGACTGATCGAGACGAACGGGCAATGGCGCCTTGCCCAGGACCCGCGTACATTCGCGGTCGGCGCACCGGAGATCCCCCGGCTTCTCGCTGCAGCACACGGATCGCTGAACCTCGCCCGTGGGCAGCACGATCACATGGTCTCGCAGGAAACCCTTAGCCAGCTCCATCCAAGCGCAACCACCTTGCCGGGACTGAGTCACAACGCCCACGTCCAAGACCCCGCAGCGGTGGCGCGATTGCTGGAAGCACCACTTACAACGTAACGAGCCGAGCGCGATACGCCCGACGTGTTCGAGGCTGCCTTACAGGTGACGGCCTGGCCCAGCCATGCTGCAAGCCAGTACGTCGGTCAACCCGCTTCGTCACTCGTGGGACAGAAAGCGAGAAGGCCACGGCCAGGGCTGGCGAGCGACTACTCCCCCAGCTGATGCGGCGAGCCGGTTCATTGCCGGCCACGGCGAACACCACAGCATCGCTGACACCCGCCAAGCTCAACGTCCGCATGTGCCTCCTCAGAGCGATGGTGGTGCTGCCGACGAGCAGACCCGTGCGGAGGCACATTCTGTTCGTGCTCTAGCAGCCCCGATGGCGTTGTGGGGATGTCCTACTCGTCGATTGCCACGATGACGCGACTCCGAGTGCCGGCGTCCACGCATTCGTGTGCTTCGGCGAGCCGTTCCAGGGGGAACGGCTCACCTACGGGGACGGACAGGGCGCCGCTGCCGGCAGCCGCCGTGAGATCCGTGGCGGCCAGCTGCTTGGCGCTAACGGGGAAGTCGTCACTGCCGAGCAGGCGGATGGTCACGTTGTCGAACAGCATCGGCCAGAACGGGAAGGCCGACCGGTCGTCGCGGGTGGCGTACGCCGCGATAACGGTGCCGATCTTGGCGACGGCCGCGTCGAGCTCGACGTTGTCGGAGAAGGCGACCTCGATGATCCGGTCCACACCACCGGGGGCGAGGCGTCGAACATCGCCGACGGGGTCGGCAGCGTCGAGCGTGACGACGTGATCGATGGCGGTCGCCCCGCTTCGGGGCCGGTCGATGGCGTGTCGGACGGTGCCGATGACGGTGGCTCCACCCCACTTGGCAAGCTGGCCGGCGAGGGCACCGACGCCGCCGAGGACCCCGTGTACGAGGACAGTTGCGTCGCTGACCGGCCCGTCGCCGAAGACGGCCCGGTGCGCGGTGATGCCGGGGATGCCCAGGCACGCACCGAGCTCATCGGAAACGTCGTCAGGCAGGTTCACGGCGAGCGCCTCGGGTACGACGGTGTACTGCGCGGCGGTGTCGAACGGGCGATAGGACTGGGCCCCGTATGTCCACACGCTGTCCGAGCCGGGTCGAGTCGACGCCGTCGCCGACCCGGTCGATGACGCCGGCGGCGTCGCTGTGCGGGATCACGCGGGGATAGGGCATGGAGGAGCCCAGCCAACCCCGGCGCTTCTTGGTGTCGCCGGGGTTTACGCCGGAGAACTGCACCCTGACGCGGACCTCGCCTGGTCCGGGTTCGGGGTCAGGCAGCTCACCCACCTGCAGCACCTCCTTGGCCGGTCCCTGCCGGTCGTACCAAACCGCACGCATGTCTGGTCCCCTCTTCTTGTCGAGTCGGGCCATCCACGTGCGAAGACGCGAAAGCCCACGACCGCGGGTCAGTCCGCGTGGATGTCCCCGTCGCTTGGCATGCGCTTCCAGGTGACGGTGAGGCCGGCGCGCTGCCCGAATCGCTCAAGGTGACTGCCGAGCACGTGCTCGACCCGTGCGACGGCCTGCTCGTCCCCGCCTGCGGCCACCAGCGTCAGGACACCGTCACCGACGATGACCCGGCCTGTAGCGTCACCGATCGCTGTGGTCGAGGTGGCGCCTTCGGTGGTGAACTGGAGCTTGCGGCCGAGGTGGGCGATCAGCTGCTTGGCGTAGCGGGCCGGCGCGTCGGTCACGACGACGGCGCGACGGGTGATGGCCGGGGTGCTGCGAGTCATGCTCGTCTCCGAGTCAGCCCTCGAGCTGCAGATCGAGGTGCGGTGTGGCAGTGAGAGGGTCTCGGTCGGGGCAGCGGGCCGCTGATGGTGCCGGTGTCGACTCGCCGGTACGCCCTCCGCCTGGGGCTCAACTGAGGGTACCGGTGGCGTAGGCGTGACTGGCTTCGACGATGCAGGTGACGACGCCGAGCTCGCCGCGATCCCGCGGCCCGTAGATCATCACCATCCCCCGAGCCAGCCGGATACCTGCCAGCGGGTGTGCCACCGCCCAACCACGTGTCACGGCATCGGCGGCCAGCCCCGGCGGGAGCACCAGGTGCAGCGATCCGTCGTAACCGGGGTGGATGTGCGCGAACTCTCCGACCCTGGGGACCTGGAACGCATCCAGCGGTGCGTCGGAACGAGGTTCGACCATGAAGCCGCGGGCGCCGGGCACAGAGATCGCAGACGGGCGGGTGCTCACCCCAGGCAGGGCGGCCACGCGTGTGAACAACTGCTCCTGGATGTCGGGCGGGCTGTTGTCCGACCGCTGCTCCTGCGGGATCGTCCACGACACCTGCGGCCGGTCACCGGACCGCGTGGGCAACGTCCCATCGGAAAGAGTCGACCACGTGGTGGAGCCAGCCGGAAGGGGACGGCGGCGGGCGACGAAGTCCAGCCGCTCCGCGATCCAGCCGCCGAGCTCGGCAACGGTGGTCGGGGTCAGTCCATGGCCACCGGGGTCGCGGCGCGCGTACGCCGGGGCTCCAGACTCACCCAGCAGGTATCTCCAGGTGCGCCCCTGCAGGTCGGCTGGGATCACGGTGTCGACATCGCCCTGGGCAACGAACACCGGCACCCCGGCCAGCTGTGCCGGCGACACCGGGACGCCGGCGTCGAATGGCAGCGTGCCGTACAAGATGGCCGCGCCGGCGAACCGCTGCGGCTCGGTGAGCAGCAACCCGCCGGCGAACGCAGCGCCGCCGCTGAACCCGACCAGGATCACCGGGCGCCCGATGGGCGCCACGTCATCGAGCCACGCCCGAAACCACGCCATGGTCTCCGCCAACGACTCAGCGACCGGACGGCCGACGCCACGGTTGACGAACCACGCATACCCGTCGCCCTCGACGATCGGTGCGCGGACCGCCGCGTACGACGGGCCGGTGGGAAGATGGTCAGCCTGGCCGATGATCCCTTTCTCGTCAGCGCCGCGGCCGTGTAGCAGCACCACCAACGGTCGGCTGGGCTCGTCACGCGTGTGCCAGACCACCGTGGGCTCGTCGAAGGCGGTCATGAGGGGGTCTCGTCCTCGTCGATGTCCGCGACCACTCGTCCGGCGGTGCGCACCCCGGACCAGCGCGTCAGCTCATCGTCGAGGTCGAGGCGCTCGATGGGGGCAGCATTCTCGAACTCACCCCAGGCCTCCCGGGGCAGCATCCACATGATCTCGAACTCGTTGCTGTCGGGGTCGGCGCCGTAGACGCTCTTGGTGGCGCCGTGGCTTGACTCGCCGGTATATGCGCCAGTGTCGACCAGCGTCTGGCGGGCGTCCGCGAGCTCGTCGATGGTGTCGAGCTGCCAGGCCAGGTGGTACAGCCCGATACCCCCTCGGCGCTTGGGTGCGGCTCCCGTACCGACCCCGAACAGGCCGAGGTCATGATGGTTGCCCGAACGTGGCAGCCGGAGGAACGCTGCGTTCGCGCGCGGCTCACGGGCGGCGACCACCATCCCGAAAACCTCGGTGTAGAACCGCTCGGCGCGCTCGCGGTCGGCGACAAAGAGCACGGCGTGGTTCAACCGGACGGGCGAGACCGGCATCAGGCTCAACTCCTTCTCAGAGCGGACGAATTTGGACCAGGCTGTCGCGAGGTGTCATGGCAGTACGGCGAAGCCGCCGGTCCAGGAGATCTTCTCCGCGGCGGCCAGGGTGATCTGCAGGAAGCCGGCCGCATCGAGCTCGCGGGCGCGGCGCAGCGAGCCGGCGTCGATGGCGCGCAGGCCACCGGCGGTGACGACTTCGGCGAGTTGGGACTTGGCCTCGGCGTCGTCGCCGGCGATCAGTACCGTGGTCGGCTGGCCACCGATGGTGCCGGAGGCCAGGGTGGCGGCGAAGTTGGTGTTGAAGGCCTTGACCACCCGCGAGTTCGACAGCGTGGCGGCGATCTCGGCGGTGGCCGAGGAGTCCGCGGGCACGGTCAGTGAGTCGAAGGTCTCGAAATTCAGCGGGTTGGTGATGTCCACGACGATCTTGCCGGCCAGCTGCTCAGCACGCTGCGCCAGCACCTCGCTCACGGCCGGATAGGGAACCGCCAGGACGACGATGTCGCCGGCGACGGGCTTGTCGGTGTCGTTGCTGCCGAGCAGCTCGGCGGCGTTCCCGCCCTTCTCGACGACGCCGGCGATGGCCCGGCCCATGTTGCCGGTGCCGAGGATGCTCACGGTGGTCATGACGGTCTCCTTGGGTCGTTGTCAGTGACTTTAGTTGTTGCTTCAACTAACAGTAGCAAGCATTTACTTGTTCCGACAACTTTTCTGCGGCAGAATCTTCCCCGTGGATACGAAGTGGCTGACCAACGAGGAGCTGGGCGCCTGGGTGCGGATCGTGGCTGTGCTGGAGCTGCTGCCCGGCGTGCTGGACTCCCAGCTCCGCCGCGACGCAGACCTGACCAGCTTCGAGTACTACGTGCTCGCGATGCTCTCGGAGGCCCCAGACCGAACGCTGCGGATGACGGCGCTCGCGGCCCAGACAAACGCCACACTTCCGCGGCTGTCCCACGTCGTCCGGCGCTTGGACAGTCGCGGCTTGGTGGAGCGGTTTCCCTGTCCAGAAGACGGCCGAGCCACCAACGCCCGGCTGACCAGCGCAGGACGGCAGAAGGTCCAGGAGACCGCCCCCAGCCACGTGGCCAATGTCCGACAGCACGTCATCGACGCACTCACCCCTGAGCAGCTCGGCCAGCTGACCGCGATCACCGACGCGGTGCTGCAACGACTAGACCCCACCGGGACGATGACCGCGATGTACACCCGCCACGACAGGCCGGCATATCCGTCACCGACTGCAGCGCAGCCCGAGGCGCAGTGACCGCCAGCCTTGGCGGTCAAATTTCCCCTCCCCACCGGGACATCGCCCGAAGCCCGTGAGCCGTTGGACGGTGGCCGTGGAAGTGCAAGGACTGGCGGCAGGCAGGGGTTGTAGTCGAAGTCCTGCGTGCCGTGGTGATACGCCTTCGCCAGGCGCATCCGCGCCTCACACACCTGCCCGGTGCTCGCGCCTACCCGAACGGCGGGGACGATGTCAGCGCCCGGACTCCTCCAACCGTTGAACCATCAGGAAGCAGCAAAGGCAGAAGGGTGGGAAGGAGGCCGAGGAGGTGGCCTCGATCTGCTAGTCGAGGTTGCGCAGGCAACCGCACCAGGGGCGAAATACTCGGTCAGCCTTAGTCGGTCGGGCTGACAGGATTTGAACCTGCGACCCCTTGACCCCCAGTCAAGTGCGCTACCAAACTGCGCCACAGCCCGGCACCCCGCCGTTCGTGGCGGTGAGCGGACTGAACCTTACCGCAGCGA
>Ga0190265_10003849_pt1 | contig 10309 bp, 9 predicted proteins | sample Popmic124T_FD_133135 | JGI IMG/M metagenome (GOLD analysis project Ga0190265, IMG submission 133135) | Populus adjacent soil microbial communities from riparian zone of Indian Creek, Utah, USA - 124 T | ecosystem: Environmental > Terrestrial > Soil > Riparian zone | place: USA: Utah | collected...
ACCCGATGCCGAGCCCCGTCGTCGCCGCGGCCTGAGCCGAGACGACCGCTTCGAGCTCACGCGCACGCGCGTCGGGCCAGCGTCCGCGGCGCAGAGTGGCGTGTCGTTCGATCCCGTCGAAGAACGCGAGCACGTAGCGGCGCCCGTCGCTCGAGCCGACCGAGTCGGACTCGGCGACGCGATGGATCGGCGCGCCGCCGGGCAGCGTGCGCCGCAGCTGCTCGACCACCTGCTCCGACGCGTTGTCGTAGCCGGCGACATCGGCGCGGCTCGTGACGTCGACGCCCGCCTCAGCGGCATCGGCGTCCGCGAGCTTCCGTTCGAGGCCGGCCTGCGCGGCTGCTCCCGCGTACATCGGCGCCGCTGCGAGTAGTGTCGCCGCGAGCAGGATCGCGCCGAACGAGACGGCCACGAGCGGCCACACGGCGAGCGTCCGCTTCGCGATCAGCCGCCATGGCCCGGGCGGCCTCACCGCTGCGACCCCGGTTTCATCCGACTACACCCTAGAGGAGCCGGTGTCGCAGGACGCCGGCCTCGGACGGTGCGAGGCGAGGCGCTGCTAGCATCGGTCGCGTAGGGGAGTATCCCCGGCGCGTCGTCGTCATGCCGGCCGATCTGGCCCGGCGCCGCGGTCCTTCGGGACGGGAGAGACCTGCGAGGCAGAGTCAGCCAACCCGGAGGTGGGAGATGTCCACGCCCGCGGATGCAGCGACGCCGGCCGAGCAGGTCGACGTGTTCGATCGCATCCTTGTCGAGATCGACGAGACACCCGAGAGCCTGGTGGCGGCGGCGCAAGCGCGTTGCCTCGGGGGACCCGACTGCTACTTCGAGCTGCTCGCCGTCGTCGAGCGGGCGGCGGCGTCCCAGGCGGGCGCGGCGGCGATCTTCGTCGCCGACGCGCTGGAGAGCGCGACGGCCGCGGCGCTCGAGCACGCGACCTCGCTGCTCGAACCGTCGGCGGCGCGCATCGTGGTCGGCAGGCCGCGTGAGGCGCTGCTCTTGGAGGCCCGTTCCGCGGGGGCGACGCTCGTCGCAGCCGGCATGCACCCGCACCGACGTGTCACCGCCCGGCTCTTCGGCACGCTCGACGCGGCGGTCCTGCGTGACGCGCCGTGCTCGGCCCTCGTCGCACGTCCCGGCTGGGGCGCGTCGAAACCCAGTCGGATCGTCCTGGGGATCGACGGGACGGAGTCGTCGCTGCTCGCCGCGCGCGCCGCGGAGTCACTGGCGGCGCGACTCGGAGTCGAGCTCCGGACCGTGCTCGCGCTCGGCGGCAAGCCGCCGGAGGAGTCGGTCTTCGGGCGTGAGCACGCGGACGTCCTCGTCGACTCCCGCGATCCGGTGACGGCGCTGGCCGCCGCTTCAGGGGAATGCGACCTCCTCGTCGTCGGCGACCGGGGCACGCACCGGCGAGGGCTCGGAGGCAGCGTCGCCGAGCGGCTCGTTTACGCCGCGCGCAGCTCGGTCCTCATCGTTCGCGGCTCACACGCCTGAGCATGGTCGACACGATCGTCGCGCCCCAGCGCAAGGCTCCCGCCTGGCACGCGCTCGAAGTGGACGAGGTCGCCGGCCGGTTGGGGACGTCCGCCGCGGCCGGCCTCGGCGACGGCGCCGCGGCGCGGCGGCTCGCCGAGCAGGGGCCGAACGAGCTCGACACCGCGCCCGGGATCGCGCCGTGGCGGCTGCTGCTCGAGCAGCTGCAGAACGTGCTCATCCTTATCCTGCTCGCCGCCGTCGTCCTCTCGGCGGTGCTCGGACACGTCGCAGAGGCCGTCGTCGTCACGGTCATCGTGCTGTTCGCCGTCGTGCTCGGCTTCGTGCAGGAGTACCGTGCCGAGCGCGCGATCGAGGCCCTGCGTGAGCTTGCCGCGCCGACGGCAACGGTGGTTCGCGACGGCGAGGAGCGCGAGGTGGCCGCACGCGACGTCGTGCCGGGCGATCTCGTCGTGCTGGCGGCCGGCGACAAGGTGCCGGCCGACGCGCGGCTCACCGAGGCGGTCAACCTCCAGGTCGACGAGGCTGCGCTCACGGGCGAGTCGATGCCGGTCGAGAAGGGAGCGAAGGCGCTCGCCGCGGAGGACGTCGCGGTCGGCGACCGCACGAACAGCGTCTTCGCGGGCACGACCGCGACCTACGGGCGCGGGCGGGCGCTCGTCGTCGCGACCGGCATGGCGACGGAGTTCGGCCGGATCGCGCACCTCCTGCAGACGATCGAGCCGGCCAAGACGCCGCTGCAGCGGAACCTCGACCGGGTGGCGGGCCTGCTCGCGCGCGCCGGGCTCGCGGTCGTGCTCGTCGTCGTCGGGCTCGGCCTCCTCCGCGACGAGCCGTTCGTCGAGATGCTGCTCTTCGGCACGGCGCTCGCCGTCGCCGTCGTTCCCGAGGCGCTGCCGGCCGTCGTCACGATCTCGCTCACCCTCGCGGCGCAACGGATGGCGAGACGGAACGCGCTCATCCGCCGGCTACCGGCGACGGAGACGCTCGGCAGCGTGACGGTGATCGGCTCCGACAAGACCGGGACGCTGACGAAGGACGAGATGACGGTCCGCAAGGTGCTCGCTGCCGGGGAACTCGTCGACGTCTCGGGCGCGGGCTACGAACCCGAGGGCTCATTCTCGCGAGGCGGCGAGCGGGTGGAGCCTTCGGCAGCGCTGCTCGAGACGCTGCGCGGCGCCGTGCTCGCCTCGGACGCGCGGCTCGTCGCCGGCGGCGACGGCGAGGGGTGGGCGATCCGGGGCGATCCCACCGAGGGAGCACTCGTGGTCGCGGCGGCGAAGGCGGGGGTGCGCAAGGCTGACCTCGACGCCAAGCTGCCGCGCGTCGGCGAGATCCCGTTCACCGCCGAGAGCAAGCGGATGACGACGCTGCACGAGACGTCCGACGGGATCGTCGCGTACGCGAAAGGTGCGCCCGAGATCGTGCTCGACGCCTGCACGCGGCAGCTGACCAGGGACGGTGAGGAAGAGCTCGACGAGCGAGCCCGCGAAGCGGTGCTCGCCGACGCCCGCGAGCTGGCCGGCGGTGCGCTCCGCGTGCTCGCGATCGCCCGCAGGAAGGACGCGACGCTCGAGAGCGCGGAGCGCGGCCTGACGCTGCTCGGGCTCGTCGGGATGATCGACCCGCCGCGTCCCGAGGCCCGCGACGCGATCGAGACGTGCCGTCGCGCCGGGATCAAGCCGGTGATGATCACCGGCGACCATCCTGCGACCGCCGAGGCGATCGCGCGCGAGCTGGGACTGCTGCGGGTGGGGAGCGTGGTCACGGGAGCGCAGCTCGAGTCGATGAGCGACGAGGCGCTCGACCGGGAGGTGGACGAGATCGAGGCCTACGCGCGCGTCTCGCCGGCCCACAAGCTGCGGGTCGTGACAGCGCTCCAGCACCGTGGGCACTCGGTGGCGATGACGGGCGACGGCGTCAACGACGCACCCGCGCTGAAGAAGGCCGACATCGGGATCGCGATGGGCATCACCGGCACGGACGTGACCAAGGAGGCCGCGGCGATGACCCTGACCGACGACAACTTCGCCTCGATCGTCGCCGCCGTCGAGGAGGGACGTCGTGTCTTCGGGAACATCAAGAAGTACCTGATGTACCTGCTCTCGGCCAACCTCGGCGAGATCGGGCTGCTCCTCGGCGCCTCGCTGGCCGGCCAGCCGCTGCCGTTGACCGCGGTGCTCATCCTCTACATCAACCTGGCGACCGACGGCCTGCCGGCGCTCGCGCTCTCGGTCGACCCGCCGGAGCCCGATCTGATGCGCGAGCGGCCGCGCGATCGCGCCGCCGGGATCTTCACCCGGCCGGTCGTGGCGCTGATCGTGCTCGGCGGCGCGTGGTCGGCGATCGTCAACACGAGCCTCTTCGTCTGGGCGCTCTCGTCCGGGCGGAGCCTCGAGGAGGCGATGACGATGACGTTCGTCTCGCTCGCGCTGATCGAGTTCATCAAGGCCTACAGCTACCGCTCGGAGCGGCATTCGATCCTGCGTTCGCCCTTCGCGAACCGCTGGCTCAACCTCGCGATCGCGTGGGAGCTCACCCTGCTCGGCCTCGTCGTCTACCTGCCGTTCCTGCAGGGGCCGTTCGGCACGGTCGGGCTCCCGGCCGACGACCTCGTCGTCGTCGCGCTGTGCGCCGTGACGATCGCGCCGGTGCTCGAGGCCGGCAAGTGGCTCGTGCGCCGCGGCCTCTTCGACCGCTCGTAATGGCCTCCCACGCTCGGGAGCGGCGACCACGGCGAAGGTCGGCGCGGTCACCGGGTCGGAGACCGTGCGCGAGCACGGGCTCTGCCCGTGCTCGCTTGCAGGCAGTGGAGCGTGCCGGGATCGAACCGGCGACCTCCGCCTTGCAAAGGCGGCGCTCTCCCAGCTGAGCTAACGCCCCAAACGGCGGTCAGTGTAGAGAAGAAGGGGGAGCGCCGCGACGCGGCGCTCCCCCTTGCGAGCAGGCTCCCTAGCTGAAGCGGAAGTAGGCCACCGAGCTGCTCGCTCCCTCGATCTGGAGCGTCAGCCGGCGGCACGTGCCCGCCCAGGTCGGGTCAGTGACCCAGTTGACGTGGTACTCGTTGCCCTTCTTCGTCGGGTTCCCCGTCGTCTGGATCGGCGTCGGGGCAGCCGTCGAGCGCAGGTCGTCGCAACCCACCGGCTCGGAGACCAGCGTCACGTCCTGCCCTGGTGCGAGCCCGGTGATCGAGTACTTCACGGGCACGATGTCGCCCGCGTCGCGCTCGTTCAGGGTCGGCGCCGCCTTCACGGGCGGACGGAACGAGCCTGCGGTGGCCGAGCAGGTCGCCGGAACGGTGAAGTCCTGCGAGTTGTCCGTCCGGCTCGTCGACAACCCCTGCACCGCGCCGGTGCCGAGGCCGCGCTTGGCGAACCCGCGCCAGATCTCGCACTGGTTCGCGCCGCCCGTCAACGCCCGGTCTGCTGTGAGGATCGCGTCACGACCGTCGACGAAGCCGGGACCGCACGGCTGGAACTTCATTCCGTCGGTCACGAGCTGGATCGCCAGGTTGTTGCCCCCCGTGAACCAGTCGGCGTAGACGTTCGGGTTGTAGCCGTGCTTCGCGATGAGGTTCCAGTACACCTCCCACAGCATCGTGTTCCACACGTAGCCGACGCCGTGCGGCTGGGAGATGTTGACCGTGTCCTTGATCGAGTCGTACGTCGACGGGTTCACGCTCGTATCAGTCGAGTACGGCGTCGGGCGGATGCCCGGGCCGTCTGCCGGCTGGAAGCTCACGTACGAGCCGACACCGCGGGCCGTCGTGGCCGTGTCGGACGGGCTCGTCGTCAGCACGAGCGCGAAGTAGTCGCTCCAGCCCTCGCCCATGTGCTCGAGGTGCACGTTCGAGTTCAGGCACCCGATCACGCTCGGGCCGCCGGTGAGGCGGTTCGAGATCCCGTGACCGTACTCGTGGGCGATCACGCCGTTGTCGAGGTCGGAGTCGCGGTCGGGCACGCCGCCCGTGCCGTCCGAGATCGTGACGACGTTGCCCACGCTCGGCCTGAGCGTGTTCCCGTCCTCGAGCGTGACCATCACCGACGGGATCGTGATGGACGGATCGGCGCCGCCCATGGCGGTGGCCGGACCGGCGATGTTGTTCGCCACGATCACCATCAGCGCCCCGAGATCCTCGGCCTTCTTGACCTTGCCGACGAACGCGCACGTGCCGCGGTCGATCAGCGCGATCTTGCCTTCCGGGTCAGCGAGGTACGGGTCGAGCGGGATCGGCGTCGCGCTGCCGATCGGATACGCCGGGTCGCAGCCGCGGCCGACGTAGACGACCTCACCCGTGATCGGCCCAGTCGTGACGAGACTCTCGCCGAAGCCGGCCATCGGCCCGGAGAACGTCCGTCCGGCGAGCGGGCCGGAGTTCACGACGATCGGGTTCGGGGCCGACGAGCGCCACTCGAACATCTGCATCCGCGGCCGGACGCCGTCGACGTCCGTGCCGAAGTTGGCGTTGTTGCGGCCGCTTCCGTCCTGTGCCTCCGCACGGACATAGTCGGCTCCGAGGCCCTGGCCGGTGTAGTTCGTCGCCTGGAAGTTCCCGGACACCTCGTCGAAGCCGTAGTTCTGCATGACGTCGTGGATGACGTTGTTCCAGTAGAAGAGATTCGTGACGAACGCGGCCTGGGAGTCGAGCGGCCGTGCGCTCAGGTCGAGTGCGAAGTCGAACGTGAGGCTCGCTCCTCCGTCAGGATCGCTGCCCGGATCGGGGACGTTGTTGTTGTCTCGGTCGGCGTACGCGTGGACGTTGTTGCCGCGCGTCACCGTGAACTCCGGCCCGGCAACCCCGTTCGTGTCATGCCAGCCGAACGGAGACGCGCTCGGGTCGGCCGGGTTCTGCACGAGCACCCGGTCGCCGTCGCTCGGGCTCTCCATCGGGATCGGGAAGACGCGGTAGCGCGCGTTGTCCGTCGCCGGGAACGTCGGCAGCTCACTCACCGTCGCCGACGACGGAGCCACGGCCTCGCCGATCGCCTTCGCGTCCTCGTGGATGATCAGGTCCATCTGACCCAGCGAGGATCCGGTCTCGGCGTCGACGAACGCATTCCACCAGTGGTCGGCCTCGTCGAGCCGGACGCTCCAGGCGAGCCGGACGGCGCCGTCGGTCGGGAGCCACACGAGCTCCGCCTCGATCGCGCCCTCGGCGATGCCACCGTCCGAGACGGACGTCTTCGCCGCCGCGCCGCCCTTCTGGTCCAACACCTTCAGTGCCTTGCTCGGCTTCAGGCCGAGGTGGTCGGCTGCCGCCGAGGCGGCCTCGACCGCTGCCTTCTTCGCGCTCTGTCCGCCGGCTGCGGCGGCGAGGTTCGAGACGAAGCGGTTGCCGGCGCTGAGCACCGATCCGTCGCGTGCGACGTTCACGTTGATCAGGCCGTTGTAGACGTCGATCCCCTTGTACTGCTGTTGGAGATAGACGTGGGTGACACCGTTGTGAGCGCTGAAGACCGTGTCGCTGACGACGACGTCCTTGACGTCGGAGCCGGTGAGACCCAGCTCCTGCTTGTGGTCCTTGACGTAGCCGAGCGCCACCTTCGTCGCATCGCTGCCCGAGCCCGACATCGCCCCCGAGGCGACGACGAGGCAGGTGACCGACGCTGCAGCAACAGCTCTGGCCAGAGCCTTGCGAGAGATCATGGAGCCTCCCTGGTAGTCCTTTCCCCCTCGGCCGAGACTCTCGCCCCGACCATGACGCGGCGAGTCTAAGCGCTGCGGCAGCAGGAGGTCTAGTGCAGGGGCTCGTCGGGGGCGGGTTGACGCAGCCCTCGCTCGAGCGAGCGCAGCCCGTCGCTGAATGTCTGCGTCGAGGCGCCGCGGCCGCGCGAGCCCTGCTCGAGCCTGCGGATGCGGGCTTCGAGCGCGTCGAACGCCGGGGTCGCGGGCGCTTCCAGAGCTTCGACCGCCCGCTCCCGGGCAGCGAGCGCCGCCTCGCGCTCCGCGAGCGCGTCGCTACGGGCTGCGAGCTCGACGTGGGTGCGGGCGAAAGCCTTCTCGGCATCGCGAAGCTCCTCGAGCTTGGCCTCGAGCCGCGCGAGCGCGTCCTCGCTCTCGGTCGTCTCGGTCTGAGGCTCGGGGTCGTCCGACGCGGCGGTGCGCTCGTCGAGCTCGGCCGCGCGGGCGTCGAGCACGGCGGCGCGGGCGTCGAGCTCCTCCGACCGGGCGGCGAGCTCGTCCGCGCGGGCGTCCAGCTCGTGCTCGCGCGCGGCCAGCTCCTTCGCCGCGGCTGCCTCCTTGGCGGCCGCCGCTTGGTCCGCCGCCTGGGTGTCCGCCGGCTCCGCCGTTTCAGGCTCCCCGGCGGACGAGTGCTGTTCGAGCGCCAGCTCGCGTGCGTCGAGCTCCGCTGCTCGCGCGTCCAGCTGTGCCCGTTGCGCGTCGAGCTCCGCCCGCTCCTTGTCCGCGCCCCGCTCGGCACGCGTGGCCTTCAACTCGGCCAGCCGGGCGCGGGCGGCCTCGACGCGCGCCCCGCGCACGCTGGACCCCTCGAGCTTCGCCTCGCGCCGCTCCACCCGCTCGAGCGCCTGCGCGAGCTCACGTTCCCGCAGCTGGACGCTCGCGACATGATCGGCGAGTGCGCTCTTCAGCGCTGCCAGCTCCGCTGCGGCCTCCAGGCGCTGTCGTTGCAGCGCCTTGTGCTCCGACTCCGAGTCGGAGGATTCGTCACCGCGGGCGGGGAGCTTGAACCGGCTCAAGGAGCCGGATCGTACTCGTCTAGGCGGCGCGCTCCAAGCGTTCCTCCGCGCGAGCGCGACGCACGATCTCGTCACGCTCGCCGAAGCGAATGCGCGCACGTTCGGCCCGGTGCTCGTCCCACAACCCTTGGAGACGCTCGTCGATCTGCTTGATCTCTTCCCGCACCGCCTCGTTCCGGCCCTGGGAGAGCAGGTTCCACAGCTCGGTCCGCTGCTCGCTCAGGCCCTCGATCTCGGCGTGGATGTCCGCAATCGTTTTCATGCTCTTGAAAACGCGGGTGCGGGCGCCGGGATTCCCTACTCCTCGCGGCTGAACAAAAACACAACAATGACCGCCGCCGCGACGACGCCGGCCACGATCGCGAGCAGGTACAGCGCGGTGACCATCACTCGTACCCGAGCTCGGAGATCCGATCCTCGTCGAAGCCGAAGTAGTGCGCCAGCTCGTGCAGGACCGTGATCCGGATCTCCTCCTCGAGTCGGCGCGGATCGGGGAACTCCTCGGTGAGCGGCAGCCGGTAGATCGCGATCCGGTCGGGCAGCTCGCCGTGGCCACCGCTGCCGCGCTCGGGGAGCGGGATCCCCTCGTAGAGGCCGAAGAGGTCCGGGTCGTCCGGATGCTCGTCCTCGACGACGACCGCAATGTTGACGAGCGCGCGCGCGAGCTCCGGCGGTACGCGGTCGAGCGCGGCGCGGACGTGCTCCTCGAAGGTCTCGCGGTTCAATAGCCCACCCGCAGGGGCGATCGGATCGCGACGACCTTGACGAGCAGCGCTCCGAAGACGAAGCCGCCGACATGGGCGAAGAACGCCACCCCGCCGCCCGGCTGGGGTTGCCCGAGCGAGGCGCCGCCGGAGAAGAGCTGGAGCACGAACCAGAGCCCGAGCAGGAGTACGGCCGGCACTTCTCGCACGACGAAGAAGATGAGCGTCAGGACGCGGGCCCGGGGGAGCAGCACGAGGTAGGCGCCGAGCACGGCCGAGACGGCGCCGCTGGCGCCGAGGTTCGGGATCGTGGCGTCCGCGCCGTTTGCGACGGAAAGCGTGACGAAGGTCTGGAGCGCGGTCGCAGCGAAGCCGCCGCAGAGGTAGAAGACGAGGTAGCGCACGTGCCCGAGCGCATCCTCGACGTTGTTCCCGAAGATCCAGAGGAAGAGCATGTTCCCGAGCAGGTGCTCCCAGCCGCCGTGCATGAACATCGACGTGAAGGCCGTGAGCGACCAACCCTGTCCGACTTGCACGCACTCGTCGACGACCTCGCACGGGTGGTAGGCGAGCTCGTCGACCGATCCCTGCAGATCGGGGAGCTGGTAGAGCACCCAGACGAGGATGTTCGCGAGGATCAGGCCGTACGTGACCCACGGACGCGTCCGCGTCGGAACGTTGTCGCGGAGGGGCAGCACGCCGCGCGATGCTATCCCTTAGAGTCGCGCCGATGGCCAGCTTCCCGAACGCGCTCAACGAGCAGGTCAGCAACGAGTTCGGCGCCTCGCAGCAGTACGTCGCGATCGCCGTGCACTACGACGCGCTGACCCTGCCGCAGCTGGCCGCGCATTTCTACCGGCAGGCGGTGGAGGAACGCAACCACGCGATGATGCTCGTGCAGTACCTCCTGGACGCCGGCGAGTCGATCGTCGTGCCCGGTGTCGAGGCTCCCCAGACTGCGTTCGCCGACGTCGTCGAGCCCGTGCGCCTCGCGCTCGAGCAGGAGCGGCGCGTCACGGAGCAGATCGCGGCGCTCGTCCAGCTCGCCCGCGACGAGCGGGCGCTGGTCGGCGAGCAGTTCCTGCACTGGTTCCTGCAAGAACAGCGCGAGGAGGTCTCCTCCATGTCCGCGCTCCTGGCCGTCGTCGAGCGCTCGCGCGACAACGTGATGCTCATCGAGGACTATCTCGCGCGCGAGGCCGGCGAGTCGCCCCTCGAAGCCGGCGCGCCACCGGCGGCCGGTGGGGCGCTGTAGGAACCGACAGGCACGAGCGTGAGCTGGTGGGCTGCGAAGCGGCCCCTTCAGGGGTCTGGCGCGCTGAGCATCCGCTCCTGCGGATGCTCAGCTTGCGCGGCTAAGAGGCAAGGCCGCGCGGAGCTTGTCGGCTACGGCCTCGAGCTCGATCGGGGCGC
>Ga0190265_10003850_pt1 | contig 10309 bp, 11 predicted proteins | sample Popmic124T_FD_133135 | JGI IMG/M metagenome (GOLD analysis project Ga0190265, IMG submission 133135) | Populus adjacent soil microbial communities from riparian zone of Indian Creek, Utah, USA - 124 T | ecosystem: Environmental > Terrestrial > Soil > Riparian zone | place: USA: Utah | collected...
GCCGACTCGACCTGCCTCTGGCACGCGCTCGGCGAGCTCGGCTACGGCGTCTCCGCTCTCCACGTCGCCCACGGGCTGCGCGGCGCGGAGTCGGACGAGGACGCGCGATTCTGCCGCGAGGCGTTCGGCGCCGAGATCGTGCCTTGTGTTTCCGAAACACAAGGCTCCTCCGAGGCCGCGCTCCGCGACGCCCGCTACGCGGTCCCGGTCGAGGGACTGCGCGCCACCGGGCATACGGCGTCGGACCAGATCGAGTCGGTGCTGCTCGGCCTCGTTGCCTCCGGCTCGCCGCAGCGGATCAAGGCGAAGCGGGAGGACGGTGTCGTTCGGCCGCTGCTCGCGCTCTGGCGCGAGGAGACGCGCGCCTACTGCGACGAGCGCGGGCTCTCCTACCGGGAGGACACCTCGAACGCAAACACGAAGCGCGGCCTGATCCGAAGCGAGATCCTGCCGTTGCTCGAGCAGCTCGATCCACGCGCCCGCGCCTCGCTGCTCTCGCTCGCCGACGAGCGCCCGCGCCTGCCGCGCACGCTCGAGCGGACGCTGGCGGAGCTGCTCGCGAGCCGCGAAGGCTCGAAGTCGGCCGACCTCGGCGCCGGCGTCCGCGCCGTCCGCGAGTACGAGACGCTGCGACTCGAGGGCTCGGTCGAATGGGGGCCGTGGACGATCGCGTCGGAGCGCGACGGGCTGGAGGTGCGGGCCCGCCGGCCGGGGGATCGTCTCGCAGGCCGCCGGAAGAAAGTGCAGGATCTGCTCGTGGACGCGAAGGTGCCCGAGGCGGAGCGCGACGGCTGGCCGCTCGTGGTCAGCGGCGACGAGGTCGTCGCGGTGCCCGGCGTGGCCGAGGCGCCCGGGTGGGAAGGAGCGGTTACGTGGAGACGGTGAAGGATGCTGTCGGCGAGATCCTGATCGAGCAGGAGCCGCTGCAGGCGCGGATCGCCGAGCTCGGCGCCGAGATCTCGAGCGAGTACGAAGGTCGTGACCTCCTGCTCGTCGGCGTACTGAAGGGCGCCGTCTTCTTCATGGCCGACCTGATGCGCGAGCTCTCGATCCCGTGCGAGATCGACTTCATGGCGATCTCGAGCTACGGCGCCGCCACCGATTCCTCGGGCGTCGTCCGGATCCTCAAGGACCTGGACACGAACATCGCCGGACGCGACGTGCTCGTGGTCGAGGACATCATCGACTCCGGGCTGACGCTCTCGTACCTGATGCGCAGCCTGAAGGCGCGCAAGCCCGAATCGCTCGAGATCTGCGCCCTCCTGACGAAGCCGGAGCGCCGCGAGATCGAGGTTCCGGTCAAGTTCGTCGGCTTCGAGATCCCGAACAAGTTCGTGATCGGCTACGGCCTCGACTTCGCCGAGCGCTACCGCAACCTGCCGTACGTCGCGGTGCTGCACCCGGATCTGATTCCGCCGCATTAACAGGGGATTAGGACTCCGTGGCCAATGTGTCACGGAGCGGGTTTGCGGCATTGAGGCTGCTACCCTCCCATGACCCCTGTGAACAGATTCTTCCGCAGCGCGCTGTTCCCCCTGATCGTGATCGTTCTGCTCGTCTACCTGGCGAGCCAGACGCTGATCCCGCGTAAGGACGCCCAGGAGAAGGTCAGCTACTCGGAGTTCATCGCCCAGGTCGAGGCGGGCAACGTCCAGGAGGCGAAGTTCACGCCGACGCGGAACCAGCTCGAGGGAACGCTGGTCGGCGGCGACAAGGTCAAGGTGAACTACCCGAACGACCTCTCCGCCTTCGCCGTCGAGGAGAAGCTCCAGGAAGAGAACATCCCCTACGACTCCAAGGGCAAGGGGTCGTCGTGGTGGAGCTCGCTGCTGATCTCGATCCTGCCGTTCGCGCTGCTGATCGGCTTCTGGATCTTCCTGATGAACCAGGTCCAGGGCGGCGGCTCGAAGGTGATGAGCTTCGGCAAGTCGCGCGCGAAGCGGATGACACCAGACTCGCCGAAGATCGGCTTCAAGGACGTCGCCGGCGTCGACGAAGCCGTCGAGGAGCTGCACGAGATCAAGGAGTTCCTCGAGAACCCGAAGAAGTTCCAGGCACTGGGAGCCAGGATTCCCAAGGGCGTCCTGCTCTACGGGCCTCCCGGCACCGGTAAGACACTGCTCGCGCGCGCCGTCGCCGGCGAGGCGGGCGTACCTTTCTTTTCGATCTCGGGCTCGGACTTCGTCGAGATGTTCGTCGGCGTTGGCGCCTCGCGCGTCCGCGACCTCTTCGAGCAGGCGAAGCAGTCGAGCCCCTGCATCATCTTCATGGACGAGATCGACGCCGTCGGCCGCCATCGCGGTGCCGGCCTCGGCGGCGGCCACGACGAGCGCGAGCAGACGCTGAACCAGCTGCTCGTCGAGATGGACGGCTTCGAGATGAAGGACAACATCATCCTGATCGCCGCCACCAACCGCCCCGACATCCTCGATCCCGCCCTGCTCCGCCCGGGCAGGTTCGACCGCCAGATCGTCGTCGACCGCCCCGACCGGATCGGTCGCCGCAGGATCCTCGAGGTGCACTCGAAGGGCAAGCCGCTGGCGCCCGAGATCGACCTCGACACGCTCGCGGCCGGCACACCCGGCTTCACCGGCGCCGACCTCGCGAACCTGATCAACGAAGCCGCGCTCCTCGCCGCCCGTCACGGAAAGAAGATGATCGACCAGGACGAGCTGGAGGAGGGGATCATGCGCGTGATCGCCGGGCCTGAGAAGAAGGCGCGGCTGCTCGGCGAGAAGGAGCGCAAGATCACGGCATTCCACGAGATGGGCCACGCGCTCGTCGGCTTCCACCTCGAGAACACGAACCCGATCCACAAGATCACGATCGTCTCGCGCGGTCAGGCGCTCGGCCTGACGATCTCGTTGCCGACCGAGGATCGCTACCTGACGACACGCTCGGCGCTGATGGACGACCTGGCGATGACGCTCGGCGGCCGCGCGGCGGAGGAGCTCGTCTTCCACGAAGTCACGACCGGCGCTGCGAACGACCTGGAGAAGGTGACGGCGACCTCGAAGGCGATGATCATGCGCTATGGGATGAGCGAGAAGCTTGGCCCGCGCGTGCTCGGCCGCGATCACACCCAGCCGTTCCTCGGCCGCGAGATGGGCAACGAGCCCGACTACTCGGATGAGATCGCACGCGAGATCGACGACGAGATCCGCCGCGTGATCGAGGAGGCGCACGCGACGGCGCACCGTGTGCTCCGCGAGCACATGGACGACCTGCACAAGCTCTCCGCGATCCTGATCGAGCGCGAGACGATCGACAAGGATCAGTTCGAGCGCCTGCTCGCCGGCGAGGCCGAGGAGTCCGTGTTCCCGGAGGAGGCCGCCGAGCCGGAGGAGGCGCCTGCCGAGGGCGAGACCGAGCGGAAGCCGGCCCCGAAGCCGAAGCCGCGCCCCGTTCCGGGCGTGTCGATGCAGCCGCCCGAGCCGGATCCGGCCGGCTGACTTTCTGCGCAGGATGAGCATCCGCTCTCGCGGACGCTCATCGCGCCAAGGCCGGCCCGCCTCCCAAAGGCTTGATCCTTCAGCCGGTGCGCTTGCCCACGGCCAGCGCCAGCAGCGCGATCGCGCCGACGGCCGCGGCCGCGCCGAGTAGATCGATCGCGACGCCACGGGCGGCGACACCCTCGACGACTGCGAGCACGACGGTTCCGCCTGCGATCGTGGCGACCGCGAGGCCGGCGAGGAGCGCCACCCGTCGCAGGTACGTCCCCGGCTCGTCTGCCAGCGTCCCGCGCAGCTCCAGCGACCAGTAGGCGAGCTCGGCGACCGCGAAGAGCAACGCCGCGAGCAGAGGCGCGCGCGTGTCGATCCCGTCGATCTCGAAGCCGAGGGCCGCGACGTACGGCGCTGCGAGGATGCAGATCGCGCCCGGGATCACGAGCGGCTTTCGCAGCACGAGACCGCCGGCGAGCAGGGCGGCGGCCACGAACGCGGCCAGCAGAGTCGCGCGGACCAGATAGCCGTCCTCGGCGATCACAGCCAGCCACGCACCCGTGCCGACGGCGCCCGCCACCGCCGCGGCGCCGGTGGCTAGACGCGCGAGATCTGCGCGTGGCGCCTGAATGCCCTCACCCCCTCCAGCACCGCGTCGAGCGGCGCGTCGTCGCTCCAGCTGGCGACGGCGACGCCGAGCCGCTCGTAGCGAGCCCGGATCTCGTCGCGACGCAGCACCCAGAGCCGGTGCGCCAGCTTGTCGGCCTCGCTCTGGCCCGGCTCGGTGAAGCCGACGGGCGAGACCTCGACGATCGCCAGGTCGTAGCGGCGCGCGCGCAGGTCGGCGAGCGCCTCGACCGCACGGTCGTCGAGCAGGGGCGTCACGGCGACGATGAGCGCCTGCGGCGGCAGCACCCGTGCGGGGATCACCGAGACATCCTTCCAGGCGTAGTTGAAGACGATCTCCGACTCGAGCAGGGCGTCGACGATCCGGTAGCGCTGCGTCGACCCCATCCCTGGTGTCAGCCAGCGGAGGACGCCGCCGAAGGAGACGAGCCCGACGCGGTCGCGCCGCTCGAGGTAGCGCGCGGCGAGCGTGGCGGTGGCGCGCACTGCTAGGTCGAGCGTCGAGCGCTCGCCCGAGCGCGCGTCCGCGAACGTGTCGAGGAAGAGGATCACGTCGGCGTTGCGCTCCGGGTGCCGCTCGTTGACGACGAGCTCGTCGCGGCGGGCGCTCGCGCGCCAGTTGATCGAGCGGACGCGGTCGCCGGGCGCGAACAGGCGCAAGTCGGCGAACTCCATCCCCTCGCCCTTCTGGCGCGCCACCTCGTTGCCGGCGTAGAGCTGGGTCGAGACCGGCCTGACGATCCGGCGCAGCGTCTCGGGGAGCGGGTACACGCGCAGCCGCTGCTTCCGGTCGAGCCGGGACTCCCAGACGGTCAACCCCAGCCGGTCGCGGGCGCGGAGGCGGATGTCGCCGAGCTGGTAGTTGCCCCACCGGACGCAGCGCAGCCTCAGCTCGAGCGTGCGCTCGTCCTCCCAGCCCAGCCGGAGCGACTGCGCATTCGCGCCGGAGACGACCTCGAGCCCCTCCGGGACGACCAGCACCAGCTCGAGCCGCTCGACGGGCGCATCCGACGACACCGTCAGCTCCACCTCGAGCTCGTCCTGCTCGAGCGCGGTCGCGCGCTCGACCTCCACCTGCACGCGCACACTCGGCGCCCGCGCGAGCCGCAGCCCGACCCCAAGCGGCAGGGCGAAGGGCAGCGCCAGCACCGCCAGCTCCGGCCGACGCAGCGCCAGCGCGGCGAAGAGGAAGATCGCGGTGAGGCCCGCGTAGGCCGTCACGCGCGGTGACGGCGAAGGCCTCACGCTGCCCGCCTCACTCTGCCCATCTCACTCTGCCCGCCTCATTCTGGCGCCGGCGCCGTCGCTTCGGCCGCGGGCGTCGGCACGGTCTCGAGCAGCTCCCGGACGATGTCCTCGGCTGCGAGCTGCTGCACCCAGAGCTCCGGCTTCAGCATCAGCCGGTGGGCGAGCGCCGGGACGGCGACGGCCTTCACGTCCTCGGGCGTGACGAAGTCGCGGCCGGCGAGCGCGGCCTTGCAGCGCGCCAACTTGAGCACTGCCAGGCTGCCGCGCGGGCTTGCACCGACCGTCGTCGACGTGCTCGTCCGAGTCGCGGTGACGAGGTCGACGATGTAGGCGCCGACGGCGTCGCTGACGTGGACGTCCTCGATCGCCGCCTGGAGCGCGAGCAGGGTCTTTCCGTCCACGACCGGCGTCAACTCGACCTCGTCCTCGCGCCGCTCCATTCGGCGCGACAGCACCTCCCACTCGTCGGTCCGGCTTGGGTAGCCGAACGAAACGCGCAAGAGGAAGCGGTCGAGCTGCGCTTCGGGCAGCGGGTAGGTGCCCTCGTACTCGATCGGGTTCTGCGTCGCGAGGACGAGGAACGGCCGCGCGAGCTGGTGCGTGACGCCCTCGATCGTCACCTGCCGCTCCTGCATCGCCTCGAGCAGCGCGGCCTGCGTCTTCGGCGGGGCGCGGTTGATCTCGTCGGCGAGGAGGAGGTTGGTGAAGATCGGGCCGGGCCGGAACTCGAAGTCGCCGTCGCGCTGGTTCCAGATCGAGGAGCCCGTCACGTCCGAGGGCATCAGGTCGGGCGTGAACTGGATCCGGTTGAAGCCCGTCCGCGTCACCTGCGCGAACGAGCGCGCGGTCAGCGTCTTCGCGAGCCCGGGGTAGTCCTCGAGCAGCACGTGCCCGTCGGCGAGCAGCCCGAGCAGGACGAGCTCGAGCGCGTCCCGCTTCCCCACGACGGCGCGCTCGACCTCGTCGAGGATCCGGCTCGCGTGCTCCTGCACCTGCGCGAGCTGCATCAGAGCGCCTCCAGAGAGACGACGACGTGCCGAAGCGAGTCGAGGTCGAGCCCGCGCCCGAAGCGGTCGAGCGGCGGCTCGCGATCCTCGCGCACGAGCTCCCACGTCTGCTCGCCGAGCGCGCGGCGAGCTGCCTGCGGATTCGCGTCCAGGTCGATCCCCCGGCGGGCCCGCAGCAGCTCGGACGCGATCCGGCGCAACGTCGGTCGCAACCGGAAGTGAAGGTCGAACGCCGTCGTCAGCCCGAGCGTCACCTCGCGCTCGATCTTCTCGAGCTCGGGGACGCGCGCCGCCCGCCGCGGGCGGGTGCTCAAGGCCGCGTCCACCGGCGAGGTGCCGCGTTCGGGGAGCGAGCTGCGCAAGCGGGTCAGCAGCTGGGCGAGGACGTAGCCGGCAAGGAGGAGCACGCAGACGCGCACGACGACGTCGGCGCGGCCCGGCAGGACAACGAGGGAGACGATCAGCGCGAGGGTCAGGAGGACGGGGAAGCGTCCGAGCCGGAGCGCGCGCCTCACTCCGTCGCCGCCCGCTCGCGCTGGGCCTCGATCGCCGCCGCTCGCTCCCGCTCGGCGAGCGCCTGCGCCGCAAGCAGGTCGTCCCGCACCGTCTGGAGCGCGTCGATCGCCTCGTCCTTCATCTCGGCCCCCACTGCATGCTGCGAGAACTTAGCCCTTTCGAACAGATCGGTGAGGGCGCGTGCAGCCTTGTCGGTGACGGACAGCTGCGCGAGCATGCGGCCGAGATACTCGAGCGGGGCCTCGGCGGGATTGCGTGGCAGTCCGTGCGCGGCGAGCACGCGCTCGAGCCGTGCGTAGGCGGCGATGACGGCTCGGCGCGGGTCGGGCTCCGCCCGGAGGTCGTCGAGCGACTCGTCGACCGCATGGGCGACCGCCGCGGCGAGCTCGGAGTGGAGCTCCCCGCGGGCGTGCTTCCGTGCGCGTCCCGCGTACCACCACGCCACCGTCGCGAGGACGATCAGCGCGATCGTCACGAGCACCGGCACCCACGCGATCTCGGCCTCGTAGGACGTCGGCGTCAGCTGGGTCGCGGTGTCGATCGGGATCGACCGTGCTTGGCCGATCGCCTCCTCGGGCTCGACCGGCGCGGGACGCCGCCAGTCGCCGAGCCGTCGCGCGAGCAGGATCCCGACGGCGACGAGTACGAGCATCGTCCCGAGCATCTCGAGCACGCTCCTGCGCGGCGCCTGGCCCGTCTGCGCCTTGACCTTGCGGCGCAGCACGAGCAGGTAGACGAACATCACCGCGCCGGCGAGCATCGCGACGAGATACATCGTGAAGAAGACGTCCATCAGCGCGTCGCTCGGCTTCCGCGCAGAGTTGTCGCCGAGCGACGTCGACCCGCGCGCCGCGACGGCGACAAGCACGACGGCCGCCAGGACACCGGCCACGGTCAGCAAGGCGTTGCGGGTGCGGGCGCTACTCTCCATGCAGGGTGAGACGTCCAGCGGTGGAGGAACGTTTGCGGCGACCCGCCGTGATGGGGATCGTCAACGTCACGCCCGACAGCTTCTCGGACGGCGGCGACCACTTCGACCCGGATGTTGCCGCCGCGGCCGCGCGCAGGATGGTCGCGGAGGGAGCGGCGATCGTCGACGTCGGCGGCGAGTCGACCCGACCCGGGTCGGAGGGCGTCTCGCTCGACGAGGAGTTGCGCCGCGTCATTCCCGTGCTCGAGCGGCTCGAGGGCGTGCGCGTGTCGATCGACACCACGAAGAGCGAGGTTGCGCGCCGCGCGCTGGAGCTCGGCGCCGAGCTTGTGAACGACGTGACGGCCCTCCGCGGCGACCCGGCGCTGGCGGGAGTGGTCGCTGACGCAGGCGGGTATCTCTGCCTGATGCACATGCAGGGTGAGCCTCGCACGATGCAGCTCGACCCGCGCTACGACGACGTCGCGGGCGAGGTCGCGGCGTTCCTGGAGCAGCAGCTGTCGGCCGCGGTCGCGGCGGGGATCCCGGAGGAGCACGTCTGCCTCGATCCGGGCATCGGCTTCGGCAAGACGGCCGAGCAGAACTTCGAGCTGGTGCGGCGCCTCGACGTGCTGCTCGCGCTCGGCAGGCCCGTGCTCGTCGGGCTCTCGCGCAAGAGCTCCCTGGGGAAGCTCTTCGACCCCGAGGCGCGGACGGGGACACTCGCCGCCTCGATCGGGGCTGCGGTTGCGGCGTACGAGCGAGGCGCTTCGATCTTCCGCGTCCACGACGTCCGCGCGCACGTCGAGGCCCTCACCGCCGCGGAGGCCGTATGCGGATAGAGATCGCCGGGATCACGTTGCGCGGCCTGCACGGCGTGCTCGACCACGAGCGCCGCGACGGCCAGCTGTTCGTCTTCGACGTCGCGCTCGAGCTGGACGAGCCCGCCGAGGACGACATCGACGCGACCGTGGACTACCGGGACGTCGTCGCGTGCGTCCGTGAGATCTCGGATGGGCGGGCGTTCCAGCTGCTCGAATCGCTCGCGGCGGCCGTCGCGGACGAGCTGATGCGGCGGTTCCCGGTCTCGAGTGCGAGTGTGCGCGTCGGCAAGCCCGAGCTCGAGCTCGACGGGGGCCGCGCGACCGTCACCGCCGAGCGATGACGCGCGCCTATGTCGGCGTCGGCGCCAACCTCGGCGACCGCGAGGCGACGATCCGTGCCGCCCTCGACTCGCTACCCGGGGTCGCCGGCGTCTCGCAGCTGCGCGAGACCGATCCCGTCGGGGTCGTCGACCAGCCGCGGTTCCTGAACGGCGCTGTCGTGCTCGAGACCGAGCTCACTCCCCGTGAGTTGCTCGACATGCTGCTCGCGATCGAGCGCGAGCTGGGCCGCGAGCGCCGCGAGCGCTGGGGCCCGCGCACGATCGACCTCGACCTGCTGCTCTACGGCGACGAGACGATCGACGAGCCGGGCCTGACCGTCCCGCACCCCCGCCTGCACGAGCGGCGTTTCGCGCTCGAGCCGCTCCTCGACCTCGATCCCGAGGCGGCGGTTCCCGGCCGCGGACGGGTGGAAGACCTGCTCACGGAGCTAGACTGAGGCGATGTCGCATCTCGACGATCTCGACGAGTTCGAGGCCGAGCTCGAGCTCGCGCTCAAGCGCGAGTACACGGCGGTCTTCGGTCTCTTTCGCTACTGCATCCTGACGGCGGACGCGACCTATCTCTGCAACAAGCTCGATCTCCAGGTGACTCCGCAGGCGAGCTACCCGTTCTTCCACGTGCGGATGGAGGACGTCTGGGTCTGGGACAAGAACCGCCCGACGCGGATCATCCCGCGCGCCGAGGTCTACACCTCGAGCGACGTCACAGTCGAGGAGCTGCGCGGCGAGAACGACGATCCGAAGCTGACCGCGGACGCGCTCGCCGAGCGACTCGGCGAGCGGCTGAACACGGACGACGAACAGCCCTAGAGGCGCCATGCTGCTTGCGGTCGACGTCGGCAACACGCAGACGGTGCTCGGCCTGTTCGAGGGCGAGCGACTGACCGACAGCTTCCGGCTCGCGACCGATCCGGTCCGGACCGGGGACGAGCTCGGCGTCACGCTCGGCTCACTGTTCGAGCTCGAAGACGTCGACGGGATCTGCCTCTCGACGACCGTGCCGGCGCTGCAGCGGGAGTGGGAGCGCGTCGCCGAGCGGTGGGCCGAGGCGCCGCTGCTGACCGTAGGCCCCGGCGTCAAGACCGGGATCCCGATTCGCTACGACGACCCGCGCGAGGTCGGGCCCGACCGGATCGTCAACGCCGTCGCGGCGAACGAGCGCTACGGCGCGCCCTGCATCGTCGTCGACTTCGGCACCTCGACGAACTTCGACATCGTCTCGCCCGAGGGAGAGTACGTGGGCGGCGTGCTCGCGCCCGGGATCGAGGTCTCGATGGAGGCGCTCTTCGCCCGCGCCGCCCGCCTCGTCAAGGTCGACTTCGTCGCGCCGCCGACCGTGATCGGGAAGACGACCGTCGGCGGGCTCCAGTCGGGGCTCGTCTACGGCTTCGCC
>Ga0190265_10003851_pt1 | contig 10308 bp, 3 predicted proteins | sample Popmic124T_FD_133135 | JGI IMG/M metagenome (GOLD analysis project Ga0190265, IMG submission 133135) | Populus adjacent soil microbial communities from riparian zone of Indian Creek, Utah, USA - 124 T | ecosystem: Environmental > Terrestrial > Soil > Riparian zone | place: USA: Utah | collected...
AGCCCATAGACGCAATTCAGAGAAGACAGATTAGAGACAATTGATGTTCCAACCGCTGTTCGTAAGGCCGCTTGAGCCAAATGAGAAAGATGTGCTCACCTCCTGCTTAGAATCTTCCAGCAAGGAAGAGGCCGGGCGGGCGGAGATAATACTACTATCCTCACAGGGCAAGACTGCGGCAGAGATAAGCCAGGCGCTCGGCTTTCATTCATCGAACATAAAGAAGTGGATAAGGAAATTTAATAAAGACGGTATAAATGGAATCGTAGTGAAAAAGCGCGGCCCGCAAGGAGGTCCGCGCCCGCGCTTTACGGCGGCTCAAACGGCTGCGATACTGAGTCTGGCGAGCACAGACCCGACAAGCCTGGGGCTTCCTTTCAAAGAGTGGACGCCGCAAAAACTTGCCAACGTCGCGGTCGAGCGCAGTATTGTAAGCAGCATCAGCCACGTCACTGTCAGACAGATATTGAGACGCAGCGAGAATGGTAATCAAAGAAGTCTCGCCACTCTTCACGCCGCCGGCGGCAACCGGCAATCACCCTCTCATCTTCTTCTTGGAAAAGAGGCGCTCTCGAAATCGCGTTACGACAGCGCTGTCGAGCATCTTTCAGCCGCGCTCGACGAGGAGCCGCTTTCGGTCGAAGACGAGGCCATAACGCGCTCGCTTCTGAGCGAAGCACTAGAAGAGTTGAGCAAGTACGAAGAGGCTTACAGCGTTTTAAGCAAGTATGAAGACCCTCGCGCGCTTTCGGGGCTGGCCTTAAAGCCGAGGGCGCGCATCAGGCTGAGGATCGGGTGGGTGAGCAGTTGGCTGAAGAATTATCCGAAGGCAATCGCTTCATTGAACGAAGCGATGAAGCATTACCTCGAGCTTCAAGACAGCCTGGGCGTGAGCGAGGCCAATTACGCCATAGGCCATACATACATCAGGATAAACGAGTTCAGAATCGCCCGCGATTACCTGGCGGCTGCCGCGAGCGTTCAGCAGACGACTGTAGATAGAGAGCTTCTCGCGCGAATCCATGACCGGCTAGGCGCGGCTGATTTTTATGAAGGGGCTTTTTCGAGCGCCAAGGAGAATTACCTGAAGGCGCTCGACCTGGCCGAAGCTACTTCAAACACAAACCTGATAGGCACGATACTGCTCAACCTCGGAACGACCTACAACGACGATCTCAGCGAGCGCGACGAGCAGGCGCATTACCTCAAGCGCGCCATCGAGTATCTTGAGAAGGGCGGTCACAAGGACCACCTCGCGCTGACGTATAACAATCTCGGCGACCTGTTGAGGTGCGCGGGCGAGTGGGACGAAGCAGTCGACAATCTTGAGAAGGCTATTGCCACGGCTCAACGTTACGTGAAGCCTACGTGGGAAGCTACTGCGCGGATAACGCTTGCTGAGATACTTTGCGCGCGCGGCCAATTCACGGAAGCCGAGGCGCACTTAAAGAGAAGCCTGGAGCTTCTCGAAAACGTTGAGAAGTGGACCGAAGCCAGCGCGCTGCTGATACTGGCATCGCTTTATCAAGCTACATCCAGGACAGACTCAGCGATCAAGACATTAAGAGAAGCGCTCGCGCTTTCAACTTCGATAGGCGATTTGCAGGGCGTATCGCTCGCTCATATCGGACTGGGCGAGTTGTACTACTTACAGGGCGGGCACGAGCAGGCGAGGGAGTATCTCGATCTGGCGCAGAGCCGTTTGAAGGAAGAGAAGTCGCTTTCGGCTGCGGGCCTAGTGCAGAGGTTGACGGGGCAGATTGAAGCGGCTTCGGGCCGTCTGACAGAAGCCAAACAGCACATTGCCCAGAGTCTTTCGATCTTCACTACCATAGGGTCGCCTTACGAAGTGGCGAAGAGCCATCACGAGATGGGGCTGCTTATGCAAAGGGCCGGGGAGATCGCCGACGCCGAATCAAACCTGTTGGAGGCGAAGGCTATTTTCGAGAAGCTGGGCGCGGAACCGTGCCTTGCCCTTACGGTCAGCGCCTTGGACTCTCTTGCTGTGAGGGAAGAGAAGGGGGCTGAGATTAGTCGCGTCAGCCCGCCGAGCGACGTGCTTCTGATGCAGAGACTGTTAGACGCCTCATCATCGAAAGACCTGCTTGTGCAGGAGCTGGCCGCTGTGATCTGCGAGAACTTTGGCGTGGCCGGGGTAGCGATTCAACGCGTAGATGATGATCGTCACAAGCAGTTGCTTGTGGCGCGAGGCATCGGGCGTGTCGAAGCTGAGCTTCTGGGAAATTCGATTGACCATACAGCAGCCGAGAGCCTCGGTCGAACCAGTGACGGACTTATCACGAGGATCAGAGATGGGCAGCGGGCATTTCTGATGATCTATATGCGGGCAGGGGGCGCGGTCGATTCCGACAGGCTCCAGCCGCTACTCAAGCAGGCGGAGTTTGTGCTTGAAAACTGTTCGCTCAAAGCGGCTGCGCGCAACGCCATGCCTCAGGTGGTCGAGCATCGCACGCAGACTATAATGCCGGGATTCATCGTCGGCAGCCCGTTGATGTTCGACGTTATAGAGCGAATTCACAAGATCAGGACGAACGACGTTACGGTGTTGATCACGGGCGAATCGGGCACGGGCAAAGAGCTTGTCGCGCGCGCCATACACGTTGAGTCCGCGCGCGCGCGCGCGATCTTCCTCCCTTTCAACTGCACGGCGACGCCGAAAGACATTATCGATAGCCAGTTATTCGGCCATCGCAGGGGAGCCTTTACGGGAGCGACGACGAACTACCCGGGAATTATCAAAGCAGCCGACGGAGGCACGCTGTTTCTGGATGAGATAGGCGACCTGTCGCTTGAGGTCCAGCCCAAGCTGATGCGCTTTTTGCAGGAAGGCGAGATTCAGCCGCTTGGCGAAACAAAGCCGCTTCGCGTGGATGTGAGAATTATCGCCGCGACGAATACAGACCTTGAGCGCGCAGTAGAGGATGGCCGGTTTAGAGAAGACCTTTTCCACCGTCTAAATATCATTCGCATACACGTTCCGCCGTTAAGGGACAGGCGGGACGAAATACCTGTTCTCGCCTCTCATTTCCTTGAACACTTCCTCTCGCGGTCGGGCAAGCAGGGGGTGATATTGACGCAAGAGGGAGTCGACGCGCTGACAGAGTTTGACTGGCCGGGCAATGTCCGGCAATTGAGGAACGAGATTGAAAGGGTAATCGCCTACGCCAATGACGGCGAGTTTCTGTCGCTAGAGCATTTTTCACCTGAGGTCGCGCACCCGCGAAGACAGGCAAGACAAGAGCGCGCCTCATACGCTACAGCGCCTTACTCTAATAATGGTTATTCAAATAATAGTTATTCAAATAATGGTTACCCACATAACAGTTACTCTTATAGCAGAGATTATCAGCCGAACGGGTCAGCGCAAAACGGGCAGCGGGAATCGAGCGAGGCTCGCACAGGGCGGCCCGTAAAGCTGAAAGAAGCGACAGCGGCGCTCGAACGCAAGCTCATCGAGGAGGCATTGGGGCGGAACAAGCATAACCTTTCGAGGACGGCAATCGACCTGGGACTTTCGCGCAGAGGTCTGAGGCTGAAACTGGGGCAGTTGGGCATAGAGCGGGAAGAGCGCGTGTAAAGAAGAGCGCGTATTAAAGATTTACTCACTTTCGGCAAGTGAAAAAGTTACGGAATCTGCGTTTAAAGACTTGACGTTGAGTCTTTCTGAAAATAAGATCAGAGTTCCGTTAGGTAGTTCAACCAGGTAATTCAACTTAGGGTGCGAGCCTGGAATTCCGTAGCGATCTGTAAAGCGATTTCCCACTGGTAAATCTGTACCAGCCTTTTGGGAATATTGTATCCGGTTCGTCGCAGCCTCCGCGCAACGGCTTAACGACTCAAGCCCTTTGTTTTGAGCAAGAAAAAGAGATTAGTGAAGGAATGCAAGCCTGGCATAGTGAATGCTATAGAAGCGGGCTATTAAAAAGCAGCAATGACTGCCGCGTCTCAAAGGCATCGATAAGAGGATGAATATGAAGACTCAAAAGATATTAAGGAGCCTGATTGCTCAGGCTTCCGTGCTCATGGTACTTTTGATTGGCCTCTGCGCAACTCCATCGAAATCATCTTTGCAAGACAGATTGCCCAGCGACAATGTGAGCCTGCCGGGTGTGCATGGGGCGACGAATAATACAGTCCACGCCTTTGACCGCTACGTGATCGTAGCCCCTTTCGCGCCGACGGGTGATATTGGAGACGGCAGCGACCTGAGTAAGTTTGATAATCACTATCTATACCTTTTTGATACTAAGAAGCCCGAAAACGGGCCGAGGCTTGCCGATCTTAAGGTCTGTTATTTTCCAACGAAAGTTAAGTTTGACCCGAACACGGGAAATGTTTTTGTTCGCGGCACAGAGTTCATTGATGTGGGCGGCGGCCAGTTCGAAGCACGCGAGGTCCTCGTACACGCTCACCTGAATCTGGAGTCTGACGGCAAGCCCGCCTTCGACACCGATTCCGCGGTCCCGATTCACATACCGGGCTATGGTTCGGAATATACTTCTGATGCGCCCATAGACTTCGCGCTCGGCCACAACGGCAGAATATTGGTCTTCACAAACGGTTCGTCGGTCTTCACATATGATGTGATAGCAGGGACCATATACCCGATTGTTATAGCCGACAATCCTAATAACGTTATCACGTATGTTGACGTTGATGAAGCAAACAACACGCTCATCTTTGCTACGAGCCAAAAGGTCGAAGGGACCGAAGGCGGCCCGGCGAAATTCACCTCCGAGCTTTACTTTTATAAGTTGGAGAAGAACGGGACTGCGAACCAGATCAAGCACTTGTATCCTGAGCAATTCGGCGAAGGGTTCTTCTTGTCGGCTGGAAGCAACGCAGCAGTCAGTTGGGACCCGATCAACGAGAGGCCTGAGTACGGCTATTTCGTGACGAATGACGGCGCAGTATGCCAGATCGACCTCCGAACCCCAGACCTGGAAGGAGTGATCGAGAGAGTAGCCGTGCTGCCGGAGATGGCTCAGGCAGAGGGCCTGGAGCCTGGACCCGTCACGGTCAGGTTTGATCGCGCCAAAAGACTCCTGACGGTTGTTAAGCAAGGGACGTTCTGGAATATCAGGCGACCGAGCTTTGTCGAACGGGGCGGGAGGATTCGGCGTCCATCATTTTCCCAGTCCGAAGGCTCGGCTGGCATCGCCCTCGTACAGTTCAATAAAAAGAACCGAGTGGTGGGCCAGAGAGTTTTTGATAAAGTGTTCGGGAAAGAGAATCGAATCTCCAACCTGGTCGCGGGGCGAGGCGGGCTAGGGCTTATAGCCACCCACTCAGGAATGATCTTCGCAGTTAATGCTTCCGGTTCGCTCGATACCGCGAGCGTGGATTTTATCGGCGAGATCGGAACAAGAATTGATCGGATTGCTTATAATGCTGGTCGTCAGAACCTTACTGCAATAAGCTCATATGTGATTGATGACGAAAGCCAGGGAATGCTTCCTGGTTCGATCCTCTTTGCAAGAGTCCCCTTGAACGCAGATTAAAAGGCGGAGAGAAGAGACTGTCCGCATATTAACGAAGCAGCTTTTTCCAGGTCGCATTCCATATGACCTGGGACTTCACGCTACATGTGTGAGTCCTTGACATGTTGCTTACCGTTGAACGTCCATTCCGCAACAGCAATTTTATCCAGGGAGATCGATAGCCTGGACAAGGAGAAGATATTATGAAAATAAAAAGAGCAGTAATGATGGCGGTGCTCGTGGCGGCTGTTGCCGCGCTGGCGCTGCCAGTCATTGGCCTCAGGGCTCGCGCTGCCTCCAACTCGGCTGACTTTAAGGCCAAGGCTCGCCTTGCCAGCCTTCCTCAGCAGCAACAGGCTGCCGACTCTCAGCCGTTGGAGCAGAGTGCTTCGCCTGCGGGCAAATATTCTCCCGACACTCTCAAGGCGCTCGGGATCAAACGCCTGCCAGACGGGGTTCACTCCCGTCAGGTCGGCAAACTTAACGCCGCCCGCATCGCGCGGGCCAACCCCGGCGCCACGGCTCAGGTGGCCCTGCCTCCCGGAACCGGTCCGGGCGGGGCAGTCGCTATTGCTGCCCTTGAGTCGCGCAAAGGCGGCGGCTCGGGTCCTCCGCTTGCCGGACAGCCTAACGTGCTAAACGAGTTGGGCGCGCTGTCGGCTGCCTTGATCACGACCATCGGCGGGCGCGACACGCAGTTTTCAGAAGTCGCGCTGCTGGCGGACTGGGACGGGCGCGAGGATTGCGTAGCCGATCGCTCGACTAAGGTCGATGATTTTTCGACCATCGAGCCGGACATCGATTTCACGCTTACTAAAGCGGCGGTATCGGAAGTGACCTTTGCAAACGGCCACTTGCTGAACCTTTACTATTACGGCGACTCGGTAGGCAACACCTACTTCGGCGCCGACCTGGTCAACGATTCGCTAGTTGACGTAGTGTTTGATGTCAACCTGCCGGACCTGGTTACGCTGGGCACAAGCAACGGCTTCGTGTTGCAGAACCCGACCATACCCGACTGCGCCGATGACCAGATGACCGTCACGGGCATCGCGGTCAACCCCGTGGCCGACCTGGGCGATTTCGGGCCAGCGTTTTGCGGCATAATCGGAGAGGTGATCTACGTCTCGGCGCACGACTCGCAAGGCTGCGCCTCGAACGCCTCGAACCAGCCCATACGGACCAGGATATTCGCCTTCGCGACCTTTAACATAGGCGGGACGGTCTTCATCGTGCCGCAGGTGCGGCAGTTGCTGCGCAACTCGCTGGGCAACGTGGCGGGCGTGGCCGTGGACGACGACGGCAGCCTCTACTTCCACCTTGCCGACCTTGTGCAGCTTTCGGGCGGGGCGATCTTCAAGGCCACCGAGCAGCCGCGCGCGGTCTGCGAATCGGTGAGCCGGATAAACCGAGTGATCCCGCTCATACCAAACGGGCTTGTGCCGACACAGACGGCCACGTTCGGGCTGACGACGAACACGCCGATCACAAGCGGCGGCGTGAGGCTTACCAACTACACGTCAGCGCCCGTCGGGTCGCCGGCGACAACGGCGCTGACGCCAGAGTTCGGCAACATCACGGCAATAACTACTGGGCCGTGCAACGTGCTGTACGCGGCGGTGGCCGCCTCGTTCGTAGCAGGCGACGTGAGCTTCGTGCAGTTGACGCAAGGGCTGTTCACCAACCGCTCGGCGTTGGGTGCGACGCCTTCTATGATAATAAGCTTCGCCGACTGTTCGGGGGCATTCGACCTGTGCTCAGGCGAGGCGACGGGCGGAGTGACGACAAACGTCGGCGGCAACATTCCGATAGCCGACGGGTTCGCCGACGGGCCGAGCGCCAACCCTGCGACGCCCAGGCAGGCGGGCATAAATAACTTCCGCGTCTTTGTCATAGGCAACGGGCCTGACATCAGACCGGGCGCGGGCCAGACCTCGGCGATAATCACGCCGGGCACGCAGCGCATAGAAGGCTTCCAGGTGGACTTCACGCTGCATTCCGGGATAGCGGTGAATGAAGAGGGGACGGTCTTTGTCATATCTGGCGGCACACCGGCAGGTATCGGCAAGAACCCCTCGCCGATGTTCACAGAGATATTGTGCTTCGAAGACATGTGCCCGATGGATCGGAGGGCAGACTTCACAGACCTGCGAGGGTCACAGGTGCCCAACCCGCCGGCAAGCGGCGGCAACATAGGCGACGGGCTGGACACGAGGTTCGACCACATCTTCCACCAGGCGCCGATAGACCAGGTGACGTTGACGCCGACGGGGTTGAGCGGGTTGGCGCGCGGATTCCTGCGCTACACCAACAGGCTTGCGCCGGTGGCGATGGGACCAGGCGTGCTGCTAGGCTCCTCGGCGGTCGGCGGGCAGCCCGTGCAGGATGACGATGATTCGGACGGGCCGATCATATTCGAGTTCCTCGACCCCAGCCATCAGACGGCGGGCGGCGATGACTCGAACGTGCCCAACCGTGGCGACGACGACGACGGGCTTGGCACGCCTCCGCTTTTGGGCTTCCGAGACGGAGGGTTCGAGTTCTTATTCGGCGGGCCGGTAGGCACGGCAGGCTGCGTGTGGAACGGCTTCTTCCTCAACTCAAACGGCAACATAACGTTCGGCGCGGGCGATACCGACAACACGCCGACGGTGCCGGAACTCAGGAGCGACGAGCCGCGAATAGCCCCGGCCTGGGCCGACCTCAATCCAGACGCGAGGGCAGTTAACCTTGCGACCTTCCCTGTGCAGGCGCTTGGGTTTGCCAACATAAACGCCTTCCGCGTACGTTGGATAAACGTGCCTGAGTTCGGGCTGGAGTTCTGCCGGTCGTCGAACACCTTCTCGGTGACGCTGTATGACGACGGGACAGGGATAGACGAGAACTCCAACAAGGCGCTTGAAGCGGGCGACGTTACGGGAGATAACCTGGACCCGGCCTTCGACCTGCAGGAAGGGCCAACAGACCTGCGGTTCGTCAGGGAGCCGAACACGGGCGTGCTCGTCGGCTGCCCGCCGCGACCGGAAGGCAGCGGCCACTTCATATTCGAGTACTGCCGAATGGACCTGTTGGGGACGGCAGACAGGCCCGTGATAGTGGGCTTCTCAATAGGCGGGACCAGCCCGCTCAACCCGCCCGGGCTGTGCGAGATAAACCTCTCGACGGCAGCGGCAGCGGCGGACCTGGCGCCGTTCGGCGTGATACAGGGAGTGACTGCCAGCCTAATGCCTTGCTTGATAGGCGAAGGGACGGAGCCGCACCTGTTCGAGTTGTTCAACGAAGGGCTAGATGCGGGCATAGGGTCAGGAGGCGAGATAACGTTCGCGACGCCGGACTTCGACCTGAGATTCGAAGGCAACGACGCGGCGCTATGCACGCCTTCCCGACAGCGAGACCTGAACCGAGGGAAGGTAGGATTCTTCGGCGTGGGGTGCGCGCCGCCCGCCAACCCGCTGTGCCAGACGGTCGTAGTAGGATCGTTTGTGACAGCGCCGAACCAGACGACGCCGGTGACAGACGCGACCAGCCTGATAGACGCGTTGTGCGGAGTGACGGTGAACCTCGTGGGGTGCGGATTCTTCCCCAACGAGACGACGATCATCTGCCAGGGCTTCCAGTCAGACACGGGCGTGCCGCTGCAGCGGCCAGGCAAGACGGTCTCGACGGCAGTGAGTTTGGCCTGCGACACGAACGGAGACGGCATCGTAGACGCGACGATAGCGTTAGGGTCTGTGACGCCGGTCAACAAGAACCTGGTACGAGCGACGTTCAACCCGCTGGCGGCGTTCCCTGGCACGGCGTTCCCGACGGCGTGCTGCGGAGGAGCGGCGACCTTGACGGTGACGACGACGTTCACGGCAGGAGACAACAACATATTCGGGCCGTTCACGAGGACTGTGGTCTGCGCGATTAATTTGGGAGTGAGAGCGCCGGTGGTGTTCAGTGTAACGCCGAGTGATGGCAACTGCGCGGTGCCGATCCAGAACCTGATAGTGACGGGAGCGTGTTTCTGTCTGCCGAACGGAGCGGCAGGAGTAACATCGGTGTTCGCCGTAGAGGTAGGCAACCCGTCGAACGTGTTGCAGGCGGTAGGGATCAAGGTATTGAGTTGCTTCCTGCTGGATGCGGAGTTCCGGTTCACGAGTGCAAATGCAGGAAGGACGTTCCTGATCTTCGTGGTAGGCCCAGGAGGGACGAGTAGAAACCTGACGAGCCTGCCAGTGGGAGCGCCGCCGGGATGTCCGTTAGGCAACGAGCAAGGGATACAAGTAACATTCACCTGCAACGCGACATCAACGCAGCCGTGTGTGCCGGGTACTCCTGGATGTCCGCCTTGCGTGCAGGGCGACCCGCGTCCTGAGTGCCAGACGATTGATATTGCCGTCATTAGAAACTGCGATCTTAATCGCAGCGACGCCGGAGTGTTTACACTCACTGTTACGGGTGAAAACATTAAAGAGGATGCGGCGGTGACTGTAAACGGCGTATCGCCTAAGAAGGTCAAATTCAGAGATCGGACAGGTACCGACACGACGGGAAGAGATGTTTTCGCGAGACTTGTTCTTAAGGGCAGGCTTTGCGCTAACCTACCTGGGACGCTTATTGTAATCAATCCGGGAGCCAGAGCATCGGTCCCGTTTGTATGCAATGAGACGTGCCCGTCCAATTAACTTGTAAGAGGGCGCAGCCGTTAAGCTCCGCTCTTTGCTAAACCTCGAAGGGGGACCACGAAAGTGGTCCTCCTTTTTTTGCGCTTGCAGATCGCTCTAGCCTGAGACACTATTGAATGTGAGCGTAGTTATTAGTC
>Ga0190265_10003852_pt1 | contig 10307 bp, 7 predicted proteins | sample Popmic124T_FD_133135 | JGI IMG/M metagenome (GOLD analysis project Ga0190265, IMG submission 133135) | Populus adjacent soil microbial communities from riparian zone of Indian Creek, Utah, USA - 124 T | ecosystem: Environmental > Terrestrial > Soil > Riparian zone | place: USA: Utah | collected...
GCCAGCGGCGCGGCCTGGCGGCGCGCGCGACGCTGCTGCTCATCGTGGTGCTCGTGCTCGCCCCCGTCCCGCTGATGGTGCAGTCGCTTGTCAACGAAGGCACCACCGCATACGAACGCATCCAGTCGGGCGAGCTGGACATCGGGGCGTGGTTCCGCCAGATCTACGCCGCGCTGCCCGACTGGCTGGTGCAGTTGTTGAGCCGGTATGGCCTGACCAACCTGGAGACGATCCAGACCCGGCTCTCCGGCTTCCTCGCCAGCGGCGCGCAGGCCATCGCCTCGCAGGCGCTCAACATCGGACAGATCACCTTCCAGTTCGTGGTGGCGCTGTTCGTGATGCTGTACCTGCTCTTCTTCCTCCTCCGCGACGGCGACCAGCTCTCCCGGAAGATCCGCGAGGCCATCCCGCTCCAGCCCGGGCGCCAGCGCAGCCTCGCCGGCCGCTTCACCACCGTGATCCGGGCGACGATCAAGGGCAATCTCGTCGTGGCGCTGGTGCAGGGCGCGCTCGGCTGGCTGATCTTCCTGATCCTCGGCGTGGGCGCGCCCGTGCTGCTCGGTGTGCTGATCGCGATTCTGTCGCTGCTGCCAGCGGTGGGCGCGCCGGCGGTGTGGCTGCCGGTGGCGATCTATCTCTTCGCGGTCGGACACACCTGGCATGCGATCACGCTGGCCGTATACGGGGCCCTGGTCATCGGCTCGGCGGACAACATCCTGCGGCCGATGCTCGTGGGGAAGGACACCAAGCTCCCCGACTATCTGGTGCTGATCTCGACGCTCGGCGGGCTGGCAGTGTTCGGAGCCAACGGGTTCGTGATCGGGCCGGTGATCGCGGCGCTGTTCGTGGCGTCGTGGGAGATCTTCGCTACGTCGCGGAGTCCGAGGGAGGCGGTGACGGTGGAGATCCCGGTGCCGCCCCAATAGCGACGGAAGGCACCCTGTCATCCCGAGCGGAGCGAGGGATCTTGCCGGTGCATGCAAGATCCCTCGCTTCGCTCGGGATGACAGCTAGCGCGGCCCCTCCCTCCCCCACCGCTCCGCTCCCGCCGGCACCCCCGCCTCCCGCAACGGCGGTATCCGCGGACTGAACAGCACCCCACTCATCCGGTCCGTATTGTCGTCCCGCACCCGATACGCCGCCGGAAAGTCGTCCGTCCCCTCGATCCACTCCTGCAGCACCGCGGCCAGCTCCCGTACCCGCGCCGCCTGCTCGGGCCGGTCGGCGAGGTTCGTCAGCTCCCAGGGGTCCCGCTTGAGATCGTACAGCTCCAGCCGCCCGCGCGGCGCCTCGAAGAGCCGCTGCTGCGGCGGCGTGAGCCTGCCCGCCCGCGCCCGGGCGCGGAGAGCGAGGAACGACGGACTCGCCCCGATGTCCGCGGCCGTGCAGAGCGGCAGCTCGGTGTACGCGTCGGTCCGGATCAGCTTCCAGCGGCCGGTCCGCACGGCGCGCTGGTGCTCGTCGCAGTCGTGCCAGTTGCGCTCGCTGAAGACATACTCGCGGCCGCCGTAGGACCGAGGATCCGTGATAAGCGCTCGTGCGCTGCTTCCCTGAACCGTCTTGGGAACCCGCGCTCCCCCGATGTCCAACAGCGTCGGCATCAGATCGATGGTGCTCACCGGCCCTCGGTCGTAGACCGAGCCGGCCTCGATCACGCCCGGCCATGACAACAGGAGCGGCGTGCGAGTGCCGGAGTCGTACAGGGTTCCCTTCTCCCTGGGGAACGGCGCGCCGTTGTCGCTGAGGAAGACGACGAGTGTGCTGTCGCGCAGTCCGCGCTGTTGGAGCGTGTCCATCATCTCGCCGATGGCTCGGTCCATCCGTGCGATGGCGTCGTAGTACCGCGCGATGTCCGTCCGCGTCTCCGGCGTGTCGGCGAGGTGCGGCGGCACGACGACCCGTGCGGGCGAGTGCGCGCCGGCCTGGGGCACCGAATCGTACGGCCGGTGCGGTTCGTGGAATCCGACCCACAGGAAGAAACGTTTCCCACCCGCCGCGTCGAGGAACGCCGGCAGAGCCGAAGTCATCTCGGGCGAGTACCACTCGAACTGCCGCTCCGCCTCGGGCCCATAGTGCGTCTTGGCCATGTGCCCGGTGAAGTAACCCTGGTCGCGGAGATACGACGGCAGGAGCCGCTCGCCGCTTGGCAGCGGGGTGTGCAGGTCCTCGGTCCGGGTCGTGTGCGGATAGCGCCCGGAGAGGATGCTGATGCGGGAGGGGCTGCACTGCGGTGAGGTCCCGAACGCATGGCGGACCAGTAGCCCGGAGCGTGCCAGACGCTCGATGCTCGGCGTGCGAACGGCGGTGTTCCCGTACGGCCGTGTGTCGCGCCAGCCGAGGTCGTCGCCGACGAAGACGATGATGTTCGGGCGGGGCGCGGATGGGACCTGGGCAGCGAGCAGGAGGAGGGCGGCGAGCAGCAAGGGCGGCCTCGGTGATGCAGTTAAGCGGAACGCGGTTCTCCTTCATAAGGTAGCCCCCTGTCATCAGGTAGCCCCCCTGTCATCCCGAGCGCAGCGAGGGATCTTGCCCGTCGCTACGTGATCCCCGTCGCTGTGACCCATTCACCCCGGCCGTATTCTCGACCCCATGACCACCGCCACCCAGACTACCCCCTACTGGTCCGAGACCCCCTTCCCCCGGTTCGCCAAGCTCGAGGCCGACACCGACGTGGACGTCGTCGTGGTCGGCGCGGGCGTCACCGGCCTGACCGCGGCCTACTCCCTCCTCCGGGCCGGCCGATCCGTGCTCGTGATGGACCGCGGGCGCTGCGTCACCGGCGATACCGGCTATACAACCGCGCATCTCACGATGGTGACCGACACGCGTCTCCCGGAGCTGGTGAAGCGGTTCGGCAATCCGCACGCCCAGGCGGTGTGGGATGCCGGTCTCTCCGCCATCGCACAGATCGACGCGATCGTGCGGGAGCACCGGATCGACGCCGGCTTCGAGTGGGTCGAGGGCTACCTCCACCTGCCGAGGGGTGAAACCAATCCCAAGGCCGGGGACGACCTGAAGCGTGAGGCCGAGCTCGCCGCGGAGCTCGGCTTCGACGCCACCTTCATGGGCGAGGTGCCGCTCGCCGGCACACCCGGCATTCGGTTCGACGGGCAGGCTCGGGTGCATCCCCGCCGCTATCTGGCCGGCCTGGCCCAGGCGATCGTGGCCGCCGGCGGAAGCATCCACGAGCACACCGGGGCCGACGAGTTCGCTTCGAGCCCGATGTCGGTGACGGCCAATGGTCACCGCGTGACGTGCCGCGACCTCGTGATCGCGACGCACAACCCGCTGGTGGGCGTCGCAGGCCTGACCGGCGCCGCGCTCTTCCAGACCAAGCTGGCGCTCTACTCCTCCTACGTGGTGGCGGGACGCGTGCCCAAGGGCGTCGTGACGGATACCCTCTGGTGGGACACGGCCGACCCCTACCACTATCTCCGCGTCGAGCCCCACCGCGACTACGACCTGGTGATCTTCGGCGGCGAGGACCACAAGACGGGCCAGGCCGGCGACACCCAGGCCCGCTATCAGCGACTCGAGAAGACCATCGCCGCACTCACGCCGGGCATCGAGCTGAGCCATCGCTGGTCGGGACAGGTGATCGAGACCCCCGACGGACTTCCGTACATCGGCTCGACGGCGGAGCACCAGTACGCCGCGACCGGGTTCGCCGGAAACGGCATGACATTCGGCACCCTCGCCGGCGTGATGATCGCCGAACGCATGCTCGGCCGCGCCAACCCCTGGGCCGAGCTGTTCGACACCGGCCGCAAGGCGATACGGCATGGCTTCTGGGATTACCTGAAGGAGAACAAGGACTATCCCTATTACCTGATGCGCGGCCGGTTTGCCGGCGCGGAAGCCAGATCAATGCGGGAAGTGAAGCGGGGACAAGGCAAGGTGCTGGAGCGTGATGGACAGAAGGTGGCGGCGTACCGTGATCCCGACGGCTCCGTCACGCTCCGTTCCGCCATCTGCACTCATCTGGGATGCGTCGTCGGCTGGAATCCGGCGGAGAAGACGTGGGATTGTCCCTGCCACGGATCGCGCTTCCAGCCCGACGGCAAGGTGATCTCGGGGCCGGCGGAGTCGCCGCTGCCGGCAGCAGAATGAAACCCCTACGGTCTCCAGGCCCCATAGTACGAATCGCGGTCGCCCGTGACCTCCACCCGGCCACTGCCGTCGGGCAGGGCCGAGATGACCGCCGACCATTGCGGCTGTGCGGCCTTGCGGCCGCTGAAAGCGATTCGGGTTCCATCGGGAGACCAGTCCAGCGAGTAGTCCAGAAAACCGCCCGCCTCGAACTCGGTCGTTTCCTGCCGATCCAGATCATGGACGTGCACCTTGATCGTCGTGCCGTTGCTCTCCTGGGAAAGGAACGCCAGCCGTCTCCCCTCGGGTGACCATTGGGGGAGGAAGTAGCTGCGAGTGCCGGAGCATTCGCCTTGAACATTGCAGTTGCTGGTGAGCGGCTTGGGATCGACGGTGTCGGTCCGGAGCAGGAAAATTCCGTTGTTGGGCTGGCCTGCGCTGTTATACGCGATGAGCTTTCCGTCCGGCGACCAGGTGTGGCCGCACACCGGATGGGGCGCCACGACCCTGACCTGGTTCGAGCCATCGGCATCCATCAACACGAACTGCTGGCAGCTAGCGACGGAAACGCCGATGCGCCGTCCATCGGGCGACCATTCCGCTCCTCCCTCGAGTCCCGTACGAAGATTGCCCACTTGTGTGAGGTTGCTGCCATCGGCGTCCACCATGTGCAGCATGGCTGGGTTGCCGCGCACGAACAGAATTCGGCTCCCATCCGGTGACCACTTCGGAACCATCCTCGCATCCGGAACCAGCTCGCGCACATCCCTGCCATCCGCACCTATCGTGTACAAACCTGCCGCCACACCTACGAAGATCGGAGCATACACGACCGCGATCCGATCTCCGTCCGGCGCCCATGACCAGGCTTCCAGATATCTGCTGGGATCGGTTAGCGGGATGTCGCCGGTTCCGTCGGTACGAATGCGGTACAGGTTACCGGGGACTGTCCGGACGTAGGCGATCTCCCGGTTCGCTCGTATGCGTGGCTCCAGGACCACGAGATCCACCGTCCCAACGCCGCCTGACCTGGTCGCGAGGATGGTCGCGACACCGGCGGAGACTCCGGTCACGAGGCCGTCCGAGTCGACGACGGCGACCGTCTCGTTACTCGAGATCCATTCGTCTACCGCGCCCGGGATCGCAGTACCGTCCGCATCGCTGAGAGCGGCGTAGAGTTGCGTGGTATCGCCGACGAAGGTGGTCGGCAGGCGGCGGGAGACCGTGACGTTTGCACTGAGCGTAATGGCCGCCGCCGCGCTCCGACCTTCGGAGGTGGCGGTGATCGTGGCGATGCCCAGACCGACCGCTTCAACCAGGCCCGTCTGAGTGACCGTGGCGAGCAATGGATCCGAGCTGGACCAGCTGATGCTGCGATCCTCGAGCGGGTTGCCGGCTGCGTCGAGCGGCGTTGCCTCGAGCTGCAGCACCGACCCTCGGACAATGGTGTCGGCTTCGACGTTCATGGTCACCGAGGCGACGGCTGCCGGTGAGGGGTCCACGGGCTGGCGGTCGCCGCCGCAGCCCAGCGCCAGCCCGGCGGCAAGAAGAGTCGGACCTACCCACAGCACGCTAGCGGACAAAGTCGACCCAGCCGTCACCCTGGAACTCTCCTTCGTTGGTGATCACTGCCGTGCCGTCGCCGGTTACCTCGACGCGCCGGGCCAACCCACCAAGCACCACCTCGCGCAGCAGCGCCCCGGATGCGCGATCCACGATGTACAGGCGTGAGCCACCCGCGATTTCAGTTGACCCATGGATCAGGTAGAGGAACCGCCCGTCGGGCGTAACAGTCAGATCGGTGCCGGCCACGCTGCCAAGCCTCGGGCCTTGCGCCCCTGTATCGAGGTTCCAGACTCGGATCCCGTCGGTGGGATTGACCGTGTACAGCCTTTCGCCGTCGGGGCTCACCGCATGGGAGCCCGGACCGACCCGGAAGCGACGGGTAAGCCTGCCGGCTGTCGCCTCGACCTCGAAGACGCCGCCGGAACCTGAGGCATAGAAGACCGGATGCACGGGATCTCGAGTCACCTTCTCGATCCGGCCTACGGCACTGCCAACTGTAGGCCCCGTAAAAAATGGCAGGCGCCAGAACTCGAACCCATCAGTAGTGCCGATCAGCAGTGTGGAATCGTCCGCTGAGACGTCAGTCGCGAGTGGAAGCCCCAGGCCGACTTCAAACGTGTTGAATGCGTCATTCGTGAGACCCCGCATGACGACAGCAGGACCGACGCCGCCGCCCTGCCGAGCGACGTACGCCCGGTCGACGCTGGTCAGCACGGCGACGTCGAGCAAAGGACCGATGGTCTCGTATCGGGGCGTGAATGCGAAATCGGGCAAGGCCCCGGCCGCGAAGGTGGTGAGTCCGGTGACGAAGTATCGCCCGTCCGACGTTACGGCCAGGCCGTAGGCCCCGGGAAATGGTACTCGGGCGAGCAGCTCGCCGGCTGGCGGCGTGCCTACGAACACACCCAGCCTGGCTGCAAACGTGTCGCTGGTCGCCGTGATCACGGCGGAGCCGAGCCCTATGGGTGTCACCATCCCTGTTGCCCCGACGACGGCGACCGACTCGTCGCTGGAGGTCCAGGTGAAAGGCCCCGGCGGGAGCATCCCGTCGCCGGTCCGGTCCCGCAGCGAGGCTATGGCTTGCTGTGTGCCGCTGGCGGAAGGAAAGAGCAGGCTCGACGGGGTGATGACAGCCGATGCTGCGTACTGGCTCACGGTCACTGCGATCTGCGCCGTGTGTCCACCGGAGCTCAGATCGATGACGGCCGTGCCTGGATCGAGCCCTGTCAGGAGGAGGACCCCGTCCTCGGTCGGCGAGGCCTCGGCACGGGCAATCACCGGATTGGTGCTCGCGACGAGGATCACCGGGTCGGGCACTGGCTGCGAGTTCTCGTCGCTGACCGTGACGAGCACACTCACTTCCTCTCCGGTATCCAGGTCGAGGACCCGCTTGGAGACCAGCATTGCCGACGCCGGCAATATTACCGCAGCCTCGACTTCCGTCGTGATCTCCCCCGCTGCCGCGACAATCAGCGAATGGCCGAGGACACCCGGCGAAGCCAGAAGCCCCGTCCCGTCCACTGTCAACACTGTGGCGTCGGTGGATCGGAATGTCACCTCGACATCGGGAATCGCCTGCCCCGCGGCATCCATGACGGTGGCGCTGAGCTGGAAGGTCCCACTCAGGGGTACCTGAGGTGCGGCTGGCGTGACCACGACGGCCGCTGGGACATGCGGGCCCAAATCGTCGCCACTGCACGACAGCAGGCCGACGACGAGCACGAGGCAGAGCAGCACGGGGCGCAGCTCGATCATGGTGAGCTGACCGCGACGCCGATGTCTCGGCGCAGGCCACCGCTGGTCACTGCGACAATGGCGAATCCCGATCCCTGTGCGGTCACGAACCCGTCTTGACTGACGTGCGCGACCTGAGGGCGATCGGTCTGGAAGAGGAGTTCAGGATCGGATACGATGTCACCGTTCTCATCCGTCACGGTGATGGTCAGCGACACTCGGTCGCCGACCACGAGCTCGAGGAGATCGGGGGTCACCATCAGCGTGGATGGCCCCAGGACCACCGTGGCCTCGACCTCGGCCGTGAGCTCCCCTGCGGCTGCACTGATGATGGAAGTGCCGAGTGGCCCGACCGAACTGAGAAGCCCGCCGTGGCTCACGGAAAGCACGGACACGTCGCTCGACCGGAAGGTCACCGGGTACCCCTCGATCGCCCGCCCGTCCTCGTCCACCACGGTGGCGGTAAGCTGCTCGGCGCCACCCATCGGCACCCGAGGCAGGTTGGGGGCGATGACGATGTCGGCGGGAGTGGCAGGGCCCTCATCACACGCAGCGAGCGCCGCCATCAGAATCAGGATTCGGCCAAGGCTTCTCATCTCAGGGCGTGACGGTCACGTGAACGTCCACGGTCTGCTCACCGCTGGTGATTACGAGAGTGGCCAGCCCGGACTGTCCGGTCCGGACCAGGCCATCCGGGCCCACGAAGGCCACTGACGGCGTATCGGTCTCCAGGATGAGAGCGGGACTGGGGATGGAGTCGCCGTGCTCGTCCGTTACGATGATATAGAGCTGGGCGATGTCGCCCGCGGTCACCGTGAGCGAGCGCGGCACCACGGTGAGAGCGGATGGAGGCGGCACGACCAATGCCTCGACCTCGGTAGCGAGGTCGCCGCTGGTCGCCGTAATGGTGACGGTATCCAGGGACCCGACCGACGTCAGTAGACCGCCGTCACTGACCGTCAGCACATCGGGCTCGGCCGACTCGAAGCTCAGCGGCTCGTCTTCGATCGCCTGTCCGTCGGCGTTCACCACGGCAGCGTTGAGCTGGAGCGTCCCACCCATCGGGACGCGCGGGATGGTCGGCGTGACGACCACGGCCGCCGGGCTCTGCGGGCCCTGGTCGCCGCAGCCGGCCAGCAAGGCCGCCGCGAGTACGATCAGCGAACGAAGTCGATCCATCCGGGCACTCCTCCGACGGACGCTTCGTTGGTGATGATCGCGATCCCGTCGGGCGACATCGTGATACGGTTGGTCAACCCGCCCAACACCACTTCACGCACCTCCGTCCCGGAGACCGGGTCTACTATGTACAGCCGCGAGTTGCCGAGGATGTGGTCGCTCCTCAGGATGACGTACAGGAACTTTCCGTCGGGTGACAGCGTAACATCCCAGCCCCACACCGAACCGACGGACGGCTCCTGTTCCCCGGTCTCCAGATTCCACACGCCGATCCCATTGTGAAAACTCACGGTATAGAGCCGCTTGGCATCCGGCGTCACGACGTGCGCGGTGACGTCTCCCGGGAACCGGCGAATGATCTCACCGGATCGGTCGTCGATCTCGAGGACACCCGCGCTGCCCGACGCATACAGCAGGGGCTGGGAGGGATGCCGGGTGATCTTCCCCACCCATCCCAGTGTGGAGCCGCCGAGCGAACGCTTGGTGGCGATGTCGAAGCGCTCGTACCCGGCGTCGGTCCCCACGGTCAGCACCGTGCCGTCTGCCGAAATCGCCCCCGCCCATGAGCGGCCGAGATTGACGTCGATGAAGTCGATCTGGGTGTTGGTGGTCAGATCCATGACCACGACGCCGCTGGCCCAGCCTCCCAGCATGAGGTAGGCCCGGGTCCCATCGTGATTGACGACGATATCGTTTACCTGGCCAGTACTGACCGGGATCTGGACCGGAAGGGAAAAGTCGGGCAGCGTGCCGCCGGCGAGCGTAGCATCTCCCCCCACGAAGTACCTGCCGTCCTCCAGGAGTGTGAGGCCTGACGCCGCCCACAGCGGCTCGACGTGGGCCAGCAGCTCGCCCGCGGGCACGGTGCCGACGAAGACGCGGAGAGTGTCGGTAAAAGTGTCGACCGTCGCCGTGACCACCGCTGCTCCCTCGGGCCCGACCGAGGTGACCATACCCGCCGGGCTGACGCTCACCACGCCTTCGTTGCTGGACGCCCACGTGAACGGGCCGGGCGCGTCGAGCGGGTCGCCGGTCCGGTCGAACAGCTCGGCCGTCACTTGCTGCGAGCTACCCGGCAAGAGGGCCAGGTCGTGTGGAGTGACCTGTATGAAGCCGGGAATCCGACCCACCGTGACTGGGACGTCTACCGACATCTCCCCGCTGGTCACGGTGAGGGTGGCGCTGCCCTCGGCAAGGGCGGTGATGAAGAGCAGCGTGTTGTCGAACTCAGCCAATTCCAGGCGCAGGATCTCGGGATCGCTGCTCCGGAATGAGACTTCCGCGGCAGGCAGGGGCTTGCCGTTCTTCTCGGTCACAGTGAAGCGAAGGGCGCCCTGTTCTTCGGTATCCAGCACCAAAGACTGGGGGCGCACGATCAGGGACGACGCCGGGAACACAACCTCGGCCTCGACAACGGCGGTGAGATCTTCGCTCTCCATGGTGATGAGCGAGGTGCCCACGCCGCCGGTGGATGTGAGCAGTCCGTCGCCACTGACCGTGAGGACCGTGGTGTCGCTCGACGCGAAAGCGACGGCGTGCCCGCCGATCTCCCGGCCTGACGCGTCGACGACGGCCGCCTCCAGCTGAAGCGTGCCCTCGAGGAGCACTGCGGGTGCCGCGGGCGTCACGGCGATGGCGGCGGGCACGCGCGGACCCAGGTCGTCCCCGCACGCAAGCAGCACGGCGGCGGCGGCAAAGAGGCCCAGACGGGCATGACGTCTCATACCGGAGCTCCGAAC
>Ga0190265_10003853_pt1 | contig 10306 bp, 8 predicted proteins | sample Popmic124T_FD_133135 | JGI IMG/M metagenome (GOLD analysis project Ga0190265, IMG submission 133135) | Populus adjacent soil microbial communities from riparian zone of Indian Creek, Utah, USA - 124 T | ecosystem: Environmental > Terrestrial > Soil > Riparian zone | place: USA: Utah | collected...
CCTGGATTTTTCTGTCTGGTTCTCCCGGCGGACCGACCCGGATCGGCGCTGGGACGTCGACGAGTCAGCGTGGCGGTTCAACGGCACGTATATCGAAGATCCCGGCGAGAGCCTGGCGTCGCTGCATCGCTTCGTTCAGCGATGTGACGACATCAGACCTGACCTGGTTGTGTCGCTCTACGGGGAGCGGCCGTTCGTGTCGGGCCACCTGGTCCTGCAGGGCCTGGGAATCACCACCGCCTTGGTCGTAGAGCGCACCTTTGACGCATGGGTGCGCCGCACCTGGTGGAAGGAAGCTGCCAAAGCGCTCCTCTTTCGCTCCGCCGCCGCCGCCCAGGTGCATTCCCCGCCAATGTCGGCCGGAACAGCGGAGGTGGCGGATGGGTTCCGCTACGCCTACCGCTACGGATTCCCCAAAGAGCGGGCATTCGGCGTGACCCATTCGATCGACGTCGAACGATATGCCGCACCGGCAAGCCACGACACGCGTGCCACTGTGCGTGCACGGGTCTGGGCCGGCGGCTGCCTGTTCTTGTACGTCGGCCGCTACTGGCGGGGAAAGGGCCTGCCTGTGCTCCTCGAGGCGTTCCGGCGGGCGCATCAGGTCAATGCGACGATGTCGCTGCTCATGATCGGCAACGGCGAGGACGAGGACGCCCTCAGGGCCGTGGCACAGCAGACAGCCGGCATCACGATCTGGCCATTCGTTCCGATGCGCGAGTTACTCGCCGCATATGCTGCAGCCGACGCCTTCGTTTTTCCCTCGCTGGGCGACCCGTTCGGCATGGTGATCGAAGAGGCGCATGCCGCCGGCCTCCCGGTGATCACCACCGATACGGTGGGTGACGTGGGTCACCGGGTCGTGGACGGGATCAGCGGATTCGTGGTGCCCTCAGGCAACGCCGCGGCCCTGGCTGAACGAATGTTGAGGCTGGCGGCCGATCCAGGCCTCCGGTCGAAAATGGGTGCGAGCGGCGCGACACGCGTGCGCGCGTGGGGGCACGCACGGTGGGCCGACGACTTCGAGCGGTTTGTGAACGCCGCCGTCGCTCTGCCGCCCCGCGGCACGCTGGCGGCCCGCGCAACGGCGGCCGCCGGCCGGGCGCTCGTCAGGATGGCCGGCATCGCCGCGCGCGCTCGCGTCTTCACGCGCAAACTCGGCAGCGACGGATGGCTGCGGACCTGCACGGCAACACTTCTCTCGCGCGCGAACCGATGGGGCATGTGGTTGATGACCCTGCGTCGCCGCGCTGGTCGGCCACGGCTGGCGGTGCGACACTTCGGCACCGCCCACGGGGGCTGGCCGCTGCCCGTCGATAGACTGACGCCGAATGGAATCTGTTACTGCATCGGCGTCGGTGAAGACAGCTCGCTGGAAGAGGAACTGCTCCGGCAGACACGCTGTCTCGTCTGGTCGTTCGACCCGACACCTCGATCGATTGCCCATGTCGACAGGCAGCAGTACGACCGGACGCGCTTCAGTTTCCGACCGGTAGGGGTATGGGACAAGACCGAGACCGTCCGGTTCTTTCAGCACACCAATCCCGCGTTTGAAACGCATTCGCCGGTGAACATCTGGAAGACTGCGTCGTATTTTGACGCGCGCTGCACGACAGTCGCGGCGCTGATGCGTGAGTTCAACCACGAACAACTCGCGCTGTTGAAGGTCGACACCGAGGGCGGCGAGTGGCGTGTGTTGCCGAATATCCTCAATGACGGCCTCGACGTCGGCATTCTCTGCGTGCTCTTCTGCCAGCCCGTCGCGTTCTGGCGTGTCGCGGCGATGGTGCGACGGCTCGAGCGCCATGGCTATCGATACCTCTGTCACGACCAGTGGAAATTCACGTTCGTGAGCAGCGCCGCGTGACAACATTGACGTTCCGCGCGGCGATCGCTGGGCTCTCCCTCGTGCTCGGCCTGGGGGCAGCAGAGACGCTGGTCCGCCTGTTCATGCCGCAGGACGTGAGACTCCTCGCTCCGTGGTACGAAAGTCATCCGGTATACCGCTTCCGCCACTATCCGAACCTGGACGACGAACGGATGTGGGGAAACCGGTACCGCGTGCGGACCAACAGCCACGGCGTCAGAGCCGATCATGAGGAACCTTACGAGTCACCGGCCGAAACCCGGATCGTCGTCCACGGCGACTCGCTGACGTTTGGCGTCGGCGTCGAACACGAAGAGACCTTTGTGCAGCGCACGCAGCGGTCGTTGACGCTGCGGTTCGGCGCGGTCGATGTGCTGAACCTCGGCGTCAGCGCACACGGCCCGGATCAGGAGTATCTGCTCTTCCTGGAGGAGGGTCGGAAGTACTCCACTCGCATCTGTGCCATCGCCGTATGGCTCGACAATGACCTTGACGCCGTCGCGGCGACGCATGTGGCATTTCGACTGGACGGCGACCGCCTGGCGTTTATTCCGTACGAGCCGCCGCTGTACAAGAAAATGGCGGAAACCGCGCCGTACCGATGGCTCGCGAGCCGCTCCCATCTGCTCCTGCTGGCTCGCTTCAATCTGTTCGATGCACCGATCCTCGCGCGCGAAATAGCCGTCCGCGAGGCAGGGTCACCGTCACTGCCGCTCGCAATGGCTATCTATCGCGATTTCGTCACGGCGGTGAGGAATGAAGGTGCGGTGCCGCTCATCGTGCTCATGCCATCCAGGGAGCAGATCGCTGAGCGCAGAGCTTTGCACACGGAGCCGCCCTTCGCCTCGTCCGTCATGCTGCGCGAGGCGCTGCTGCGGTTCTGCGCCGCGAGTGCGGTCACCTGCGTGGATACCCTCGATCGTTTCGCGCAGCCTGACCTTCCGTTCGACAGCTTGTTCATCCCCGGCGACGGGCATTTCAGCGCGGTTGGCCATCGCGTTATTGCCGACGCGCTTGTGGATCCGCTCGAGCACGTCCTCGACGCCGTCATGGGGGCACACCCTTGATCCTGCGCCGTTGATGCGTGTTTCCCCGCGGGCTCCCCACGACGTTGAAGACGATGCCAGCCTGCCCGAAGCCTGATATATGTTGCGAGCCGCGGGTCGCGCGACGGCCAACGCTCTGTATCATTCCTTCACGGGCAGGACACACGCCGCGGCCCGACAGGAGCAGGCCTTCGCGAGCCAGCCCGACCCATGGGATTCGAGGGCACCGATGAGGAACGAATGCGATTCGCGAAAACCTGGGGGCTGGTGCCGGTCGCCGAAGCGTTCGTCTGCGGCGGCGCGCGTGTCACGACCGTCTTGCGGAAGCCGCCTCTATGCTGACGATCTTTGCCTCGCCACGCCCCTTCGCTGGTGAATTCGACGTCATCCAGCGAAACGCGATCGCGAGCTGGACCCGGCTGCAGCCGCGGCCGCAGGTCCTGCTGATCGGCAACGAGCCTGGCACAGCCGCGGTCTGCCGGGAGCTCGGATCCGAGCACGTGCCGGACGTGCGCGTGAACGAATTCGGCACCCCGTTCGCCGACTCGATCATCGAGCTGGCCGAAGCGCGCGCGCGGCATCCGCTTCTCCTCTGGATCGCCGCCGACACGATTCTGTGTGACGACGTGATACCGGCCGTGAAGAAGGTGTCAGGGCGCTTTCAACGGTTCTGCATGATCGCCGGACGCTACCGCCTCGCGCATCCCGCGCCGATAAATTTTGCGGACCCGGACTGGCAATCGAACGTGCGAGCGAAGGCCATTGGACCGCTGCTGGACGATCTGAGTGCCGGCGACTTCTTTGTGTTTCCCAGGTCGTTCTGGGGATTGTTTCCGCCTTTCGTCGAGGGGCGCCCAGCGTTGGACGGGTGGATGCTGTTCAGGACGCTCGAAACCGGAGGCGCGCTGGTGGACGCCACGCACGCGGTGATGACAATCCACCAGGATCACAGCTACCAGCACCATCCCGGCGGGATGGAAGGCGTCTGGTCCGGGCCGGAAGCGAGACACAACCTGGCGCTGGCCGGGAAACGCATGCTGACCAGGGATAACGCCGACTGGATGCTGACACCTGACGGACTGCGGCGGCCACCTCGCTCGTTCCGGCGCCATGTCGCCTGGTGCGCGCGGTTTGCCGCCTTCCACCCGCGGGCGGGCTGGCCCTTCCGCGTCTATCGCTACGTGGCGGAGCGCGTGTTCCTCCGGCCCGCGGCGGCGAAGGCCGACGCCCTCGCCAGGGCCGCTGTGCCGCAGTGATCTGAGGCGCGATGCTTCACGTGCATGTCGAGTGCGGCCGCCATCCAGCAGCGCTGCGCCAGTGGTTTCCGGCGCCGGAGCCGGATTCGTTTTTCGAGGACGACATCCTCACCGCGCTGTATCGTGACAGCTGGACGTCGATCGTCATCGAAGAAGATGGGCATGCGCTCCGCCATGCCTTCAGCGCATCCGCGATTGGCACGACCGGGCTCCTGGACATCGAACCGCTCCTCGGCTATGCCGGACCGATCTCGACGCCCGATGCGCCGGCAGACTTCCTGATCGCTGCACTCGATCGCTACCGCGCCCTGTGTCGTGAGCACGGGATCGTCGCAGAGCTGGTTCGCTTCAATCCACTGCTTCAGAACCACCGCGGGCTGGAGGGCCTGACCGCCGATCTCGTGCTTGCGCCGTCGAAGCCGGTTGTCTACCTGCCGGTGCGCCGTGACGAATCGGACCAGATGTCGAGCTATCCGCCGGCAACACGGAACATGATACGGGCCGGATACCGGTCGGCGAACGTGTCCACGCTGGAGCAGACGCCGGAAGCCTGGACGGCGTTGCGGCTGCTTTATGAGCGCACCCTCGACGACACCGGCGCGGAACCGCACTGGCGGCTGCCGCTCGATCTGTGGGAGCGGCTCTACCGTCATCAGCGCTTTGTGCTGGTCGGCGCCGTTCTGCAGGAACAACAGGTGTCCGGCGCCATCGCCCTCACGCATGGGAGCACGTGGTACTACCTGCTCGCGGCCGGCGTCCGCGACCCGCAGGCCCGCCGCGGCGCCAGCAACGCGGTCGTGCATGAAATCGCGAAGGCCGCCGCCTTGGATGGTGCATCACGCATCGCGCTCGGCGGCGGCAGGACGCCGGCACCTGACGATTCGCTGCTCAGCTTCAAGCGCAGCTTCGGCGGCGATCTCCGGCCCTTCACGATTGGACTCTTTACTCACGATCACCGGGAGCTCACCTCGCTTGTGCAGGCGGCGGAACGCCGCGATCCGTCCGTTGGCGCGTCGCCTCTCTTCCTTCGTTACCGCCTGGCGCCAGGGTTCTCGGAGGGGCGCATGATTCCCGTGTCCATGCGATCGCTCGCGGGGCGCACCGCATGAACGACAGCCGCCACCGGCACCCATCACCTCGCGTGGCCGTCCTTGGAGGGATGGGCTTTGCAGGCCGCAGCGTTCTTGACGAGCTGAATGCGGCAGGGATCTGTGCGCAGGGGTTCAGCCGCCGCACCGGGTGCGACCTGCTGGACGAGCCGCGCGCGCTCGCAGCACTCCGGAGTTTCCGCCCTTCCCATGTCGTCAATTGTGCTGCCGTCGTCGGCAGCGTGAACTATGCGGAAGAATTCGCGGCCGACGTGATCGACGTCAATACCCGCCTCGTCCTCAACACCTACCGAGTCGCCGAGCGGCTCGCCTCCGTGGTGATGGTCAACCTTGTGGCGAACTGCGTCTATCCGGGCACGATGGATCTATATGAGGAGTCGCGGTTGTGGGACGGGCCCACGCACCCTTCAGTCCAGTCGTACGGAGAGTCCCGCCGCCTGCTGCTGGCCCTCGCCGACTGCTATCACCGGCAGAAGGGACTCCTCTCGGTCAACCTGCTTGTCCCGAACATGTACGGGCCCTACGACAGCACGGACCCGAACAAGACGCATGCGCTGAACGCGCTGGCGCTCAAGTTCGTGAGCGCGGTGCAGCGCGAGGCGGCGCAGGTTGACGTCTGGGGTACCGGACGTCCGATCCGGGAGTGGCTGTTCGTGCGCGACATGGCCCGCGTGGTGCGGCAGGTCATTGACGAGGGTGCGCAGTGGCCGGAACCTGTCAACATCGCGCAGAAACAGGGCTTCACGATCACCGAACTGGTCGATCTCGTACGCGAGGCCACCGGTTACAAGGGATCGATCGCCTATAACGTCGCCTATGGGGACGGCGCGCCGCAGAAGATTATGGATGACCGAAGGTTCCGCGCCCGGTTCCCTTCATTTGCGTTCACGCCGATCCGGACGGGCATCGAGGCCACGCTGGACTACTACAGGACGATCGTCGTACAAAACCATGAGCATTTCATTCTTTGAAACGGTGATTTCCCCGAAGGCGATCGACCTGGCGGTCGAGGTGCTGCGGTCCGGATGGGTCAGCGAGGGATTCCGTGTCGGGGAATTCGAAGAGGCCCTCGCGCGCGAGTATTCGCTCAGCCATCCGGTCGCCGTCAACAGCGGAACGTCCGCCCTGCATCTCGCGCTCGTCCTGGCGGGCGTCAAAGCGGGCGACGAAGTCGTGGTGCCAGCGCAGACGTTCGTGGCCACCGCTCACGCGGTGCTGATGCAGCAGGCCACTCCTGTTTTCGCCGACATCGATCCGCTGACCGGCAATCTTGCCGTCGCGTCGGTGAAAGCCGTGCTGTCCGAACGGACGAAAGCCGTCATTGCGGTTCACTGGGCCGGGTATCCATGCGATCTGGATGCGCTGGACGAGGTGGCCTCCGGGAATAACCTCGTCCTCATCGAGGATGCGGCGCACGCATTCGGCGCGGCGTACCGCGGACGGGCCATCGGCAGCATCTCGCGCTTCACCTGCTTTTCGTTCCAGGCCATCAAGCACGTCACGTGCGGCGACGGCGGCGCGCTGTGCTGTCTCGATCCGGTCGACGCCACCGATGCGCGTCGCGGCCGCTGGTTCGGCATTGATCGGGGGCAGGCAGGCCCATTCGAGCTCGGTGAACGTGAATCCGACATCCAGTCCGTCGGTTTCAAGTACCACATGAACGATCTCGCGGCCGCCGTCGGCCTTGGCAATCTGGCGGGTTGCCGCGACCGCCTGGCGCGGCGGCGGGAGATTGCCGCCATGTATCGACGGGACTTCGCAGCCGTGCCGGGGCTGACGCTGCTGCGGTCGGATGAGGGCCATGACAGTGCCCACTGGCTGTTCACCGTCCTGGTGGAGCAGCGGGCGGCCTTCGTTCGCGCGCTCGAGGACCGCGGCGTCCCCACGTCCGTGGTACATCGCCGGATCGATCGCCATCGAGTGTTTGGCGGAGTCCGCGATCTCGCAGGTCAGCAGCATTTCGACGAGCGGCAGATCTCGTTGCCGCTGCACTCCAGCCTGTCCGACCGGGAGGTGCAGCAGATCGTGGACGTCGTCCGCGCGGGATGGTAACGAGCCGCTCCATCGGGGACTCCACGACGCGCGAGACCTACTGGCGCGACACGTTTGCTGAGCTGCATGCACAGCCCCACGACTATCTCGATTACGCAACAGCCGGGGAACAGACGTTCACGTTTGGGGTATGCCTCCTCGCCGCGGCGTCCGTTTCCGGTCTGCGCTGCCTCGATGCCGGATGTGGAAAGGGCGGCTTCGCGCGGATGCTGCGCGCCGCTGGCGCGCGGGCCGTCGTCGGACTCGATTACATCGACGCAACGATCCAGTCGCTGCGCGAGTCCGATCCGGGCATCCGCTGGGAATCAGGCAGCGTCTGTGAGGCCGCGGCGATCGAAAGCCTTGGCGCGTTTGACCTGGTCTTTGCGATCGAGGTGCTGCAATGCGTGCCTCCCGAGGGCATGTTTCAGGCTTTGTGGGCCGCTCTCGCGCCGAACGGACGGCTGATTGGCGTGACCCCGAACGCCGATAATCCTTTCGTCCGCCGGCGAATGGACGAACGTCCGGGGCTGTACGCCCCCCTGGAAACCGCGGCGATCATCCGGCACATGCAGCGGTTGCCCGGTGTCGCGGACCTGGGCGTGATGGGGTTTGCGTGGCGAGAAGACCGCAGCAGCGTTCTGTACGATCTGCTGCCCCTGACGTCCGCGCCGCACTGGGATCAGCCGCCGAAGCGCATCTTGTTCATGGCACGGAAATCCTGACGTGAGGATGACCTCGAACTCCAATACGACTCGGGTGAGTGCTGTCCTGGGCGGAGCCTGCGATACAGCGAGCGTCGCCGCACTGGCCTACCTCGTTATCTCGCGGGTGTTCTACGACGATCTTGGTGTCGGGCAGGAGTTCGGCGCCGACCGGTTCGCCCTTCTCATCATCGCCGCTATGCTGGTCGTCCTTCGGCGACTGTCGGCGCGGATGGATCCGCGTCTCACGCTGGCCTCATTCGCGGTGCTCGCGGCATCAGCCGCCGGGCTGGCCATCCTCCCGGCGGTGAACATCCAGATCGCCGATCGGCTCAGATCGGCACTGGTTCCGGTGAAGTCGGCCCTCTTTGACACGATCCACCAGACCTATACCCCTCGAGCCATCCACAGGCTCGACGACCGGTATGGCTACGTGCAGATACCCAACTCGACGGATTCAGAGCGGGGCCGCGGCTTTACGGCCAGCTACACGATCGACGCCGACGGGTACCGCACCATGCCACGCCCCGAACGCCCGCGGGCGACCGTCGTGTTCCTTGGTGACTCGTTCACATACGGATGGGGCGTCAACGATAACCAGACCTTTCCTTACGTGCTGGCAACCGAACACTGGTCGGACATTCGGGTCATCAACGCCGGCGTCGAAGGCTGGGGACTGACCCAGTTCTATCTGGCCGTCACGGACATGCTGGCCCGACCGCCGTTCCCCACAGTCGTCATCGTCGCGATCATCGAGGACGATCTGCGCCGCTCTCACCTGCGGCCGCCGCTGATCGCAGGCCAGCGCAGGCGGCTCGAATGGATTGACGGGACCTTCGTGCCTCGCGACCTGCGGAGTGCCCCCGCGTCCGTCGCGGAGACGCGCGGGCTGGTCGAGCAGGAGGCGGAGCTGGCAGCCGCCACCATCACGGCGATGGCGGTGGCCGCGCGCGCGAAGGGAGTGCCGCTGGCAACGGTTCTGCTGGATGGCGGCAAGCCCTTTCCTCCGGCGTTCGTCTACGGGCTGGGCCGCTCGGGCGTCCCCACGCTGGACCTGACCAATCTCGGCCAGACCAGTCTTCCGTACGACGTTCACCCCGACGCCGCCGCTTACCGGACAATCGCCGCGGCAATCGCCGCGTCGCACCTGGCGACAATGGTGTACGAGCATGCGTCGGACCATGAAGGATCGCGATGAGCCGCCGTGCCGCCGCATGGCCGCTTCTCGCGGTGGCCACGCTTTCACTCATCTGGACGCCGATCCTGTGGCGCGGATTCGCGTCGGATGACTTCGAGCGTGTGCCCACGACCTGGACAGATTTTCTGGACGATCCCCTCAGGATGGACGGCCGCCCCGTAGAGATGCTGTCGTTCGCCCTCCTGCCCGATGACGCCGTGGTACACCATGCGGCGAGTCTGATCGTGTACATCGCGTGCATCGGCATGATGTGGCAGGTCAGCCAACACCTGGCTCTAGGACCGTGGCCGACATTTCTCGCTCTCTCGTCGTTCTTCCACCCGGCCTTCCTGTGGGGTGTGACCTGGATCGCTCAACGGACGACGGTGCTCGTCATCTTCTTCCTGCTGGCCGCGATTGCGGCGACGCGAACACCGGCCAGGCTTGCGATGATCGTGGCGGGCAGCGGGGTGCGAACCCCGTACATCTTCCAGAACCTGGTTTTTTGTTTCCAGTTCGTCCGGCGGCGGCAGTTCGTCGCAAGCATCATCCCCTTCGTCTGCCTGCTGGCCTTTGGCGTGGCCGGATACGTGACCTACTACGACCGGGCGACTGGCAGCGACACGCTTGCGAATGCCGCCATTCCCATGGCGGTATCGCTTCCGCTGCGATTCGTGAAGCTGCTCGAGGGCATTCTGTACGTCTTCGCACCGGTGCCGATGTTCGCCGTCGCGTTCTGGGGGCCGGTCCTCGCGTTTGCGGGCTATGCGGCGTGCTGGATCGTGATCGCGCGCGCGTTGCGGCCGATCCACACGGGCGATCAGCGCTGGATCCCGGCGATGGCTGCGGCGATGTGCATCGCGTTCGTGTTTGCGTCAGAGATGCGCGTGACGGGAGAGGCGGCGGTCATGACGTTTCTGGCCGTCGCGTGCGCCATGTCGGCCGAGTGGCGGCTGTCTGCAAGAATCGCCGTTGTCGGTATTCTTGTGCTGAACCTCACTGGGATTGCGCTGAACTACGGACTGTTTGCATCGGAGCAATTCGACATCCGAGGCACGCCGGTCTACAGCGATTCATCTGCGCCGGTGTATGCCTATCGTGCGTGGCGTGAAGACC
>Ga0190265_10003854_pt1 | contig 10305 bp, 7 predicted proteins | sample Popmic124T_FD_133135 | JGI IMG/M metagenome (GOLD analysis project Ga0190265, IMG submission 133135) | Populus adjacent soil microbial communities from riparian zone of Indian Creek, Utah, USA - 124 T | ecosystem: Environmental > Terrestrial > Soil > Riparian zone | place: USA: Utah | collected...
CGAGATCAATGAGGTAGACGAAGTCGACGAGATCGAGCCGGCCCCGCCGGCGAAGCGGGCAAGCATCTTGTAAGGAACCTCCGCGCCGTCGCCTTTTTCGACGGAGGGAGGTCATCACTTGTCGCAATCCATCTGGGAACCGGGCCTGGGCGCCGTCTGGCTCGGTGGGGATCGCTGCCGCTTCCGTGTCTGGGCGCCTTTCGCGGAGCGCGTGGAGGTCGACCTGCGCGGGGAGGGCGGACGCCGCGTCCCGCTCGAGCCGCGCGAGCATGGGTACTTCGAGTCGATCGTAGAAGGCGTCCGGCCGGGGGCCCTCTACTTCTACAGCCTGGACGGCAAGGAGGGGCGGCCCGACCCCGCCTCCCGGATGCAGCCCGAAGGGGTGCACGGCCCGTCGCGGGTGGAAGACCGCGGGTTCCACTGGCACGATGAGGGCTGGCGCGGCATCCCCCTCGAAGACCACATCCTCTACGAGCTGCACGTCGGCACCTTCACTCCAGAAAGCAGCTTCGAAGGCGTGATCCCTCATCTGGACCGCCTCGCGGCGCTCGGCGTCACCGCTCTCGAGCTGATGCCGGTCGCCCAGTTCCCGGGGTGGCGCAACTGGGGGTACGACGGCGTGGCCCCCTTCGCCGTGCAGAACAGCTACGGCGGCCCCGAGGGATTGAAGAAGCTGGTGGACGCCTGCCACGCGCGCGGCCTCGCCGTGGTGCTCGACGTGGTCTACAACCACCTCGGCCCCGAGGGGAACTACCTCGGCGAGTTCGGCCCCTACTTCACGGACCGCTACAAGACTCCCTGGGGACTGGCCCTGAACTTCGACGGGCCGGAGAGCGATCCGGTGCGCGGCTACTTCATCGAGAACGCCCTCTCCTGGATCACCGACTTTCACCTGGACGGCCTGCGCCTGGACGCCGTCCACGCCATCGCCGACGCCTCCGAGCGCCCGTTCCTCCAGGAGCTCGGTACGGCGCTCCACGAGATGGGGGAGAGCCTGGGCCGGCGGGTGCACGCCTTCCCCGAGAGCGACATCAACACGCTCTCCTTCCTGCGTCCGCCCGAGCGCGGCGGCTGCGGCCTCGACGCGCAGTGGACCGACGACTTCCACCATAGCCTCCACGTACTGCTGACCGGCGAGCGCAGCGGCTACTACCACGACTTCGGCGAGCTCTCGCAGATGGCCAAGGCGATGGCCGGCGGTTTCGTCTACACCGGGCAGTACTCCCCCTACCGCCGCCGCCGCCACGGGGTGCCGGCCCAGGAGCTCCACGGCAGCCGGCACGTCGTCGCCAGCCAGAACCACGACCAGACGGGCAACCGGATGAAGGGCGAGCGCCTGAGCGCCCTGGTCGACTTCGCGAGCCTGAAGCTCGCCGCCGGGGCGGTGCTCCTCTCGCCCTTCCTGCCTCTCCTCTTCATGGGCGAGGAGTACGGCGAGACCGCCCCCTTCCTCTACTTCGTCGATCACTCGGACTCAGACCTCATCCGGGCCGTCCGTGAGGGGAGACGGGAGGAGTTCGCCTCTTTCGGCTGGCACGAGGAGCCGTCCGATCCCCAGGGCAAAGAGACCTTCGAGCGCTCCCGCCTCGACCACGGCCTGCGCGGCAGCGGGCATCACGCCGCGCTCGAAGCCTTCTACACGGAGCTCATCCGCCTGCGGCGGAGCATCCCGGCGCTCGCCCATCTCGCCAAGGACGACGTGGAGGCGATTCCGTACGAAGAGGAGGGCGTGATCCTCCTGCGCCGCCGCCACGGTGAGAGCGAAGCGCTGGCAGCCTTCAACTTCTCCCGGGAAGATGCCCCCCTGCCGCTTCCCGAGGGCTGGAGGCGGCTGCTCGACTCCGGTGAGGAGCGCTGGGGAGGGCCGGGGAGCGCAGGGGAGGGGAGGCTCGCGGCGCGCTCCGTGGTGCTTTTCAGTCGATAGAGGAGGGGGTGGGGGGATGGTAGGATCTTCCCCTCCATGCAACGGTATCTATGTATTCACGGGCATTTCTATCAGCCGCCGCGGGAAAACCCCTGGCTCGAAGCGGTGGAGGTCCAGGACTCCGCCTATCCGTACCACGACTGGAACGACCGCATCACCGCCGAGTGCTACGCCCCGAACGCCGCCTCGCGCATCCTGGACTCCGGCGGGCGGATCGAGCGGATCGTCAACAACTACACCCGGATCAGCTTCAACTTCGGCCCCACACTCCTCGCCTGGATGGAGGCCAAGGCACTGGACGTCTACCGCGACGTGCTGGCGGCCGACGCCGAGAGCCGGGAGCGCTTCTCCGGACACGGCTCGGCACTCGCCCAGCCCTACAACCATCTCATCCTGCCGCTCGCCAACCGGCGCGACAAGCAGACCCAGATCCTCTGGGGGCTCGCCGACTTCGAGCGCCGCTTCGGCCGTAAGGCCGAGGGGGCCTGGCTGCCCGAGGCCGCGGTGGACCTGGAGAGCCTGGAGCTGCTCGCCGAGGCCGGCGTGCTGTTTACCATCCTGGAGCCCCAGCAGGCGAAGCGGGTGCGGCCGGTCGGAAAGTCCGGAGAGACCGGTTGGCGAGATGTTGGAGGAGGCGGGATCGACACCACGATCCCCTACCGGGCGGTGCTGCCCTCGGGCCGGCGCATCGCGCTCTTCTTCTATGACGGCGCCACCTCGCGGGCGGTCGCCTTCGAGGGGCTGCTCTTTTCGGGCGAGCGCTTCGCCCAGCGGCTCATGTCGACCGTTCCCGAGAGCCCGGCCGAGGACCGGCTGGTGAACATCGCGACCGACGGCGAGACCTACGGCCATCACCACCGCCACGGCGAGATGGCGCTCTCCTACGCCCTCCACCACGTGGAGTCCCACGGCCTCGCCAGGCTCACCAACTACGGCGAGTACCTGGAGCTCCATCCGCCGGAGTACGAGGTTGAGATCGTCGAGAACACCTCCTGGAGCTGTGCCCACGGGATCGGCCGCTGGCGTGAGGACTGCGGCTGCCACACCGGCGGGCGGGGCGGCTGGAACCAGGCCTGGCGGGCGCCACTACGCGAAGCGCTCGACTGGCTGCGCGACGAGATCGCGCCCCACTTCGAGCATGCGGCCCGGGAGATCTTCCGCGACCCCTGGGCCGCCCGCGACGACTACGTCTCGGTGATGCTCGACCGCTCGCCCGAGAACGTCGACGCCTTCCTCGCCCGCTGGTCGGGCGCCGGCCTGCTCGCCGGCGGGGACCGCGTGCGGGCCTTGAAGCTGCTGGAGCTGCAGCGCCATGCCATGCTCATGTACACGAGCTGCGGCTGGTTCTTCAACGACCTGGCGGGCATCGAGACCCTGCAGATCCTCCGCTACGCCGGCCGTGTGGTGCAGCTCGCCGGGCAGCTCTTCGAACGCGACCCGCTCGAAGAGCGCTTCCTGCGCCGCCTGGAGCTGGCGAAGAGCAACGACCGCGCCGCGGGCTCCGGGCGCGACCTCTACGAGCGGCACGTGCGGCCCTCCATGGTGGACCTCCCCCAGGTGGCGGCGCACTACGCCGTCGCCTCGCTCTTCGAGGAGTTCCCCACCCCGGCGCCGGTCTACTGCTACTCGGTCGAGCGGGAGAACGGCCGCACTCTGCGCGCCGGCCGTGCCCGCCTCGCCGTCGGCCGGGCGCGGGTCACCTCCGAGCTGACCGGCAAGACCGAGCCCTTCGTCTTCGGGGTGCTCCACTTCGGCGACCACAACCTGAACGCCGGGGTGGGCCGATTCGTGAGCCAGGAGGCGTACGACGCCTTCGTCGCCGAGGTGGCCGGCGCCTTCGAGCACGGCGACCTGGCGCAGGCCATCCGCCTGCTCGACCGCCATTTCACCGGCGTCCCCTATTCGCTCAAGTCGCTCTTCCGGGACGAGCGGCGGCGCATCCTGGACCTCATCCTCGCCTCCACCCTGAACGAGGTGGAGGACGAGCTGCGCGACATCTACCAGCACCACGCGCCCCTGATGCGCTTTCTGAACAGCCTCGGCACCCCGCTGCCCAAGGCTTTCCGCGCGGCCGCCGAGTTCGTGCTGAACGTCGATTTGAAGCGCGAGATCAGGAAGTCCGCGGCCGATCCCGAGGAGGTGCGGCGCCTGCTCGGCGAGACCGCGGCCCTCAAGGTCGACCTCGAATCCGAGAGCCTCTCGTATGTGCTAGGCCGCGCCGTCAAGGACCTCGTCGACCGCCTCCGCAGAGAGCCGGAGGACACCGTCCTGCTGCGCCGCATGGACGAGATGATCACCCTCGCCCGCACCGCACCCTTCAAGCTCGACCTCTGGCAGGTCCAGAACGGCTGCTACGCGCTGCTCCGGACGACGTATCCCAGCCTGCGCCAGAGGGCCGGCGAAGGCGACGCCGCCGCCGCGGAGTGGGTGGGGCTGTTCCGCGGCCTGGCCGAGAAGCTGGCGATGCGCGTGGAGTAGGCGTCATCTGGCCCATCGCTTGCACGCCTCCACGGCGTGCCGAAGGCCCCTCTTTCGACCTACCGCGTCCAGCTCCGCCCCGAGTTCGGCTTCGACGAAGCCGCGGCGGTCGCCGGCTATCTGGCGGACCTTGGCGTCTCCCACCTCTACAGCTCCCCCTACCTGCAGGCGGCGGCGGGGAGCACGCATGGGTACGACGTGGTCGACCCGTCGCGGGTCAACGAGGAGCTGGGCGGGGCGGAGGGGCATGCCCGGCTCCTCGCCGCGCTTGGGGAAGCCGGGCTGGGCCAGGTGCTCGACGTGGTGCCGAACCACATGGCGATCACCGAGCGGGGCAACGTCTGGTGGTGGGACGTTCTGGAGAACGGGCCGTCCAGCCGCTACGCCGCCTATTTCGACGTCGATTGGGACCCTCCCCAGGCGCGCCTGCGCAACACGGTGCTGCTGCCCATCCTCGGCGACCACTACGGCCGGGTGCTGGAGGCCGGAGAGCTGCGGCTGGTGCGCCGGCGGGGACGGTTCGAGATCCACTACTTCGACCACCGCATGCCGGTCGCCCCGGACTCGCTGAGCACGCTCCTCGCCAAGGCGGCCCGCTGGTGCGGCTCGCCGGACCTCGCCTTCCTCGCCGACGCCTTCGGCAACCTGCCGGAGGCGACCGCCACCGACCGCGAGAGCGTCTCCCGGCGCCACCGCGACAAGGAGGTGCTCTTCAGCCAGCTCGCCCGCCTCTCGGAGGAGCGGCCCGAGGTGGCCGCGGCGGTCGACGAGGCGGTGGCGGAGACCAACGCCGATCCCGATCGGCTCGACGAGCTGCTGCAGCGGCAGAACTACCGCCCCGCCCTCTGGCGCACCGCCGGGCGCGAGCTGGACTACCGGCGCTTCTTCGACGTCCACACGCTGGTCGGCCTGCGCGCCGAGGACGAGCGGGTCTTCGCCGACACCCACGCCCTGTTGCTCGACTGGGTGCGCCAGGGCGCGCTCGACGGCCTGCGCATCGATCATCCGGACGGCCTGCGCGATCCCAAGCAGTATTTCGAGCGCCTGCGCACCGCCGCCCCCGAGGCGTGGATCGTGGTCGAGAAGATCCTCGAGCCCGGCGAGCCGCTGCGAGGTGACTGGCCGGTCGACGGCACCACCGGCTACGACTTCATGAACCTGGCCGGCGGCCTGTTCGTCGACCCGGCCGGCGAGGAGCCGCTCACCCGCATCTACGGCGAGGTCACCGGCGAGACCACGGACTGGGAGGCGATGGTGCGTGACAAGAAGCACCTCGTGCTGGGCGAGCTGCTGATGAGCGACGTCGCCCGCCTCGCCGAGGTCTTCCTGCAGGTCTGCGAACGCCACCGCCGGCACCGCGACTACACCCGCCACGAGCTGCGGAACGCGCTACGCGAGGTGGCCGCCTGCTTTCCGGTCTACCGCACCTACGTGCGCGCCGAGACGGGGGAGGTGAGCGAGGAGGACATCGCCTGCGTCACCGAGGCGATCGAGAAGGCCAAGGCCCACCGGCCGGAGCTCTCGCCCGAGCTGTTCGACTTCCTCCGCGGCATCCTCCTCCTCGAGGTGCGCGGCGCGGCGGAGGGCGAGCTGGTGATGCGCTTCCAGCAGCTCACCGGCCCGGCCATGGCCAAGGGCGTCGAAGACACCTCCTTCTACAACTTCCACCGACTGGTCTCGCTCAACGAGGTCGGCGGCAGCCCCGGGCACTTCGGCACCTCGGTCGAGGAGTTCCACGCCGGCAACGCCGCCGCCGCCGAGCGCTGGCCGCAAGCGATGCTCGCGACCTCGACCCACGACACCAAGCGCAGCGAGGACGTCCGGGCGCGCATCAGCCTGCTCTCCGAGATCCCGGACCGCTGGGCCGCCGCCGTAGGCCGCTGGTCCACGATCAACGAGAAGCACCGCCGGGGGGACCGCCTGCCGGACCGCAACGTGGAGTATCTCCTCTACCAGACCTTCGTCGGCGCTTGGCCGATCGATGTGGAGCGCGCCACCGCCTACATGGAGAAGGCCTCCCGTGAGGCCAAGGCCCACACGGCCTGGACCCGCCAGGAGCCGGTGTACGAGGAGGCACTGCGGGATTTCATTGCCGGCGCGCTCGGCGACGAGGACTTCACGGCGGACCTCGAAGCCTTCGTGGAGCCGCTGGTCGAGCCCGGGCGGATCAGCTCGCTCGCCCAGACGCTCCTGAAGCTCGCCGCCCCCGGCGTGCCCGACACTTACCAGGGCACCGAGCTGTGGGACCTCTCCCTGGTGGACCCGGACAACCGCCGGCCGGTGGATTACGAGCTGCGCCGCCGCCTCCTCGCCGAGCTGAAGCGCGGGCTTCCCCCAGGCAAGATCCTCGACCGCATGGACGAGGGCCTACCCAAGCTCTGGGTGATCCACCAGGCCCTGCACCTGCGCCGTCGCCAGCCTGAGCTGTTCGCTTCCGAGGCGGGCTACCGTCCGATCTATGCCAAGGGGCCGCAGGCCCCGCACGCCGTCGCCTTCCAGCGGGGCGACGGCCTGGTGGCCGTAGTCCCCCGGCTGGTGCTGGGACTGGCGGGGGAGTGGAAGGAGACGACGCTCGCGCTCCCCCTTGGCCGCTGGCGCAACGAGCTGACCGGCGAAGAGACCGAGGGCGGGGACGTCCCCCTGGCCGGCCTGCTCCGCCGGTTCCCGGTGGCCCTCCTCGTCAAGGAGTAGCTCATGGACGCCTCCGCCCTCCTCCTGCTCCTCGCCGCCCAGCTCGTGCAGGAGGTACCGCCTCCGCAGCCTCCCCCTGCCACCTATGGCGAGGAGATCGTGGTGACCGCCGCGCGGGTGGAGCAGCGGGTGGGGGAGGTGCCGGCCAGCGTCACCGTCCTCGGCCGCGAGACGATCGAGCGCTCCCCGGCGGCCACGCTGGACGACCTCCTGCGCCAGGTCCCGGGCTTCAGCCTGTTCCGCCGCACCAGCAGCGTGGTGGCGCACCCCACCTCCCAGGGCGTCTCGCTGCGCGGCATCGGCCCGAGCGGCAGCAGCCGGGCGCTCGTCCTGGTCGACGGCGTGCCGCTCAACGACCCTTTCGGCGGCTGGGTGGCCTGGAGCCGGGTGCCTCTGGACAGCATCGACCGCATCGAGGTAGTGCGCGGCGGCGGGGCGAACCTCTGGGGCAGCTCGGCCCTGGGGGGCGCCATCCACGTGCTCACCGCCAGCCCCGGGGAGAAGACCCTGCGCGCCTCGGCCGGGGTGGGAAACCGGGGAACGAAGTCGGCCGGCCTCTTTGCCGGCCACCGCACCGGCAGGCTGGGCCTCTCCGTCGCAGCCTCCGCCTTCGACACCGAGGGCTGGGAGACCGTCCGGCGCGATCAGCGGGGGCCGATCGACATCCCCGCGACCTCTGAAAACCGGACGCTCTCCGGCAAGCTGGAGGTGGCGGCCGGCGAGGCGCTGATCGCGCTCCATGCCGGCCTCTTCTCCGAGGAGCGGGGCAACGGCACGCCGCTCACCGGCAACTCGACCGACGCGGACCACGTCGCCGTTACCGCCTCGTGGGGGGCCTCGTGGGGAGACTGGCAGGCCTCGCTCTTCTCGCGCCGCCAGACCTTCAGCAGCACCTTCTCCGCGCAGGCGCCGGACCGCGCCTCGGAGCTGCCGTCGCTCGACCAGTTCGACGTCGGGGCGGACGATCTCGGGCTCGGCCTCCAGGGCTCCTGGCAAGTCGCCGAGCGCCACCTGCTCTCGGCCGGGGCGGATGCCCGCCGCGTGCGCGGCGAGACGAACGAGGACTTCCGTTTCGTCGAGAACCGCTTCACCTCGCGGCGCGCCGCGGGCGGGGAGCACCTCCTGGCCGGCCTCTGGCTCCAGGAGGTCTTCTCGCTCTCTTCCGCCTGGCAGGTGACGGCTGGCGGCCGGCTCGACTTCTGGCAGAGCGTCGGCGGCTTCCGCCGCGAGCGCAGCCTGGAGACCGGAGCGGCGCTGCGCGACGAATCCTTCCCGGACCGCGACCATCTCGCCCTCCACCCCCGCCTCGGCCTGCTCTACCGGGCGAGCGGCGACGTTTCGCTCCGCGGCGCGCTCTACCGCAGCTTCCGGGCCCCCACCCTCAACGGACAGTTCCGCCCCTTTCGGGTGCGCAACGACATCACCGAGGCCGACCCCGGCCTGCGGCCCGAGCGGCTGGACGGCGCCGAGATCGGGATGGACCTCGAGCGCGGCGCCCTGCTGGCGAAGCTCACCGCCTTCTGGAGCGAGATCGCGGACCCCATCGCCAACGTCACGCTGGGTTCGGCGGGGGAGGGGCCGGCCACCATCGCTCCCTGCGGCTTCGTCCCCGCTGGAGGGATCTGCCGGCAGCGCCGCAACCTGGGACGGGCGCGAGTGCGCGGAGTGGAGGCCGAGGCCCGCCTCCGGCCGCGCCGGTTCTGGGAGCTGGCGGCGAGCGCCCTGTGGACCGACGGCCGCATCGTCGAGGCCGCCGAGCAGCCCGAGCTCGAAGGCCGCCGGCTGGCCCAGGCGCCGCGAGCCCAGGCCTCCTTCCAGGTGGCCTACGCGCGCCCCGAGCGCATCGACCTCGCCCTCCAGGCCCGCGCCGTCGGCAGCCAGTTCGAGGACGACCTCAACACGCTGCCGCTCGCCGGCTTCACGGTCGTCGACCTCTCGGCCGCGCGGGAGCTGAGGCGCGGCTGGGCAGTGGTGCTGAACGTCGAGAACCTCCTCGACACCGAAGTGGAGGCCGGCCGCACGGCCGAGGGCCTGGTGTCGGTGGGAACCCCCAGGCTCTACCGCCTGGGGCTGCGCGTCCGGCCCGCGCTGCCGTAGAATGTCCCTCCGTGCAAGACGACGACAACCTGGATTTCCCGGTGAACGATCTGACCTCGTTCCTGGATGAGCTCGAAGCCGGTCTGGAGCATGGCGGCGTGCCGCCGCCCGTCGCTCCGCTGCTCACCCGCGACGCGATCGACGAGCTGGTCAACCGGACCTTGGACGAGGAGCTGAGCCGTCTGAACCTGCCGCCGACTCCGCCCGCGGAGAAGAAGTGAGCGGCGGCGTGTACCAGCACGGCCCGAACCGCCCCTCGATCTCCCCCTTGCCGGCCGCCCCGGCGTAGCTCCCCCGAATCTTGCCGTCGAGGAGGACGGCGGACATCGCCCCCGTCTCTTCGCGCTCTGTCACCGCGATCTCGGTCTCACCTTTGGAGCCCACCAGAGCTCCCGAGGGACCGCGCCCGGTGAGGAACAGCCGGCCCTTGTAGCTGCCGCTGCCGCCATAGCGCTCGATCTGTACGGCCACGGCGGGGAGGTCGGGCCGTCCGGTGCGGAAGCTGATCTGCAGGCCGCCCTCGGCGTGAGGCAGGCAGCGGAAGGCGGCCCGCCCCGCGAAGGGCTGCCGGCCGCTCGTCCGCAGATAGCCGCCGGCCGTCTCGCGCTGCGCCTGGGGAGGGCTCGGCGGCGGCGGCTCCGGCGGAGGAGGCTCCGCGCCGCACCCGGCGAGCAGGCCCAGGCAGACGAGGAGAAGTGAGCCGGAGCGCAAGGCGCCTCAGATCGCGAGCAGCAGAAGGGCCAGCATCACGATGAGCGCCGGGGCGATCACCAGCTTGCGAATGTAGAGCTCCAGAAGTGAGTTCACGTCGTCCTCCCACGGAGATTTAAAAGCGGGGCTCCGTCACCGATCGCGATTGCAGAAAAGGTGCCATCAAGATCTCGGCTCCCCTTGCAGGGCTTGTCGTAGGGGCGGGGCTTGTCCCCGCCCTCTTCTCGGATCGAGCACCCCCACCCGGGCGGGGACAAGCCCCAATAACGTCAACTTAGGAATTGTAGTCGCCATCGGTTATACTTTTTCTCTATAAGGGGAAGGAGAACCGATGGGACGTCATCCGTTGCAATTGCCTGGGGGAGTGCGGCTGAGCGACTGTGTGAGTCTGGGCGTCCTGATGA
>Ga0190265_10003855_pt1 | contig 10304 bp, 10 predicted proteins | sample Popmic124T_FD_133135 | JGI IMG/M metagenome (GOLD analysis project Ga0190265, IMG submission 133135) | Populus adjacent soil microbial communities from riparian zone of Indian Creek, Utah, USA - 124 T | ecosystem: Environmental > Terrestrial > Soil > Riparian zone | place: USA: Utah | collected...
CCGCGTGCTGGAGCAGCCGGGCCGCCTCGGGCGAGTCGGCGATGACCTGGGCGGTCACGCCGGCGGCCGAGGACTGCAGCCGGATCTCGATCCCGCCGAGCTCGACGGGGCGCAGGTTGAGCTTCGCGTGCGAGATGCCGCGCTCGACGGCGACGTGCAGGACCTGGGCGACCGCGCGGGGCACCTGGTGCAGCGGCGTGGCCTGCTGGGCGAGCGGCGGGGCGGGCGCGGCGACCGGTGCGACGGGCGTGGCCGTGGGCGCGGCCGCGGCCGCCGGTGCGGCGCTCGGCGCGGGTGCGGCGGGCGCCTCGGCGCGGGCGGATGCCGGCTCGCGCGGCGCGGTCTGCGGCTCGCCGCCGTGCGGGTCGTCGGAGCCGGTCGCGGGCTGGCCCGTGGCCGGCGCCACGGGCTCGGCGGGCGCGTCCCCCGGCGCGGCGGCGGGCACCGGCGGGGTGGCCGGCTGCTCCGCGGTGGGCGGCGCGGCGGCGACTGGCGCCTCGGCGGCGGCGGCGGCGGCGGGGGGTGCCGCGACGGCGGCGGCGGGCACGGGCACGGCCGGGTGGGCGGCGCCGGCGGGGGCCGGAACGGCGGCGGGGACGGCGGCGGGCTCGCCGGCGGTCGGCGCGGGCGCGGCGGGCGGCGTCGCCCCGGCGAGGGCGGCCGGCTGGGGTGCGGGCGGGGCCGGGAGCGGCGCGTCGCCGGCGGGCGTCTGGGGCGCGGGAGCGGCGGCGGCGACAACGGGCGGCGCGAGCTGGAGCGGGAGGACGGGGTCCGGCGCCACCGGGACGTCGAGCGCCGCGACGGCGGGCGGCGGCGACACGGGCTGCGCGTCCTCGGCGGCGGCGGCCTCGCCCTCGGGGCGGGTGGGCGGGGCGTCGGCCGGCGCGGGCTCGGGGCGCGGCGCGGGCGCGCCGTCGAGGGCGCCGAGCAGCGCGGCGAAGCCGTCGGCGGGAGCGGTCTCGGGCCCCGCCGCGCGCGCGGCGTGCGTCGGGCGGAGCGTCGTCGGAGTGGTGCGATCGGAGGTCATTCGGTCCTTCAGACGGTCGAGTAGGAGAGGGAGCCGGCGGTCGTCGGGGCCGCGACGCCGGCGGTGACCGGCGGGGTGCCGCGGTAGGCGGCGGCGAACGCCTGCACCTTCTGGACGTAGGCCTGCGTCTCGGCGTACGGCGGCACGCCGCCGTAGCGCTGGACCGCGCCCGGACCGGCGTTGTAGGCCGCGAGCGCCTTGGTGACGTCGCCGCCGAACGCGTCGAGCTGCTGCTTGAGGTACTTCGCACCGCCCTCGAGCGCCTGCTGCGGGTTCGTCACGTCGGTCACGCCGAGCGAGGCGGCCGTGGCGGGCATGAGCTGGGTCAGCCCCCGCGCACCGGCCGGCGAGCCGGCGTTCGGGTCGAAGTTGGACTCCTGCCGGACCAGGCCGGCGAGCAGCGCGGGGTCGAGCCCGTGCTTCTGCGCCGCCGCGCTGATCTCCGCGGCGTACGGCACCCCGGCGGGCAGCGCCGAGGTCCCGGGGATCGCCATCGTCGTCCCCGCCGTGGTGGCGGCGGACGGCAAGCCCGCAGCCGTCTGCACGGCGGCGGTGGCACTGGTGAGCTGTGAAGCGAAGTCCTGACCACCGTTCCCTCCTGGAGCGGTGGCGGCGCTGACGAGCTGCTGGAGCAGCTCGACGCGCGCGACGACGGCCTCGACGGACATCTACGCGGCGGTTCCCCTCCGATGGACGGTAAGGGCGATCTCGTCGAGCGCGATCTGCGCCTGGCGGAGCGCCTCGGCGTCGTGGTCGGCCCGGCGCTTGCGCTTGAGCCGCTCGATCACCTCGCGCTCGCGTGCGGCCTCGGTCAGCGCGACGCGGCTGCGCTCCACCTCGCCGTCGAGGCGGGTGAGGTCGGCGACGGCGTCGAGCCGGTGCCGCTCGGCGCGCTCCATCCACACCTGCGCGGCCATCAGGGCGGCGCCCGAGGCGCCGTTGATGACCGTGTCGCGGCCCGTGTCGCGGGCGCTGGAGACGACGTGGGTGGCCTGGCGCAGGAGCGCCTCGCCGCGGACGCGGTGCGTCAGCTCCCGGGCGAGGTCTTCGCGTGCGGACTCCTCGGCACGCTCGCGGAGTGAGCGCACGCGCTCGAGGCGGAAGGTGAAGGACGGGCTTCCCACGTCCCGTTCATCGCCCGCCCGGCGCCCGACTTGAGCCGCTGGACGCGCGTTCGGGCAGGGTCCGATTCGTTCAAGGCGCCCGCGCCGCGGTGCGCGACGATGCGGGGCATGGAGCAGCGCATCAGCCTGATCACGCTCGGCGTCGCGGACCTGCGGCGCGCGATGGAGTTCTACGGCTCGCTCGGCTGGGAGGGCAGGTCGCCCGACGGCGACGTGGCCTTCTACCAGGCCGGCGGCATGGTCTTCGGCCTCTGGGACCGGGCGAAGCTCGCCGCGGACACCGCCGTCGCCGACCCCGGCGGCTGGGGCGGGATCACGCTCGCGCACAACGTCCGCTCGTCCGCGGAGGTCGACGCGGTCCTGGCGGAGGTCGAGGCCGCCGGCGGCCGGATCGTCCGCCCCGCCGCCGAGACGTCCTGGGGCGGCTACTCGGGCGTCTTCCTCGACCCGGACGGCCACGCGTGGGAGGTCGCCTGGGGCCCGGGCTGGACGATCGCGGACGACGGGTCGATGACGATGTGAGGCCGCTCGGGCCGCTCGGACCGCTCGGCGACCCGCTCGGACCGCTCGGCGACCCGCTCGGACCGCGCGGCGCCCAGCTCGGACCGCGTAGGGGCGCCGATGCCGTGAACGGCGGCATTGAGGAGACGGGATCGAGGTAGGCGGCGACCACGCGGGGCGCCTTAGGGGCCGCATAGACCCTTAAGGCGCCCCGCATCCCCGCGGCACCGATGCGGGGCGCCTTAACCACCGTATGGGTGGTCAAAGCGCCCCGCATCCCCGCGGCACCGCCCGGACCCACCCCCTCAATGCCCGCCGTACACCGGCGTACGCACCCCGCCCACGCCCGCGCATCGCGAGGCACCGCCCGCGCATCGCGAGGCACCGCCCACGCATCGCGAGGCACCGCCCACGCCCCGCGCCGCGAGCTCAGCCCCCCGCCAGCGCCCCCGGCGACCGGCCCGCCAGCGACCGCATCTCGCGGGTCATGTGCGCCTGGTCCGCGTAGCCCGCCGCGAGCGCCGCCGACGCGAGCGGGAAGCCACCCCGGACGAGCCCGAGCGCCGCACGGAAGCGGACGATCCGCGCGAACGTCTTCGGGCCGTAGCCCACCGCTTCGGCGAAGCGCCGGCGCAGGTGGCGCTCGCCCAGGCCGACCGCGCCGGCGAGGACGGGCACCGGCGTCGCGGGTGCGCGGCCGAGGACGCGCGCGGCGAAGCGCATCCGCGGATCGAGCGGGACCTCCGCGCAACGCGGCGCGACCGCCCGCGCGAGCGCGAGCGGGTCGCCAACATCCGCGGAGCCGACGGCCGCCGCCGCGCGGGAGCCCCAGAGGTCCGCGAGGTCGGCGCGCCGGTCGCGCAGCGCGTCCGCGGGTACGCCGAGCGCGGCGCCGGCCGCACCCGGGTGGAAGCGCACGCCGGTCACGACCTCGCCGTGGCCGAGCGTCACCGGCATCGGCCCGGTGTCGGGCCCCGCGATCGCCGCGTGGCCGTCGCGGACCACGACGTCGACGCAGCCGTCGGGCAGCACGAGCGTCTCCTCCGCCGTCCCGGTGTGGATCCACAGGCAGCGCACGAGCGGCGCGAGCGCCGGGGGCGGGGGCAGTTCGCGGTACGCCACCCCCACATGGTTGCGCACAGCGCGTATCGTGCCGCCGTCATGACCGACCGGGAGGCGAAGCGGGAGCGGCTCGCTGCGGTGCTCGACGCGCGGGGGCTCGACGAGATCGTGCTGCGCGACCCGGCCGACCTGGCCTGGTACCTCGACGGCGCGCGCGTCCACGTCGTCCCGGGCACCCCGGTCGTCGAGGTCAGCGTCACGCGCGCCGGCGAGGAGCTGCGCACGACCGTGATCGAAGCGCCGCGGCTCGCCGCCGAGGAGCTGCCCGCGGACGCGCCGGCGCCGGTCGCGGTCCCGTGGTGGGAGCCGCTCGACGCCGCCGCCCCCGGCGCCGTGCGCGGGAGCGACGTGCCGCGCGGCGCGGAGCACGACGTCGCGGACGACCTCGTCGCCGCCCGGTCCGCCCTCACCCCCACCGAGGTCGAGCGCTTCCGCGCGCTCGGCCGCCACACGGCGGCGGCCACGGCGTCGGCGCTGCGCGACGCGAGCCCGCGCGACAGCGAGTTCGCGCTCGCCGGCGCGGCGGCGCGGCGCCTGTACGAGCGCGAGATCGAGCCGGTCGTCGTGCTCGTGGCCGGCGCGGAGCGGCTGCCGCTGCACCGTCACCCGCTCCCGACCGCGGCGGCGCTCGGCGACCGCACCATGCTCGTCGTCTGCGGTCGCCGCCACGGCCTCGTCTGCGCGGTCACCCGCATGCGCGCGTTCAGCCCGCTCACGGCCGCCGAGCGCGACCGCTACGCGCGGCTGCTCGCCGTCGAGGCCGCGTACCTCGACGCGACCGCGCCGGGCGCGCGGATCGGTGACATCGTCGCCGCGGGCGCCGCCGCGTACGCCGAGCACGGGTTCGACGCCGACGAGTGGCACCGCCACCACCAGGGCGGTCCGGCCGGCTACATGACGCGCGACTACCTCGCGAGCCCGCAGACCGACCACGTCGCGGTCGACCAGCAGGCGTTCGCCTGGAACCCCTCGGGCGGCGGCTTCAAGGTGGAGGACACCGTGCTCGCGACCCGCGCCGGGCTCGAGGTCCTCAGCGCCGACCCCGACTGGCCCGCGCGCACCGTCGCCGGGCGTCAGCGCCCCGACGTGCTCGCCTGAATCAGCGCCGCGACCTCGTCGGGCCGCTCGAGCGCCGGCAGGTGGGCGACGCCGGACAGCGCGACCGTCCGCGCGCCCGGCACCCGCGCCCCGATCACGCCGCAGCGCCGGACCAGCTCGGGGATGTCGAGCTCGCCCCAGGCCACGGTCGTCGGCACGGCGACCTCCTCGAGCCGCGACCACGCGTCGACGCCTGAGCCGCCCGCGTCCTCGTCGCCCGCCTGGGCAAGGATCCGCCGGTTCATGTCGAGCGCCAGCTCGCGCGTCGCGCCGCCGACCCGCCCCTCCGCGGCGAGCGGCCCGTCCAGCCACAGCCACGCCTCGAGCCGCGCGACCTCCTCCACGTCCTCGGCCGCGCCGAGCAGCGCGTCCAGGCGAGCGGTCCCGGGGTCGAGCTCCTCCGGAAAGTCCGGCTCGCCGCTGACCGCCGGCGCGATCAGCACGAGCCCCGCGACCCGCTCGGGCGCGGAGAGCGCCACGTCGAGCGCGAGCGCCCCGCCCATCGAGTTGCCGACGAGCCACGCCGGTCCGTCGACCTGCGCGTCGAGCACGGCCAGCAGGTCGTCGAGGTGCGAGAACGCCCCGGTGGCCGGCGGCGTCTCGCCGAACCCGCGCCGGTCGTACGCGAGCGCCGCGCGGTCCAGCCGCGGCGCCACCGACGCCCACGCGCGCCGGTCCGCGACCCCAGCGTGCAGCAGCACGACGGGAGGTCCGTCACCGGGCCAGCGCTCGCCGGCCAGCCCCTGCTCCTCGAATCGCTGCCCCGCCACGGGGCGGACTCTACGCCGCGAGGTTCAGCGGCGGGATCGCGGCCGCGAGCGGCGGGCCCGGCGCACCGCCGCCCTGCGGCTCGGCGGCGGCATCGACCACTGCGCCCGGGTCGGGCACGTGGACCAGCTCGCCGTAGGCGGCCAGCTCGAGCAGCGCCCGCTCGGCGTCCTCGCACGTCGAGGGATCGTCGACCCGCTGGCGCAGGAAGCCCTCGATCGGCGTGCGCGCGGCGATCGCGGCGTCGGTCAGCGCGTCGGTGCCCTGCTGGTAGGCGCCGATCGCGATCAGGTCCTCCTTGTCGCGGTACGCCGCCATCAGGCGCCGCACCTCGTCGCCCGCGCCGCGCACCGGGCGCGACGTGACCTCGCCGACCAGGCGCGACACGCTCGCGAGCACGTCGACCGCCGGGTAGTGGCCGGCGTGCGCCAGGTGCCGCGACAGGACGATGTGGCCGTCGAGGATCGAGCGCACGGCGTCGGCGATCGGCTCGTTCATGTCGTCGCCGTCGACGAGCACGGTGTAGAGGCCGGTGATCGTGCCCCGCTCGGCGGTGCCGGAGCGCTCGAGCAGCTTCGGCAGCAGCGCGAACACGCTCGGCGTGTAGCCGCGCGTCGCGGGCGGCTCCCCGATCGCGAGGCCGACCTCGCGCTGGGCCATGGCGAAGCGCGTGACCGAGTCCATCATGAGCATCACGTCGCGGCCCTGGTCGCGGAAGTGCTCGGCGATCGTCGTCGCCGTGAACGCGGCCTTGATGCGGACGAGCGCCGGCTGGTCGGACGTCGCGACGACGATGACCGAGCGCGCCATCCCCTCGGGGCCGAGGTCGCGCTCCATGAACTCGCGCACCTCGCGACCGCGCTCGCCGACGAGGCAGATGACGTTGACCTGGGCCGACGTCGAGCGGGCGATCATGCCGAGCAGCGACGACTTGCCGACGCCCGAGCCGGCGAAGATGCCGAGCCGCTGGCCGCGGCCGCAGGGGACGAGCGCGTCGAGCGCCCGCACGCCGAGCGTCACGCGCTCGTGGATCCGGGGACGCACGAGCGGATCGGGCGGCGAGGCCTGCGCGGCGCGGGCGCGGACGCCCCCGACCGGGCCGAACCCGTCGATCGGGCGGCCGAGCCCGTCGAGCGAGCGGCCGAGCAGCGCGTCGGACACGTCGACCGTGAACGGCCGGCCGCTGGCGGTCACGCGCGCGCCCGGCCCGATGCCGGTCGCGTCGCCCAGCGCCATCAGGAGCGTGCGCCCCGCGCGGAAGCCGACCACCTCGGCCGGCACCGCGGAGCGCCCGCGGCCGGTTTCGATCGAGCACACCTCGTTGACCTCGGCCTCGAGGCCGGTCGCCTCGACGATCAGGCCGATCAGGTCGCGCACGCTCCCGTGGCGGCGGTGCAGGTCGGCGTCGCGCAGCGCCGCCGTGGCGGTGTCCATCGGGGCGTACATCAGGCGGAGCCGAGCGCGGCCTCGACGACCTCGCGGGCACGCTGGAGCTTGACCTCCACGCGCGCGTCGACGTCGCCGTCCGGCGTGCGCACGACGGCGCCGCCGCGCGACACCCGGCGCTCGGCCTGGACCTCGCAGTGCTCGATCCCGCCGAGCGTGGCCACCAGCCCGCCCATCGCGTCGCGCACGAGCTCGAGGTCCTCGGGGTGCACGAGCACGGTCACGCGCTCGCGCTCGACGAGGCCGCGGAGCGCGCCGCGCACCGCCTCGACGACGATCTGCGGGTCGACCGCGACCGCCGCGCCGACGATCTTCTCGGCGAGGAACAGCGCGAGGTCGACCGCCTGCACCTCGAGCCGCTCGGCCGTGCCGAGCGCCTCCTCGCGCAGCAGCCGGGCGCCCTCCTCGAGAGCGCCCGCGGCGGGCGTCAGCTCGGCGAGCGCGGCCTCGCGGCCCGTGGCAAGGCCCTCGGCGTGCGCCATCGCGCGGATCGCGTCGGCCTCGGTGTGGGCGGAGGCGAGCACGCCGGCGACCTCGTCCACGCGCGCGTACTGGGCGGCCGGTGCGGCGGCGGGCGCCGCGAGCGGGGCGAAGTCGAAGTCGGTGGCGCTCATCACATCAGCTCGTCGTCGCCGCCGGAGGTGCCACGCGAGATGACGACCGCGCCGGCCTCCTCGAGGCGGCGCACGACGCCGACGATGCGGCCCTGCGCCTCCTCGACGACCCGCCGCCGCTGGGGCGGCTGGAAGTCGATCTCCTCCATGAGCAGCTCGGCGCCGCGCTCGGACATGTTCGAGAAGATCCGGTGGCGGACGTCCTCCGAGACGCCGCGCAGCGCGATCGCGAGGTCCTTCTGGTCGACCTCCTTGAGCACCATCTGGATCGACCGGTCGTCGAGCTTGACGATGTCCTCGAAGGTGAAGAGCAGCAGCCGGACCTCCTCGGCGAGCTCGCCGTTGGCCTCCGCGAGCTGGTCGAGCACGTTGCGCTCGGTCGAGCGGTCGGCCTGGTTGAGGATGTCGGCCAGCGACTTGACGCCGCCGGCGGACGAGTACTCCTGGGCGATCACGTTCGACAGCTTCTGCTTCATGACCGACTCGATCTGCGACACGACCTCCGGCCGGGTCTCGCCCATCTGCGCGACGCGCATGGCGACCTCGGCCTGCTCCTCGGGGGCGAGCAGCGACAGCACCTGGGCGGCGAGCGCCGTGTGCAGGTTCGCGACGACGAGCGCGATCGTCTGCGGCGACTCGTTGCGCAGGAAGACGTGGATCTGCTCGGGCGGCGTGCGCCGGAGGAACTCGAACGGCCGCCGCTCGATCGTCGCGGCGAGGCGCGAGATGATCTCGTCGGCACGGTCCGCACCGAGCGACTTTTGGAGCAGGGTGCGCGCGTAGTCGACGCCGCCCTCGGCCAGGTAGCGCTCGGCGAGCACCGTCTCGACCGCCTCCGTGATCACGTCCTTGACCACGTCGGACGGCACCTTCGGGGCCTTGGCGATCTCGAGCGAGAGCGCCTCGACCTCGGTCTGGCTGAGGTGCGTGAAGATCTCGGCCGCCCGGTCCTCGCCGAGCGCGACCATCAGCACCGCGCACTTCTGGATGCCGCGCAGGCGCTCCGCCGCGGCGTAGCCGCCGCGCGCGGGCTCGATCGCCGTCGTGCTCATCGGGCTAGTCCTCCGACATCCACGCGCGCACCTGGGCGGCGACGCGGTCCGGCTCGCGGTCCATCAGCTGGTCGAGCGCCTGCGACGGCTTGTCCTGCTCGCGCGGCGGGAGCACCAGGGTCGGCTGCTGCGCGGTCGGCACGGGCGCCTCGAGCTGCGCGAGCGGCACGGGCTGCTCGATCTCGGTCAGCCAGCTCGGGGAGGCCAGCGCCTCGCCCTCGCGCTTGCGCAGGCTGCGCGCCATGAAGAACATGAAGAGCAGCGTGGCCAGGCCGAGGCCCACCCACTTGATCGGGCCGAGCATGCCGACCGGCACCGGGCCGGCCTTCGGCTCGGCGGGCGCCTTGGCGAAGGCGATCTGCGCGGCCTCGAACACGTCGCCGCGCTCCTGCTCGAAGCCCGCGGCGCTCTTGACCGTGTTCTGGATCGCGGCGAAGTCCTCCGGCGGCACGGTCTTGTCGACGACGAGCGCGACCTGCAGGCCGTTCACCGCCCCGGGCGCGACCTCGACGGTCTTCACCCTCTTCGGGACGACGTTCTCGACCGTCTTGCTCTTGCGGTTGTAGTTCGAGTTCGCGCCGCCGCCGCCCGCGCCCTGCGAGTAGGTCGGGATGTTCCCGGCGGTGCCCGAGGCGCCGCCCGCGGCCGCGCCGCCGCCGCGCAGCTTCTCGGTCTCGGTCGTCGCGGTGCTCGGGACGGCCTTGCCCGTCACCGTGAGCTCCTCGAGCTTGGTCTTGTCGACGTTGAGGTCGGCCTTGACCTGGACGCGCGCCTTGCCCGCGCCGAACGTCTGCGTGAGCAGCGAGTCGAGGGTGGCCTGCAGCTGGCGCTCGTAGCGCAGCTCCGCGGCCTGCTTGGTCGACCCCGCGGCGCCGCCGGCGCCGCCGGCGCCGTCGCCCTGGGGCCACAGGAGCTGGCCGCTGCCGTCGGTGATCGTGACGTTCTCGGACTTCAGGCCCTTGACCGACGAGGCGGTGAGCTGCGCGATGCCGCGCACCGCGCCCGACTCGAGCGCGTCCGACGGCCCGGTGAGCATCACCGCGGCGGTCGCGGGCGACGCCTCCTCGGCGAACAGCGAGTCCTCGGGCATCACGAGCTGCACCTGCGCACCGGTCACGCCGTCGACCTGCTCGACGGTCCGCGCGATCTCGCCCTCGAGCGCGCGCTGGTAGGTGACCTTCTGCTGGAAGTCGGAGGCGCCGAGCTTCTGCTTGTCGAACAGCTCGAAGCCGTCCTGGGAGCCGGCCGAGGCGGCGACGCCGGCGCTCGCGAGTGCGATCCGCGCCTGCGAGACGGAGGTCTTCTGCACGGCGACGGTGGTGCCGTTGGCACGCAGCTCGTAGCCGATGCCCTGCTCGTCGAGCGCGGCGGTGACCTTGCCGGCGTCCGCCGGGTCCATGCCCGACGAGAGGATCGTGTAGGAGGGCGCGGAGGCGAGCCGCAGCATGAAGAAGAGCACGGCGACGATGAGGAAGGCGGCGACGCCGAGCACGATCTTCGAGCGCGTCGGCAGCTTCATGAGGGTTTGGGCGATGGTCGGCATCTACGGCTC
>Ga0190265_10003856_pt1 | contig 10303 bp, 5 predicted proteins | sample Popmic124T_FD_133135 | JGI IMG/M metagenome (GOLD analysis project Ga0190265, IMG submission 133135) | Populus adjacent soil microbial communities from riparian zone of Indian Creek, Utah, USA - 124 T | ecosystem: Environmental > Terrestrial > Soil > Riparian zone | place: USA: Utah | collected...
GTCGGCCCTGTAAGTTCTTTGTTTTCAGCGTCTCTTCTCACGGCTCGACAAATTTTTTCAGTCGCGGTTGGCACTAAGTGTCAGACACCAGCCGGCGGAGGAGCTCACGGTAGACCTCCAGGCCGCTGACGAACCCCGGCAGGGAGAAGCGCTCGTTGGCGCGGTCGACCTGCAGGGTATCGGTGTTCATGATGAGGAACGGCGAGAAGCCGTAGCTGGGTACCCCGAGGGTGCGGAAGAAACGAGAGTCGGTCGCCGTCCACGCCAGGAAGTAGGGCCCCGAGGGGACCCCCGGATAGGATTCCTGAAGGACCGCCTCGATCTCCTCGAAGACAGGGTGGTCGATCGGGCTGCCGCTCTGCGCGGACGGCGGCTCGTCGATCATGGTGGTCATGCCGTAAGTCATCCACGAGGGGACGAGCTTCTCGCGCACCGCCTCCAGCTCCTGGCCGGGGAGGAGCTGGAACTTGACGACCAACTGATATCCCCCTCCCGGGGCTTCCTTGACGGGGAAGGGCACCGCCTCGTTGCGCAGCATCGAGCGCAGGTAGTTGGGCAGCTTGCGGAACTCCCTAACGTCCCCGAGCGTCTCTTCCGGGTTGGTGACGATGCGGCGCAAGTCGTCCCTGTCGCGGGTTTTGCCGTACGCCGAGAGCACGGCCTTCACCTCGGGGGTGACGGTCAGGTCGGTCTCGGTCGGTCCGAATTTCTTGATGGTGGCGCTGAGGTCTTCGAGCCGCCCGCGGTCCTCGTCGCAGACGATCAGGTCGGCGTAGTGCTTCTGGGCGACCTCCGTGCCCCAGAACTTGATGTCCTCGCGCGACCGCGCCTCGACCACCCCTCCCTCGGTCAGCACCGCCCAGAAGTTGCGGACCCTCTCGGGCTGCGCCTGGATGATCCGGCGCACTCCCAGCCGGCTCCCCCTCTCCTCGCTGCTGGTGGCCAGGAAGAGGACGGAGCGGTTGAGCGGCACACCGCTCTTCTTGAGCTCGATCATCGCCAGCATCTGGGCGATGGCGACGCTCTTCATGTCGAAAACACCGCGGCCGTAGATCCAGGGCAGCTTGATGCGGGCCTCGAACGGCGGGGAGACCCACTCCTTGGGGTCGGCCGGCTCGACGTCGATGTGGTTGTGGAGGACGAGCGGCCGGGGGTCTTTGCCCTCGAGCAGCGCGTAGAGGTTGGCCCGCCGCTTTCCCAGCACCTCGATGCGGACGGGGATGCCGGCCGCCTCGAACTGCCGGGCGAGGAAGCGGGCTCCGGCGACCTCGTCACCCGTGGTCTCGCTGGTGTCGATCCGCACGTACTCCTGCAGCAGCTTGACCGCGGGCAGGTTCTCGTAATCCCGGTCGAGCCACTGCTCGGCGTCGCGCAGCTCGGTCGGCCGGCTGACGACGGAGACGAAGAGGTAGGCGGCTCCGCCCACCAGGACCAGGCTGGCGTAGAGGGCCAGGCGCGCGGCCCAGCGGCGGCGGCTATGCATCGGTGTGGTGTTCATAGGACCGCGAATGATAAACCGGCAAGGCCGTTTGTGTATGCTTCGCGGCGATGATCACCCCACGTGCTACCGCGTGGCTGCTGGCGGCCGGGCTCGCGGCGTGCCTCGGCTACACCTTGGTCGAGGCCTCGGCGCTCTCCTGGGAGCTGGGGTTTCCGCTGGACGACAGTTGGATTCATCTTCAGTTCGCGCGCAATCTGGCAGCGGGACACGGCCTCTCGTACAACCCCGGCGAGCTGGTAACCGGCTCGACGGCCCCGCTGTGGACGGCCCTCCTTTCCCTGCTCTTCTTGCTGCCGGGGAGCGTCGTCGTCTGGACCAAGCTGCTGGGCCTGACCCTGTACCTCGCCGGCGTCGACGCCACCCGCCGCCTGGGTCTCGAGCTGGGGCTTTCCCAGGGTCTCGCGACCCTGGCCGCCGGGCTGACTCTCACCACGAGCTGGCTGGTCTGGTCGGCACTGTCGGGCATGGAGATCCCTCTCTTCGTGCTGCTTTCGCTCTGGGGCATGATCCTGCATCTGCGTGAACGGGCCGACCCTGCACGGCCGCCGCTGTCGCTGGCCGTCTTCGCCGTCGCTCTCCTGGCGCGGCCCGAGGGGGCCCTGCTGCTGCTCGCCGCCCTGGTCGACCGCCTTCTGGTTTTCAACAGTACCGTCGCCGGCGGGGAGGAACGCCTCTCGTGGCGCCGCCCGCCGCTTCAGCCGCTGCTCCTCGGCGTCCTGCTGGCCGCCTGCGCACTCGCCGGCCCTCTTCTATTCTACGGATGGGCGGGCGATTCCGTCCTGCCCACGACCTACGCGGCAAAGGGGGGCGGCGAGGTTCGCCGCTTTCTCCCCAGCCTGCAGTACGTCTACAACGTGATCGGGATCTTCTTCCGCGCCCAGCCGTTCATGGTTCTCCTCGCCGGCGCCGGGGTGCTCGCCCTGACCGAGCGGCTCGGCACCCGGCGCGACCGGGGCTTGCTGCCGGCCCTCTGGCTGCTGGGCCTGCCGCTCGCCTACTCGATCTTGAGCCCCGGACCGACCAAGCTGCTCGGCAACTTCGGGCGCTACTACTTTCCGCTCTTCCCCGTGCTCGTCCTGCTCGGCACGCTGGGCCTCGCCCGGGCCGCCCGCGGCCTGGGGCCCGGTCTGCGCGCGGCGCTGGCTCTGCTGCTGGTAGGAACCTCCCTCTGGGCGCTCGCCCAGGGAGCCGTCTTCTACGCCCGCAACGTGGCCAACGTTCACAACAGCGACGTGAAGATCGCCCGCTGGCTCGGGGCGCGCCTGCCGCCCGAGGCCGTCCTGGCAGTGAACGACATCGGGGCGATCAAGTATTTCCTGCCTAACCGGGTGATCGACCTGGCGAGCATCGCCACCCCGGAGATCCGCGCCGAGGTCTCGGGAGACCTGGCGCGGGGGGTCTCCTGGGACGAGGCGATGTCCGCCGCCATCGCCCGGCGGGAGCCCGACTACGTGGTGGTCTTCCCCAACTGGCTGCCGGGGCTCGGGCGCGACCCTCGCTTCCAGCCGGTGCACGTGCTTCCCATCCCCGGCAACATCACCATGGGGGGGGACGAGATCGTGGTCTACGCGACGCCCTGGACGCGCCACCCGCTGCGGCCGATGCCCTGAGCCGGGTTATTCGGGGGGATTGCCCGGCTTGACCAGGGGTGCCTGCCGTGCCGTATCGCCCAGCCGGATCAGGCGGTCGACCGGGGCGAACTCGTCGGTGAGCACGGGGATTTCGGCGATGTTGATCTCGACGTCCCTGCGCCGCAGCGCGAGCTCGGCCAGCGAGGTCTCGAACTTCATCGTCCGGTCCAGCTCGCGTCCTCTGCGCAGGAGGTCCTCGCGGCCGATCAGGGCCGGGTCCGCGGTCGCCATCACCTCGACGTTCGGGGCGCTGCGTACCGGGAAGACGTAGATCGAGTCGAAGCGGTCGCGCACGGTGCGGTACATCGCCTGGGAGAAGCGGTCCGAAAGGCCGGCCGCCAGGTTCAGCCCGAACACGCCGCCCGGCTCGAGGTGGCGCTTGACCTCGTCCAGGAACTGCACGGTCGTCAGGTGGAACGGCACGCTCTGGCCGATGTAGGCGTCGCAGAGGATGAGGTCCCAACGTTTGGCCGAGTTGGTGAGGAAGCGGCGGCCGTCGGCGATGGTGACGGTGGTCTTCGGCCCCTCCTTGAAGAAGAAGAACCGCCTGGCCACCTCGGGAACGGCCGGATCGATCTCGACGTAGTCGACGTGGAGGTCCGGGAGCGTCGCCTGGAGGTACTGGCTGAGGCTGCCGCCGCCCAGGCCGATCACCAAGACACGCTTGATGTTCGGGTTGAGCAGCCAGGCCGCTGGAACGGTCCGGACGTAAGGCAAGGCGGGCTTGCCGTCCTTGATGCGCACCGAGGCCTGCGGCACCCGGTCGCCCTCCAGCCGGCGGATCCCCTCCCGCTCTCTCACCTGGAGCGTCTGGTAGGCGGTGACCCGCTCGTAGACGAGGTCCGTCTCGCCACGCCCGGCGAGCGAGGCCCCGGGGAGGGCGAAGACCAGGAGCATGGCGGAGAGGGCCGCGGCCGGCGCCTCGGCACGGAACGAGCCCACCAGGGCGACACAGGCGGTAGCCGCCGTCAGCGCGGTCAGCAGCGCCAGGCTCTGGCGCAACTCCAGGAACGGGATCAAGAGGAAGGTGCAGGCGAGGGTGCCGGCGAGGCTCCCCGCCGTCGACATCGCGAACAGCCGGCCGGCGGTGTTGCCCAGGTGGCCGAGGTCGCGGGCCGCCAGCCGTACCGCCCAGGGCGAAACGGTGGCGAGCAGCACGCTCGCAGGTCCGAACAATACGGTCGCGGCGAGCAGGGTGCCGGCCGGGGTGCCGCCGGTCAGGTTCCCCAGCCACTCCGCAAGGTCCCGGCCGGCTAGGAGCAGGATGGCCTGGCAGAAGCCCGCGAGCGCGATCATGCGGCCCAGCGCCGCCATCGATGGCTGCCGGTCGGCCAGCCGGCCGCCCCACAGGTAGCCGACCGAGAGCGCCGCCAGGAACACGCTGATGATCGATCCCCAGACGTAGACGCTGTTGCCGAAGTGGGGCGCAAGGAGGCGGCTGGACAGGATCTCGAGCGCCATGATCACGCCGCCGCAGGCGGTGACCACCCAGTAGAAACGCAAGCGGGGGAACATGGCCGGGGAGTATGCCACACCCGTGGGGTGGCGGCCGGCCCCGGAACGGATAGAATGCCGCCTCGTGAACGTACCCATCCTCGACCTCACTCGTGCCCGCCGGCGCATCGCGGCCCAGCTCGACGAGCGCTGGAGCCGCATCCTCGACCAGTCCTCCTTCATCCTCGGTCCCGAGGTCAAGGAATTCGAGACCGCCTTCGCCGCCTATACCGAGACCGCCGCCTGCGTCGGCCTCGCCAACGGCACGGACGCCCTCGTGCTCGCCCTCCGTGCCCTGGGGCTCCAACCCGGGGACGAGGTGATCGTGCCGGCCTTCAGCTTCTTCGCCACGGCCGAGGCGGTGGCCCTGCTCGGCGGCCGGGTCGTCTTCGCCGACGTCGACTCGGAGACCCTGAACCTCGACCCGGTCGACGCCGCTTCGCGGGTGACCAGCCGCACGGTCGGTATCCTCGGCGTCCACCTCTACGGCCGACCCTTCGACGTGGACGGCCTCCTCGCCCTCTGCGAACGCCACGGCCTCTGGCTCCTGGAGGACGCCGCCCAGGCGCACGGCGCGCGCTGGAACGGCAAGCGGGTAGGCGGCTTCGGCCAGCTTGCCGCCTGGAGCTTCTACCCCACCAAGAACCTCGGCTGCTTCGGCGACGGCGGCGCGGTGACCGGCAACGACCGCGCGCTCGTCGAGAAGGTGCACCGCCTGGCGAACCACGGCCAGACCTCGCGCTACCACCACGTCGAGGTGGGCACCAACAGCCGGCTGGACAGCCTCCAGGCGGCCGTCCTCAACTGCCGCCTGCCGCTGCTCGACGAGGACAACGCCCGCCGCGGCGAGATCGCCTGCCGCTATCACGGCGGCCTTGCCGGGGTGGGAGACCTGCGGCTGATCCAGGATCCGCCCGAGGCGCGCTCGGTCTACCACCAGCTCACCGTCCGCACCGCCCGGCGCGACGCCTTGATGGAGCACTTGAAGACGGCCGGCATCGCCTCCTCCGTCCACTACCCGTCGCCCCTCCACCAGCAGCCGGCCCTCCAAGGGCTCGTCGAGGTGCGGGAAGGGGACCTGCCGGTCTCGACCGGGGCGGGCAACGAGGTGCTCTGCCTGCCGATCTTCCCGGAGCTGACCAACGACGAGGTCGAGGCGGTCTGTGCCGGGGTACGAAGCTTCTTCGCGGGATAGAGAGGAACCTCAGCGTGGCTATCGTCTACCTCGTCGATGCGAGCCCGTACATCTTCCGGGCCCATTTCTCCCTGCCGTCGAGCATCAAGACGCCGGCCGGGGCTCCTGCCGCCGCTTCCTACGGCTTCGCCACCTTCCTCCTCCGGCTTACGGCCGAGGACAAACCCACCCACCTCGCGGTGACCTTCGACCGGAACCTCAACGGCAGCTTCCGCAACGCCATCTACCCCCCCTACAAGGAACAGCGGGTGCCGCCGCCGCCGGAGCTGGAGGCGCAGATCGACGTCTGCGTCGAGGTCGCGGCGGCGCTCGGCGCGGCCACCTTCATCGACGACCGCTTCGAGGCGGACGACCTCATCGGCACCCTCTGCGACCGGCTGACCGGGGCCGGCCACGGCGCCGTGATCGTCACCTCGGACAAGGACCTGGCCCAGCTCAGCAGCGACCGCGTGACCCTCTACGACTTCGGCAAGGAGACCCGCTACACGCCGGAGACCGTGCGCGAGAAGTTCGGAGTGCGGCCCGACCAGATCACCGACTTCCTGGGCCTGGCCGGCGACACGGTGGACAACATCCCCGGCATCAAGGGGATCGGCGCCAAGTCCGCCGCCGAGCTGCTGGCCCACTTCGGCCATCTGGAGCCGCTCTACGAGAGGCTGGCCGAGCTGCCCGGGCTCTCCTCCATCCGCGGCGCGAAATCCCTCCACGCCAAGCTCGCCGCCAACCGCGACATCGCCTTCCTCTCCAAGGAGCTCGCCACCGTCGCCCGCGACGTGCCCGGAGCCCGCGCCGACCTCGACGACCTGGAGTTCCACGGCGCCGACCGCGAAGCCGTCGAAATCCTGTTCGACCGTCTCGGGTTCAAGACGATCCGCGACCGGGTCCGCTACCGACGGTAGGTCGTCGGCCGTCACGAGGGCCGCCTATTGCCTCGTTGGTATAATCAGCTATACTGTATTCAGTAACTGCTGTTGATCAACGAAACCTCCGGAGCGGCGTGCCGCCTCGACGGGAAAGGCAAGGTGGGAACATGGACGTCCAAGTCGCTGATTCTCCAAGGTCTTTGCGAGCGCATTGGTGCTGGGTTCGCGCTTCGGTGTTGCTGCTTGCTCTCTTCTCGCTTCCCGCGAGCGTCGCGGCCATCGATTGCGGCACCACCTCGCTCGGCACCTACCGCTGGACCGCCAGCGGCCAAGTCACGAGGGCCAACAACTGCCTGGGTTTCTCAGGCTTTAGGTGCTACGCGGTGACCGGTCCGGGAACGTTGGTCGAGAAGGTCAACCCCGCGTGCGATCCCACGGCCGGCAGTTGCACGGTGAAGATCCATGCCACAGCGACCATCCCGGGCCTGCGAGACATGATCGTCGAAGACGGCCTCTTCTCCTCGCTGACTCCCTGGGTGTATTGGTACCCCTGCACCGGCGCGGCTTGCACGCAGGACTTCGTCTGCGGCCTCGATGCCTTCGGCGGACGGATCAACTTCGACAACCTGGACACCTGGCTGGAGCGCGGCCTTTCCTGCGCTCAGGCGGTGAGCCTCAACCTCTCGGTTCGGATCCGCGTCTGCGCCAGCTCGAGCTGCGAGCAGAGCACGACCATCAACCTCCCGGCGGCCGACATCGCCAACTCCCTCGGTTGCCCGAAGCCGCCGCGCAAGGATGATTGCCGGGACTGCAAGTCCTGCATTTCGGGTGGCGGGGGTAGTGGCGGCGGAGGCTGCAGCGCCGGAGTGGGAGGCCGCGGGCCGACTTGCAAGGTCCCCGCTTCGGGTGCGCACCTCTATTACGCTGAAGGCGGCGCCGGCACGGCCGGACTCCCCGGCTCCAGCTCCTGGGCTACGACGCTGGGCCGCAACTGGTCGCATGACTACGCGCAGAGGATCATCCTCGATCCCAACGACTCGCACGTCTGGCTGATCACGGAGCGAGCCACCTTCCGGGAGTTCGGCAACCTCGTTAGCGGCGTGTACACCACGGTTAATCCGAGCAACGAGTACCGGACGCTACGCCGCACCGGGGGCGGCTGGGAGCTCGACGAGCTGGACGGCACGGTGCACACCTTCGATAGCTCGGGTTTCTGGATCGAGACCGAAGACAAAAACGGCAACACCAAGACGGCGACCTACGCCTCCGGCAAGCTCACCCAGGTCGACTTTCCCGATGGCAGGAGCGAGACTTTCACCTATCACGGTTCGGGCACGGGCAAGCTCGCCACGCTCACCGAGGTTGGAGTTGGTGGCTCTCCCACCCGCACCTGGTCCTATACCTGGACGGGCGACGACCTGACGAGAGTGGACCGTCCGGACGGCACCGCCTGGGAGTTTTTCTATCACTCGACCCGGCCCGGTGCGCTCATCCGTTGGGACCTGGTCGGCACCAATTCGGCTCGCCGCGTGGAGGGGGCCTGGGATTACGATACCTACGGCAACGTGATCAAAGCCTGGCGGGGCGATACCTCCTCGACCGGGCCCGACGTCGTCGACCTGTCGACGTTCGCCTACACCAACCCGGCCTTGCCGACCCAGGCCCAGGTCACGGATCCCTTCAGCAAGGTGACGACCTATACCATCGGCCGGGACACGGTCAGCGACGTGCCGAAGATCACGCAGATCAGCGGCGACTGCCCGGTCTGCGGCACAGGTCCGAACTCTCAGTTCACCTATGCGGACAGCGCGAACCCACTCCTTCCCACCGAGATCATCGACGGCCGGGGCCTGCGCACACAATTCACCTATGATTCGAACGGCCAGATGACCTCGAAGACAGAAGCGGCCACGACGGGCTTGGCCCGCACCACGACCTGGGACTATTCCGACCCCAACTTCCCCGCCTTCCCAACCGAGATCGAAGGGCTCTCGACCTCCGGCTTCCCGGCGTTTCGAACCACCACATTTTCCTACAGCGTTACGGGGGATCTCGACACGCGGACGATTCAAGGAGTTGAAGATGGCAGCAGCTTCAGCTACGCCACACAGCGCACGTTCAACGCGGCGGGCCAGCCGCTTACCGTCAATCCTCCCGGCTCCGGAACGGCGGACCAGACCAGCTACACCTACGACTCGGCTCGCGGCGACCTCCTGCCGTTGACCCGCACCGATCCAATCATCGGGGCCACGACGTTCGCCTACGACGGCTTCAACCGCCGCACCTCGGTCACCGATCCCAATGCCGTGCAGACCGTCACCGCCTATGATCTTCTCCATCGGATCACCTCGGTCACTCGCAAAGGCGCGACGACTCCGGGAGATCTGGTCACCAGCACCTCGTACAACCCCTTCGGAGACCTGTTCCGCACCACTCTTCCCGAGGGGAATGTCATCGAATACGGCTACGATGCCGCGGGACGCTTGATTTCCATCGAACGCAAGCCCAACACCTCAACACCCGGCGAGCGGACGCTCTACACGCTCGATGCCGTGGGGCACCGCACCAAAGAGGAACTCCAGCGCTGGAACGGCTCGGTGTGGGTGACCGATTCCTTTACGGATTTCGTCTACAGCTCCCGGTGCTTTCTCGACAAGACGGTCAACGCGGACGGCACGGCGACCGAATACGCTTACGACTGTAACGGCAACCTGGAGAAAGAGTGGGACGCGAACCATCCCAAGGTCTCGAATCCCACGCCCACGCAGCTCTACGCCTACGATTCCTTGAACCGGTTGAGCTCCGTGACCCAGCCCTGGAGCGGAGGCGGCGGCTCGACGGCCGTGACTAGTTATACTTACGACGTGCAGGATCACCTGACCGGAATCACCGACGCGGAGGGTACGGCCACGACCTACACCCATTCCGACCGCGACCTGATGACCGAGGAGGTCTCGCCAGTTTCAGGCACCACGAGCTACGCTTACGACCCTCATGGCGAGCGGATCACCGAGACCAACGCTCTCTCCGTGACCGTCACCCGGGCCTATGACGATCTGGACCGTCTCACGTCGATCGACTACCCCGATCCCAACGTGGATACTACGTACACCTACGACGCCGGAGGAGCTCTCGCCTTTGCACTGGGTCGGTTGACCTCGATCGCCCGCGGCGCTTCCACGGTGAGCTACACCTACGACCGCTTCGGCCGCACCCTCCAGGACGGCGCCCTCGTCTCTTCGTACGACAAGAACGGCAACGTGCTGACGCTGGATTATCCGAACGGGGTGGAGGCGACCTATACCTACGACTATGCCGACCGGCAGTCGACTCTCGTGATGCAGGATGGCGCGAACCCGGCCCAGACCCTGGTCTCGGCCTCTTCCTACAAGCCGCAGGGCCCGCTCGCGAGCCTGACCCTCGGCAACGGCCGCACCGAGACCCACGCGTTCAGCAACCGTTACCTCCCCACGTCGATCAGCGTGTCGGGAAGCCTCCTCTCCTGGAGCTACTCGAACGATGCCGTGGGCAACCCCACGGCGATCACGGACACTCTCAATTCGGCCAACAACCGCACGTACGCCTACCAGGCCCCGCAGTACTTCCTGACCACGGGCAA